>Ga0180437_10005180_pt1 | contig 17988 bp, 17 predicted proteins | sample SS_ome_4_FD_132410 | JGI IMG/M metagenome (GOLD analysis project Ga0180437, IMG submission 132410) | Hypersaline lake sediment archaeal communities from the Salton Sea, California, USA - SS_3_D_1 metaG | ecosystem: Environmental > Aquatic > Non-marine Saline and Alkaline > Hypersaline >... | reverse complement strand
GTGGCTGGCGACCCAGCAGGCTGAGGGAGGGAGCGGCTGATGGGGGTGCAGCGTTTCTGGTGTGCCACTGGCAGTGGGGAGGGAAAGAGCCGGGCGGGTGCGGGGCCGGTGTCTTTGGCGGTGTATGTGGGGGTGGTGATTGCGGCCGGGGTGATGGGGCTGGCTGGGAGCCTGGAGCAGTGGGCGGCGGTGGAGCTTGGGGTGTGGGAGCTGGCGCTGTTCATTGGGCTGGCCGGGGTGCTGGATGTGATGGTGGTGCCGGTGGCTGGAGGAGGGGGAGTGGCGGCCAGCTTTGCGGTGCTGTTTGCGGGGCTGCTGGTGCTGGGGCCTGGACCCACTGCGTGGGTGGCGGCGCTGGCGGCGTTGTGGTCGGAAGGGGTGGTGCGGCGCCGGCCGGTGGCGCGGGCAGCCTTCAACGCCACCCACAGCGTGCTGTCGCTGCTGGCGGCGGGCTGGGTGTACCAGAGCCTGGGGGGCCGGGTGGGCAAGCTGGAGATGTGGGGGGGACTTGGGGCGGTGGTGGCGGCGGCGGTGGTGCTGTGGGTGCTGGAGACGGGGTGGGTGGCGTGTGCGGTGGCGCTGGAGCGGGGGGCGAAGATCTGGCGGAGCCTGCGGGCGGCGGTGGGTCCGATGCTGGCTTTGGACGGGGCGCTGGCGGCGGTGGGGCTGCTGTTGGCCTTGCTCTACCAGAGCCGCTGGCAGCTGGTGGGAGAGTCCAGCTGGCAGGGATCGCTGTTTCTGGGGGCGGTGGTGCTGATCCCCTGCGGCCTGCTGTTTTACGCCTACCGGCTTCAGGGACACCTCCAGGCGGTCTACGTCCAGAGCCTGCGCACCCTGGGTGCACTTTTGGAGGCGAAGGTGGAAGGCAGCCACCCCGGACACGGAGAGCGGGTGGCGCGTCTGGCGGAAAGGCTGGCTGAAAGACTGGAGCTTCCCCCCGCGCAGGTGGACCAGATCCGCTACGCCGGCTACCTGCACGACATCGGCAAGGTGGGCATCTCCTCGGGCCTGCTCAACCGGGCCCGGGACCGCTTCGCCGGAGAGCCCCAGCCCCTGCGGCTGCACCCCGAGATCGGAGCCGCCATCCTGGCCCCCATCCACTTCCTCGCCCCCGCCGCCCAGATCCTGCGCGCCCACCACGAGCGCTGGGACGGCCTCGGGTACCCGAAGGGACTGCGCCAACACCAGATCCCCCTGGGCGCCCGGGTGCTCGCGCTCGCCAACGCCTACGTGGGCATGACCCGCTCCGCCCATCCTCCCCTGCCACCGCCCCAAGCCCTCGCCCGCCTCCAGCAAGCCGCCGGCTCCCGCTTCGATCCCCTCCTCGTCGAGACGGCAACGGGACTTCTCTCACCCCCGGTCCATACTGCCCCATCCCGCGCGTCCCGCCCCGGCCGCTCTGGCTTCACCCCGCGGCGGGAATCCAGCCGCGGTCCCGCATGGTCTGGATGAGCTCGTCGACGGCGACGACCCAGGCCGCGACGCGGTCTGTAATCCGGCGAGAGGACGCTGTGCTCCGGACTCGGTTGAAGGCAGCCTCCAACTGCTCGGCGACGGTCTGGTAGGTCTCCTCCTTCTTCGTCATCGCCCCGGACTTGGCTTGGTGCCACTCTACATAGGAGGCCACAACGCCCCCACTGTTGGCCAGAATGTCCGGTAGGATGGGAATCCCTCGGCCGGCCAGCACGGACTCCCCGGCGGGAGTTGTCGGGCCGTTCGCCGCCTCGACAACGAGACGGGCCGATATCTCGCCCGCGTTATGCTCATCGATCACCGACTCGACAGCGGCAGGTATGAGCAGATCGACGTCGAGGGCGAGCAGTTCCTCGTTGGTGATCGCATCACCCGGAAAGCCAGCGACCCCTCCCTTCTGCCCAACGTGAGTGCTCAGCTCCTCTATCGGGAGCCCGTCCTCCCGGTAGACGCCGCCCGTCAAGTCGGCGATGCCGCATATCCGTGCCCCTTGCGCCGCGAGGAACCGACATGTCCACCCACCCACGTTGCCGAAGCCCTGCACCGCGACCCGTGTCCGGTCGATGGGCTGCGAGAGCAGCGCCTCTGAGGCGAGCGCCGCGATGCGCGCGACCCCGTACCCCGTCGCCTCGCGCCGGCCGGGCAGCCCGCCCACTCGCGGCGGCTTGCCGGTCACCGACTCGGGCCTATGGGTCTCCCCGTAGATGACCGCCATATCCGACGCCGTGCTGCCAAGGTCGGGGGCCGGGACGTACGCGCCCGACATCAGCTCGCTGGAGATCATATGGACGTATTCTTTGATGATGGCCGTTTTGCTCGCGCCCGGCAGTGCAGAGGGATCGAGACAGATGCCAGACTTGGCGCCGCCGAAGGGAACGCCCACGAGAGCGGTCTTCCACGTCATCAGCTCGGCGAGGGCACGCGTGTGCTCCGGCGTCACCGTCGGCCAGATGCGCAGGCCTCCCTTTCCCGGCCCCCGCGCAGTGTTGTGGTAGACGACGCAGGCGTCGGCCTCCACCAGACCATGCGGGTACAGCAGAAGGTTGAGGCTGAAGCGGATCTCCTTTTCGCACTTCGACAGCAGCCGCTCGGCAGTCGGCGGCACGTCGATGCAGGCTTTCACTTGTTCGAAATCGATTGTTGGCATCGTTGTTACCTCAATGCTGTCACCGCGAATCCCGCTTCGGCAGGCGCGCCGCCGACCCCTTGCCCTCGCGGTTCGCTCTCCTGACCAGAGCGTCCGGCGCACGTGGCATCACCGACGCACTGTCACGACGAAGATGAGATTGCGAGATCGCCCGCGACCCGCGGAATGTCCAGCAGCACTCGATCTCCGCTGCGCCAGATCCGGCGTGCCGGCAGGTGCGCCCAGAAGTCCCAGCTCTTGAACGGTGCAACCAGAGCGGTGTCGCCATCGCGCAGCGCAGCGATGACCGCATCCTGCTGGTCTCGGGGGTAGGCCGGCACGGTCCGTTCCAGCACGAAGGCCACGGTCTCGGGCCGGGTGTCGTAGAGAACGATCCGGCTGTCGGGCAGCCGGGATCGGGCTATCTGAGCGAGCTGCGCGGGACCCCCGCCCAGGTAAGGCGAGAGAACCGGCAAGACGCCTGCGAGAAGAGCCGCCGCGATCACCATCTGCCCGGCCGCCATCGCCCCAATCCCCGAGCGGACGCGCTGCACGAGCGCGAAGCCCGCGCCGAGGGCGACGACCACATATCCGGCCGCCCAGACCGCGCTGGGCACCACCAGCCGCCATGCCTCCCGCGAGGCACCCACGCGCTCGCCGAGCCGCTCTCCGGCAGCGGGCAGCAGCGAGACCAGCGCGGCGCACACGAGAGAGCCGATGATCGCCGCAATCCACGGGGCGCGCCCGGGCTGGCGCAGCCGCCGGTCGAGTTCCGCGCCAACCAGGAGCGCCATCGGGGGAAAGAGCGGAGTGACGTATCCGGGCAGCTTTGTCCGCACCAGGGAGAACGGCACCAGCACCATCGCGAACCATACGATGAGCAAGCCGCGCCAGAAATCCTTCTCTGCATCGTCTCGGTCGGCGCGCGACAGCAGTGCCGCTGGCAAGAACACAACCCAGGGGAAGAACGAGACTGCGATCAAGCCCACGTAGTAGAAGATGGGACCGCCGTGTCCCTGCATCGGTTGGATCATCCGCGCGAGGTGTTCTCGGAGGAACAACGTGGCGCCAAAGCTGCCACCGTGGCGCGCTCCCATCGCCAGGAACCAAGGCGACGCGACGGCGGCGAAGGCCACAAGACCGGCCGCTGTAGATGTCGCTGATATCGGCCGGCGTGAGCGGCGACAGAGGAGGACATGTACGGCTGCGATTGCCGGGGCAAGCGCACCAGCGAAGCCCTTCAGCAAGACAGCGAGTCCCGTCAATACTCCGAACGCGAGCGCCCAGGAGGTACCTCCGCCGCGGCGCCAGTGGCCGTAGGAGAGCACGGCGAGAGCGACCAGGCACATCAGGGGCACATCCATGATGCCCATGCGGCCGATCATCGCGAGCTGAAGCGAAGTCGCGAGCGCGAGGCCGGCGAGCAGTCCCGCGCGCCTGCCCCAGACCCGCGCGCCGAAAGCGGCAGTCACGCCAACTGTCATGATGCCCATCACTGCCGCCGGCAGACGTGCTGCGAACGGAGAGACGCCGAGCAGCCGGTAGCAGAATGCCGCCATCCAGTAGTACAGCGGCGGCTTCTCAAAGAAGGTGCCGCCATTGATGCGAGGGGTGATCCAGTCGCCGGTGGCGAGCATCTCCCGTGCCGCCTCTGCGTAAAGGGCCTCGTCCCGACCGAAGAGGGGAAGCCGGCCCAGGCCGGCCATCAAGAGAAGTGCAGACGCACCGATCAGTAACACGAAGGGAAGGGATTGAGTGCGCCTCTTCGAGGTCACTCCGCGATTCTCCCTAGCATGCCGAGGCATGCTGCTGGTGTTTTCCGCGCGCGGCGCGGGAGATCGCGAGCTGTCCGACGGCGATTCCCAACAGCGCTCCCGCGGCAACGTCGGAGGGATGGTGGGCGCCCACAGGCACGCGGGCGACCGATATCACCGCGGCCAGCAGGATCAGCGGCAGGCGCAGTCGTGGGTACCACGCCGCCAAGGTCACGGCGACGGCGAAGCTCGTGGCCGCCTCGGCAGAGGGAAACGACGCGAAAGCGCTGTTCCCGAGGTAGCCGATCCACCGCTCCGGTGCGAGATCGGTTTCATAGGGCCGCGCGCGGTGGACGATCGGCTTTAGGATGTGCGCAAGCGACCCCGCGCTCACGAACGCTACGAGCATCCAGGCACCAGCGCGGCGCGTGCGCATCCCATAGACCGCGCCGGCGGCCATCATGAGCAGCGCGATCGGCACCTGGACATAGCCCGTGCCCAGGTAGCGTATCGTATGGTTGATCAGCTCCGCGGTGTCGGAGTGGTAGAGCGGCCGTGCGGCCGCCATGACCGGTCCATCTATGATGAAACCGAGGGCTACCGCGGCGACCAGTACCACCCACAGCCATGCTGCATGGCGTCCGCCGATCTTCGCGGCCGGAGGCAGAGCAGAGCCTGGTGACATAGGCGCGATGCTCCCTTGTGGCTCAGCGCCCGGCATTATACCGGGCGCTGAGCTACAAGGGCAACACCGCAGACCGAGGTCAGCTTCCGTTTTCGCACTGCTCGCCCAGCACGCGATGCGTCTCCTTGAGCTGTTCGATGATCGGGATGTGCTGCGGGCACTGGGGCTCGCACTCTCCGCACTCGAGGCAGGCGGCGGCGCTCCGATTGCCTTCGCTGCTGTCGTCGAACCGACGATACCGCTCGCGCCCCGCTGCCGTGAGATCCCAGACTCGATGCAGGTTCATGAGCCGAAAGTTCTCCGGTATGTTGACCCCGTTCGGACACGGCATGCAGTACCCGCACCCCGTGCAGTAGAGGTCGGCAAGTCGCTTGTTCTCCTCGAGCATCTCCTCGATGCGCCGAAGCTCTGCCGGAGTCAGCGGCTCCTCCCGGCTCGCAGTCGCCGCATTCTCCTCGACCATGTCGATGGTGCTCATCCCCGAGAGCGCGACGCTCACGTTCGGGTTCGAGAGGACAAACCGAAGGGCGATCTCGGCGCTGCTCTTCATCTCTTCGGGGAGCATCCCGGCCAGGCGCTCCGACGGATAGCCCAGGCGGCCGCCCCCGACAGGGCCCATCACGACCACGCCGAGGCCCTTCTCGCGGACAGAGGCCATGCTCTCCTTGTTCGAACGATCCAGCAGGTTGTACTGGCAGGTCACGACCTCGAAGTCGGGACAGGCCTCCGCGATCTCTATCATGCGCTTCGGGTCGTCGTGAAACGAGAAGCCCATGTGCCGTACGAGCCCTTCCTCCTTCGCCTTCCGCGCCCCCTCGACCGCGCCACCTGGTGCGAGCACCTTCTGCGCCGTCTCCCAGTCCAGGCTGTGCATCTGGTAGACGTCGATATAGTCCGTGTCCAGTCGCGAAAGCGACTGCTCGATGATCATGCGGCAGTCGTCCGCCTTCAGGCTTCTCCCCCACGGCGGGTATTTCGTGGATATGATGACCCCGTCGCGGCGACCTTTGACCGCCTTCCCGATGACCATCTCGCTCTCCGAGCTGCAGTACCCCACCGCTGAGTCTATGTAATTGACACCGAGGTCCATGGCCCGACGAAGCACTGCGATGGTCAGGTCCTCGTCCACATGGCCGTCCACCATCTTGAACCGCATCGTACCGAAACCAAGGGCCGACACCTTCAGCCCGGTCTTTCCCAGCACACGATACTGCATCTGCACCTCCAAGTGTGAAATCTCCCCTAGTACTTCTATACCCCGCCAGACCGCCGACCTCATTCCCGGCCGTTGTTGAGATGAGAGATCAGGCCGCAGCCGGGCAGGTCCTCTCGCTTTTCGTGCAGCGCGTAGGGTTGAACCCGGCCGCGGCGAATTCCGTCACCGCAGTATGCGCCGAGATGGGCAGTGAACGCAGCAGCCGAGCAGCATACATGCACGACATCCTGGTCCGCAGAGCCTCTGTCATAGACGGAACGGGCGCCCCGGCCTTCACCGCAGACGTGGCGGTCAGCGGCGACCGGATCGCGGCCATCGGTGACCTCACCAGCAGCGGGGCCGACCTCGTCGTCGACGCAGATGACCTGACGCTCGCGCCTGGGTTCATCGACTGCCACAGCCACTCCGATCTCGAACTGCTCGTAGATCCGCTCGCCCGACCGAAGGTCGCACAGGGCGTGACGACCGAGGTGGTCTGCAACTGCGGTTGGGGGCCGTTCCCCGCGCGCGGCGAGCAGGCTCTGGAGGCGATGGCGTCCTTGCTCCCCACCTCAGCCCCAAAGGCGGCGCGCCATCTGTTCGACTCACTGCGGGACTATCGCCGGAAACTTCAGGAGCGAGCCCCCGCTGTAAACGTTGCTGCCCTCATTCCCCACGGACCTGTGCGGCTTACCGTCGTCGGCAGTGAGGACAGGGCGGCCACTTCGAGCGAGATTCGCGCCATGCAGGAGCTCGTCGCCGAGGGCGTCGGGCATGGTGGGATCGGGCTCTCCCTGGGCCTTCTCTACGCGCCGGGCTGCTTCACCCCGGCAGAGGAGATCGCATCGCTGGCGGCCGCGCTCTCCGACCCCCGACGGCTCGTCTTTCACGTGAGAAACGAGTGCGACCGCTTTGAGGAGTCGGTCCGAGAGGCTATCGCGATCGGGCGCCAGGCCGGAGCCCAAGTTCACATCTCCCACCTCAAGGTGGCCGATCCGGAACATTGGGGGCGCGTGGGCGCCGCGCTGAGGCACATTGAGGAGGCCGACCGCCGCGGTGAGAGAGTGACATGCGACCAGTATCCCTACACCGCCGGCAGCGGCCCGCTTCAGACGCTGCTGCCTCCATGGTCGCTCGCCGGCGGCACTGCCCGGCTGCTGGGCAGGCTTCGCGATTCAACCGCGCGAAAGCGCATGTACGCTGCCTTTGCGGGAGAAGAGGTCCTCCCTGGCTGGGACAACCTGTCGCGGCGGATTGGGTGGGACCGGATCGCCGTCGGCCACGCGCCGGGCGCAGAGCATTGCGAAGGGAAGAACCTGAAGACGATTGGCGAGGACCTCGGGCGGCCGCCCTGGGATGCGCTCGTCGAGCTTCTCGCTGCAAGCCGCGGGGCGGCCGTGGGCATCTACCACCATATGTGCGAAGAGGACGTCCGCACCGTGATGACACACCCCGCCCAGATGGTGGGCAGCGATGGTCTACCCGTGCCCGGCAAGCCCCACCCGCGCCTCTGGGGCACGTTCCCCCGAGTGCTGGGACACTACTCCCGGCAGCTCGGTTTGCTCAGCCTGGAGGACGCGGTTCGCAAGATGACGGGCAAGACCGCGGAGGTCTTCGGCCTCCGCAGCAGGGGGATCCTCCGGCCCGACTACTGCGCCGACCTGTGCGTCTTCGACGCCGCGCGCGTAATCGACGCCGCGAGCTACGAGGATCCCACGCGTCCGCCCCACGGCATCGTGCACGTCATCTGCAACGGCCTGCCCACCATGCTCCACGGGGAGCGCACCCGACACAGGCCCGGCAGATGGCTGAGCTGACCCGCCTGCCGGCCTGGCGGCGCCCGGCCGCCCCAGAGGGGCCGTCGGGCGAACGGCGAATCTGCGACTAGCCTCAAGAGGGGTCACACCCCCAGAACTGACGATGCAGACAACTCGTCCACACCATCGATCCGGCCTGAGCCTCCGCGCCGTCTTCGTCGGAGTGGCAGCCGCGGTGCTGGTTGCATTCATCACCGCATGGGCCGAGCAGGTGGTGCGCGACATCGCAATCGGCATCCTGCAGTTCCCGCCCGCTGCCTTCGGGATGTTCCTGCTCATCATCCTGGGAAACCGCCTCGTGCGCGCACTTCGTCCCCGCTGGGCGCTCACCCCGCCGGAGCTCGCCATCGTCTACGTCATGGCGCTGCTCAGCGCGATGACCTCCTCCCGCGGCGCCCCTCCCCGTCTCCTCGGCCTCTTGATGAGCCTCAACTACTACGCGAACCCCGCAAATGATTGGGAGAACATCTTCTTCGACTATCTGCCCGCGCATCTCATCCCATGGAACCCCGACGGCCTGGCGCGGCAGCCTATCGTCATCGCCTTCTACGAGGGCTTCCACCACGGCGAGCCGATCCCATGGGCGGAGTGGCTGGCGCCCCTCGCCCACTGGTGTGTCGTCGTCCTGCTCATGTTCGGCGCCTTCATCTGCATCGCGGCCCTGCTCCGTCCCCAGTGGTCCGACAACGAGCGACTCACCTTTCCCCTCGCGCAGCTCCCCATCGAGATGCTCCGCGCGGAAGAGGGTGGCCCGTTCTACCGGAACAAGCTGCTCTACCTGGGCGCGGCGCTTCCCGTGTCTATCCACATGATCAACCTCTGGCACAATCTGAGTCCCGATGTTCCGCAGATCAGACTCATGTGGGACCTCCACGAGTGGGTCTTGAGAGCCCCACCGTGGAACGCGCTGAGCACAACTCGAATCTACATCCCTCTCTCTGCCATCGGGTTCTTCTTCCTGCTGCCCAAGGAGCTGCTCTTCAGCTTCTGGTTCTTCTACCTCTTTGCCGCCAAGGGCCACGAGTTGCTCTTCATCAGGCTCGGCATGACGCTCGACCGCCCCGGCCACGCCGACACCAGCCTCTATCTCGCCAGCGCGGAGGCCGGCGGCTTCTTCGTGCTCGCGGGCTACTTCATCTACCTTGCACGCCCCCTGCTCATCCAGGCGATCCGACGCGGGGGCGGCGCAGAGGAGATGATGCGACATCGAACCGCGCTCGTCGGCCTCGTCATCCTCGTCCTCGCGGCGGCACTCTGGTACCACATGGCCGGCCTGGCGCTCTGGCTCGCGCTCATGGAGCTGATCGTCTACCTGCTGGTCATCTCTATCGTGATGGCGAGGGCGACCGCCGAGGGTGGTATGCTCATGACGGAGGTCATCTTCACGCCCCTCGATGTCTACGGCATGTTCGGCCGGCGCCAGCTCTTGGGGCCCCGCAACCTGACGACGATCGTCTTCGCCACCAACCCGTTTGCAGGCGACATGCGCGGCCTGACGCTCCAGGGGATGATGGACGGGCAGAAGATCGCCGACTCCGCCGGACTGCGACGCCGGCACCTCCACGCGGTGCTGTGGGTCGGGATCATCGTCTCACTCATCGCCGGCTTCGTCATCCAGGTGTGGATCGCCTATCGCCACGGAGCACTGCTGCTGAACCAGCACTACACCGAGTGGTTCGGCACGCTCTTCTTCGACGAGCACGCCTCATTTCTCAACGGCGACGAGCGCTTCAACCCCGCGGCACCAACCTGCTTTGCAGCCGGGGCCGCGTTCACGATCTTCCTCGCAGCCATGCGCCTGCGCCTCTGGTGGTGGCCGCTGCATCCTCTCGGGTTCGTCATGTGCGGCTCCTGGTCGCTCGTCGTCTACTGGTTCGCCATCCTCGTGGCCTGGGCGATCAAAACCATCGTCGTCCACTACGGAGGCCTCTCCGGCTACGCGAAGGCCCGCCCCCTCTTCCTCGGACTCATCTTCGGGGAGATGGGCATCGCCGTCCTGCTTACCGTCCTGGACGCGATTTGGCACATCCCCGCCCCCTTTATTCCCTTCGACTGAGGTGCCCATGCCACCGAAAGCGCGGGCGCGGAACCGATCTCCCCTCGGTCCGCGCCCAGCAGGTGTCCCGGTCCCGGACGAGCGGCCTTCGCTCTAACTCCGGTCCGAGCCCCGACTGTCGCACGGCTACTTCACTTCGACTGCGCCGCCGGCATCTTCCAGTGTCTTCTTGGCGGCCTCGGCCTCCTCCTTGTTCACGCCCTCCCTGACCGCGTTGGGCGCTCCCTCGACCAGCGCCTTCGCTTCCTTCAGCCCCAGGCTGGTCAGCTCCCGCACGGCCTTGATGACCTGGATCTTCTTGTCGCCAAAGCCAGTCAGGACGACGTCGAACATCGTCTTCTCTTCAGCCGCCTCGGCCGCCGGCGCTGCGGCCGCCGCGGGCGCCGCCATCGCCATCGGAGTTACACCAAACTCGTCCTGGATCATCTTCACGAGCTCGTTGAGCTCCAAAACGTTCTTCTCTTTGATCGCCTCCAGGATCTCCTCATTGGTCAACGTTGCCATCTCGCTCCTCCTTCGTTTTCACATCATGCCCGATCAACCACGCCTCATGCCGCAGCTTCGCCTTCTCGCTGTACCGCAACCGCATGAAGCGTCGCGACGAGATCCCGCGGCACCGCCTGAAGCATCGCTACGAGCTGCGCCACGGGCCCCGACATCGCGGCGAGGAGCCTTCCGAGCAGCTCCTCTCGAGGCGGCAGTGTCGCCAGTTCTTCAAGCTGAGCCCCTTGCAAGAGCTGGCTATCGACCCAGCCTGCCTTGAAGTCCAACTGCTCGTGGTCGCGGGCGAACTCGTGCATCGCCTTCAGCACCGCAATCGCGTCGCCCGACACGAAGGTGACGGCGATCGGCCCCTCCATGTACTCCCCCAGCACCGCCTGGTCGCGCCCCTCGAGAGCCCGGCGGAACAGCGTTTTCTTCACCACTCGCATCTGCCCGCCGGCCTCCCGAATGCGGCGCCGCAGCTCTGTGATGTCCTTCACCGTGAGCCCACGGTATCCCGACACGATCAGGTGGACTGCCTCATCGACCCCCCGCTCGGATTCGGCGACCACCTGTTCCTTCTCAGCTTTCCGCACGCGTCACCTCCTTGCTGAAAAACGAAGCTTCCCCCGCCGCGGCGGGGGAAGCGATCCAGCAATAGCTGGTCCTCGGCTTCTTTCCCTGCCTCGGCAGGCGTCCGCCGGAGGCGGACCTTAGGCTTGCGCACCTGCTGTCTACAGCAGCCTACGTCGTGAACGACTTCGCCCTACAACATGCTCTCGGCCAGCGCCTGCGCCTGAGCCGGGTCGACGAGGGCCGATGGCCCCATTGTCGAACTGACGGCGATCTTCCGGAAGTACTGGCCCTTCGCCGCCGCCGGCCGCGCACGCAGCACTGCCTGCACCACGGTGCCGAAGTTCTCCTTCAGCTGGTCGAGCGCATAGGACGCCTTCCCGATGGGCACGTGGATATTCCCTCCGCGGTCGATGCGGAACTGAATCCGGCCGCCTTTCAGGTCGCGCACGATCTTGGCAATGTCCTCTCCCACCGTGCCGGCCTTCGGATTCGGCATGCGCGGGCCCAGCCGCTTGCCCAGCCGCCCCACCACACGCATCATCTCACGGGTGGCCACCAATGTGTCGAACTCCTTCCATCCGCCCTCGATCTTGGTGACCAGATCCTCCGCACCGACGAAGTCCGCACCGGCCTCTTCCGCTCGCTGCGCATCCTCGCCCCGCGCAAATGCAACCACCCGGGGCGCCTTGCCGGAGCCGTGCGGAAGGTTGACCGTGCCGCGGACCATCTGCTCGCCCGAGCGCCGGTCAACGCCCAGCCGCATCGCAAGCTCGACCGTCTCGTCGAACTTCGCCGACGCCATTTCCTTCACGCGCTGCAGCGCCTCCTCGGGCCCCAGCAGGTTCCCGCGCTCCAGCGTTCCGGCCGCAGACCGATAGCGCTTCCCGTGTCGTCCCATCGCCTTAGCTTTCAGCCACCTCGATCCCCATGCTTCGGGCCGTTCCCTCGATGATCTTCATGGCCGCCTCAACATCGTTTGCGTTGAGATCCCGCATCTTCGTCTCCGCGATCTCTCGAACCTGCTCCCTGGTCACCTGACCGACGGTCGCCGAGCGCCCCGCCTCGCCCGATCCCTTCTCCACGCCCGCCGCCTTGCGCAGAAGCTGCGACGCCGGCGGCGTCTTCAGCTCGAAGGTAAACGACCGATCCTCGTAGATGGTCACCTCCACGGGCACGATCGAGCCCACCTGAGAAGCAGTGGCCGCATTGTAGGCCTTGATCAGCTCCATCAGGTTGATCCCATGAGGGGCCAGCGATGGGCCCACGGGCGGCCCCGTCGTCGCCTTGCCGGCCTCGATCTGCAGCTTCACAACCGTACGTACCTTTTTTGCCATCGCTGCCAGTTCTCTCCGTCAGTCCAGCTTCTCGACGTCCGCAAAATCAACCTCTACCGGCGTGTCGCGACCGAATATCGAAACGAGCACCTTCAGTTTCTCGCGCTTCAGGTCCACGTCTGTCACCTTGCCGTGGATGCCGTCGAACGGTTCCGATGTGATGCGCACCGTCTCTCCGGCGTCCCAGGCCGCGCGCAGCGGCGGCGCCTCCTCGCTCACCGTCGCCAGCAGCCGATCGACCTCCTCGGGCTGAAGGGCCACCGGCTGCCGGTCCGGCCCGACGAATCCCGTCACCCCCGTCGTATCGCGCACGAGATGCCGGGTCTGATCGCCCATCTCCATCTCGACGATCACGTACCCCGGGAAGATCTTGTGCTTGCTCACCTGGCGGCGCCCGCGGCGCGTGCCGCGCAGCTCTTCCTCGGTCGGCACCAGAATGCGACCGATCTTGTCGCCAAGCCCCATCGAGGCTGCGCGCCGCTCAATGCTGACCTTCACCTTGTCTTCGTGGCCGGTGAAGGTGTGAACTACGTACCACTGCTTTGCCATGTACCCTCAGCCCCATTACCGGAACAGCGGCCGAGTAAACACCGACAGAATCCTGTCCCATACGTAGATGAAGCCGCCGACCACGAGCACGACGGCGAGCACCATGCCCGTCATCTTGGCGACGTCCTCCTCCGTCGGCCATATCACCTTCTGCAGCTCGAGCCACGCTTCGCGGAAGAACGCTTTGAATCGGGGCAAACGCCCACTTCCGCCTGCCCGGGCCCGCTGCTCCTGTGCAGTTGCTCTCACGTCTCACTCACCCTGTTCTGGGCCCACCGCCACAACGGAGCAGGCCCGGCGGGATTCGAACCCACATCCTCCGGTTTTGGAGACCGGCGCTCTAGCCAGTTAGAGCTACGGGCCTGCAGTTCAGCCTTCGCGCTACCTGCCGGCGCGCGCGGTAAGCCCTGTCTCTCTGTGCTCGGTGTGCTTGCGACAGCTCGGGCAGTACTTGCGCAGCCGAAGACGATCCGGGTCATTTCGCCGGTTCTTGTAGCTCGTATAATTCCGGTTGCGGCACTCCGAACAGGCCCACCAGAATCCTCTGTCGTGCATCCTGCCCTGCCGCGGCACCCGAGCAACTCCCTTCCAGCCCCCGAGGGGCCAAGACAAAGCGAGCCGGCGGCTCTCTAACCTTCCCGCTCGGCTCTTACACCTTAGCGATGCACGGCTACTCTAGCATATCGCAGGCCCTGAGTCAAGCCTGGTCCGCGAGACCGCTCAGCGTCTCATCCTTCCAGCGACTCTCCTCGAAGCACCCCCGCTGCAGCCGCGACTCAGCGCGCCTGTCCGGCCAGCTCCCCGCAGCCGGCCGTCACCTTCTCGAAGGCGCGCGCGATGTCCGCGATGTCCTCGGGCCTGCCCAGCAGTAGGTTATGCAACAGCCACACGACTTCTTGGCACAGCTTCTCGGCCGTCGGGCACGACACCGATCGGTAGTCGACAGACCCCGAGTAGTGCCGGCACGATATCGGACAGCCTTTCGGCCCGAAGCTGTGGTTCTGGAACACGGGGTTGCGATACAGCGGCCGGCCGTAGCCGGCCGTGCACGGGATGCCCTCCGCCCGGAGCGCCTCCATAAAGCGCTCGCGCGTGATGCCGCCCAGATCCTCCGAACGGAGCTGCACCGGATAGAGGTGATACGCGCGCCGATCGCCGTCTCCCGGCGTCGGGTCCAACGGCGCGACGCCCGCGAGCCCTGACAGCTCCTCCGTCAGCCGCCGACCGTTCTCCCACCTCTCCTGTGTCTCGGCCTCCAGATGGCGCATCCGCGAGCGCAGCAGCGCGCTCTGCATCTCTGTCATTCGGAAGTTGTACCCCGGAAGATGATGCTCGTAGAACGGACGGCCTTCCACGCGGCCGCAGTCCCGCAGCCCGGCCGCGCGCGCCGCGATGTCGTCGTCGTTCGTCACTATCGCCCCGCCCTCGCCCGCGCACAGGTTCTTGCTCGCCTGGAAGCTGAACGCGCCCGCCTCGCCAAGTGCACCCACCTTCCTCCCCCGCCACACAGCGCCGTGCGCCTGAGCCGCGTCCTCGAGGATCGCGATCCCCCGGGGCGCCATCATCTCCCGCAGCCGCCCCATGTCCACAGGCAGACCGGCAAGGTGGACCGGCACAATCGCCTTCGTCCGCGCTGTGATCACGCTCGCCGCCGATTTCAGGTCGATGTTCATGGTCTCGGCTTCCACGTCGGCAAACACCGGCACGGCCTTCGCGAGGATCACGCTCGTGGCCGTGGCCTGGAACGTGTAGGCCGGGACTATCACCTCATCGCCGGGGCCCACGCCCAGGGCCTCGAGCCCCACCTGAAGCGCGGTGGTGCCGCTGTTCACGGCGACGCCGTGCCGCGCTTCGTGATATGCGGCGAACTCCCCCTCGAACTCGCCCGTGTGCTCTCCGACGTACGACCACCACTTCCCTGAGCGAACCACCTCCGCCACAGCCGCCACGTCCTCCTCGCGGCCATCCGGCCACTCCGGCCAGGGCTTCGTGCGCACCGGTTCTCCGCCCAAGATGGCAAGTCGACTCACCGCGCGCCTTCCTCCTGGCTCAGCTCTGTCAGCAGGCGCACGCCCGCGTCCACGACGCCGTCGCCGGCCTCCGGCGCAAGCGGGAGCGTCCCATACCAGCAGAACGAGTCCTCGGCCTCATATCCTCCCTCCGCAAAGGCCGCCGCAGTCGGCACGTAACCCGTGCAGCCGTTCGAGCAGCCCAGCACCAGCGTGTGCCGGAACGGCGAGCGGGCCTCGATGCGATGAGCGAACTCCAAGAACACCTCTCCCGAGAGCGCAGCTATGCCCAGTTCGCCCACCCGCAGCCCTTGGACCACGAAGGGCTGCGTCTGGTCCCGCGCGCCGGTCTCGGCCGCGCGCACGAGCATTTCAGCATACCCGAGACAGGTCTCCATTGCCCGTATCCGGTAGGGATGGAGTCCTTCTCGGCGCGCTGCCGCCAGCTCATCCTCGGCTCTCTTCAGACGAGCGTACGCCGCGGCGGCCGGGGGAGGCTCTTGCAGCGGCAGCTCGATCCGCAGCATGCGTCCCGCGAGCGGCGTCGCCCGGAAAGCCGCCGCAGACGCGGCGCCTTCGAGCACGGAATCCCCGATCTCCCCGCCCACCCGCTCCACTTCCTCGAACGACCCTTCGCTGACGTCCGGATTGATCTGGCCGGAGCAGCCCTGGAGAAACAGCGCGACAACATCCGCGCCCAGCCTGTCCGTGACACGCGCACACGCCGCGCCCATCCAGTCGGCCGAGATCATCCGGTTCTCGTGCCCCAGAACTGTGCCGTGACAGGCGTGGTGGAACACGACGGCCCGCGGGTGTGCGCCTCCCGTATCCACTCGCAGCACCCGCACCACGGAGTCGGTCAACCCCGCCGGATTCCTGCCCAGCCCGACCGACCCATCCGCCATCCGCTCCCGCCGGTTGATTCCGGCCCTCGCCGCGATTTCGGCGTAGCCGAGGGACCCCGCCCGAAGGTCTGCCACAGAGGCGGCCCCCGCCTCCGCCACGCGCTCGACCAGCCGAGACACGTAATCTTCGCTGCGAACCCCTATCCCCGAGAGCGCGCACACCGCGGGCCCGGCGTGCGTGTGGCTGCAGCTCAGCAGCACCTGGTCAGGCTCGAGAGCTGCGGCCTCAGCCACTGCCTCTCGCATCGCTGCGTCTAGCTCGAAGTCAACCTCCAGCAGGTCCAGACCGACGAGCGCGAGCCGCGAGGCGCCGTCGTCCAGTGCCAAGACCCGGCACCAGAGTTCATCGTGCACCCCCTCGGCCGCTCCCTCTCGGTGTGCATATCCCGAGAGGTCGACCGATGACGACGGCGTGATTCGCACGCTTGCTGCGCCGGCTCGCAGCTCCGGCATGTGAGATCCTCCTGACCGGCCTCCCATTCTCTGCCGGACATCCGCCTTCCTTGCACCACACCGATGGACCACACGCGCGCGGAGGCCGCCATCATCCATGCCCTTCCGGCCGTCGCCGGGCCATGCGAAAGCCGCGGACGCCCTGCGTCCGCGGCCGCCCAGTGGCTCATCTCCCGCCGATCAGCCTGACAACCATTCCTCCAGCTTCGATCGAAGCTCGGGAACCGAGAATGGCTTTCTCACGGAGTCCGCCGCGCCCGCCCACAGACATCCCTCAATCGCCGCGTCACTCGCCTTGCCGCTGATGACGATGACCTTCGTCTCCGCCTTCTTGCACAGCTCTTGGCAGACCAGGACACCCGAGACGCTCGATCCCGGCAGCACGATGTCGAGGAACACCAGGTCGGGAGGCGTGCGCCGCGCCATCTCGAGCGCGCCGTCCCCGTCCGCCGCTTCGGACACCTCACACGGCACAGCGGCCGACCTCAGCGTCGCTTTGATGAGCGTTCGCACAGAGGCCTCATCATCCACGATGAGGACGTTGAGCGGCCTCGTGCTCTCGTGTCTCTTCTTGACCGCGGCCTGTGAAGTCATGTCGGCATCCCCTCTAGTTCGAGACGATCCGCGCCAAGGGCGTGCGTCGCATTCCTTTTCCGGCCCGGATCCGTCGCCTTCTTCATCCCAGGTAGTACGTACCATTGTTCGGCTGCGAAATGAGCACGCATTCGGGGAGGCCGCGTTCGTCGCCAGACAGGCGCCTGTAGAGACAGGCACCATCTCAGCCTATGAGAGCGAAGACCCAGAAGCCCGAGAGCACCAGCGCGAGAAGCAGGCCGCCGATCAGGCCGCCGCACCCGGCGGCCCCCTCCGGCCGGTGGTACATCTCCGCCAGCGGCGTGACACCCCGGTAATCCGGCTGCCTGCCCCCGAGGCGCCGCAGCCGCGCCGAAAGCTCCTCCACTTGCGGCTCCTCGGGCAGATAGTGGTTGAGCAGCGACAGCAGCTCGGCCGCCGCCTCCAGCGTCGGCTCTGGATCCGAGACCTGCTTCTCCGCCGCATCCAGAAGCCGCCCCACCGCTGGAAGCGCCTCCTCGCGCAGCGCTCTCGTGCGGCTGCGCGGGACCTCGGCCAGCCCGGCCTCAAAGCGCTCCTTGCTCTCCTCGGGGCAGAGCCACAGCGCGTCCTTCAGCTTCTGCTCCGCCACCTCCAGTGCTCGCAGCTTCTCCAGAGGATGGCTGGCCCGGGCCGCTCGGCGCAGCTCGCTCACCGCGAGCTGCACCGTCCTCTGATACATCCTTGCCTCGGCCCAGCGGCGGAACATGGTTACATTGCACGGGAACTGACTTCGGTGGCCTCAACTCGTGCGCCTGCCCTCCACATGAACAACAGAGGCGCGGCTCCTCTGGCCGCGCCCCGGATCTGTCACCTATGCGCCAATGTGAGCAGAGGGCTCTACTCCACGACGTTGCTGACGACGCCGGCGCCGACGGTGCGCCCGCCCTCTCGGATCGCAAACCGCAGCCCTTCCTCCATGGCAATCGGCTGGATCAGCTCCACCTTCATGTTCACGTTG
>Ga0180437_10005179_pt1 | contig 17989 bp, 18 predicted proteins | sample SS_ome_4_FD_132410 | JGI IMG/M metagenome (GOLD analysis project Ga0180437, IMG submission 132410) | Hypersaline lake sediment archaeal communities from the Salton Sea, California, USA - SS_3_D_1 metaG | ecosystem: Environmental > Aquatic > Non-marine Saline and Alkaline > Hypersaline >... | reverse complement strand
TATAGTCCGCGCAAAACAAATTTCCCACATTTTTGTATAATTAGCTTGTGTTAAAACCTGTCCAAATAACACAGGATGAACAAGGGCTTTTAGCAGATTGGCGCCGTTACGGAACAAGCGCTTTAATAAGAGATAGGGCCCATGCTGTTTTAATGAACAGCCAAGACTTAAGCGCTCATAAAATATCCCAGCTTCTTTTCAGAGATTACAAAACAATAAGGTCATGGCTGAAATCTTTTAAAAAACGCAGGATAAGCAGTCTTTTTTCTAAATACCTTGGCAATACTAATGCCAATAAATTAACCCCAGAGCAGAAAGAAGAAGTAAGAAAAGTACTATCCCAGCCTCCTTCTCAATATGGTATTCCCAAGCAGTTCTGGGAAGTAAAGGACATTAAAAAATGGATAAAAGCAGAGTTTGGCATTGTTTACGAAAGCAAGCGCTCATATCACTTTCTTTTTAAGCTTGGTAAGTTCAGCTGGAAACTGCCAGACAGATTTGATATTAAAAGAAACGAGAAATTTGTTAAAAAAAGAATAAAAGAAATTAGAAAAGAAATTAGACCATTCTTAGAGTCACCCGACTGGATAGTCCTTGCCAGCGATGAAACCAGATTAGTCTGGGAAACTGAATCCAGGAGAGCTTGGCTTAAAACCAACCAAAAGACCATTATTAAGGTAAATAGGAGTAAAGAATATCAATCTTTCTTAGGCAGCTTAAACTTAAAAAATGGCCACTGCCATCTCCACTCACTTTCCTGGCAAAACCAGGATGAAATAATCAAGGCTTTAAAAAAGCTAAAAAAATATTACAAGGGCAAGAAAATTTGCCTAATCTGGGATAATGCTAAATGGCATAAAGGAAAAAAGATTAGAAAGGAATTAAAAAAGGGTGGAAATCTGACAAACTTTCACCTGATTAATTTCCCTCCCTATGCCCCAGACACAAATCCTCAAGAGCATGTCTGGAAATATGTCAGAGAAGAAATTGCCCACAGGCCAACATCAAGCTTTAAACAAAAAGTGAACAATTTTAAGTTGGCTGTAATTAAGCGCAAATACTTTTACAAAATTTGATAAAATCAGTTTAGGAAAATAGGTAAATTTGTTTTGCGCTTGCTATAGGAATTGCCGGTCGCCAAATTTCTTTTAAATTAGGAAATGCCTGAGAAGGGGTAGCAGGAAATTTAGAGTATTTAAACCTCATCTAAGTAATTGTATAGGCGTAATTGTTAGAAGCCAATGTTAGGATAGGCTCATCAAATCCTTCTGTTTTTGCTTGCTTTAATGCTTCTTTTGGTGTTTTGCCGCTACCTACAACTTTTTCACCATTAGGGCTAATTGCCACCCATTTCTTATGGTAGGGTTTTAACAACTTAGTAAAATCGTTGTTTTTAAACATAAATTTGCCCATATTTTTGGCCTTTTATGTTTTTAATTTATCATTCACCACGTTCTTTGTCAATTTCCCAAGTCAAACAGGGAACAAATCTTGCCGACAATGGCGCTTGAGACGACGGTTTCCGAACTGGCAAGGTAAACTTTCCCCTCTCCGGTTCTTCCATGGTAATTTCTGGTTGAAGCAAAGATAGCCGTTTCTCCCTTTCCCACTCTTGCCGGGCCCTGGCCAATACAGCCGCCGCAGTTTGGGAAGCAAACCTGTCCGCCGGCTTTTTTGACAATTTCAAGCCAGCCGTTTTTTTGCGCCTTTTTGTAAATTTCTTGCGAGCCGGGCTGGACAATAAGCTTTACGCCTTTGGCAATTTTCCTGCCTTTTAAAACTTTTGTTGCTTTTTTTATATCTTCCAGTTTGCCGCCAACGCATGAGCCGATAAAAGCTTTGGTAATTTTCGGCCGTGGTGAAAGCTGGTTTATTGGGGCTACATTTTTAGGATTGCCGGGCAAAGCAACCATTGGTTCAACTTTGCCCAAATCAACGGTAAAGCAGGCTTGATAATCGGCATCAGCATCGCTTCTGGAAATCATTTGCTCAATTTTTTTCTTGGATAGCTTTCTCTTTTTTGCCAAAAAATCAATGACATTTTTATTAGGAACCATCAGGCTGGTTAGGGCACCGATTTCCTTAGCCTGGTTGGCTAAAACAGACAGCTCATCAACTGACCAGTCAAGATTTTGGATGTCAAAATCCAGGACGGCACCTGGCAGTTTTTCAGAAGGCAAAACAGTCATCAGGTGCATTACAACATCACGGGCCGAGCAGTTTTTAGGCAAATTCCCTGAAAAACTTATCTTAATTGTCGGCGGAACAGTTAAGAGGATGTCGCCGGTTAAAAAGGCATTGGCCATTGCCGTTGCCCCAACAGGAATTCCTAAAGCGCCAACTGTCCCCCACATGCAGGAATGCGAATCAGTGCCGGCTGCCAGTTGGCCGGGCAAAAGATGGTCTTGGAGCATTAAAAGGTGGCAGATGCCTTGGGCCTTGTTGCCTTGGCTTTTGTAGATAACGGTTTTATTTTTTTTGGCAAATTCTTCTTGGGCTTTAATCAACTTTTTTACGGCCACGCTTTCATCTTCAATAAAATGGTCGGCAACTAAAATAATTGAATCAGGATTCTTAATTAACAAATCCGGCGCTTGGTTTTTTAAAAGCTCGGCAACTAGGGGAGTAAAAACCTCATAACTCATTCTAAAGTCCACGGAAACAAATAGCTGGTCGCCAGGCTTTACAAAATTTGTGCCCTTGCTGTGCTTGGCAATTATTTTTTCAACCGCTGTCATCGGACGAGGAGAAATCACAGGCTTCAGTGGTTTTACCTCTCCTTTAATGCGCATAAGGTTGTAGTCAAAAAGCCCACCGGCTTCAAGGATTTCCTTTTCTACCTCTTCAAGCTCTTCCAAAATCTCTGTTGGTCTTAATTTTCCTGATATTAGCCTCTCAACATGAACAAGGTTGGTTGAAGTGCGGATCCCTAAATAAAGACAGTTTTCTTGAAATGTTTTATTAAAAGAATGGGCAAAAATCATCTCCACCCCTGACTGCTTTAAGGCAATTACCGGATGTTCTCTTGCCGACCCGCAGCCAAAGTTGTGGCCGGCTACTAAAACATGAGGAGAAACCTTTTTTATCTCTCCTTTTTTTATCCTGCCTGTTCTGTCGCCGGTTAAAACAAAATCGGCAATGTCAATAAAAATATTCATTGCTTCAATAGGATAAAGCTCGTCAGTGTTTATGTCGTGGCGAAGCTGGCTTTCGTGGGGAGAAGACAAACGAAGCTTTTTGCCGGAAAGTAGCTGATGGCCATTGATTGAAAGAAAAAGAATCCTTTTTTTCATTTTTTCTGCTTATAATTTCTCGCCTGTTCAAAGAAAAAGATAGAAAAATAAAAAAGAAGCGGTGTGGCGCTGAAGGCCGTTAAAGGCACTTTTTTTAAGACAAATAAAAATAAAACGACTAGGCCGGCCACCAGGTTATCAACTGCCCCAAAGATTAAGATATAATAACTGAGCTTTTTTTTGTAAAAATGGTAAGGGAAATAGTAAATAGCCGCTCCAAGCAATGAAAAAAGGCCAAGAACCCGCCAATAAACTGAAGTCAACCCAAAAAGCTCAAGCAGATAATTGGGGCCAAATAGCAAGAAAAGCCCCCAGGGAAATATGAGAAGCAATAGATTGACTGCCAAGACTTCTCTAAATCTTTTAATCTTTGTCTTAAAAACCTGCCTGACCTTTACCTCCTTTTCCATCAAAATCAGATAAACAAAAAGGCAGTAAAAGGAAATAATAATCCAGCTTTCATAGGCCCAAAGCCGGCGGTGGAGAAAAACGCTTCTTGGGGTGTTTATAAAATGCCAGAAAGCATAAGAAAAGCCGGCAATAAAGTTTAAATGGATGAAAAAATAAAAATAGCGCTTAAGTTCTCGCATAATTCAACTTATTTGCCGAATTCGGCGAATAATACTTCCGTCCTTTTAGTTTATCAGGAAGGAGGTTTTTTGTCTTGTCGGGGTATTGCTCGTAGTCCTTACCATAACCCACTTTCTTCATCAGTTTAGTTACAGGATTTCTCAAATGCAAAGGGATAGATAAATTGCCATATTTTTCTACATCGGCTTGGGCGGAACGCAGGGCATTATAGGAACTTCTATTTTTCGGGGCTTTGGCAAGGTAGACTGTTCCGTGAGCTAAGTTGATGGCACATTCTGGATAACCAATGGTATTGCAGGCTTGGAAAACAGCGTTGGCAACAACCAGAGCAGTGGGAAGGGCCATACCAATGTCTTCGCTGGCAAATATCACCATTCTGCGGGCAATAAAAAGTGGGTCCTCACCTGCTGCCACCATTCTGGCTAAATAATAAAGGGCAGCGTCAACATTTGAAGCCCGCATAGATTTTATAAATGCCGAGATTACATTGTAGTGCTCCTCGCCGGCCTTGTCATAGCGCAGATAAGGGCTCTGCAAGGTATTTTTTAAAATCTTTAGGCTTATTTTGCTTTGTTTTTTGATTTGGGTTTTGAAAAGGTTGTAGGCATTTTCAAGCAAGGTAATTGCTTGGCGGGCATCGCCGGCTGAGAGATTGACAAGCCAGCTCCTTGTTTTTTTGTCAATTTTTACCCAATCTTTCACTTCTGTGGAGTCCATCCGGCCGCCTCGGAGGTGTTCTAAGACGCGGTTAATAATCTTTTCTATTTCATCTGGCTGCAGCTCTTTGAGGACAAAAACCCGGCAGCGGGATAGCAGGGGACCGATGACTTCAAAAGAAGGATTTTCCGTTGTGGCGCCGATTAAAGTAATCGTACCTGTTTCAACAAAAGGCAAAAGATAATCTTGCTGGGCTTTGTTGAAGCGGTGGATTTCATCTAAAAATACAATAGTCCCCTTTTCATAAAAGCCATTTTCAATAGAATCAATTATTTTTCTCAAGTCTGCTTTGCCGGCAGAAACGGCTGAAAGGTGGAAAAACTTGCGATCTGTTGCTTTGGCAATGATTTTGGCCAAGGTTGTTTTGCCGCAGCCCGGCGGCCCCCAAAAGATCATTGAAAAAACCTGCTTTTTTTCAATGACTAATCTTAGGGGTTTGTTTTCACCAACCAAATGCTTTTGGCCAATAAAGTCTTTTAGGGTTCTCGGGCGAATTCTATCAGCAAGAGGATTTTTCATGCCTATCTATCTTTGTCAAAATTTATTTCAAAATCAAGAATTGGGAAGGCGAGGTCGGTTTCTGAAAGGTCAAGAGAGTCAACTTGAATTTCCAAGGCCTCAATGCGCTCAACCACATTTCTGCCAACTGCCGATCGAGTCGCTGTTTGTATCGGCGGGGGCGAGGGCAAAGGAGAAGGCAAAGGCGCCGGCTCGGGCTTTGGTTTTAACAAAAAAGCCAAAAGAATAATGATAATAATGGCAAAAAGAAAGACTAAACCTATCATCATTATTTTTAGTCTTTTGACTTTTTTATGATTAACCGGCTTTGGCGTTTCCTCAACACCCTTTGGTTCTGGCGGCGCTGGCGGATGCTCTTCCTCCATTTCCTTGAAAGGAACGTTCTCGCCGCTCATAGGAGGAGTAACAAAATTATTCATAATTTTGAAATTAAATATTAAAAATCAAAAATCAAAAATACAAACCTAAATATAAAAAAATATAAAAGAAAAATTTTTTACATTTTTAAGTATGTGTTTTTAATATTTGGTATTTAATTTTTGGTTTTAAAAGTCTTTTTTGACTGATGGTGTCAGCGATCAAAACTTAATCTTTTTTTAGAGCATTGATAATTTCATATTGAAATTCAATCCCTTTTTCAAAAAGCCTCTTCCCTGCTTCAAGCTCTGCTTGGATTTTTGAGAGCAGTTTTACCAATTCGTCAGTCCGGCGTTTTAGGCGGTCAAACCCGGGCACTAAAATCTCTGCTCTTTCAATCGCCTGACTGCCCCAATAGGCATTGTTCTTGGCTTCCGCAATCCAATTTTTCAAAGACGAAGCGGCGGTTGCATCTTTACTTTCTGAAACCTCCTCTTCCAAAAGCACATTTATTGCCGTCTGCTCAGAAGAGATTGCCCGGCTTTTACCAAGCAGGATATGGCTTACTGTCTGGTAAGCCTGGGAACGGTATTCCAGCGCCTTGCGCTCAAGCCGCTTTGAGATTTCCAAAAGCTGGGTTAAAGGAGGATTTGTGAGGCTTTCTATTTCTTCTATGTGGTCATCCAGCCAGCCGATTTCTTCATCCAAATACCCCGAAAGCCTTGTTTTTTCTTCAGTAACTACGCTTGGAGTGGTATTTAAGCGCCGCTTTAGTAAAATAAAGTAGGCGCGCAAAACCTGAGCCCTTCTTATAAGAATCTGCTTGGTGGCCGTAACTGCTTCATTTTTGGAAGTTAGAGTTTCGTATTCTAAGTATTTGTTTCTGGCATCTAAGTAACTGTCATGCTCTTCTCGGTATTTTTCGTACTGGAATTGGTAATCGGGGAACTCATTCTGAGCGAATGAATTAGCAGCCAGCAGCCAGCAGCCAGCGGCCAGTAGTAAAAAGAAGCAGCCAGCAGCCAGCAGCCAGCGGCCAGAGAAAAAAGACTGGTGACTGGTGACTGGTAACTGGTAACTCATTTTTTCTTCTTTGCCCAGTGGTTGCTGGCAGCCAAAAGCGTCTCAAAAGTGCCGGCATCCCACCAGTAGCCGTCAAGCTCGCTCCAGCTCATTTTGCCGGCTTTAACATAGTAGTTGTTGACTTCTGTAATCTCCAATTCCCCCCGGCCAATGTAATTTGGGTCGCATTTTTTAACATAATCAAAAACCTTATTGTCAAAAATATAAAGACCGGTAACGGCAAAATTTGAGGGTGGTTTTTTCGATTTCTCAAGAATTTTAACGATTCTTTTAGGATCTTTTTTATCAAACTGAGCAACGCCGAAGCGCTCAGGGTCGGAAACTTTTTTGAGAAAAATCATCGCTCCTTCTTTAAAAAAGTTAACTGCTTCTGAAATATCCGCATCAGTCGTGTTGTCTCCTAAAATAACGGTGATTGGCCCATTGTCGGCAAAATCTTCAGCTAAAGCAAGAGCATCGGCAATGCCGCCTTTGGGATTTTCCTGAAAAGCGTATTCTAAATGTTTTAGCCCCAACCCTTTGCCGTTTTTTAAAACCGAGATAAAATGGCCGGCATGGGGGCCTGAGGTAACGATTAAAACTTCTTTTATGCCGGCATTAACCAAGGTTCTTATTGGATAAAAAACCATTGGCTTGTCATACACCGGAAGCAGGTGTTTATTAGTCGCATAAGTTAGTGGGTAAAGCCGGGTAGCCAAGCCGCCGGCAAGGACAACACCCTTCATAAAAAATTTAAAATTTAAAATGACAAATGTAAAATTACGATTAAAAAACTAATTACCCCTTTTAAGTCTGTTTTTTACTCTCTTTAATTCTTTTGCTGCTTCTCTTGCCACCTGTTCATCTCTCATTGTCTGTATCTTTGTTTGCTCAGGCTTTTCTACTCCAGTTCCCTCCTTCTGTCCATATTCCCTATGACTTTTATATTTTGGCCTATTGTTTTTCTGTTCCATTTTTTTTATATCCTTAGTATTAGTGACAATAGTAAAACCACTGCCAAGACAGCAATCAATAGATACTCAAGAATAATTTTAACATGTAAATCGCCTTCTCGAAAGTGATGCCAGATGCCCCAGATAAAATAAAAGCCGCCCAAGGAAATTATTAGAATAATTTCAACCTGCTGGTTGGTTGAAAAAATCCTGTAGCCTAAGACGCCAATAATAAGGCCGGCGGCTAAGACAATATAGTCGGAACAGACTAATCTTTTTTTAAACTTTCTCATAAATTTTGAATTTTGAATTTCAATTTGTCATTTGTAATTTTAAATTTGAAATTTTTTACAGTATTCTCCCGCTTCCCGTCAGCAATATAATCAAAACAACCGCTCCGAAAAAAGATATGTGCGCCAGGCTCTTGCCGGAAATCCTCGGGATCTGCTTGTGCCAGACAATAGCGGCATCGACCAAAAGAACCAAAAGGATTAAAAGACCCAAGGAGGTATTAATACTTTTGGTCAAAATAAAACTTGAAAAAAGCGGCAGTTTTTCTATATAGCTTTCCTTGGCTTGCGACAAAACCATCTGCTCAGGCTTCTGGACTAGCGGCTTTTCCGGCAAAGAAATGCCGGGAGTGGAAGGGATAACAACTCCTATCTGAGGAGCACTGGCAGTTTGCTTGCCAAACTCCTGGACTACCAGCGTCGTTTCCTCCCCTTCTAAAATGCCGTCCAAAACCGCAATGCCGATCTCTTCATAACGGGAAGACAAGATGTTGTCCCGGTGGGTTGGCGAGTTCATCCAGGCGGCAACTACTGACTGCGAGTCGCCAAAATCTCGGGCCAGGTTTTCGCCGGCATAAAGATAATTGTACCCGACATTTTTGTAAAAATACCAGGGAGTCGTCCCGTCAGGGCTGTTGTGCGCCCAGTAGTTTTTGGCAAACATATCGGCTCCTTTTTGCTTGGCGACCTCAACCAGGGTTTGGTTTAGCGCAAGCGCCGGCAAACCCTTTTTTTGCCTTACTTCATTGGTTAACCTAACTACCACCTCAGGAGTTATATTTGAAGCAAAACCTAAAATTCCCGGGTTCTTTTGGATAACTAAACTGATAACTATCTGAAAAAGGCAGACAAAAAAAACAAAGGTAGTCAGGGACGACAAATGCAAAACCTTTGGCCGGTGATTATTGCTTTGATGGGGGAATAGGAGGTGTCGCAGTTTTTTGAGCATTATAAATATTATAAACGTTATAGCCATTATAGAGATAAAAACCGAGAACAATCAATGAGGATTTCCAGCAGGGACAGTCCCTGATATGGGTAGTGTGAGTAAAAAGACCCAGTCTTTGGGGAAAAGACCGGGTCTTTTTAAATATTCCTTCTGCCGAGGCTATTGTCTGATAATGGCATTAGTGTAATTAACATCACTCATGTGAGTGTTGTGAGAAGTTGCTTTACCACTCATAACAGAGTTGCTGCCTCCCGTATTATAGCTCGACGAATTGTTCCCGGTGTTGGCAGTTGTTGTTGAGTGGTTGGAGACGCCACCAATAGAAACTCCAACTAAAACCGCTCCACGACTTTCTCTAACTGTAGCAATATTGGTAGAGCCTGGACCAGTTACGTAGTTGGTAGCACTATCTTCTCCATCTAACCCGGTTTGGCGAGCATCGACAAACGTGGTGTTAACATAATCCTCTATGTAATTAGTGCTGCTAGCGTCGTCGCTGTCAACATCATTACTGCCACCAGTATTATAGTCGGCATGGTTACCACTGGTGTTTAAATTACTAGCCTCACTATTAGTGACACCGCCTATTTTCAGTTCTCCAGCAATTAAAAATTTGCGGTCTCTTACTCTAGTAATATTTGTTGAGCCTGGACCAGTATGGTCATTTCTTGTGCTACTTGCAGCGGCGGCTTTTGGCATAACCATAGCCATGGCCAGCATTAAACCTAAAACCAAAGCTAAATTTTTGATTTTTGATTTTTGATTTTTCATATTTTTATCTCACCTCCTTTCAAAGCGCGGAAAATGCGTAAACTGCCCTGCTTCGCCAAAGCTACGCAAGGGCAAAGCGTAAGTCGCGGAAAACGCAAGATTCGCGAAAAAACCTTATAGTCCATTAAAAAACTCCAGCCACCTTTTGAAGGTGTTGGAGTTTGGAATTTAGGCCCGACTTCTCCGCCAAATGGCGGATTCGACGGGCAAGATAGTTTGGGCAGTGGGCAGGATTCATAAATCCTTCGACTAGCTCAGGATTAGTTCGACTAATGAAAAATGAATCCTGAGTCTGTCGAATGGATGAATTTTTCAACTCTCTCTAAAAAACCAAAAGAGGTATCTCGATTAAATCGAAACACCTCCGTTTGCGGTTGGCGTTTTTTAAAAACGTCTTATACACCAAAATACAAATATATATTCGGAACTGTCAAGGGGATATTACTATATCTAAACTATATTTTAATAATCAATCGGTTTGGCAATAACAACCAAGCGGTAAGTATCGCGATAGCCGCTGCAGGTGTAAAGCGTCAGGGTTTTATCCTTAGTCGGCGAGACAACCTCTATTTGGTTGGGGAGAACGTTTTTAACTTCCAAAACTTTGTAAGCAAACCAGTCTTTTTCTGTCATTAAATAAACTGGCATTTCTTTTTTAATAAGCCTCAAGTTTTCAAAAAGGCCGGGCCGGGCATGGGCAAAAATGACCGTGTTGCCAGACTCCTGGGGGTAGCTGCTGCCCAAACCAAAAGAAGCGCTATCTGTCGCTGTCTGCCAATAACCGTCAACAATCGACGCTTCTATAACTTCCGCGTCAATATTGACTGAGGGAATAATAACTCTAACCGGCGGCTCTTTTTTAATGTCTTTTTTTTCTTGATAAGAAAACTCCGGATCTATCTTTATTGGCTCCCGCTGGGCAGAGATCGAAGCAATCAAGTGGCTTATCGGCGAAGCCGAGGCCTTGGGAGTATCATCATCTTTCTTCTCGCCAAAAACGAGAAAAGAACCTGAGAAAAGGAATAAAGCCAAAATGACAAGGAAAAAAATTAAGTTTTGAGTTCTTTCTGGCTGTCTCAAGCCAGGCTTGTCTTGGGCACATAAAGCTTTTTTTAAAAGACAAAGCTTTGATCTAAAATATTGTTTAATCTTAAAATATGTAGCTTTTATCCAAGCCTGGCTTGTAGGTTTTGGTTGCTTTTTTTTGGCCATATATAGCTTTGATTAAACCTAGGGAAAGGAAATCGCTGTCTTTTATAAAAATAATAAGGAAAAATAAATATCGAAAGGAGTTTACAAGTTTAAAGGAAAAAAGTCAAAAAACAGTCGCAGCGGTGTCATTTATGACACCTCAAATTCAGGATGCGATAAACCGCATCGCTATATTTATAAAATTTTAATACCGCCCCGACCCTGTATACGACAGTCCCAATACTGGCGCCCTCTCAATAATCGTTTCTTTTTCAATAATTTTCTCTGTTACTTCTTCGTCCTCGCACTCCTCGCACTCATCATCGTCTCCGCCATTGCCGCCAACGCCGGGCGAGGGCGAGACACCCGGTGATGGAGAAATCGCTGGCGATGGTTGCGGGCTTGGGCCGACTGGGGGTTCGGGTGAAGGTTCTACCGACGGCTGAGGCTCCGGTGATGGCCGGTGGGTTGGGGTTGGCCGTCCGCAACCTTCCCTGCCATTTTCACAAGGAGCCTCGCCTCTTATGTCCCGGGGGTCAGTGATTTGCGAGCGAATTTCTTCTCTTAAATCCACTGCCTTAACCGGCCGGCTGGTTATTGACAAAAGGGCAAATTCTAAAGGGAGCAAAAGCATGCCTAAAAAAAGGCCTTTTATAAAACTTTTAAATAGCAATTTCATTGTTTGCCTCCTGATTTAGTTGTAGTGGTGTGATTTATCGCACCCTTAAATAACTTAACCGCTTTTATTTATAGTGTCATAAATGCCACCACTACAAATACAAATTTTGTGAATTTTACACTAAACTCGCTAAAAATGCTCTGGCTTTTTTACGAGTAATCACCACCCCGAAAAGTGAGGGCAGCAGGACATAAAGCCAGTCGGTAGTCACTTCAACATCTTCTACTTCACCAGCTTCGGCTGTTTCCTGGGCAAAGGCCGGTGAAACAAACAAGCCGCGGATAAAGTTTTTATTGCTTTTTTGTCTCACTGCCCGCAAAGCGGAAATCGGGGCATAAGAAAAGCCGCCGCCGGTATAGCCGCCACTAAAGCCCGATTGGCTAAAACCAGCGGCCAATAAGCTGTTTTCGTTCGTCATGGCCGGCTCTTGGTAAGTTTCACTGCCAAGGCCTGAACTGAAACCATCGGTTGCTAGGACGGTCGGCTGTTCAGGGTTCTCAGGTGAATCGGGGCTATCGGGCGTAACGCCAGCAGCGCCTCCGGTACCGCTTTGCTGATCGTTTTGCTTTTCCTGATCAGGCGGAACAATGTCGCCGACCCATTTGCCCAAAACATCAACGACCAGGACAATTAACTTTTTGCCAACCAAGTTATTGTTGACAAAGTTAACCAAAGATACGCCGACATCAGCATCACCGGCGCTGACATCACCGCCTAAGGTATTGTAAGAGCCTGAGTTTTTACCGCTCTGGGCGATAATTTTAATATCATTTTCAATTTTGGCCTCGTTTTCATTTTTAACGGTCATGTTTTTCTTATCAGAAATACTAGAGTCATTTTCCGAATCCGGGCCGGTCGCTACATTAGCCGCCTGCTCCAAGTTTTCCTGATTGCCGTCGGTAAATTGGGGAATCTCGTTTTCGCTTACGACCAGATTGCCGGCAATAGTCTCGCCCTCGGCGCCGACTATATTGCCGACCCACTCGCCCATCTTGTTTACTAAAACCAGCCAAAAAGTTTCCCCATCGCCAACCGCATTGTTGTTGGCAATATTGGTTTCCTGGACGCCAACGGTAGCATTGCCGTCTTCGACCTTGCCCGGTCCGGTATTGTATGAGGCAGTATTGGTGCCGGTGACAGCGGTTGTTTCAATGTTATTTAACACCTCAGCGTTGTTTATATTCTCAAAAACATAATTAGTTTCTTTATCAACACTGCTTGAATTCTCAGAGTCCGGGCCGGTGGCTTGATTGGCCGCCACCTCGTTACTGGTAACTGGCTGCTGGTTGCTGGTAGCAGACTCTTCCTTTGGCAAAACAATATCGCCTAAAAGCTCGCCAAAGATATTAACAACCCCTATCATCCACTCCTCAACCACTAAATTGGTATTTAAAAAGTTTACTAAAGCGGCAACGGCCGCAGCATCGCCGGTCTCTATATCGCCTTCGCCGGTGTTTTTAACAGTGTTGTTTTCACCGGAAACGGCGTTTATGGTAATGTCGTTTTTTAAACTTGCTTGGTTTTTATTATCAATTGTTTTATTCTCCTCATTGTCCGCTTGAGAAGTATTTTCCGAGTCAGGACCGGTGGCGGCATTTTCTGCTAAACTGTTTGAAGCATTTTGGTAAGAGTCTTGAGGATTGCCTGAGGTAAACTGGGCGCCGTCTTTAAAATCGTCCATTGTAAAGACTAAATCGCCCTGATGAGTGTCATAGATGTTAAAGGTTTTCATGCCACCGGTGCCGGTGACATTGGTATTAACGGCCGACAAAAGCGAAAGGTTGGCAGCGGCATTGCCGGTCTTAACGCCTCCCTGGCCGGTATTATAAGAGGAGGTATTTTGGCCGGAAACAGAATTTAGGAGTATTTTATTGCTTAGGTTGCCGTCGTTGGCATTGTAGATATTGGTATTTAATTTGTTTAAAAGGTCAGAGGCATTTTGCGAACCGGAGCCGGTTAAACTGTTTTGCGCATAGTTATTGACCGCTTCATTGGGATAGGCAATAGTTGAATTCTGGTTTAAGTTGGTAATGACGGTTAGGTTTTGAACGGCGTCGCCGGTGGTGATCTGGCCGCCGCCGGTATTGTAAGAGGCAGTATTGCCGCCGGTTACCGTCTGGCTTGAAACTTCATTGGTGACTTCGCCGTTGTTTTCATTGGCGACATCAACATCTGTTTCGTTAGTAACATTTGCCTCATTGGTTGAATCAGCGCCGGTCTGGGTATTGGTTGTTTCATTTGTTTGTGTTGTTTCTGTTTGCTCGTCGGTAGTGGTTGGCTCTGAGGGCGCGGTTGGAGCTGTTGGCGCTGTCGGCGCAGTCGGGGCAGTCGGCGGTTCGGGCGGAGGGGGCGGAGGCGAAGGCGCTGTCGGCGCAGTCGGGGCAGTCGGCGGTTCGGGCGCGGTTTGCGCCAGCACAAAGACAGGACGCAGGAGTGCTAAATTGAAGATAAGGATTATTATAATGGTTTTTCTAAGAAAAGAGCGTTTCAGCTATATCAAAAATTACAAATTACAAATTTCAAATTTCAAATTGAAATTACAAATTAAAAATTTTGAATTTTGCATTGCAATTTTGCATTTTTCATTTTAAATTTTGAATTTATAAACTAAACACCGGTTGGAGTAGGGAGAGCCTCCAAGACCCCCCCTACCCTTTTACCGGAAAAACATCCTTTACGGCAGCAAACTGCCGATTGATGTCAGCGTGTCGTTCAAACAAACCCTGATATACTTCCCAACCATGGCAATACCTGAGGCAACGCTCGACGGATAGGTATTCTGGTCGGCAAAGTTGCCACCGGTGTTTGATTCATCAACATCAATATTAACTACTCCCCACAGTATATTTTCGTATCTGGGATCGTTGGCATCTTCGCTTTCATCTTTATTGTTGCGATTAGTTACCGTCACATTATGATTATTTAAAAGAGTAGTTGTATTGAATGATTTAGCACCAGTAATACTGTTACCAGAGGTTGCTTGAGCATCAGCCATACCAGCATCAACATTGGTGGTGACAATATTGGCATCAGTTTCTATACCAATGTCAGCTAGAGAATTACCGGACTGAATCAAGCCGCCCATGGTGTTCTGGGAAGCCGAGTTTGCTCCAGTATTGGCTCTCGCCCTGATAGTGTTACTGACAAATGCATCAGAGACGTTATTGACAGTTACACTGTTTGCATTGGTAATTGAAGCATCGTTCATAGAATTAAAGCCAGTAATAGAATTACCGACTACGTTGCTGCCAAAATTGTTTAAGCCGCGAACACCGGTAGCACTGTCATTGGCCCTGTTTGCCAGGCTGACCAAAGAAACAGCATCGCCGGTCTGGACCATGCCGCCAACACCGTCAGTATTCTGATTAGCAAAGTTGCCACCAGTATTTGAATTAACATTTAAGTTATTTTGCAATACTGCTGTATTATCATTCTTAATGCCAACTCTGTTAGAATTTGTAATAACGGCATCGTTGTCTGATTTTGCTCCAGTAATGCTATTGCCGGCAGTATTTAAACCACCATCTCTTCCTAAATCAACTAAGGTAGTGTTGATATTGGCACTATTTAAAACAGCAACATCACTGGTGGCATCACCGGTCTGGATCATTCCACCCATAGTGTTTTGTGAAGCAGAATTATTACCAGTATTAGAGGTAGTTTTTACCGTGTTGCTAATGAAAGCATCAGAAACATTTTCAACTTTGACATTATTACTATTAGTTACTGATGTATCATTAACTGAATTGTAACCAGTAGTGTCGTTAGTTGCTGTATCAGCAAAAACCGGCATGATGGTTGACGCTAAAATAGATGCGGAAGCAATCAAAGCTGCGCTTTTTGCAATTATTTTTTTCATTTTTCTTTTCTCACCTCCTCTCAAAACGCGGAAAATGCGTAAGTCGCGTAACGCGTAAGTCGCAAAATTCGCGGAAAAACTTTATAAATTAGGCAGGCTAAATAAATAAACCTTTATTTTTATCCTCCACCGTCCGAGGAGTCCATCCGGCCACCTCGGAGGTGTCTTTACCTTTTGTCAACTAAAAAAGGCACCTCGATTTAATCGAGATGCCTCCGTTTGCGGTCAGCAACAACTTATAACGACGAATAACTACTGAATAACGCGATCCCGATGTATATCGAGGAGCAAATAACTACGAATAACCTGCCTGTTATTCAATAGTTATTAATAGTTATTAATGGTTATTTACTGTTATTCATTGTTTTTTAAATTGTGGTTAGTTTTTTTGATATTCCTTGATGTGATTTGCGTTACTTGATAGTTTTGGATATAAATCTCCACGCTTCCCCATCCTTTAACATCTTTTAAAGCTTGTTTTATTTCATCTAAAAGAACGCTGCTGACTCTTTTAATAGAATAGTCTGCCATAAGAACAAAGTCTTAGGGGCAGCGGGCAGCGGAAATGATCTAAAAAGAAGGGCAGGAGTCTTTTCCTAAAAACTACTATAAGAACACTAAGACCCCTTTGTCAAGTAGGAAAAATAGTCAAAAAGGTTTGTAATAATTCCAGCAAGGACTCTCCTGGAATACTCCGAGGACAGACGTTGCTAAACCTGTTACTGTTATCAAATCTTGAACGCCTACGAAAACTTTATTTCCAGAACTTCCTTTTCTTCTTCAAGCTCGCCGACTTGTAGTTTCAGGCTATCAAACTCTTTGTCTATGATAAAACCAACCCTGTCAACCTTGGTAGAGATTGGCGAAACCGGCACATAGTTATTGTGAAGATCGGGCGCCAGCTTTTTTTCTTCTTCATCATTGACAACCAGCCTTATCAGGTCGCCCGGGAAAATATTTAAGCGCTTAGTGGTTTCGTTTTTAAGCTCTAAGTTTACGATAAGGAAAGTCTTCTCGTTTTTGGCCGTGTATTCTTTGTCCTGGACCATCACCTGATCTGTCTTTTCAACCTCGGTGATTGCCATCTCTATAGTCCCTTCTTCTTCGCCGGTATCCTCAAGCCCTGGGAAATAAAACTTTTTATCTAAACTGACTGTCTGGCTCTCAGCCGCTCCCTCAACCCGGCTTTTGCTGGTTGCTTGATTTTTACCAGAGCTGGAAGATTCAATTAAGTTTTTAAGCCGGCCGCGGAGTAAAAAGAGAATTACAGAAAGAGCCAGGATTAGAATAAAAGCTCTGGTGATTACCCTGAAGCGTTTTTTAATAGACCTTTTGGGGTTGCTGGATTTTACTTCTATCATTTTAAAAACGAGTAATAGGTAATAGGTAATAGGTAATAAGGGTGTTATTTATAGGATTAGTTGAATAGTCTAAAGTGGTAGTCTCCATATAGCCTAATCTTTTTTGATGCTTTTTGTGGGCAGGGGATAAATAGGGCAGAAGTTTTGTCGGGGGCAGATTCACCCGACTAACTTTTCAGGCGATATTGCCTAAAAGTTTGGCGGGTAAACCACATATTAACCACAAATTACAGTCGTTGTCAAATCAACTTTTCCTGCTTGACGGAATCTTTTGGTTTTTTCCCCAAATGACTATAGGCTTTTTGGGTGGCGACCCGACCGCGGGGAGTGCGTTTCAAAAAGCCAATCTGCATCAAGAAAGGCTCTAGGACATCCTCTATTGTCCCTATGTCTTCGGCAATGGTGGCGGCCAAAGTTTCGATGCCGACCGGCCCGCCATCGAATTTGTCAATTATTGCCGAAAGTAATCTTTTATCCGAGCTATCCAGACCCAACTCGTCAACTTCCAAAATACCAAAAGCCTTTTTTAAAACTTGCGGGTTTATAATCTCGTGCTTGCCTACCTGCAGGACATCGCGGACCCTTTTTAAAAGTTTTAAGCAAATCCTCGGCGTGCCCCGGGCGCGTTTGGCAATCTCCAGGGCCAAGTCTTTGTCAATATCAACGTCTAATTTCTTAGCTCCTCCTCTGACAATCGCCATCATTTCCTCAGGCTTGTAAAAAACCAAACGGTTTATGATGCCAAAGCGGTCGCGCAAAGGCGAGGATAAAAGGCCAACCCTGGTAGTTGCCCCAACGATGGTAAAACGCGGCAGGTCCAGCCGCAGGGTTCTGGCAGACGGCCCTTTACCGACAACAATGTCTAGGCAGTAATCTTCCATTGCCGGATAAAGGGTTTCTTCAACTACTTTGTTTAAACGGTGGATTTCGTCAATAAACAAAACATCGTTTTGCTCAAGATTGGTTAAAATTGAAGCCAAATCGCCGGCTCTCTCTATGGCCGGGCCGGAAGTAATCCTTATATTTACCCCCATCTCTCGGGCAATTAAGTGGGCAAGGGTGGTTTTACCAAGGCCCGGCGGACCATATAAAAGAATATGCTCTAAGGCTTCTTTTCTTTTTTTGGCCGCTTCCATGGCAATCTTTAAGGCCTTTTTGACTCTCTCTTGGCCATGAAACTCATCCCATAAGGAGGCCCTAAGGGAAGTAAATAAACGTTCTTCTGTGGCTGGAGAATTTTTTTTAGATTTAGACTTTGCCATATCAAGAATAGCCAAATAAACAAATGCCACAAATAATCAAACCTGCCCGCCAATCGCTGCGCTCAAGGCGCTGGCAGGCGGGGCGGGTCAATAAATGAATAAACAAATATTACAAATTGTCTTTTTATTTGATTA
>Ga0180437_10005178_pt1 | contig 17990 bp, 16 predicted proteins | sample SS_ome_4_FD_132410 | JGI IMG/M metagenome (GOLD analysis project Ga0180437, IMG submission 132410) | Hypersaline lake sediment archaeal communities from the Salton Sea, California, USA - SS_3_D_1 metaG | ecosystem: Environmental > Aquatic > Non-marine Saline and Alkaline > Hypersaline >... | reverse complement strand
TGGGCAGGTAAGCCAAACGCCGGTGACTATACTGAGATATTCTACTGTATATGGCCCGGGGGAACTCGGTCACCGGGCAATACCCAACTTCTTGCACTCACTTACCCGGTGGCAGCCTCCCCTGGTCTATGGCGATGGCTCCGAAATAAGGGACTATGTTTACATAGGGGACGTGGTGGAGGCCACTATCCGGGCCTTGGTGAGAAGACCTGCCCAGGTGCTGAACATTGGCTCTGGCCGGGGCTACAGCAGCCTGCAGATCGCACGTGAGTTAATGAGGCTGTGCTCTATCGATATAGAGCCTCGGTTCCACACGGTCGACACCGAAAAAGTTGATCTTATCTGTGACATTTCGGCTGCCCAGGAGGCCCTGGGTTACTTTCCCGAGATGACCTTGGAGAATGGGCTGAGACAGGAGATCGAGTGGTACAGGGGGCAAATGCCTGCCCCCCTACGTGAAGAGAGGAGCCTGAAAATATGAGCATGCCGAAGAGCAAACGAGGGTTTCGTCGCTTGTTCGCCTATGCCACCTGGAAAGGGGCATTAGACCGTGTGCTGGCACTGCTAAGCATAGTGGCCTTATCCCCGCTCATGCTTCTGCTGGCGATTGCGATCAGGATCGATTCCCCCGGAAATCCGATATTTGCTCAGGAGCGGGTGGGGAAGGATGGTCGCCGATTTATCGCCCATAAATTCCGAACTATGTACAAAAATAACGACGACACCGAGTATAAGGCATATTTGACCCGGCTTATTACCCAGGGCGCTCCCTATGTAATAGACCAGCGGCAGAGGGCCGTGTATAAGTTGGTCGATGACCAAAGAGTGACCCACGTGGGGGCTCTGCTACGTAAGACCAATCTGGATGAGCTTCCCCAGCTTTTCAATGTATTGAAAGGAGAGATGTCATTCATCGGTCCCAGACCAGACATTCCCTTTGCCGTAGAGATGTATACCACATTGCATCGAAAGAGACTATCAGTCAAACCGGGCATTACCGGACTATGGCAGGTATGTGAGCGGACTAACCGCTCCTTCGATGAAATGGTGAGCCTCGATATCGACTATGTCGAGAGGCAATCACCTCTGCTAGACAGCAAGATCGTGCTGCGCACTCTGGTTACCATATTCGGACGAGATGGCAGCTATCGGGATCAAAAGGAGGTACGGGATGGTTAATGTTGGCATTATCGGCTGTGGCTACTGGGGGCCAAAGCTTATCAGGAATTTCCACGAAATTCCTGAAGCAAACCTGAGCATGGTCTGCGACCTTGATAGGGGCAAGCTGGAGAGGGTCCAAAAGGAATATCCCTACGTGGCAACCACCACTGACATCGGCGAACTGCTTGAAAGCTCTGTGGATGCTGTGGTAGTGGCCACGCCGGTCGCCTCCCATTATTGCCTGGCTAAGCAAGCACTGCTCCATAATAAGAACGTTCTAGTAGAAAAGCCCCTTACTCGCAGCATCGGGGAAGCTAAAGAACTCATTGAGCTAGCTGAGAAGCGAAATCTTGTGCTGATGGCAGGGCACACCTATGCGTACCATCCCGCAGTGGAGTTCATGTGCCAACTGGTGAAGAGCGGGGAACTGGGAGAGATCTACTATATCAATGCAGCTCGTCTCAATCTGGGCCTATTTCGCAGTGATGTCAATGTCCTATGGGACCTGGCCCCCCATGATATCTGCATTGTGCTCGCCTTGTTGGATAAGGACCCGCTTGCAGTAAGCGCCACAGGAGCGGGACACATCGACATTGCTGTTTGCGATGTGGCTTATATGGAACTCAGATTCTCGGACAAGACTCTGGCCCATTTACATTTTAGCTGGCTTGACCCGTGTAAGGTGCGCCAGATTACCGTCGTCGGCAGCAAGAAGATGGTCATTTACGACGACGTCTCGGAAAACGAAAAAATACGCATCTACGATAAAGGGGTCACAATCCCGGGGGTCACAATCCCGAACAACGGGGGCAACTTTGCTGCTTGGCTCCCCAGCTATCGCTATGGCGATGTGACCATCCCGTTCATTCCCAACACTGAGCCCTTGAGGTTGGAATGTAGCCACTTCGTGGAGTGCATCACCAAGGGCAAGAGGCCGCGAACCGATGGCTGGGCGGGGCTCAAGATTGTCACTATCCTGGAAGCAGCCAATAAATCGCTTTTGAACGGTGGTGGTCGAGAGATGTTGCCCTCGCCAATACCGGTTGCCTGAGTCTGTTTAGCACATTTTATCGAGGTGAGGACTGTGATGGAAGGTCAAAGGAAAAGCAGCTCGGAGGTACGGTTGGGGGAAGGGGTGGTAATGGATGCTGGCGTGATTCTCGGTTACCCTCCGGCCCGAGGCGACAATCACCTGCTCATCATCGGCCCTGAGGCCCGTATTCGGAGCGGCACGGTTATTTACGGGGGCAGCCGCATTGGCTGCAACTTGGAGACCGGCCACAATGTGGTCATCAGGGAGGAGAACATCATTGGAGATAACTTCCGTATCTGGAGTAACTCCACCATCGACTACGGCTGTAAGATTGGAGATAACGTCAGAATCCATCACAATGTCTATATCAGCCAGTTCACAATTGTCGAGGACGATGCGTTTCTAGGACCCGGTGTCACCTTAATTAATGATGTACACCCCGGCTGCCCTAATGCTGTGGAGTGTATGAGGGGTCCCGTTATCAAGAGAGGGGCTCAGATCGGCACCAACGTTTGCGTGCTCCCTAAGGTGGTAATAGGTGAAAATGCCCTGATTGGTGCCGGAAGCGTGGTCACCAAAGATATTCCCCCTGGGGCAGTGGCCTACGGTAACCCGGCTCAGGTCAGGGGTAGTATAGAAGACTTGGTTTGCACCACAGGTCTGGTGGACAAGCCCTATAGTCATTTAACAGGGAGGTTAAGAGATGTCCATACCATTCGTTGATCTCAAGAAACAGTATCAATCCATCAGGGAAGAGGTTCTGGCTAGGATAGCTGAGTCACTTGATGGAATGCAGCTCTTTCTGGGCGAAAATGTCCAGGCGTTTGAGGCTGAGTTCGCACGTTACTGTGGAACTGAATTCGCTGTCGGGGTGGGCTCGGGGACTGAAGCCCTGCACTTAGGCCTACGCGCCTGCGGTGTGGGACAGGGGGATGAGGTAATCACAGTGGCCAACACCTTTTTTGCCACTGCTGAGGCCATAGCTCTGGTGGGAGCCAGGCCGATCTTCGTCGACATCGACCCCGAGACCTATAACATGGATCCCCGTCAAGTAGAGAGCAAGATAACATACAGGACCAGGGCGATCCTACCCGTCCATCTATATGGACACCCTGCCGATATGGGGCCCATCCTGAAGCTTGCCCGCACCTATAACCTGAAGGTCATCGAGGATGCCTGTCAGGCCCATGGTGCTGAGTACCAAGGGCGCCGCACCGGTTCCCTCGGGGATGTCGGATGTTTCAGCTTCTATTTCACCAAGAACCTCGGCGCTTATGGCGAGGCGGGGATGGCGGTAACCTCGGACCCCGACATAGCTAGGAAAGCTAAGATGCTGCGAGACCATGGCCAGAATGTCAGGTATCAACACAATCTTATGGGAGTTAATGGCCGCCTCGATGAGATCCAAGCCGCGATACTCAGAGTAAAGCTTCCCTACCTGGATGAGTGGAACGAAAGACGGCGCAGCATCGCTCAGGCGTATGAGGCAGGCTTGCCTTCTTCGGTGATTAAACCACGGGAGATGCCCGGGGCTAAGCACGTCTATCATCTCTATGTCATCAGAACTGCAGAGCGTGACCAGCTCCGCGCCTGGATGGAATCCAAAGGGATAGCCACCGGAATGCACTACCCCATCCCAATCCATTTGCAGGAGGCGTGCCAACGCTACTACGGAAATGGTACCTTCTTGCCCGTCACCGAGAAGGTCACCGAGGAGATTCTCTCCCTTCCCATGTACCCTGAGCTGACCGCCGAGGAAATAGAATATGTTTGTGACTGCGTTCGGGACTTCTGCGGGTTAAGTCCCGAGGAAAGCAAATTAAAAGTAAGGAGGTAGTAGAAATGGTTCCGTTTTTAAGTCGCCGCTCAATTACAATTTTGTTGTTGGGGCTTATCGTAGGAGCCCTGGGAGGTCTAGGCTTTTGGGCCATCAGCCCTGTAGAAGTCAAGACTGAAATGGGATGGCCACCCATTAACTTCGAGAGCGAGCCTGACCGCTACGAAAGCACCGTCGTCGTCGAATTCACAGGCCAGGGCGCTGATTACTATTATGTGAAAAGCCTCCAAAGAGAGGGAGAATACTACGCCGCTAAGATGCAAACTTCCTCTTTCCTTGAGTTCATGAGCGAGGCAGTATCGTCTGGCAAGTATGCTCACACCCCCGAGGAGCTAGACGAACTGATACGGATTAGATATGACTGGGACAGCGAGTCTCCGTCCGTCGAGATAAGGGCAACCAGCCCTGACGAGATGGAGGCTTTTTACCTCGCAGGCATCACACCGGAGGTTTTCAAAGACTATTTGACGGCGCTGGAACTCGACGAGCATCAGAGAGTGTACCAGAAAACGGTGGAGGCGTTCGATAGTATCAGTGCCGCTCTGGTTGAAGCCAGAATAGAGCGCGCCGACCTGGCGGCGCAGGCCGGGGTTGACCTCCTCTTGGCTGACCCGATCGAACTCGAGCAGCTGCAAATGAACTTGGCGTATGTTGTAGTCGATGCCCAGGTCAGGGCGCTAGAAGGACAACTTAATGCCTTGTCCCAGGACTTGCTTTCGTTGTCCGATGGCGATTCCACCGAACCGGAAGTGCTCAGTCGCCTCATCGTCGGAGAACCCTCAGATCCAACTTCTGTAGCCCGCGACAGGATGAGGGGTCGAAATGTCTTGATGATCGGTGCTCTGTTTGGCGTAGCCCTTGCTTGGATAGGAGTGAACCACAAGGGACTGATGGGGCGCATCCGCCCTGCGCCAGCTGCTATAGTTAGGCTACGGGAATGGGAGGAAGAAGAGGAAGAGACAGAGGAATAGGAGTAGAAGACGTGAATAAAGCGGTCTTAGTAACCGGTGCTGCCGGCTTCATCGGCTCCCACCTGTCGGAGCGATTGCTCTCGATGGGGCATAGGGTGGTAGGTTTGGATAACTTCGATGATTGTTATCCCCCGGCCATCAAGCGGGAGAACATCCAATCCATGCAGCATAATGAGGGCTTCCGACTGGTGGAGGGAGACGTCCGTGATGCTCTCCTCTTAGACCGTGTCTTATCAGAGAACGACATCGGCACGGTGGTGCATCTTGCTGCCCGCGCCGGGGTCAGGCCCTCCCTGGAGCAACCGCTCCTTTACCAGGATGTCAATATAAAGGGCACCCTGGCCCTGCTGGAGGCCAGCCGGGCCTATGGTATGGAGCAGTTTCTTTTCGCCTCCTCGTCGTCCGTCTACGGCCTCAATGGGAAGGCCCCGTTCAACGAGGAGGCGAGGGTAAGCTACCCTGTCTCGCCATATGCTGCCTCCAAAGCAGCGGCGGAGCTTTTTTGCCATACTTACAGCCATCTTTACGGCTTGCCGGTTACGGTGCTCAGACTGTTTACCGTCTACGGTCCGCGCCAGAGACCAGAGATGGCCATTCATCGCTTCGTGAAAATGGTGGATCACGGGGAGAGAGTCATCCTCTTTGACCAAGGCAATGCCAAGAGGGACTACACCTATATCGACGACATCGTAGCCGGTTTTGAGGCCGCTTTTACTCATCAGAAGAACGGTTATAACATATTCAATTTGGGCAGGGGAGAGACCGTGGATTTGAGGCATCTCATAACGCTGATCGAAGAAGCCTTGGAGAAAAAGGCTATCGTTGAGACCATAGAGCCACAACCTGGTGAGGTGCCCATCACCTTGGCGAGTATATCCAAGGCCAAGACCCTTCTCGGCTATCAGCCTAGGGTGAGCATAGAGGAGGGCATACCACGCTTCATCCGATGGTATTTAGAAAAACGGGAGGTTACAGGATGAAGGTTCTGGTGGTCACCAACATGTATCCCTCAGAGGGGATGCCGTACCACGGCACCTTTGTCAAAACACAGGTAGAATCCCTGAGAAGGGAAGGGGTGCATGTAGATGTGTTCTTCGTCGATGGCGTAAAAAACACCCTCAACTATCTATGGGCCTTCCCTCGGCTGTGGGCACGGCTTTTGACTCACCGTTATGACCTGATCCATGCCCACTATGTGTTCTCTGGAATAATCGCCAGGGCACAGCTCATCGACCCGGTAGTACTCACCCACCATGGCTCCCAGGTATTCGATGGGTGGCAAGCACCCATTTGCCGAATGATCACCCCGTTTGTGGACCGGGCGATTGTGGTGTCTCCGGAGATGAAGGCGAAGATGGGGAATAACACAGTTGAGACCATCCCTTGCGGCATTGACTTTGACCTGTTCAAGCCGATACCTAAGGACCAAGCGCGAGAGGAGCTGAATCTCCCTAAGGACAAGAAGCTGGTTCTCTGGGCTGGGGAATACTGGAGACCGATCAAGAGATTTGACATCGTGCAGAAATCTGTAGAACTGCTCCAAAAAAGGGACCCCGATGCTGAGCTAGTCCTGGTAGGGAAGAAGCCGCTTCACGAGGTCCCGAAATACATGAGTGCCTGCGATGTGTTGCTTCTGGTGTCAGACGGTGAGGGCTCACCTATGGTGATCAAGGAGGCGATGGCTTGTAATTTGCCCATCGTGTCGGTTCCAGTGGGGGATGTACCCGAGGTTATAGGAGGCACCGAGGGCTGTTACCTCTGTTCACAAGATCCCCAGGATGTGGCAGATAAGCTCGAACTGGCACTGAAGTGGGGGAAAAGAACCGACGGCAGGGATAAGATAGGTCATATGGAGCTCGGAGTCATCAGCCGAAGGATCATCTCCCTCTACCAGGAGATGCTTGAGCAGAAAAGAAATCACGGTCTGGGACGGCTCATGTTCTGGCGAAAACATGCTGAGGAGTGCTCATGAAAAGGGTGTGCATTGTTAGGCAGAAGTATTGGCCTAATAAGAATGTGGTGAGAAATTCTGAGGCTCTGGTCAGCCAAGGATATGAGGTGGATGTCTTTTGCCTCAGAAACAAGGGCGAGAAGGCGCGGGAGACAATTCGGGGAGTGAATGTGCATCGCCTCCCCTTGGGATTTCGCCGCGGGAATGTCCTGTGGTACCTTTTTGAATATAGTGCCTTCTTCTTACTCAGCTCTCTGATCCTGTCGTGGCGTTCATTGAGGAAGAGATACCAGGTTATTGAAGTGGATACCATGCCTGACTTCTTTGTCTTCATCACCCTATTCCCCAGGCTTCTGGGGACCAAGGTCATCCTTTATATGTATGAGAACATGCCAGAACTCTTCGCCTCCACCTTCAACAAAGGACCCAATCACATCGGTACCAGACTGATGCGCCTGTTCGAGAGGCTCAGCGCTGGCTATGCTCACCGGGTGATCGTCTCTGACGGCATCCCCTACAAGCGAGTGCTGGAAAGCCGTGGCATTCTTGGGGAGAAAATCACTGTGGTCCTGAACGTCCCCGATGATGCCATCTTCGATCCCGAATCCGTTGATGCTGCCAAGAATGGGGAACATTTCCGCCTAATATCTGTCAGCACCATTGTCGAGAGGTATGGGGTGCAAACGCTGATACGGGCTGTCCCTCTGCTTATCGAGGACATCCCTGAATTGAGAGTGGATGTTGTGGGGGATGGGGAATACCGCTCGGAGCTAGAAGGGCTGGCCCATGACCTGGGGGTGGCGGAACATATCCGCTTTACCGGTATGGTCCCCTTGGAAAGCATCCCTCCGTTCATCGCCGAGGCGGATGTCGGGGTGATGTCCATGCTCGCTGATCTCGGTTTGCCAAACAAGCTATTTGAGTATTTTGCCCTGGGCAAGCCGTCGGTCGCCAGCGCCCTGCCCAGTCTTAAACTCGCCTTTGATGAGAGCTATGTATTATTTTATGAGCCCGATGATGAGAAAGACATGGCAAGACGAATTTTGGAACTCTATTACAGCCCGGAAAAGAGGGCTTCTATGTCTTCCCATGCTCAGGCCTTTTACCGCAACTGCAACTGGCAAGTAATGAAGCACAAGTATCTGAAAGTATATGAGGAATTGCTAGCTTAGGAGACGGATATGGAAGCAGTAGCTCAAAGACAAAAGCTTTGGACCAATACTCAGGGAATTGCCCTGTCTATTCTGGCGGCAGTAGCCATATGGAGCTTCATCCCATTAACCCCCCTCACGCTCGTGCTCCTGGCCGTGTCTGTACTGTTCCTTTTCGGCTTGAAAAGGCCGGTCTGGGCCATGGCTGCCTTTTTAGTCAGCCAGCTAACCGCCACCAGCTACATGGTCGATGTTCCGTTCACCACGATCAGCCTCCGTCTTCTGTTGCTTCTGCTGATCGGGCTCATCCTTTGGCGCTCAATCTCCCAGGAGCGGATTGAGCTTGGACCAGCGGCACGGAAGGTCCTCATTCCAGCTGTCACGTTGCTTGTGCTGAGCGTGATCGCCAACGCGGCTAACACGGGATTCGACTTTCTCTTTAGAGATTTCCGGAATATGATGGTTGGATTGATGGTCGTTATCTTCATGCCAGCAGTGGTCAGGAACACAAAGGACCTGAAAATACTCTGCGGCGTGGCCTTTATTGGCTTGACCGCCTCAGCCATTGTCGGCTTGTTGCAGCATTACCAGTTTTTTGGTATGGGCCAAGAAAGCCTTGTACCTGAGTTTTTCGAGCGTCCCGTGGAGGGAGAAACTAGGGTGCCAGGCATGGCCGAAACCGAGCTTGAGCTGTCCTATGCACTCTCGGTAGCAGTGCCGGCTCTCCTTGGCGTCTACCTTTTGAAGGGGGTGAAGAAATATAACAGGTGGCTGCTACCGGTGTCCGCGGTGCTGATAGGATTGGCGGTGTACTTCACCTTTACGCGTTCAGCTCTCCTCGCTCTGATCATCGGAGTAGTGGCACTCGCCCTGTTTTTCAAAACCCGAATTAGAGGCGAGATCATCCTAGCCATCTTAATGCTCGGAGTTGGCCTCATCGCAGCAACCGGAATGTTTGGCGACCAGTACCTTGGCGGCAGATCTGCAACTGCCCAGGAGGAAAGCTATGTTTCACGGCAGATACTGTGGCAGTCGGGCGCTTCCATTGCCTTCGACAACCCTATCTTGGGAATTGGCGGGGACAGATTCGCAGAAGTCTCTCCGGAATACGCCGCCGATGTCTCTCCTTCCCTCCTGGCCTGGGAGGAGGAGCACTACTGGGGCTACTCCAGTCTGGGTACCCAGCCGCCTCACAACGATTTCTTGATGGTATGGATATGCTATGGAACGTTCGCCCTGATAGCCTATCTCTGGCTTTATGTCGTCATCTTACGGAGCCTCCTCGACTCCTATCATGTATCGACCACTCGTTTCATCAAAGGGTTGTCTATAGGGCTGGCCGCTGCCCTGGTAGCCTATGGGGTAAATGCCTTCTATCATAACCTGTTTGTCACTATGCCTATCTTCTGGATCTTGGCTGGCTTTTCTCTGGCCACTGCCAAGCTCGTTTCAAAAAGCCAAGGCAAAAAGCAGAAAGCGCCAAGCGAAGCCTAGGTGTGGGAGTGAGGTGGGGTTATGAATGAGCGCATAACGGTGCTATTTCCGGTAACTGACCTGGCATCGGACGGAGCGCAACGCCAACTCCTGGAACTGGTCAAGGGCCTGGACAAGAACCGCTTCAGGCCTGTTGTCCTCACTCTTCACCCCGGGGGCCCTCTGGAGCGAGAATTCAGGGAGGTCCCCGATGCCGAGGTCATTTCCTTAGACCGAAAAGGGAAGTACGATCTCCTTTGCCTAATTAAGGTCTTGGCCATCCTCCGCAGGATGAAGGTGGATGTAGTTCAACCTTTCTTGACCCCGGCTACCCTTTTTGGCCTTCTTCCAGCGCTCTTGTGCCGCACGCCGGTGAAGATTGTAACCGAGAGAGCCGGTCCTGGGGCGAGGAATGCACGCCGCGGCTATCGTTTCTATCTCAAGACTGAGGATTTTCTGACGCGGTTTGCCGATTGGAGTGTCGCCAATAGTCAAGCGGGAATGGAATATCTTATCCAACGAGGTATCAACCCCTCTCGCATAACGGTGATCTATAACGGAGTAGACCTCAGTCGCCTGATCCCTAATAACCAGAGCGCGGAGCAGATCAGGCAGAGGCTTGCCCTCCCTACCGGCGGCAAAGTAGTGGGTATGATGGCCCGCCTGTTTCCCGTTAAAAATCATGCCGCTTTTCTTCAGGCAGCAGTATTGATTAAACAGGCTGTACCAGATACAAGATTTGCCCTGGTAGGAGATGGACCATTGAGAAGCCATTTGGAAGAGATGACTCAAAAGCTGGGCTTGACTTCCGAGGTGATTTTTTTTGGCGAGCAGCAGGAGGTAGGCACCTACCTCTCAGCCTTCGATATAGCAGTTCTGACCTCAGACACTGAGGGCTGTTCTAATGCCCTGCTCGAGGCTATGGCTCTGAGGAGACCGGTAGTTGCTACCGATGTAGGAGGTAACCGAGAGGTCGTGCGCCATGGCGAAACTGGCTTCCTTGTCCCCCGAGAGAATCCTGAGGCGCTGGCAGAGGCCATCATCGCATTGCTGCGAGATCCGGACACGGCAGTGGCCATGGGCCAAAGAGCCAAGGAGTGGGTTATCACCCAATTCAGCCTGGAGAGGATGGTACATGAATACCAGTCTCTATATGAGGAGAGTCTGAGGCATAGGAAGGACCTCACGGTTCAGTGAGGCATGGTGTAGTTGGAACTATGGCCATAACCCAGACGAGGTGAACTGGTTAAATGAGTGGCGCTTTAACTAGATCAGCAGTGCATGGCGTGACTTGGCTTGGAATCTCTCAGGTTCTGGGGCAGTTCATGCGCTTTGTCGCCATGATCGTTCTGGCGCGGTTGCTGTTGCCGGAAGATTTTGGCGTCGTCGCCATGGCGATCATCGTCACCGAGCTGGTGCTGCAAACAGGCGATCTGGGCTTTAGTGAGGCTATCATCCAGCGGAAAGAGGTAACCGCCAGTCACCTTTCAACAAGCTTTTGGGCCGGGTGGGGCTTGGGTATTATCCTCTGCGCTTTGACGGCGGCAATCTCACCTTTCGCGGCAAATTTCTTTGGAGACGAGCAGGTCGGCCCGGTATTGGCTGTATCCGCTCTGGCCTTTGTTATTGCTCCCCTAAGGACTGTCCACGGCGCCTTGTTGAGGAAGAGATTGCAGTTTTTCAGATTCTCAATCGGCGAAATTGGGCAGGCAGTTACCTACGTGGCAGTAGCGGTGCCCTTGGCCTTTGCCGGCTTTGGGGTCTGGAGCCTTGTACTGGGCAACTTGGCCAGCCATCTTGCCCTTGTCATCCTTAGGTGGGTTCTATGCCGTTGGCACCCGTCTATTATGTTCAGTATCAAGAGCCTGAAGGATCTGTGGGGGTTTGGCCTCAACCTGACAGGAAGTAGAGCTGTTCAGTTTGTGACCGAGAGATTGGACTATTTGATCATTGGAAGATTCTTAGCCACGGCAGCAATGGGGTTCTACAACTTAGGCTATAGAATAATAAGCTTCCCGACAAATGCAGTGTCGATGACTGCGGGCAGAGTAGCTTTCCCAACTTTCTCAATAGTTCAGGATGAAGATGAGCGGTTGCGCCGCGGATTCACAAAGAGCCTGACATATCTCTCTCTAATAGTCTTCCCTTTATTCGTTGGGCTAGCTATAGTCGCTCCTGAACTAGTCGAAGTGGTTTTTGGTCAGAAATGGGCAGCGGCCGTCTCGCCGGTGCAGATACTTTGCATCATGGCCGCTATTGCCTCGATCAGCGTAACGGTTGGACCTCTTTTACGGTCCAAGGGGAGGCCTGATATTGAGTTGAAATTTAATCTAGTGAAGGTTGCCCTTCTGGTTCCGGCCTTGCTCATTGGAGTCAAATTCGGAACAGTAGGTGTTGCTGCCGGTGTTTCGGCGGTTGCTGCTGTCATTTGGCTTCCTCGTCAGGTATTTGCCAATCGACTTATCGGTTTGAGGATGAGAGATTATTTAACCTCACTGCGCCCTGCCGCTTTTGGCTCTGTGGTTATGGCCCTGACCTTGCTCGCCTTTCGCTATACGGCAGCGAGCTTGCTTGCCTTGCCTGATGTCGGGCTCCTGATCAATTCAGTGTTGCTAGGTGCAGTTGCCTACTTCGTAACATTAAGGGCAGCAAGAACCAAAGCCCTCAATGAAATGATTGAACTTTCTATGGAGATGGTCAAGCCATATGCAAGGTTGGTCATGGCTAAAATGCTCCTGGTTTGGAGGTAAGCCCTGCATGTCGTCGAGATGGCACATTGGGAACAAAATGTCTGAAGGCGGATTCCAGCGATTGACAGAGGGCGCTTCTCGGCGTATGGGCCGGGAATGCAATTGAAGGAAGGGGAAATGAGAAGGGATATCCAAATAGCACTTCGCTCATGGCTCCGAGAACATCTTCCCCGGCGATTGCTTAGGCTCCAGAGATCGGTGCGCCACGGGTATAGGTACAAGCGGCGAAGAACGGGGCCGCTTGACTACGTAGCCGAGTTCGATCATCGGGACTTACGTAAGGCCAAGGGAAGCATCGTGTGGAACGACCGATGGGACGAAGTAAGCGCAGCGACCTTGCAGATACTGCGCAACTTGGATCTTGTTGAAGGTGGGCAAACCGTTCTTGACTTTGGCTGTGGCATAGGCCGTATTTCACGGGCTTTGATTGAGAAATATCAGATCCGTGTTATCGCGGTTGACCGTTCACTCTGGATGCGGAGGCACTTCCGAGACTACTTCTTGGAGAAGGACTTCTCGCATAGAGCCCTGTCGTCAGGGGAGGTTCAGTTGTGGTCGGACGAAGAGTTTGTACAAAACGTGCCCGTCATTGAGGAAAAGGTAAATCTGGTGCTTTTCATAGAGGTTCTACAGCATATCCCAGAGCCTATTTTGGATCAATTGTTGCCCCAGGTAACCCGTACCCTTTCACCGGGAGGCAAGCTCTTTGTCTTCGGCAACTCTGTTCTGGATGTAGACTCGTCTGGTTCTAGAGCGACAACACCCATTGCGGCATTTCTCAGAAAACAGTCGCCGCTTCTCACAATACTCAGGGAGGATGTCTGGCAGCAAGTGCAAGCTGGAGAGCTCAATTACACCTTTAGCCAGCCGCGCTATTCGTTTCTAGCTTGCAGACCCGAGCTGCTGCACCACATATAGAAGACGGGGGGTCGGTACAGAAGATGTTTGGGCAAAAGCAGCGGCAAATTTGGCAGCCCCCACCCCTATGGACAAGGGGTTTGCCCGTTGAATGTGCACACTCCATGATAAATACCAGCATTCAGGGTAAGAGGACATGGTCAAATGCCTAAGGTAAGTGTAGTAATACCGACCTACAACTGTGCTCACTTTCTGGGCGAGGCTATCCAGAGCGTTCTGGATCAGACCTTCCAGGACTTTGAGATCATCGTTGTTGACGATGGCTCTACCGATAACACGCCGGAGATAGCCTCTGCCTTCCCGGTGAGATACTTCCGCCAGGAGAACCAGGGGGTATCTGCTGCGAACAACCGTGGTATCGAGCTATCCTGTGGGGAGTATGTCCTCACCTTAGACTCTGACGACGTCCTCATGGAAAACGCCTTGGAGAAGGGTGTAGATGTCCTGGATAGGCACCCCGAGGTGGGCTTTAGCTACGGCCAGGCATATGTGATGGACGAAAATGGGCATATCTTTCGAGTGAGAAAATCCAGCTTCCTGGATGGCTCTGCCATTGTCGATAGTAAAGAGCAAGTCAGGGAACTTTTGTTCTTCAACCGTATCACCAGCTCTACGGTCATAATGAGGCGCCACTGCCTTGATGAGGTAGGGGGATTCCACGAAGAGTTGCGGAACTTTGAGGACCGTCACCTTTTCATTCGGCTGGCGAAGAGATGGTCGGTGGCCTATATAGCAGAGCCGCTAGTTAAGTACCGGGTTCACCCCAACCAGCTCCACAGCAACGTCAACCCCAGGGTGGCGGAAAAGGCTTTCCTCCTTATGCTGCAAGAGGTCTTTGAAGACCCAGACTTCGCCCCTCACTTGCAGCCCTGGAAGAGCCAGTCTTATTCTTACTCTTATCAGAGAATAGCCCGCTATGCCTATGGCAGCGATATGGGACTAGCCCGCCACTACTTTAGGAAAGCCCTCATAGTCTACCCGCAAAGCATGCTTCAGATGGATGGCTTCTTCATCGCCTATAAGTATGCCATGTCTTTGCTCCCAAACAGGTTACGGCTGGCGCTGCGCGACTTCAAGAGGCGCTTTCTGGACTCAAGGAGATTTACGGAGTGAACGATATACCTAAGGTGCTCAGCAAAGCTTAATTGCACAGGTGTATACATGATAAATAGGTTGATCGAATGGGGGAGATGTGCTATTGGTGATGTACTGCCTGAAGGATGTGGGAAATCTCGGAATAATAATCGCAGCACGTCTCGTTGGAGCAGAGAAATGACGGAAGAAAATAATACACATGAAGAATTTGACGTAGAGTTCTTTGAGGGGGGTAAAAAGAAACTAGGTGGAGGTTATGTGCGTTATCGTTCGAATGAGTTCTATCCGAAGTTCAGCTATCTGGCGACTTGGATAAAAGACTCCTTTAATGTGCAAAGAGTATTAGATGTTGGTTGCGCCAAGGGATTTTTGGTTAAAGCTTTTAGAGACTTGGGAATAGAAACGTGGGGAGTTGACGTCAGTGACTATGCAATTTCTAGTGCGCCAGACGATATTCGGCCTAAGCTTCATAAAGTGGATCTAAATAAAGATGCCTTGCCTTTTGAAGATGACTACTTTGATTTCGCCACATTTTGTGGGACTATAGAATACCTGACTAATCACAAACATGCTATTTGTGAAATAAATAGGGTGTTAGGACAAGGGGGAGGGCTCTACTTGACCACGATTTACAAGAAGGACGCAAGGGATGAACTTAGAATGAATACACATGACAAGAGCTATTGGGTTAAGGAATTTCGCTCTAATGGATTTAGAATTTCGTCAGCAAAACTCAGCATGTATCTTAAAGAAGAGTATCTGCCCCATATATTTGCCAGAACTCAAAGAAATGGACATAGCATTAAGTTCAACTTCGCAAAACTTCTGTATCAAAGGGGCGGTTATATCGGCAAACAGATTGTAGTTCTGGTAGCTGGGTATTTTGGCTTGACCTACGGAGTTCTTTTGTTTGTTAAGGAGCAACGAGTGATACCAGTATGTGAGCCGCTTATTTGAGGTTAAACTGGTGTGCTTCGCGCTATAGCTAAGTTTCTGAAGGGGGTTGTGCATGGCTAAGGAATTTGCTTTCATAAAACGGAGTTCTCACTCTACAAGAACGAGTGATATGCAAACGCAACCAAAACAGTCTCCCAGTTCAGAACCTGAACAACGTGGGATTGAATTTGGATTGGCTGCATCAAGAGATGCCTTGGATATGGCTAATTTCCACAACTCCCATTATGGAACAAGAAGAAGACCCGAAGATTGGCTATGGGAATATCAAACATACGAACCTGGCAAGACAGTATTCGCATTTGCAAGAGATGGTGACAAATTGATCGCAACAAAAGCCAATATGCCTGTCCATATGAAGGTTGGGACTGAGTGTGTCCTGTCTGGAAAAGGTGAAAGCGTGTTAATGCTTCCACCTTATAGAGGAACCACTCTTTTGCCAAGTTTAGATGAATATCTAGTGAAAAATTCCATTGACCGTGGGATGCAATTCGTATGGGGTTTGGGACCTGTAACAAAAGTGGCGCAAAAACTTGGATCTACTTGTTACCCAGACGTTCAAGTGTGGCTGCGACCTGGCAACATTTGGGTCAATATAGTCGCAAGGTTACAAACCCATCCCTACGGAACCCCAACACCGCTTTGGCGTCGGATTAGTTCTGTGGGAAAGGTAATTCTACAATCTCTGTTTATGAGAACAGGAAATAGCAAAACCATTCCTCAAATCCAAGAACTAGCGGGATATGAAATCAAAAAAGGGGAGATAGATGAGCGTTGCTTACAAGAACTTCTTGGAAGGGTAACGTCAGAACATAGCAATATCATATCTCTAACATATGATCAAAAATATCTTAGGTGGAGAGTTCGAGAACATCCATTCCTCAAGTATGATGAGTATCAAGTTCACCAAGGTGGTAAGTTACGGGCATGTGCGTTTGTCGTGTTGTCTCAGGGATTTGCATCCATTTCAGACTTTCTCTCGGAAGACAGACATGCAACATCTCTCTTGCTGCATACAATACTCAAAGATTACGCTAAAAAAGCGGGGCGATTTCGGTTTTTGGGGAATCCAAGGGATGTCTTACTTCAAGATGTATTTGACCAGTTGCTTCAATTCGGTTTCTCAGTGGATGAAAAAACGAGAGAATCTTGGAATCTTAATGTGAAAGACCTAACAGGAGGTAAGTACGAGCAAATCTTTGATATAGGCAACTGGCATGTAAGTGGTTTATGCACTGAAGGCTTTCTATACTAAGCCACTTGGCAAAGGTACTCGGGAAAAGTAGGCGCTGAGATGGCTAAGCACGTAACGCCAATATCGAGGATGAGGGATTAAGGTGAGATTTTTTGAGGAGATATTGCATGGGTAAGAAATTTGCTTTCATAAAACTGCATTCTCACGCAATAAATGCCAGTATTATGCAAACACTAACAAGCTGCTTTCCTGGTTTGGAGATTGATGTAATCGATGTCGGAGAGTTAATCAAAAACAAAAAAACTCTAGTTTTGGTGAATATGTTCTTTGTTTTCAAAGAGTATGGCTTAGGGATATTACTCGGCAGGAAGAAAATCAAAGAGTGTTTCTGGAGAACAACATATGTATTCAGAAAGACAAAGATCTTGGCGTCAAACCTCCTTTCGCAAGACGAGTATGAGTTCTCTTTTCAAAATCAATCATTATTTGATGGAAGTAGAAAAGGCCTGCCACACTATGTCTATACTGACCATACTCACTTGGCAAACTTATATTATCCCGATTTCGATAAGAAAAACCTGTATAGCCGACGCTGGATTAAATTGGAGAGAACCATTTACCACAATGCCACACTTAACTTTACCAGGAGTACTTATGCGTCAAAATCTATTGTAGAAGACTATTCTTGCCCCTCAGACAAAGTTATTTGTGTCTACGCAGGTAGCAATGTAGGAACAAACTTCGAAGTAGATAAAGGAAAATACAAAAATAAGAACATTCTATTTGTGGGAATTGAATGGAAAAGGAAGGGCGGACCGGAATTGGTAGAAGCATTCAAACAGGTTCTACAGGCTCATCCTAACGCTCATCTCACTATCGTGGGATGCTCACCTAAATTGAATATTCCCAATTGTGATGTAGTCGGTCGGGTTCCTCTCGAAAGTCTCAATCATTACTATGAAAGGGCTTCCGTATTCTGTCTTCCATCTAAGCTAGAGCCCTTTGGAATCGTACTCTTGGAGGCATCTGCTCATGGAGTTCCTATCGTTACTACAGATGTTGGAGGAGGACATGATTATGTTTTAGGGGGAGAAACAGGGTGTCTTGTGAAGCATGGTGACGTGGAACATCTATCAAGGGTATTGATCGAGTTAATAGGAAACCCAGAGAAATGCCGGATTCTGGGGGAAAATGGTAGACGCCTTGTTCTTGAAAAATACTCGTGGGAAAAAGTAGGCGCTGAGATTGCTAAAAACATAATGGCTACTCTAAGGGATAATAAATGAAAGGACTTGGTTAAGGCATGGTTGTGATTTATCAACCATCGGCCCTGAAGATGAACAAAAGGAAAATCCCCTACATTGTAGTGGCGGCCTCTGCTATAGCCTCGTTGCTGACAGCCGCTATCCCTTCCCCGGTCTTGGCAGCCACCGATTCAACCACTGTAGGAACCCTGTCTTTGGTCCCGGCTTATGAGAACATTTCGGTATATTCAAACTTT
>Ga0180437_10005176_pt1 | contig 17994 bp, 20 predicted proteins | sample SS_ome_4_FD_132410 | JGI IMG/M metagenome (GOLD analysis project Ga0180437, IMG submission 132410) | Hypersaline lake sediment archaeal communities from the Salton Sea, California, USA - SS_3_D_1 metaG | ecosystem: Environmental > Aquatic > Non-marine Saline and Alkaline > Hypersaline >... | reverse complement strand
TTGAAACCGGGGTTAACCATGGGAGTACCTATAATGGAGGAGGATTAAATGGGGTACCGCGACAAAATTTTTGACGGAGTGACAGCGGATGCGGCAACATCATCCAGTGTGGCTAAGATACTTCGCTGGGGAACCAAACTCATATTCATAAAGAACAACCATGAGACAAACGGCATACAATACCAGATAAACGTGTACGCAGATTACAGGGATACTACGGACAGTGGACATACCCTCAAAGCATACACCGCACTAGCGGCGGGAAACTCAATCATATATAAGACAAAAGACCCGTGGGACGCCATCTATATAAACGTAAAGAACGATTCACCCGGAAACAACGCCTCAGCCGCGATATGGGTTAACGGGGGTTCACGGGTATGAGTCTGGACGGAGGCGACCTCAGCGCAGGAGGCAGCACCGGCGACTGCTCAGATATTGAGGATAAGGTTGATGTCGTTGACGGCATAGTTGACGACATTCTCGTGGACACGGGGACAACGATACCCGGCACGATTACAATCATTGACGGATACCATGACATACCCGGAGCGAACGTAACAACAAACACCCAGATGCGGGATGTCATCGGAAATAAGACGGACGCGGCTACGCAGGACGCTGACGCGACCACGAAAAGCATTATCTCGATGATAAAAGGCGTGCTTGATGTTCTTTATGACGCCGATGGGGTAGCCGCATACCCAGCCGCCGCTGCACCGGCAAACGGCGTATCAATGGCTAGGGTGCTAAGGGCAGTATACGATGAGGTAGCTGGATTAGACGGCGCTGCTATGAGAGGAACCGATAGCGCCGCAACTGTCGCAGATGGTTGGGATGCAGCATTAGCAACTATTCTGGATAACTTCAGTGCGGCGAGGATTGGCTACCTAGATGAGCTAGACTTTGATCTTGCTGCCGCTTTAACATCAATTCAAAATGAGGTTGATAATCTCGACGGGGAAGCCATGCGGGGAACCGACAACGCACTGTTGGCAGCTAGTTATGTCACAGAACGGGGAACCGATGGCGCTGCTCTAGCATCCTCTTGGACATCCGCGTTGGCGACTGCGCTAGGAAACTATACAGCCGCTAGAGCAGGATACATTGATAACTTAAGCGCAGGAGCAGCCGCGCTAGAAGCAACGTTAACTGCTATCAAGGGTGATGGTTGGACTGCGGAGACGCTGAAGGCTATATATGATCTTCTTGATGCCCTGATGGACTCCTCTGAGACGGGGGACACTTTGACGGCGGACGGAAGCGAGCAAGTCGTTTACGAACAGGCATCCCCGGCAGCGATTTGGAGCCCAGCCGTCATTCACATCGATTTAACAAACATGGCTGCAAACGACGTAATCACGGTGCGTGAATACATCAAAATCAAGAGTGGTGGCGACTACCTGCTGCTGGATATCAAGGAGTATTCAAACGCACAGACTCGGAAGGTTATCCCGGTTTCGCCGGTTGGTAGGAAGAACCGCTGGGGATACAAGGTGTCGCTTGAGCAGACCGCTGGGACGAACAGGACGTATGATTGGGAGGTTATCTACGAGGCATGAGCATCCCTGTGACAGGCACGCGTCCGCTTGAGGAGGGGCTGGTGCTTCATCTAAAACTCAATGAAGGCGACGGATTAATAACTCATGACATTAGCGGAAATAGAAACCACGGCACAATATCTGAGGCAGCTTGGACTGATGATGGTGAACATGGTATGTGTCTTACCTTTGACGGTGAAGATGATTTAATATCCGTTGCTGATGATGCATCTCTCAGATTAGAAACAGCAGATTTCACTATTGCCATTTGGTTTAAAACCGTAGCCGAGCCCACCGACAACTATCCAGCCATGATAGGTAAGGGCGATGCTGAGGTCGGCGAATGGATGTTACGAATATTACGACCATCAAACACGTTAATCTTCTATGCCAACGCTGGAATTTGGCTCAGTACATCAAACGATTATGTAGATGAGGAGTGGCACCACGCTGTAATTGTTCGGGACGGCAATGATGGAGTTCTATATGTAGATGGCGAGAGTGTAGCCACTGGTGCGGGTTTTGATGAAATTAATTTAAACACCGCCAAAGCGCTCCAAGTGGGGTGTGCTGATAGTAGTGGTTTTAGATATTGGGATGGGCTTCTCGGTGAGGTTCGCATATATAAAGAACGAGCACTTACTGAAGAGGAAATAAAGCTATTATACATTATTGATTCTCAGCCAGACCTTGAGGCGGACTTAGTGCTTAACCTTAAATTCAATGAAGGCGACGGAACTATAGTTCATGATTACTCGGATGAAAGAAATAATGGTGCATTCGACGGTGCCCCGGTGTGGACGGAAGACGAAGAAAGGGGTCTATGCCTTACTTTCGATGGTGATGATAAAATAGTAGTCACAAAGGTGACATCCAACTGGATTGATACTATAACAATCTCGCTTTGGATGTATTCCATTAAAGACAATGTTGATAGGATGGCTTTAAGAGAGCCAGGAGCTTTGAGTATTTATCAGAGAGGGTCCGACAGCGCTTTAGCATTTGCCATTGTCATAGGCGGTTCAGCGCGTTATGGATATATATATGCAGATGATTGGACAGCATCTGAGTGGACCCATATTGTAATGACCGTTACCGCGACAACAGCAGGTGGAGACGGTAAAATAAGGGTATATAAAGACGGTAGTTTACATTATACAAGTGCGGCATATACAGGCGACCTCTCAGCATCAATTCCTACCTATGTAGGTTCTGCTGATGCCACGACCCGTTATTGGATAGGCAGGTTGGATGAAATTCGCATATATGATCGCGTTCTCTCAGACGAGGAGATTAAACTGTTAGCGAGGGGCTAAAGATGACAATAGGGATTAGAAGAATTGAAGAGAAATCATGGGAAACCACAATCAGTAACGGCAACACGACGGGAGTGACCGCACATGGATTAGGCTTCACCCCCGCCGCTGCGAAGATAAGCGTCAAACCCAAGGATGGCACCGACCTAGCGGGTGACACTATCACAGTTACAACCGACGCCACGAACGTCACGCTTACGGCGCAGGTTGGACCTATTGGGGGTGACTGGGTGTTCGAGGTACAGTATGTGGAGGGACTATAAAATTGACAGAAAAAGTTAAGCAGGTTTGGGATAACCCGAATGTCTGGAAAACCATGAACATCCTCTTGATGCTAGTGGTCGCTATGTTCGCGCAAGCGGGTTACATCAGTCATGACTCCGAACAGAGAATACTTGATACAATAGATGACCACATTGTTGAGGTTGTAGAGGATAAAATACTGCAACAGACGGTGAACTCCACGTTCTATAGGCTTGGTGACATTCAGGCTGATATTGCGGTACAATATATAGGCACCAAGTATTATTGTATTAATGCTACAACCAAAACCATAATGTTTTCTGCTGTTGATCGTGATAAAACGACTGCGTGGGCAATAGGGAACGCAACATCTGATATGGTAGTATTCCTACTTAAAGTCCCATATTTATCTGCTTCAATGAGTATCGGAGCCGGAGTTACTGTAGTGGAGAACTCTACGAGTTTCTGGGATAATACAGAGAGTGAGAAGAGTGTATGGAATATTGGAAGCGGTGGAGGGGGTAGTGGTAACAACGTAAGCCTACCATATACTTTCGCAGTGGTATATGATAATTCTTTGTATACCTCATACTATATGAACGGTAGCATATTCATCCAGAACGCAGACTCGTTCCCAGTTCTTAACGCAACTTGGAACGCGGCTACAATGGGTGTTGACGGTAAACCAGAATATCATCAAAGTAAACGAATCTATCCACAAGCCGCCATTGCGCTTGGACCCGCTAACTATACTATTGGAGATAATTATCTTCGGATAGCAAACCACGTTGACTATGTAGGTGCCGGTCCTTCATCGACCATCATAACAAGCACACACACTACACAAGTTATTGCTATGATGTGGAGTAACTATACGTTTGACTGGTCAATCCGAAACATGGCTATCCACGGAAAGGACGGGGTAACAGATTATCCACTAAACATAGACTGCAACGATGTTCCAAACGCATATCCCCACCCAGAGGCGGTTTACAATACATGGCACAGCTTAGAGAATGTACACGTATTTGGAAGACAGACTTATTCAATACGAGTAATAACAGATGGGTCAGGCGGATTCACCCTATCATACTGGGATGATGTGCGTGCAACAGGAACAATCTATATGAACCGCGTGTTTGACAGTATGTTCCAACATGTCAATTGCTATGGACTTATAATGGACAGTTTCTCAATGAACCACCTTGACAACTGGTATATTGGTGGAGCCAATGACCCCAACGTAAGACTCTATGGAGACTCTGCAAACAACCCTAACTTCGGCAACATCTTCACCAACTTCCGTTCAGACAACCCATCAGGAGTGGCTATGTCCGTTGAAGGATACTCATCCTACAACGTTTGGGATGCTAGCGAATTTACAAATAGAGACGCGGACTCTGGAACCGCTAAATACGCTGTAACCTTCAGCGATACAGCACATCATAACCTCATCACTAGCAGCTACTTTGGAGGAACCTATAACAATGGCACAAAGGCATACAAGAAGTTCCTTGGGGCTGTATCCTTTGAAGCCACCACTCATGATAATAGAGTCATCGGGAACCAATATGATTTTGCTGACTTTGTTAATCGTGACCTATTCAGCGGCGACACTGTGAATAACAACATGGTTGACATATGGTTATTCACGAACCCTCTGAACCTCTATAATGCTACCTACATGGGTGATGTAATTGAAGGGGTAGCCGGTGAGCCTCTTACGTTCGGGGAGATTTGTTACCTACACACTGACGGAGAATACTACAAGTCAGATGCTAACAGCACAGCAAGTATGTATGCAGTGGTGATGGCGGTTGATACAATAAGCGGAGACACTAACGGCACATTCCTAACCCTTGGATACGCAAAAGATGTCAGATGGACATGGACAGTTGGCTCAGCTAATCCACTCTATACAAGCTGGATCGCCGGTGATATGAGCCAAATATTACCAGACCAGACCGGAGACCAAGTGCAGATTGTTGGGTATCCAATAGCTTCTGATACCGTTAGATTTGAGCCGGACAGCACGGTGGTAGAAATAGCGTAGGTGAAAAGAAAATGATTGGCTATAAGAAATATAAGAGTCAACTGCTTGGTCTCTTACTTGTAGCTGTAATGATCCTACCCCTATTAATGGCTAACATTAACTTAGTACGTGGAGACGCATTAACTGTCAATGATTTCGATTTTACTATTGATGCTGGCAACGGCCATGTGGCGCAACTAGATACTGACTATTTCGAGATAACGATGCAGAAAGACTACAGTGGTGCAGAGGTATGGTTCGGCTTCAACGTGACACAAAACGCTGCCGGTAAAACAGTAGAGTTTAGATGTATACAAGAAGATAACCTGTGGAGCGGTACTTGGTGTCACCCCGTGTATAGTGAGGATCATGGTGTAACTTGGAGTGAATGTGATGACATCTCAATACCTAATGAAGTTGGTGATGGTAGAGTTCTCTACTTTGAAGTAACACCAACTAGTGACAACTTCCTCTGCTATGCAGCGTACCCAATAATCTACTCGGAATATGAGGAATGGATAACAACAATAGAAGCCAACGCCAACTGCACCGTAACATCAGATACAGTATCAGGCAGCGAGGAACTCTACCTCATTACCGTTACTGATGAAGATGGTGCTATCAACAGACCTACACTTTGGTTCATCTGTGGACAAGACCCACCTGAGACATGGCCTCAACACGTGGGAGTAGGCATGGTTGACTTCTTGCTCTCAACCGATCAGGATGCTAACCGGTTGAAGGAGAAATTTATCTGGAAACTTGTACCCGTCTCGAACCCAAATGCAGTTAGACAGGGATTAACTGAACTTAATGTTAATAACTCGGGTGGAGAGGAGATAAATGTTGATTGGGTTAATCCATCGGAGCCTGAGACGATAGCTATGAAGGCTGACATACAAGACTATATTGACGGGGGAGGCAACGTTGTCATTATCTTGGATATGCACGCTGCCGGTGGAGCTATGGACCCACAGGGAAGTGGCATATGGGGACCTAATGATGAGCCAAACGCTACGTTTGCTAATATCTGGGTTGCTGATGTGAAGGCTGACACGATTTATGATGATAACACCGGAGCATCCTCGTTACCTACAAATCAAGCAGGAGGTATAAGGCTTAGAAGCTACGCTGATAGTTTGGATGTGTCAGGTGCCACTCTTGAGTTGTTCCAATGCCAAAACCTCTTTGATTGGGGCGACGCACCTAACCCAGTCACGATAAGTGATCTCTATGATGTTGGCGAGAGCTTGGCGTTGGCACTTGAGGATTATGCTGATCTGTGGTCAAGTGAGAACCCGCCCCCACCCCCACCTCCACCGCCTCCAACCGGTGATAAACCAAAGTATACGGAGATGATTGACTCATTTACAATAGTTGCGGATGGGGCGTGGACAAATCATAATATCACAGCCGGAGAAGCCGTGCCGAAATCATCTACTGTTGAGATAGTGATGACTAACACAGATAGTAGTAATCCACTTCTTATGGGTGTGAGGGCAGATTATAGCTCACTAAACAGATACATCAATAGATGCCCAGCTACCGCCGAAGGAGGAATGGCGACACGTATGCTGGTTAATGTCAGTAGCACCGGTCTCATAGAATGCTACGCCGAAGATTACGACTATATAACATATTACGTAACAGGGTACTGGCAGAATGTTAACTTTACTGAACTGTATCAACAGATAGATATAACAGGTGATGATGATGGAATTGCTGCTTGGACGGATAAGAATCTAAACACAATGTATGGTATTCCAGTGAATAGGACTATATCGGTGATATGTACTAATGATCGAACAGATGGTCTGCGTGAGTGTGGTATACGGACAGATGGCTCAGTGATAGTTCGTGAGCTTGATATGGGACGTGCTGATGGTGGAGGATACCAAGCATATGATACATATGTGCAGATGAGTTCAGCGGGTATAGTTGAAGTATCAAGCGAGTATTACGGTGATAACCGTATATTCATCACAGGGTACTTCGGGGCGAACATTAACTTTACTGAAGCGTGGGATACAAAGGGAATCTCGGCTGGTGCTTGGGAGAACATTGACTTATCAGGCTCAATTAAGAATAACACTGATGTGGTGGACTTTACCTTATGCAACGCCTATACAACCGATGTAGCGGCATCTCACGGTGTAAGAACCGAGGGATCTGATTTGGTTAGAGTGGTTCCGCAGAGCGACCAATTCGACAGTTACTTTGGGTTTGGGATGTCCTCAGTGACAGATTCAAATGGTGTTGTAGAAGGTTACTCAAGTACAATTAGTGAATACTTTAAGTATGGGGGATATTTTACAAGGTGGGCTGTAGAGGAAGAGGAACCATCAATTGGTTCAATAATGGCTGTCATAATAGAGAATATTGGAAGTATAATGGGGGTGCCAGGGGTAAGCATAGGGGGAGTTAATAAAGTTGATAACGGATAATAAAATTAGAATAAAGTCGGAGAACAAACCATGACCGACGCCGTGTTTCAACAGAGAGAAACCGAACGGGAGGGTAAATAACTAATGGACAACGAGAAACAAGCAGACCGGTGTATACGTAACGAACGGAAAATAGATAGTCTCAGCAACAAAATCGAGATAATAAACGACGCGCAGCTACGGCAAGATATAAAGATAGATTCCGTGAACGCGTCACTGAACAGACTTATCTTAAACGACCTTCACCATAAAGCGGAGAAAGGCTCCGTGTTACTGACGCGGAGTAAAAGGGATGTAGGTATCGCCATCGCCGTCATAGGCGGGATAGCGACAATAATAAGTACAATAATAAGCAACCTAGACGTTATATTAAGGTGGCTACTGGGAGGATAAATATATGACTTGGACGAACGGAACAGCAACGATATCGGCGGGAGACACCAGTAAAGCAGTAACCCATGAATGTGGGGCAACCCCCGAGTCAGTACAGGTAACGCCATCAACTAACCTCGAAACCCGAGGATGGCGGGTATCAAGTGTAGGGGCAACCACGTTCACCATAAACATCACAAGCGCAGACCCAATCAACGATCACACATTCTATTGGCGTGCTGGGACGGATGATGCGGAGCCGGGAACACCGTCCTATACCAGTGAGGCTAAGATAGAGGCAGTGACAAGTCTATCCATAACCGCTACAAGCGTCCCAACCACGAACCAAGTGGCTGTATGGATAACTGAGGTAGAGGCGGATATAAGTGAACGCGCCCTCGGAAGCCACACCGCCACCGATAACTATCTTGATGTCCCCGAGAAAACTGAGAACAAGGAACTCTACGAATGGACATACGCCGTAGACACCGACAGACTCACCACAGACGGAGGACGAACAAGGCTAGTACCCGTCACCAACGCCCGTCGCCCAATAATCAGCATCACAAGCCTCTACAAAAACGATGAAAACCCGGATAGCGCAGCCTCATGGGATGAACTCACTGAGGGGCCGGGGGACGGAAGCAGCTTCATCCTCAGACAGAGTGGGGATAAACAGCATGGCTACGTGTTACAGTTCTACGATAATCTTCCGTTGCATGGCTCTAAACGGATTAAGTGGACGTACACCTACGGGGAGAACATCAGCACCTATATATTGGCTCGATGGGCTACGCTTAAGGTTGCGGTTAAAGTGTTGACGGCTAGGATGGGTACAAGCAGCACAGACAACCTCACCTATATTGATGCCGGTGACTTTGGGATGCAGATGAACACCCGTTACCGTGAACGCATACAGGAATTTAAAGACGAGATACAGAAAATAGAGGACGACCATTTCCCAGACCCAGCTGACCGCGCCGGAGTAAGTTACGTGGTGTTCTAGTTGGTAAGTGTCGATTACGATGTTTTCATAAAGGATGTGCTCGCTAAACTTAAGGCGTTGATAGCGGCGCTAGGTAACTATGATGATGACCCCGGAGAGGTTTATTATAGTTTTGTTGCCACTCCATCTGGTAATCCGGCTGCTAGGATAAACCTTGAGAAAGACGGCATCCGGCGGAGGGGTGGACACGCGGGAAGCATAGCATTTGACCATGAGGTTGAACTTACTATACGCATCCAGTGGCTCGGGGGTTTAACTGAGGCGGCTTACCAAACATTTATCGAATATGTGGGTGAGATAGTTGACGCCATTGAGGGAAGCCGAACATTAGCCTCCTCATATGTGAACGATACGTGGATCACACAGATAACGTACAGCCGTACGCCGCGTCAGAACGCCATCCTTCACGTCGCCTATATATATCTTACTGTTCGCGGGGTACGCGAGTAAACACCAATACCACTACTCGTTGGTAGTAACAAAGGATACAGTTATATATTTCCTTTCTCATTTGGTTCTTAGATATAGAAAGAGAGAGGAGAGGATGATTCTAGATTGCACTATCCCTCCATGTAGAGGTAGATAGGTTTGGCAGACGTAAAACTTGTAAACGTAACCAAGTTCGCCATAGGGTATGATGCTGACCACTGTGACGTGGTTGAAGCACTTGTGCGGGTGAGTGACCGCCTCATATCGCCGGAGGGGGCGTTAGTTGAGCCGGTTCCAGTGATTGGAACAGTGAAACCGGCGACGGTAGCTCAACGTGGGCGTTACTGGGAGATAGAGGTAGAGGTTGACAGTGACAACATTACTGCGTTCCGTACAACTGATGTGTCTGTGACGGAGGGAAACCAGTATGCGCTTCAAGATTCTCAAGCGAATGATGCAATACAATATTTTATAGTAAACTATACGAATAGTGCCGGAACCACCGTCAGCAAACTCTTCGAGTCTGACAGAGTATACCTCACTTATGCGCGGGGCAGAGTCACAAACGAGCAGGGAGCAGAACGCCACACCACCACATATCGATTCATATGTCGAGGAAACAGGACAATAGGCACAACCGAGATAGCTGGGGACGCGTCAAACGACGAACAATATATCGGGATAAACAAGATAACCGTCAACAGCACCGATATGACGAAGATACGGAGCTATGAATGGGAGTTCTGTGGACCCGACGGCGGAGACATATTAACGCCCAGATTCACCCCCAACACCTACGAGGGAGTGGGCGTAACAGAGTGGGACGGCAAACACTGGAAGATACGCATCGAGATGGACAGCTACGACACTACGTGGATTGGTAGCCTCATAAACGATGACGGAGCCAACACAGCGTTAACCACATTCAACGTCGTACTAGACACCACCACGGGAACACGGACACACACCTACCAAGCAAGCAAAGTCTACGTCATAAACGGCCCAGATGACACAGTGACTGAGCGAAGCCTGTATAACCCCGGCGTCATTGAGCTTATCTGCATTGGGACACGGTCTGATTCAGCGACATGATGCTTCTTGACGTGTTGAAGGCGTTATGCGCGTTGGGACAGCCAGAGGACGCTGACGCGTTGTTTATCAGCGTTGTGCCTCCATTGGTGGCTAAGGGGATGCACCCGATAGAGCCGCTGTTGATGGACGCTGATGAACTTGTGCGTGAGATTAACACTCCGATGGGTAAACCGGGGTGGAACACTGTGTGGGGTGTACGAGTTACCAACCCTGAAGGTTAAAGGAGATCCGCAGACTCTATTCCAGAAGCTTGTGAAGATACGTATGACGTTGCATCGGCGTAGGGCGAATGGGTGGGTTCCTTTCCAGTTTGATGAGGAGTGGAGCTATACTTCTAAAGGTGATATAAAGACATGTTACGTTTGTTTAGGTTTTGATGAAAAAGATAATTTTAACGGTGAGGAGATACCTAGACTGTTTTCGCCAACATGGATAAATAAACCAAAGACACTTCACCCAAACACACATGTTAAACGCCCTAATTTGCGGGGATTTTGTCGCTGTCACATGACTTGGAAGAACTATCCCGCGGTGCTTGTCACTCGTCTAGATAATGAACTTAAGGTGGCTGTTCATTGAGTAACACTGAAAACATAGTCACCGAGATAGAGGGCATAGAGGCTATTAACGAGTATCTAGATAAACTTCAGCAAATCATCAAACTACAGGTACAGGCGGGTTTCACAACCGGAACTAGCGGCATAGCCAAGTCCTCCATTCCCCGTAAGAAACAAGACTTAATGACAATGTCAAAAATGTTAAAAACCATACGTGAAAACCGCGATATCTCGTTACAGGATTTGCCTACGGTAAACCGTGACGTAAGATTATTACTCGGACAGTTGCCGGGGATGCGTACCGCGTTCAGTTACTGGTTCCAGTTACGCCGAACTGTTCGTGGAGCGGAGCTTCTTCAAGTCGCCCCCGCGCTGCGTGGAGTTGCACACGCTAAGGCGAAGTTTTTTCCCGATGAGGCAGCTAAGCTTAATAAGTTAGCGACATCTGCGTATGTTGGTGGGGTTGCGGCATTGGCGGCTACCGTGTTGTTTCTTGGAATGGAACTTGACGCAATCAGGCGGGACGTTAAGGGTCAGGAGGAGCAATACCGTGATTTTATCACTAGTTACCGCACTGATCTTGATAAGACGGCGGTAGATGAGGAAATCGCGAACACCCGTAACCTATGGGAAAAGATGTGGAGTTGGCTTCCATGACATCACAGGCAGTAGTTATCGGCGAATATAATGTCTCAGGGGATATACTTAACCTTCAAATATCGGGTGAAGACTTAACCGGAGTTATGACGGCTGAGATAATTTGCATCAGCGAAAACTATGAATGGGGAGAAGATTTTCAGGTTAACGACGGGGTAGGCATAGGCATCGATGGAGAAGATATTTTTTACGGTTATGTGGAGGACGTGGAGCCATATCGTCACCCAGAGTACACAAACCTTCCCTGCATAAAGATAAAATGTATAAACGATGGACGAGACTTAACTAAACAATATATAGATGAGGAATATGAAAACAAGAAACTTGATGATATAGTGGAAGATGCTTTGGGCAAAATAACTACATCAATAACATATGATGATAATCCTAGCGAGGCACCAACAATCAGCCATACATTCAAAAAAGAGTTTCTCGCATTCGGATTCAGAGAAATGTGTGAGGCATTAAACTACACCTTCTACGTGGACTACGACCACGCGTTTCACCTATTTCCCGTCGGCGACTCGGATGAGTATCTAGATGGGAACGGCGGCAGAGCAGATGTAGACTTAGACAGTGTAGCGGGAAGCCTATCAAACAACATCATACAGTTCCGAAAAGGAGAGCGGCGTGGAAGCACAGTAATAAACTATGTTGAATTAATGTCAGGATACCTTGATGATCACTGGACAGAGGGAAACCCCACCGCATTCGACGCGGGTGCAGACTGTACAGTAAGCCAAGTGGATAAAAAAGATGAATCAACTTTAGTTCGTCAAGGAAACACTGCAATACAAGTTACAAGAAGCAGCGGAACAGGAGCGATCTCTGTAGACTTAGATATAAATAACGGGGGAGACGGAAGATATGAATACACTGCACTTGATCTAAGTAAGAAAAGCGTGGGAACCTACCTGCTCTATACATATTGCACAATGGATAGTAGAAGATTTAGACTCATATTAACTGACGTAAACGGTGATCAAATAATATATGTTAGGGGGTTTCATAACCTTAACCCCAAAAGCAATTTTAACTTCACCGAACACATGGATAATAATGAATGGACGCGGATAGAGTTTCCATATGGAACAGCAACACCCATTACTACCCCAGGCGTTGGACCATATGGATTATCATCATATGAGGATGGGTGGAATTATTATGATGGAAGCACTGATTTTGATTGGAGCCAAATCTATAAACTTACATGGCGAGGCGGAGGCAACGTTGAACAATCCAACTATTTCATGCTTGACGGCCTTAGACTCCCAACGGTAGAGGTAAAAAGCATTGCCTATGACCAGACAAGCATAGATGTTCACGGAAAACGCATGCTCCCTAAGCGACGAACAGACATTAAAAGTCAAGCCGAGCTAGACATCATCTCCGCGTCAATGCTTGAAAAACAGAAGAACCCGCTACAGACACTTAAACTCACAATAATAGGCAACCCAAACATCATATACCCAGGACAGAGCCTCGACGTATACGCGCCCCCATATGGCATAGATGAAGACACTAAATATCGTATACAATCTTTACAACACATTGTAAGCCTTAAAGCAAATGCAGAGGAAAAAGAATATGACTACATCACCAAACTAGAGTTAATAGCACACACTGTCGCCGCAGTTACACAGTACAGCACCCCATGGAGACACCAATCATCACTTCTACAGCAACTAATGAATTTCAACCGCAACCAACAATACGATAACGCCGCAGAAACCAATGAAATATGGAACACAGAGACATGGACAACCCTGAACAAAATATCCTATGGCACTAGCTTCCCCTCTGATCCAATGGCGGATCAATATTTCATGCTCACAGAGGACTACAACGATGGAGAAAACCAGTATTACGGAGGCGCAGGAGGAATACTATACAAGTATGATGACGACCTCTCAAAATGGGTACGCACCCCAATGTGGCTTGGCAGAAGAAGCTCAGATCCACCTGAAGGCGGAGAATACGTTGGAGACACATATTATAACACATCTTCACATAAGACGCTGCAATGGACGGGAGAAGCATGGAGCCAGACTAGTTCACTATATCTCGAAGATACACCGGATTTTGGAAGCGTCGAATGGCCATCTGACCAACTTGCAGTAGAGGCGCGTTCATGGACAGGCAACTTCAGCCTAATATGGGATGATGCTGATGATGATCCCCCGACGGATTGGAACCATTTTAAGTGGGGGCAGAAAGATAATGAAAACTCTGTTGATGCCACGATAAAATATTCAGATGAGTCAACTGTGGACATCAACTATGGTCAGGATGCTGATGTCGCAGATGGAGAGTGGTTCGTCTATTGGGATGAGGAACATAAGACGGGGGGAGACTATGATATACAATGGACAACTAACTACTCTAATGCGTCAGGCGCAGGGAAGGGTCTTCTCGCGGTTGTACAGGTCAGAGGTACAGCGACCGAGTCGCCAAGCATCATGCTATACAACACATATATCCCCCAGATGGGGATCGGTAGCCTCGTAGCCCACAGCATCTACTCGAAGCATATCAGCGGAGACTGGATAACAGGAAAATATTTCCGCACCAGTGCCGACGTACAGTGGGATGCCGACGAGGGAACACAGGGGGTCATGTTTCAAGAACTAGGCATAATGGGAAAGGATGATGCCGGGGCAGTGCAATTCTTCTTAGACTCAGCAGATGGCAAAGGATATTTTGCCGGAGGAAATATTAGGCTTGACAGTGATGGGTTAAACGTCATCTCTGATTCTGATGTACAATTCATTATTTTTAGGAAATCCAATGGAACCATAAAAGGAGCGATTTATAAAGATACTAACGATTATATAGTGATACATTCAACAGATGCTAGAATAAGGATGAGAGGCAACACCATCCCGATAACTGATGGTGGGTTTAGTTTAGGACTTGATACTATTAGGTGGAATGGCGTATATAGTGAAGATGTTGATGTTGATGAACGTCTAATAATTCCAGTTGGAACCGATATGTACGGGTAAACGCTATGACGCTTTCACTGATACAGGATGACACAGGTTTTGGGATAGGTTCAGATATTGGAGTCTACCGCTGGAATGGACACAGCTTTAACCCATCTGTTGACTCAGACTACCAGAGCTGGAACCCTTGGACTGAGGCGTGGGACGGCTTCTACATCGATAACATCACCGCAGCCTTTGACTTATCCGGCTTCCGTTATGGTAACGAAGCGATATTGGCGGCAGTTGAGTTCGAAAGTGACGTTGATGATTCAGGTTATATTTATATGGATTGGTATGACCCAGACTCAAACCTATTGTTTAGCTTTTCTCTATATTTCTCTATTGTTACTGATGAATGGTATGCTGCGTGGTCTGGTATTGGGGTTAAAGCCGGTGGAGACGAAGTTTGGAAGAATGGCACTTATACTGTCGAATGGTCTGTTGAGGGAAATTATAACACTATCTCAGGATCTCTCTATCCCGTGGTCTCTAATTATCCTGGGGGAACCTCAACTTCAGGAAGCACCGGCGCTCTTTGGGTAGAAGGTGAAGAATTAGCGTTCGCCAACTACCAAGGATATAAAACCCTTTGTCACCATGATGGAACTAGCAGCTATGTGGGGACCGCCTACTCTGGACATATTTGGCTTGAGACTAACGGTAAGATAACTTATGTAGACGATGATGGTTATAAGAGGAGCACCAAGATGGGTGACGAGTATGGATGGTATCCAGACCCAACCGAATTACCCGGCTCTGGACTTGGTGCTTATGCTGGGCACATCTGGGTTTCTAATGGTGATTACACTGACACCTTTCTTTGTATCATATCTGGTAATGGTGTAAAATATAGAATAGGTGTTGGGTATGCACTTGCGGGGGATTATCAATGAAAACGATTAAAACCAAATGGAAGAGAAAAGGAGAGGAGATAGATGCCTATGTAAATATCTCTAATATTGTCATAACGAAGGGTAGATTTCCATCAGGAAGATCAGGGGGAAGCTCGGGGGCTACTCCCGACTATGGGTCAATGATTAAATATTATATTAGCGAGGATGAAGAGGGCAAGATCGTTATATCACGGGGTCAGGTTATCCAGAACTTCGATATGGATGAGATAAATTCAGTAAAAGCGTTTGCTATTGATGCTCTGAAAAAAAATCCTCATCTTCAGAACTTAATAGAAGAGTAAAATTATAATATTATCTCTTCTTTAAACGAAACCACTGTTTTTTAAGGAAAAACAGGATACATGGTAGAGAAACTAACGCAAAAAGATATTCGATGAAGGCCTCATTAAAGACATTCCAGCAGACAAGAATCTCGTGGCGTGGAACAAACCACTGAAAAATGGTGGTAAGGTTTAATATTAACCCAAAAGCGGATAAACTGATAAGTCCTACAATATCCATATAATAGCGAGTTTTCACGCATTTAAAACGCCAAAAAAACCTCAGCCGCCCCACCACGCCTTCATACTCTTCAATATACATTGTTTCCATCCCCCTCATAAACTATATTATATTGTTTGGCAACAGATAAGCTTTCAACAATGTCCTCGGACATATATTCTCCTTTTTTCATTTATATATCCCTATTCTTACTGAAAAGTCATGAATCATTTAGTTCTCTCTCCATTAGCACCCAGTAACGATCCCATCCATCATTATTAAGTCCATATGTATTATAAAAGCTTCCGCCACGCCCCTTAGCACCTGTACGCCGCTTACGAACAATGTCAACATATCTGCCAAGCATATTGTTAGTGATGTAGCTTCCAACCATTCTAGAGGTAAGGCGAGGCACCTTCTCAGCGATGTGAAGCGCCCTAGATACGCCCCCCAAGTCCCCGATGGTTTTTATAATAGCATCCCTCTTCCAGTTACGACCAAAACCCACTGTTTATCCCCTTTCGTCCACAACAGTCAAAATCTTATTTAACCCTATACCCATAGTCCAGGCCCCCATGATATGAAATATCAAGTTTAATGGACGGGGCATACCAAAGGCTAAAAGAAACGCATACCCACCTATTCCCAACTTCCACAACCCCAAAAATGTTTTACTTGTCATTATAATCACAACTGTCATAGATTGGTTGTAGTTTTTCTGAAATCCACCCACGGCTGTTTTTATAGAACTCTGGATGTTTATGTTTTATATGGTTTTTTGCGTAATTAAATATCTCTGATGCATATATAATATCTGTGTTAAATTTTTCTTTGTCAAAATCATGTGTCTGCCAGCGACAAATAATGCACTCAAGTTTCATGACTTTTCTGCCTCAACTAAGAATTTTGATGGAGTGAAAAGGCATTCACTATAATAATGAATCTCTTGTTCTTTATCTAAGTCACAATAAATTCCTATCCATTCCAAGTCTCTGAACCCACTATGAAAATGGATGCAATTTCCACATCTTTCCGCTTCCTCAGTGTAACTTCTTCTTAGAAGAACATCGCTGTAAACTTTATTTCCGTCTTCAGGAATTTCATCAGGATGCTCATCATACCAATATAAATCCATTTCCCTCCCCGGCGCTATATCAAAACTTGTTTCACAGCCATAACACCACGTATCATACGTGGTTCCGTGGAACGGCTCCCAATCTGGGTTGCTCGGCTCAGCCAACCATTGACTATGTCTCCAACAGGGAACAGCACCAATGTTGGTGCCTCCGCAGTTAGGACAATGTTTAGGGGGACTTTTTTCATAAGTCATGACTGTTCATCTACAACTGTCATTTTCCTATCTTCTCCGTTCTCAACTCTATTAACCACTGATTGATTTTCTGGAATAGGTCTGGGTCGAGCTTGTCTGGTATTTTTGACTTAATGTAGGCTTTATCCATTCTCTCAAAAAGCATGGGGATCATAGAGTCCAGTGACCCGTCTTCAACTAGGCTTGTAACCTCATCGTTCTCAAATCCTTCCCGTTTGGCTTTCACTAGCATCTTCACTTCGGGAAGTTTGAAGTATTTGTTAAGTGTCTCTATGTTTGACTCTATTCTCCCGATTTGAAGCGCGTAGGTTCCAGCCATGATGCCTCTGAGGACGTAGAGATATTTCTTATAAGTTTTTCTTCCCTTCATGATGAACTTCTTGTAGTTGAACATAGCCATTCCGCGATAAGAGTTATATAGGCCGTTCTTCGGGAAGGCGTTGTTTACCATTTGTCTCATATCTAGGAAATCCGATGTCCGGTATACGGGTTTAGCGTTGATGTGTTCAAGCACATTACAGTTACCCTTTAACGCGAGGCCGAGTTCCTTAGCTAACTCAAACATGACTATGTCTGGCTTCATCTCTATAACGT
>Ga0180437_10005175_pt1 | contig 17994 bp, 12 predicted proteins | sample SS_ome_4_FD_132410 | JGI IMG/M metagenome (GOLD analysis project Ga0180437, IMG submission 132410) | Hypersaline lake sediment archaeal communities from the Salton Sea, California, USA - SS_3_D_1 metaG | ecosystem: Environmental > Aquatic > Non-marine Saline and Alkaline > Hypersaline >... | reverse complement strand
GTCCACTGTTGGCGTGTGCTGCTGCGGAAAAGCGCGCACAGCTCGTCGTATGCCGGCTCGCCAGGGGTCGCCGGTGCAAACTGATGCGGAACAAGATCATCCCTTTCCACCGCCTGACAGAAGGCGGCCCAGAACTGCGGCTCCAACGCTCCCAGGGTTACGAATCTCCCGTCCTTGGTCTCATACACGTTGTAACAGACCACGCCGCCGGTCAGGGCGCTGCCGCCCCGCTCTATCGCCTGCCCTCCCAGGTGATAGGCCACCGCCATTGTCATTGAGGCCAGCGCTCCTCCTACGAGCGATCCATCCACCCGCTGCCCCTGGCCCGTCCGCTCCCGCACCAACAGGGCGGACACGATGCCGAACGCTGCCCAGAGCGTGCCGTCCAGGTCCGCTATGGGCACGCCAGGGATGGCTGGAGGGCCGTCTCGTGGTCCGGTGAGGTCCAACAATCCTGTCAGGCCGATGTAATTCAGGTCGTGCCCGGCACGCTCCCGATAAGGGCCGTCCTGCCCGTATCCGCTGAGCGAGCAGTAGACCAGGCGGGGGTTGGTCTCGGTGAGCCGTTCGCACCCTACTCCCAAACGTTCCATCACGCCGGGACGGAAGCTTTCGAGAAGCACGTCAGCGGTCTTGATCAGGCGCAGCAGAATGTCTTTCCCTGCGTCGGATTTGAGGTTCAGGGTAAGGCTCTTCTTGCCGTGATTGAGGGCCTGGAACAGGATACCCTCACCGTCCATCAGGGGGGCGCGTGCCGCAACCAGTCTCCCCCGCCGGGTTGTTCTATCTTGATGATCTCAGCACCAAAGTCGGCCAGGATACGGGAGCAGTAGGGACCGGGGAGGAGTCTCGAAAGGTCGAGCACACGCACCTGGTCTAATGGGAGCGGGAATGGTGGGGAGGTTGTCTGCATCCTTTGATCAGTTCTCCTGTGTCCCTTGGCCAGCGGTCTCAACGGCGGGTTTAGGTTCTGCAATCCTTTCGTTATCTATGCCATAGACCAGGACGCATCCTCCAAGCCAGAGGTGATCGCCCGGATTCAGCGGACCGAGCTTGGTATTGGTCACGCGCACACCGTTCAGCTTGGTGGTGTTGGTGCTGCCCAGGTCCTCCACATAGTGCCGGCCTTCACGGGCGGTGATCTTGGCGTGACGCCGGGTAACGACGAGCGCTGCGTCTCCCTCTTTGCTCAGGTCAATGTCGGGGATGATACCCTTCGCGCGGTCACTGCGACCGACGATCACCTCACCCCACGAGGGCAGGGGAAATCGGTTGCCCGTGAATGCGACCCAAAGGTGGGCGTGGATCAGCGCGCTGGGTAGTAAGTTCTTTGTCTTTAGTGCGGGCGCATAGACGAACACATAATCTCCCAGAGTTATCTCGTCCCCTGGCTCAAGCGGCATCTTCCGGCCCGTCACAAGCCATTGGCCGTTGACTCTGGTCCCGTTGGTGCTGTCCAGATCCTCAATGTAGTGTCGGTCGTGGTGGCCGACGATGCGCGCGTGGCGCCGGGAGATGAGGCGGTTCTCCTTGTCGCACTGGCTCAGATCCACGTCGGGGATCGACTTGGCCTTCAGGTCGAAGCGACCTAGCACGATCTCGCCGTGTGCCGGCAGGGCGATTCGATGCCGGCTGTTTTGGGGAGCGAGGTAGTAGGACGAGGAGGCGTTTTTCTCGTATTTCTCTGTCACTTTCTTAGGACGAGCATGGACTGGCTCTCTGACTTGTCTGCGGCTGGCTTCGGACGTCGTCGGAGGGGTGAGGGGAAAACGTGGATGGGAGGTCAGGCCGCGGCTGGCAATACGATCGTAAAGGTAGTGCCCTCTCCCAGTCTGCTATCGACCCAGATACGCCCTCCGTGCTTTTCGACGATTGTCTTGACGATCGACAGGCCGAGCCCGCTGCCGACGATGTCTTCTGTCTCGGGAGTGTCCGCGCGGTAGAACTTGTCAAAGATGTGTGGCAGGTCGTCGCGGGAGATACCAATGCCGTCGTCCTCTATCTTGATCACCACCTGGCCATCCTCCATCGCGACCTCAACCGAGATGTGCCCTCCCTCCGGTGTGTATTTAATGGCGTTGCTGACCAGGTTGGACACGCTCTGGCCCAGCCGCAATGGGTTGCCGAGCACCGATGGCAGGTCCGGTGCGACCCGTGCCTTGAGGGTCTGCCTTTTGAGTTCGGCGTGGCTCCCCTGACCCGCTATCGACTTTCCGACGATGGCCCCTACGTCGCAGGGCTCCATATCCAGGCGGACCTCGGCCTCGATGCGGCCCAGGTCCAACAAGTCGCTGATCATCTTGGTAACGGTATCGACGCCGGTCTGAATCTTTCCCAGGAAGTAGGTCTGCTGCTCATTGAGCGGCCCTGCCGCTGGCAGAAGATCGGCAAAGCCCTTGACCGATGTAAGCGGGGATCGCAGGTCGTGAGACACGGTAGAGACAAACTCGGACTTCATCTGGTCCAGCTCTTTGAGATACGTGATGTCCTGCATGACGGCTACCCGTCCGACTCCCGGGATGGGCGTGACGTTCGCGTTGAGCGTACGCTCGTCCGGGAGAGGAATCTCGGCATGGGCGGTTTCCGCGCTGACCTTCGCCTGCTGAAAGGCGTCTGCCAGCACCTCGTCACGCAGCACCTCCGCCAGTGGCCGTCCCGCGACGTCGTTGCCCATGTCGAAAGCCTGGCGAACGGCGTGGTTGGCCAATATCACCCTCTCCATCTCGTCATCCTCGACCAGTAGCACGCCTTCCTTGGTGTTGGTCAGCACGGCCTCCAGTTGGCGGCGTTCGGCCTCCAATGTTCGAGTAAGGGCATCCCGTTCCCGTCGCAGGCGCACCTCGGTAAGGGCCCTGTCTATGGCCGCCAGCATTTCCTCTATGTCAAATGGCTTGATGACATAGTCCTTTACCCCCAGGCGAAAGGCTCGCACAGCCAGGTCCTCCGAACCGTGAAGCGTCATCATAATGACCGGGATCTCGCTACCTGTCTCGTAGAGGGCCTCCAGAACCTGGATGCCGGTCATCCCTGGCATCTGCATATCCATAATGATCAGATCAGGCGATTCCTCCTGGGCGACGCGCAGCCCGCTCTCTCCATCCTTTGCCGTCAGCGGCTCATAGCCATTCGGCGCCAATACATGATTGGCCAGTAGATCTCGATAGACCAGGCTGTCGTCAGTCACCAGTACGCGTTCGCCTGCCATGCCACTCTCCCTGTGAAAGAATATCGCGTCCGACCAACATGCCAAACTTTGTCCGATAAGGGCGTCACCTGTATAGTTTAACTCAGAATCCGCCATCTCTGGATTTCATTTGCGTTACAATAGCGTTTCTGATGCGCATAACACACGCTGACCCAGCGACAGGGACAGTTCTTAGTTCTTGCCCTGGCGCTCCTAGGTGGGCACCCCTCGGGATGAGGTCCAGCGCTCTTGTCTGATCGGCGGCTTGCTTGTCTCTTGGGTGGGGCGGGTTAGATCGGGGTAGCCATCACAGCGGGCGGGGTATAGGACGCAGACGAACGCAGATGACGCAGATTTGGATCACGTCCAGCCCCAACCTGCGCAGTTCAATGGCCATCGCGCCTCTGTAGACCTTTTCCAGAAAACCATAGCCAAGGGCTGGTCGACTGACGAATCCTGCAATCAGTAAGGTGACCGGCACTTGGGTCTCAGTTTGGCCAGCTTTTCGCGTCAAAAATGCTCTGTTTATCCCGAATTCTGAGTGCCGGTCACCTTGCTCAGGGTTTTGTCAGTCAATCAGTAGCCAAGGGTGTGGTAGACGGTGCAGAACGGTTTGATGATCGATTCTATTATGTCAGTCTGCTCAAAGTTCAGAGGACTCCCCCCTCCGAGAGAAGAAGATCGGCGTGTATTTGTGACGGTCTGCAGGTTGCCCCCAATAGGCCGTGCTGCGAACAGAGTGGAGTGATCGCCGTCATTGCGCCAGTGCGGTCTCGAGTAGACGCCAACCAGCCGTGTCAGCTCTACCTCCAGGCCCGTTTCCTCACGTGTCTCCCGAATGGCGGCTTGAGCTAGAGATTCCCCGTCATCCACTGCGCCCCCCGGCAAAACCCAGATCGGGAGATCGCTTCGTTGTGTGAGCAGGATTTGTCCGTTCTGAATGACCGCGACGCTGACACCGAAAGTTGGCATACGCTCTTACTCCAGATGCTTATGTGATGGTACAGCGCTGGCATAGCATCGTGCTCTTCAGCTCCCCGCCATCCCGTATCCCGTGCCCACTATCCGGTTCAGTGGTGACGGCAGGGTGGGCGACGCCAGGGCCGCCCCGTCCTCCCCGATGTGCTACGATGCGCTCGGTATCTCCTGTGCCACCAACGATGGCATGGTCTTGATGATCTCACGCAAGCGGTGCTTGTAGGCCGCTACCAATAGCCGCGCCTGCCACCGCTCAAACCAGCCTGACGGCTCGATGGTGCCCAGGGCTTCGATTGCCTTCGCCAGCGCCTTGCTTTGTTCTATGATGCGGTCGGTGTAGGTAGAGCTGAGAGGCCCTGGCCTATGATAACTAGATGCGCCTTTCGCAGGATACTCTGTGACATAAGCTGCTGTGTTACTTCCGATTAATCCTCCTATCGCGCAATTTGCTCCATATTCTACGCAATCGGCTTACATAATTCCTGTTCAAGCCCAAGCCTTGTACCAATAAAACTTCATCGGTAATCTCTAGCACATCGTCGATGTTATTCTCTCGCAGCAGTTTGTCAATGTGTTCCAAATCTAGATGCTCAGCACCTGCGAGTGGTAAAGGAAGAGATTCTGCCTCACTAGGTTCGAAAGTTAGCACTCCTCCACCATAGCTACGCCCGGTGACTTCGGCAAAGGCAAAGGTGAGCGAGTTCAAGATAGCGGCGGTTACGGCCTCGCCGTTGACACCATCTAGAAAGCGCACGCGGTGGATGGTGTCGGTACACACAGCCTGGGCGGTGTTGAGCACCAGTTTGGGGTAGGCGTGAACCTGACGGAGCATAAAGGCGTCGGGCGTCCAAACTGAGGGCACGATGTACCAGTGCCGACGAATCCGGCACTTGTAGCCTTTGTGATAGTCTTGGGCTTCTCCTAGAGCAATGTACTGTTGTAAAGGCTTCGGCAAGTCTTCTATGGGAGCGTCCGCAGGGGTGAAGAGAAGAGCAGGTAGCTGAACTTCGACGTTACGTTGCCAATCTGCCGCGCCGAAAATCGCGCCGGTGAGATGTCCAGAACGGCAGACAATGCGCTCCAGGTAAGGCTCCAAGTCATAGGTCTTGATCTGGTTCTGCGTGAGGACAAAAAAGGCGTTGCGTCCGGTGACAATGCCCACATCCACGTCCAAAACCTGGTTGGCAGGTGTGATGCCGGGGTATTCGCGCATTTCGCGCAACAAGTAAATTTCATCAGGATCAAGAAAGTATTGGGTCCATTTCTCCGTCGAATGATCCATTGGCTTGAGTTCAACGGCATCAAGCCTTGCAGATGTCAGCGTGTCTAAATCCTCGATGTCGTTCAGCTCAACAGCCCGGATGCCACCATTTGGGGTATGGTTGCGTTCTGCTAGCAGTAAAACAACTTCTTGCTGGATGTCTTCAAAGACTAGTCTTTGAAACGTGATCAGGGTCACGCGGCTGAAATAGTCACTGAGGAACTGCCGGACTTCGGCGGCGTAGTTGACCTGGAATAGCTCTGCTGGAATAACCATCGCTAGGCGGCCATCCTCTTTAAGCAACAAGCTTCCCACGACAAGGAAAGGCAGCCAGGCGTTCGTCAAACGATTGGGGTGCAATCCAGCCTGCTCCATTAGGCTAAAGGCTATCCGGCGGTGGTCCTCCGGGAAATGCTGGTAACGAATAAAGGGAGGATTGCCAATCACGGCGTCAAAGTGTTGCCGCTCTTTGAGTACCAGGGTCAGGATCTTCTCGCCGAACAGGTCGCGTTGACAGTGCGCAAAGAAATCTCCGATGTGGATGATGTTGTTCGTTGTGAGGGAGATGCCAAATGCCTGCAACCGGCGGATGGCTTTAGCAGCTTCCTTCGGATCAAGCTCAACGCCGTGCAATAGCTGTTCCAGTGTGTCAGATGAAGCACCAAGCGCCAGCAGGCGTTTGGCAGCAGCAACCAGCATGTTGCCATCCCCACAACTGGGTTCCAGGACTTTATCATCAGGGGACAGGATCGCCCAGTCTGCCAGGAAACTGGCAATAAGCTCAGGAGTATAATAGCCTCCCCGTAGCTTTTGATAAGTGGGCTGAGTCATGCGTTGTTGCCTTCCAATGCCTCGCTAGATCCTACAGCGATCAAATCTGCCGTAACGATGCCGTATAGCTCCCCCACTAGCTTCTGCACGCTCACGCCAAGCTTTTGCACCTGTTGCGCGGCCTGGTGGCGTTCCCAGGGGGAAGTCGCCGTTTCCGCCCTTTCGGTGGTCTTGATCAGGGTTTCGACAAGTCGGACAATTCTATCGTGGGCACTCCTTTCCTCAGCGATGGCGAAGTCAATCCGGCGGATGGGCAAATCCTTAACAAACTGCTTACCGTGGGATACGTACTCACCACGAAAACAGCTTCCCCGCGCGCGCACTATCGCTTCAATGACCGGATGAGATAGCACGGCTTGTAGATAGAAAATCGAAAGCGCCGTATCAGATAGAGGACGTAGTCCATAGTAGGGACCGTTGCCGCCGCCAGTGAAAACAATATCTTGGTCATCGTAGGCATAGCGCGACTCGAGCGACAACACAGGCCAGATTAGCTTTGGCGTACCGTCGAATTTGGTCAGACTCTGGGAGCGTCCGTAACGATACCACGTCTCAGGCGTTCTCCCTTGAATGCTACGTTTCTCTAGCGCACTCTTGTGGGCATTCAGGTAGGACCAGCACTTGGGGAACTTCTCATACATCTCGCTAGGCGTGTAAAGCTCTGCGCGCTTGCCCTCAGTTCTGTAGGGAAAGATGATGCAAGTGTTAGCCTGTGGATGACCGAATGCCGGAAGCTCGACATCCTTCAAACATGGGCGAAGAATGGCCTTTTCGATAGTCCAGAAAACACCTTCAATATCGATAAACGTGGCCTTGTCGGCAGTCTCGCTAGTGGGTTCAAGGGTATAGATTCTGTCAGCGCTGGTTTGCACGCCAACGAAGATCTTTGCAACTTGCTCAAGAGTCGTGGGGTTCTCGGCACGCAACCGCGCAAAAAGGTCACGTGCCGCAGGCGAGACAAACTCCCAAGGAGTATCGTGCAAGTAGGTCGCCTCGTACTGTTCCATCTCACCCGACTGCCCGCGTCGCCAAGCCGGTAGGTTACTGACATGCTCAACAGTGAAGCTCGGCGTGGCTTGCTTGGCGAGTGCAAGAATGCAAGTGTACGTCGTGCTTTTGTTACCAAAGACCTGCTGTACGCCGAAGTGGACAATCTCAGCAACATGCCGCCCCTCTGAAAGCAGTTTGCGGAGGGCCTGCCCTGATTTGAGACTGAAGAACTTGTGCGGGACAATGTAGCCGAGCCGCCCGCTTGGTCTAAGCAGTGACAGTCCACGCTCAATGAAAAGACAGTACTTGTCGAAGTTACCACTCTGTGCGCAAGTATAGGGGGACTTGTCGCTCTGGTAGTAGTGCACTTCGCGTGGAGAGTAGCGAACCATGTTCTGGATGCGGATGTAGGGCGGATTACCCATAATGGCGTCAAAACCGCCTTCGGCAAACGCGACGGGAAAAGCGGTTTCCCAATCTAGGGGATTGAGTTGGGCAAAGTGTTCTGCATCAGTCAAAGCGTCACTGTCATAGTCAAAGTAGGCACTGTCCACCAGACTATTGCCACATTGGATGTTAGCGTGCAAGTTTGGCAGCGCGCGGGCGTGGTGCTGTCGCCAATGAGCCGCGACCGATGCGGCGGGCACATCTTCTAGAACCTTAAGCAAGAGACTAAAGCGTGCGATTTCGACTGCTTGCGGATCAATGTCCACGCCGTAGATGTGGGTGCAAAGAATACGTTGCCGCTCCGGTAGCGTGAGATACCAGGTGTTTTGGGAACCTTCGTATACCTTGTCACTGTGACGTTCAGCGCCATCTTGAAGATACCACTCCAGGTAAGAGTTGAGCAGATATTCGTAGGCAGCCACCAAAAACGTGCCTGAGCCACAACTGATGTCGGCAAGGCGAAGCTGTGCCAGTTCAGCCAGGTGCCTGCCTTCGCACAACGGTGTAAGCGTCTTCTGCACGATGGCATCCACCATATACTTGGGCGTGGGCACCACGCCACGGGAAACCGCCACTTCGTCTTTCTCGACGACAGCAACCTGCCGATCATCCATGGTGATTTGCTTGGCTAGGAATCGTTCGTAGATTTCGCCCAAGATTCCAGTCTCAACTACCGAGAAGGCATAGGGGCTGGCCGGGTAGTATAGCTCCTGGAAGATGCCAATCAAAACTGCGCTGCTAACTTCGATATTTAGCGAAAGCCGATCCTCGATGAAGTCAAACAAATCAGAGTTGTAGCGAACATCAGCTTGACGAAACAGAGCTTTGAGTTCGTCATACGTCTGTACAACTTGCAGTGCTTGATACTTCTCAAGCTCACGGTCTTCGCAGATTCGCAAGAAGATGATGCGGTTAAGCAAGCGCTGCACGAGGAAGTTCAGCTCTGCTTGCGTGAGGATTGGGTTTTGCTGCGCGATGTCCCTGGCGACTCGCTCGCGCCATTGCTCAATCTGTCCCAAGAAATATTCGTCAAAGGGTTCTGTCCCTTCACGCTCTTCATCGAGACCAAACTGCTCATCAAAGCGCCCGGAATATACGGCCTCACGGGAAAGCTGTGCGTGTATCTCATCAAACTTGGGGACGTACTCAGTGTAGTCGTAGACCTTGAGCCGTGCCATGCGTGCGTTGTCCCTGGCTTGCGGACGGACGCGGCAATCGTAGATAACGAGCTTATCAAAGTTGGTCAGTACGGAGATAGGCAAGCGGGCGTTCCAGCCATAGCGCCGCACCTGGAAAGCGGGAGCGTTGCTTGTAGTGATAGGCACGGAGGGACGTTTGGCCTCAACAAACAACTTCCGCTCGGTTCCAAGCCGCAGGGCGTAGTCGGGCTTCTTGGCAAAGAACTCGCCGCCATCCTCGACCTCTACAGCGTCCTCGTGGACAACCTCGCGTAGGTATTGCGCGGCCTTTCTCACGTTGAATACGTCCCAACCAAGTGCCACCAAGAAGTGATCCAGAAAATCAACACGGAGCTGAGCCTCATTATAGTCTGAATGAGACTCAGTGTATGCGGTGTGGTTACAAGCAAATCTATCAACCAATTCTTTTATCAGTTGTAGCGCCGCTTCTTTGTCCATTTAGGGCACATACTCTCCTCTTGTACCATTGTGCAGAATACTGAAAGTCTTGCGTGCCTTATCGGCGCACATCGCGGTGGGGACCATCGGTCGCTTGACAGCCTCTGCAGACACAAACGCCTGCCCAACCTTCACAGTGAGCAGGTATTATTTTACTCACGTTTCTCACGGGGTCAAATCCGCGTATTCCCTCACTTATAATCGCACCGAAGGCAGTTCGTTCCCTCGTATAGAATAGCGCATAGGTGTGGTGGTGCGCAGGGGCCGGCTCAGGTATACTGATGCCAGTCCGCAGCGGCGGGCCGTCGGTAAGCCAGGGTGCTCTGTCCTTCCCTGTTGCACGGTTCAGGAACCGTGTCTTCTATTTGAGTGTGTGGCCCCTGACCCGCCGGATTTCTTCTAACCCGGATCGTGTGCACCTGACGGGTTGCACCCCGGCGCAGCAGATCGGGCCTTTCGGCCCCATGCCGGGGGTTTCTCTGCACCGACAGGAATGCTCTGATTAGCACGAGGGTGTTGCTGACGGGTTATCCTGGGCTGTACCCCTGCGCCACCGACATCAGATGAGGCGATGCTGCTTCCCGGGCAACGTCGCCACCACGTGATCAGAAAGGAGTAACACCTATGCGCACATCTCCCGACGAATGTGTTCTGGCGTTCGACTTCAGCCTCGATACCCTCGACATGGCACTGATGGCTCCCGACGGCGATTGGATTATACCCCATCGCGCCTACGACAACAACATGCCCGGCTTCCAACAGCTCAAACAAGACCTCTTGCCGCACCTGTCCGACCTCGACGAGGTCCGCCTGACCGCCGCCGGTGAGTCCACTGCCCTCTTCTGGTGGCACGCTTTCTACCAGATCTACACCGATCCCGACCTGGCGCTTTACACCCCTGCCCTCGCTCTGCTCAATCCCCTCTACGTCAAGAACTTCCGGCGTGCTCAACCTGAAGAAGACAAGATTGACCCCAAGGATGCTCGCCTGGTTGGCACTTACTACCGCACCATGGGCGTCAAACACTATCACACCTTCGACCCGCGCTACCTCCCGCTACGCCAACTCTCCCGGGCCTACTTCCGTCTCACGCACACCCTGGCTGCCAACAAGTCCTGTGCTTTGGACCTCGTCTACCTCTTGGCCAGCGACTACCGCCGCCTCAAGCCCTTCTCTGACCCCTTTGGCGTCACCAGTGCCCACATCCGGACCGACGCTCACGAAAACCACCTCTCGTTCCAGGTTCTGCAGGATCTCCCCCATCTCCTGTTCGTGCTCTTTGGCCGGACAGTCGGGCCACAGCGCAGCCCGCAGTCTGGCCCACTCGTCCCAGTCAGAGCGCTTCACGAGGTGCACATTCATATGTCAACCCTCACCGTTTCCCGTGCCCATACTGACCTGTTCTGATTCTTGGCACCAAGCCCTATGGCTTGATGGCCCGCGTGGCGATGAAAACGGACATGTATTTCGAGAGCAGATCGTTCGTCTCCTCTCCATAGACATCCTCGTACAAGCCGGCGATCAGAAAGCCAGCGTCTATCTGTCCGCCAATCTGATCCTCCAGCGTGTGGCTGAATTCGAGGAATTCTCCCTCTTCGAGACACCTCCTTCTCTCTTCCTCGGACAGGCTGGCCGCGTCGGAATAGGGTAGCGCGTGTCTGACCTCCAGCAGCCCACGCTCGTAGAGTTCATAATCGAACATATAGACCACCGGATTGTTGAACCCCGATAGCAGCGTACTCCCGTGACGCAGCACGCGGAATGCCTCCCTCCACACCGGCCGGACATCGGGCACGAAGAGATTCGAGACGGGATGGACGATGAGGTCAAAGCTCCCATCAGGGAACACGGACAGGTCGGTCATATCTCCTTCGACTGTGGTGATCTTAAGCCCATCCCTCCGGGCCACGAACCGATCCTGCGCCAACTGCCTCGGTGAATTATCAAAGACGGTGACGTCGGCTCCAGCCGCAGCCAGAATCGGCCCCTGTTGTCCGCCGCCGGATGCCAGGCAGAGGACGTTACATCCCTGCAGATCCGGGAACCACGCTTGCGGAATCGGCTTGGTGGGCGTCAGGTAGATCTCCCATCGGCCCTGCCGTGCAGCGGCGACAGCTTCCGAACTGACCGGAATCGTCCATTCGTTTCCCCATTCGACGTTCTTGTCCCACGCGATGCGATTGTGTTCTCGAATGTCCATTGTAGCTCGATTGTTCCTCCTTCACCTGCGATACGTTTCCTCTATATCTCCTCAAGACCCAGCCCAAAGAACCGGTTCGGGTTGTTGAACAGCCAGTCGGTGGCTATGGACAGCGCCTCTTCCTCCTCCAACCATCCCCGCTTCACCAGGCTGGTCAGCACGCCAGCGATGTTCTCACGCGCAATCTGGAGGTGCCCGGCGACGAACTCTGGCACATCGCCGTAATCCCCGCCGAATCCGTGCACCTTGGTGTGTGGCAGGGTCAGCACCGATCGCTCCAACAGCTCGGCCGCATAGTCGGGGTTGATGATGTGCAGCCAGCAGCAGTCGAGGGCGACGTTGGGGTAGTTCTTGCCCAGGAACAACAGGTCGCCCAGATATGGCCAGTTGCCGTGGAAGAGGTCGAAGCGCACTTCGCGGTGAAGCTCCAGCACCGAGGCCAAATGGACAGCGTTGGCCTTGTCCACTCGGTTGCGGATACCCGCCATATGGCCGGTATGGAGCTGCACTGGCAGATCAAGCTCCCGGGCAAAGCGCATGAACTGGTGGAAGAGGTAGTCACTCAGCGGTTTGCCCTCTGGCCAGCCCAGGCTGTTGCGCGGATCGGCCAGCAACAGGTTGAACTGCTTGTCGGCCTCGGACCTCGGCACCAAGTCGTAGGAGATGACCCGGCTGTAGGCCGACTGATCTTTGATGCCGAGGCGAGGAATATCTCACCCCCTCCTGTGCCGACATCAAGAACGCGGTCCGAAGGTCGTAGATAGCGGCGCACCACCTCAACATAGTCCCAGGGGATGGGATCGCGTTCATCTCGTACCCGCGTAAAGTCCCATCCCTGGCGCTCTCCGACGGAAGCAGCGATGTGTTTCAGGTCTTCTGGTGTCATCGTTCTATCCCATGTCGGACGCAGATGAGCGCGGATCGGAGCAAGAGGCAGCGTCCATCCGCGTCCATCTACGTCCCCAGTTATGCCGTCACCGGGCTGGGCACGGCGAATACGTCGTATTCCTGCTCCAGTTTCTGCCTAAACTGCTTCGTGTACAGCCGATAGTAGTGACCCTTGGCGCGCAGCAGTTCGGCGTGAGAGCCCATCTCCGCGATGTGACCGTCCTCGATGACCAGGATGCGGTCGGCCCGCTTGATCGTCGAGAGACGGTGGGCGATGACAAAGCTGGTGCAATCCTGCATCAGCGCATCCATCCCCCTCTGGATCAGATCCTCGGTGAGGGTATCCACCGAACTGGTTGCTTCGTCCATGATAAAGATCTCCGGCTGCGCCAGAATCGCGCGTGCCAGGCTGACCAGTTGCTTTTGGCCGACCGAGAGCAGGTTGCCACCCTCGCCGACCTCCTCGTCGTACCCCTTTTCTAGCGCGGCGATAAAGTCGTGCGCACCGGCTAGCTTGGCTGCCGCTTCGATCTCCTGATCGGTAGCGTCCAGTTGGCCGTAGCGCAGGTTCTCGCGGATCGTACCGGAGAAGAGATGCGGCGTTTGCAGCACCACGCCTATGCGGGATTGGATGGCCTGGAGTGACAACTCGGTGTAGTCCTGCCTGCCGATGCGGATCACACCGGCCTTGGGCTCGTAGAAGCGGCACAGCAGATTGACGATGGTCGACTTACCGCCGCCTGTCGGCCCGACCAGGGCGATGGTCTCGCCCTGTCTTACCTTCAGGGAGAAATCCTGTAGCACCGGCTTGTCCTCCTCGTACCAAAAGTCCACGTGATCGAACTCGATGTCGCCCCGGATGGTGCCCGGATCGACCGCCCCGGGGCGGTCTGTGATCTCTGGCACCGCGTCAATCAGTGAGAAACTACGCTCGGCCGACGCGATGGCGTGCTGCATCTCAGCGTAAACGCGGGCCATGTCCTGGACGGGCCATAGCATGAACATGATATACGAGACGAAGGCATGGATGCCACCGATGGTTAGATTGCCCACCTGTATCTGCAGACCGCCGTACCAGGCGATGCTGCCTATCGCCAGGGCGCTGATGAGCTGTACCGTCGGCAGGAACAGCGCCGAAAGCCACGCGGCCCGATAGGACGCGCGATACATATCGCCCGAGAGCTCGCTGAACTCGCGCAGATTCTCCTCCTCCCGGCCGAGTGCCTTCACCACGCGCACGCCCTGGATGCTCTCGTTGTAGGCCCCAGTGATCTTGGAGTTAAGTTTGCGCACCAGGCGGAACTCGACGATGATCTTCTTCTTGAACTGGATCGCTACGATGACCAGCAGCGGGATGATGGCGAACACGATCAGCGCCAGCCGCCAGTTTATGCGCAGCATAAAGTAGGCCGACGTAATGATGCTCATCACTGCCCAGGTGGTATCCAGCAGCCCCCAGGTCACCAGTTGCGCGATCCGGTCTGGGTCGGAGGTGACGCGCGACATAATCCACCCCACCGGTGTCCGGTCGAAGTAGGCGAAGGATAGCTCCTGCAGGTGCTCGAACATATTCTTCCGCAGGTCGTACCGGACGCGCTCTCCCAGAATGCCAGCTAGGTAGATGAGGGTGAATACCATCACAGCCGATGACAGGCTCACCAGGCCATAGGTGATGACGACCTGCACCAGTGCCGTCTTATCGCCAGCCAGAATGCCTTCGTCCACCATCCGCTTGCCGAGCATGTTGAAGTACGCGTCGAACAATGATACGAAAAGCGTGGCCACCGTGAAGCCAACTAGCCATGGCCAGTGCGGCAGGGCCAGGGACAGGATGCGCAGCACCGTCCTGCCGTTGAACTGGGTTGTAAACTCTTCCTCTTCGAACTCATACTCTGACATAGGCTAATCCCTTTTGTTCCGTCTCGACTTCCTCAGTCTCCCAAAGGTAGGCGGTCTGATCGGAAAGTTCCTGCTCTAGCTCGTCCTCGATGCGCGCCTGCACGTCGTAGATGCGGCGGTACATGCCGCGGCCCTCCGGGCCGTCCTGGGCCATCAACTCCTCGTGCGTCCCGCGTTGCACAATCCGCCCGTGGTCGAGCACCAGGATCAGATCGGCGTCCATCACACTCTGGATGCGGTGTGCGATGATGAACGTCGTGCGGCCCTGCATGAGGTACTGCAGGGCTTGGCGAATCAGCCCTTCGGTCTCGGTGTCCACCGATGAGGTCGCGTCATCCAGGATGAGGATGCGCGGGTCCTTAAGCAGCGTCCGCGCGATGGCAACGCGCTGCTTCTGTCCGCCCGAGAGGGTGACGCCCCTCTCACCCACCAGCGTGTCGTAACCGTCGGGGAACGAGGTGATCACGTCGTGGATCGCCGCCGCCTGAGCTGCGGCCTCCACCTCGGCATCTGAGACGTCCCGTCCTACCCCGTAGGTAATGTTTTCGCGGATGGTGCGGGAGAACAGGAAGGGTTCCTGCTCGACGATGCCGATCTGCTGGCGCAGGTAGCCGCGCGGGTATTCTTTCAGCTCCACCCCGTCGAGCGTCAAGCTGCCACTCGTGTACTCGTAGAAACGGGGCAGCAGGTTGACCAGGCTGGTCTTGCCCGAACCTGTCGAACCGAGCAGGGCCACTGCCTGCCCTGGCTTGCAACGGAAGCTGATGTTCCTCAACACCCTGCTGTCCCCGTTCTCGTACTCGAAGGAGACGTCCTCGAAGACGAGGTCTCCCTGCACGTTGCCATCTGGCACACAAGTTCCCTCGTCCAGCGGCTCGCGTTCTTCCTTGATCAGCTCGATCACGCGGTTGTAGGATACGATCCCCGTGGACATCTGGACGATCAGACGCCCCAGGTTGCGCATCGGCCAGATCAGCCAGATAATCATCCGGGCCGCTGCCAGGTAGGTGCCCACCGTGATCGTGCCGTTGATCGCCATCAGCGCGCCTGTTAGAAAGGCTCCCAGCATCTGAAAGCCACACAGGACGTCCGAACTCGGCCAGAACAGCGAATGGAACGTCAGCAGTCGGCGACCGCGTTGGTACTGCTCCCAGTTATCCTGCTCGAACTTCTCTTGCTCGTACCCCTGCCGGGCAAAAGCCTTGACCACCCGCACCCCGGTCAGATTCTCCTGCAACGTTGTCGAAAGCTTTGCCTCTTGCTCCTGGTAGGCTTCGTAAGCCTTTGTGACCCTTTTGAAGAAAAAGATCGACACGACTACTATGAGCGGCACCACGACGATTGAGAGCAGCGCCAGCCGCACGTTCAGGATGGATAGGGCTGTGAAGTTGACCACGAAGAGCAGCGCGATGCGTCCCGCGTTGATCGCCTGATCGGCCAAGAACCGGCGTATGGCGTCCACGTCCGAGGTGGCACGCTGGATCAACTCGCCCGTCTCCATGTGATCGTGGTACGTGAACGACATCCGCTGGATGTGGTCGTATAGGTAGTTGCGTAACCGTCGAGCGATCCCTTCGGCCGACTGAGCGGTCAACTTGCCGCTGAGGAAGGATGACGCCCCCTCTCCCAGCGCCAGGGCCACGAACCCCAGCCCCACCAGCAGCAGGGTACGGTCGAACCTGCCCTGGGCCAGCACGTCGTCCACCAGGTAGCGCAGCAACAGAGAGTTGCCTATCTGGAGGACGGCCGCCACGCCCACACCGACCAACGCCCCCAGGTAAGCCAGGCGGAACCCGGTCATCATGCGCCACAATCCAACCAGGCGGTTGTCTGAAACGGTGTTTTTGAGATCAAAGTCGGAAACTGCCATGATAACGGCCTCCAAGAGAATCGTAGGTTTGTGAATCCACATACTCATACAGTTCCTCGTCCAGCCGGTCCCCGGCCCGGAAGGCCTGCCGGAACTCGGCCACTTCCTCGGCATTCAGACCGAGCCGCTGGCCCACGTCTGCCCAGAGCTCCTCGCTGCTGAGGCGGCCGAGCTGGACTTGGTCCCAGAGCGGGTTTCCGAACACCGCTTCGTACGTTCCACCTGGTGCAAGCTGGAGACGCCGTTCCAGTTCCCAGCGGGGACGAGGATCGGCAGTGCGCATCAGTACGCCGCCATAGTCAAAGATCACCGCCCGGAGCTCTGCATTGGCTTTTTGTTCAGGTTCATTTGTCATTGATGTCCACCTTGTCGCCTGTCATTGCTGCCGGCCTATCGCGGCACCTATCCGCCGATTAGTTCCACCAAGACGTCCTCCAACGTCGGCGTGTGACCGTTTGTGTGCGGCACGAGGTCCTTCAAGCCTTCCGGCGTCCCCACAGCCACAATCTGACCCTCGTTTAGGATGGCGACGCGGTCACACAGCGTCTCTGCCTCCCACACATCGCGGGTGGTCAACAGAATGGTGGCATTGTACGCATCCCGCAGTTCCTCTATGAAGGACTGGACTTCCCGCTTGGCGGTTGGTGGCAGCCCCCTCGTTGGCTCGTCCAGCAACAGGAATACAGGCTGGGTAAGAGAGGCACAAGCGGCAGCTACCTTCCGCTGCACGCAGGCGCTCAATTCCCCTACTGGGCGGGACATGGTTTCCTCGTCAAGCCCCATCTGCTGGAGAACCTCGACGGCACAGGCTCTAGCCGGCTGCTCCCCCAGACTGTAGAGCCGCGCGCCGTAAAGCAGGTTCTCCAGAGGTGTCAGCTTCTGGAAGAGCGATGCGTCCGTCAAGACCCGGTTGATGAGTCGTTTGACGGCTGTCTGGTCCCGCAGCACGCCCTGGCCGGATATGGTGATGCGACCCTCATCCGCGAGGAGACAGTCGGCAAAACAACGCACCAGGGCGGACTTGCCGGAGCTATCGGTCCCCAGGATACCAAAGATCTCCCCGTGCCGCACCTGGAAGCCATCGCAGTCCAACGCCACAGCCGATTGGCGGGCATCGCTGTTCCGGTTCCCGTGCCAGTGGGACTGATCGTCCTTGATGATCTGTCTGTTGAGACTCGATACCTCTAACGCGATGTAATCCATTGTACCCATCTGACTTCTCCTTGACCATCCAACTTGCTGCCAAGAACCACTTCTCCCAAGCTCGTCATTGGGGGTTCCTGTGAGCATAGAGCGTTCGCTTGAACTCAAGCCGTCCCAGGTTGACTGATGGGTTGTCGCCATTTCTCGCCAGTCCTTGCACACCTCAAATGCCTGCATCGTACACGACTTACAACATAACAAGGCCGTGAGCACTGCCCACGGCCTTGCAGGAGGATCCCAATGGGAATCAGAATAAAAAGGCCGTGGACGTCGCAGCGCGCTCCACGGCCTGAGATGACCTAAGTCAATCTTTCAGTAAACAGGCGCACTGCGACAAGGCAGCACAAAACCTCCGCTATCGCGGAGCAGCGCGGCGGCAGGAATCATCAGGCTTGCAGTGCGCACGGTATACCTCCTCTTAAGATGGGCGGATTATACCCGAATCCAGCAGGTTGTCAAGTCCGGCGGAACAGCTATAATCGTGACATCTGCCGTTCCGTTTTTCCGGCTACAGTATACCATCCTGGTTGACTGATAAATCTTGCAATCAGTGAGGTGACCGGCACTTGGGTCTCAGTTTGGCCAGTTTTTCGCGTCGAAAATGCT
>Ga0180437_10005174_pt1 | contig 17995 bp, 14 predicted proteins | sample SS_ome_4_FD_132410 | JGI IMG/M metagenome (GOLD analysis project Ga0180437, IMG submission 132410) | Hypersaline lake sediment archaeal communities from the Salton Sea, California, USA - SS_3_D_1 metaG | ecosystem: Environmental > Aquatic > Non-marine Saline and Alkaline > Hypersaline >... | reverse complement strand
GAGGGAAAAGGGAAGAGGGGAGAAAAGGAAAATAGAATGATGAATGGTGAATGCTGAGTGATGAATGGTCCCGATAGTGCGTACGCCGTCCGTCCGTCCGTCTCTCAATCACCCTGCCTCTCCGTCCTCCTGGTCCTCTGGCTCCCCCTCTCTCTGTCCCTCAGTCGCTCAGTCCCTCAGTCCCTACTCCCCCGGCCGGATGTGGAGATAGCAGCAGCCCTCGCCATGCGGCTGGTACGTGTCGGCCGAGAAGCGGAAGCCGGCGCCCTCGAAGGTGCCGTTGTCGACCCGGGCCGCGATCCGGCAGAGCGTGGCCACCTCCTCCTCCGGCAGGCCCATCTCTTGCCACGCCTCGCGCAGCGGACAGGCGTGGAACTTGATGTCGAGCCCCTCGGCGTCCTCGCGGATGATCTCGGGCTGGAACATCCGGCCCTCGTCGGCCAGCCCGCCCACGAACGCCCCCTTCAGTCCCGCCAGGTCGGCCGGGGCAAAGCGCCCGTACTTCGGCGGGCCCTTCTGCCGCCCGCGCCGGTAGATCGCCCGGCCCATCAGCTCCTCGGCCCGCTCGGCGCCCAGCTCGCCGCAAAGCTCGTCGTAGATCAGGTAGTAGATGATCGCCCGGTTCTTGTACGAGTCGTAAAGTTGCCGGCGCAGGGTCTCCTCACGCTCGGTCATCGGTTGCACTCCCGGGGGATGGTGTCCACGGGTGCCGCACGGCCAAGACGCCAGTCGCCATCGGGGAAGCCGATTCCCCGTCGAGAGCGCGGCACCCCCGACTCATGTGGTACCGTATTCTACCTGCCACTCGCCGGGGCTCCCAGACGCACCTGGATCTGGCGGCCCCCCCCGGCGTCTGGAAGCTCCGCGCGGCCACCAGCCTTCCCTAGACCTCGCATATTCGCCCAACCACGTTATCTTGCCCCAAAAAAGGTACTACGTACCTTTTTTCTTGGGGTGGCTGCGCGATTGGAGAGCGGGTAAACTCCGCCCGGCATCGTCGCCGCCCGGCCGGGCGACCTCTGCCCAGCCGCCGGTCGACCGGGGCAAGGATTATGCCGGAACACGCGAACAGCACCTGCCTGGTAACAGGACAACCTGCTTCGCTCACGCTCGGCCAGCGCCGCGTCCGGGTCTTCCTGGCCACGGGGATGCTGCTGCTCCTGGCCGGGGCGGCGACGCGGATCGACTGCCCGGTCTCGCGATGGTGCCTCGCCGGGAATTGCCCGGATGCGGTGGCCGACATGTTGCAGGTGATTGAGCCCTTTGGCAACGGGCTCGGCGTGTTCACGGTCCTGGTGGCCGTCTGGTTTCTGGACCCGGCGCGTCGCCGGGCCCTGGCAAGGCTAGCGGCGTGCGCGTATCTGCCCGGCCTGGCGGCGAACCTGATCAAGCTGGCGGTGGTCCGCACGCGGCCCTGCGCCTTCGATTTCCGGGGCGACGTCTGGGCTACGTTCGGCGGATGGTTCCCGATGGCTGCCGCCGGCAGCGAAGGCCAGAGCTTTCCCTCGGCCCACACGGCCACCGCGGTCGGGCTGGCCGTGGGCCTGGCCTGGTTCTATCCCCGGGGGCGGTGGTTCTTCGCCACCCTGGCCGTGCTGGTGGGGTGCCAGCGGGTCGTGTCGGGATTCCACTTCCCCAGCGACGTTCTGGCCGGCGGGGCGTTGGGTCTGTTGGTGGCCTCGTCCTGCACCCACATCGGCGTGCTCCGCCGGGTCTTCAACGCCATCGAGCTGTGCCGTCCCACGCCTGGCCGAGGACGGCCCCGCAGGGCCGACGCGCCCGCTTCCCGGGACGAGCCTGGCGACAACACGAAGCGGATCGGGCCCTCGGTCGCCGTGCAAATGCGGTCCGGCGGCCGGTGAATCTTGTCCGGAATCGTTCCCCTTCCTGGAGGCCCTGCTGCCGACCCGGGTTGAGTACGAAGGCAAACAGCTCCACCTTCGTAGCGAAGCCCGCGGATCCCGCGGGGGGTTGCGGCGCCATCCGCCGGCGCATTACTGTGAAGAAAGCTCGCCGAATGCGTCGGCGGGGCGGGGGCGCACGCCGGGCATCGGACGGGTCCGCGCGCGGCGCATCGGGGCGTGCGCGGAGGGCGTCTCTCCAAGAAAGAGTGTGATGAGCAACAAGCTAACCGTAATCATCTCCGAAGCCCGCCCCGGCGAGCCCGAGCACCCGGCGCTGCAGCAAGAGCTGGCCGGCGTTCTGCACGACTGGGACGGCGTCGACGTGGCGATCGTGCCGCACCTCTACGACCTGGCCCCTGACGGGCCGGGCGTGGAATACCTTCGTTCGGTCGACGGCGACATGGTGGTCCTTTCGCACCTCTACCCCCGGGCAGCCTTCTGGGTGCTCGACGCCAACGAGGTCCGCGGCCGGCTGGGCCGCTCGTCCTTCTGGCCCGAGGCCGACGCCGACTCGCAGGATGCCGCTGCCGAGCAAGTCGCCGCGGACGAGGCCCGGCGCACGATCTGGTGCATCGATCTGCGCGAACACGTCGAGGCCGAGCCGCTGCTGGCGGAGCTCGAGCGGATCGCCACAGAAAAGGGGTCAGAACTCTTTTCTGCTGCCAAAAATAGTTCTGACCCCTTTTCCAACGGGATGACCCGCATCGAGGAGGTCACCCAGCCCCGCTGGTACCCGGTGGTCGACCGCGGGCGGTGCGGCAACTGCCTGGAGTGCTTGAACTTCTGCCTGTTTGGGGTGTTCAGCACGGACGTGTCGGGCGAGCTGTTGATCGAGCAGCCCGACGCCTGCCGCGACGGCTGCCCGGCCTGTGCCCGGGTCTGCCCGTCCGCTGCGATCATGTTCCCCCACTTCAACAACCCGGCCATCGCCGGCGACCCCAAGGCCAAGCCCGAGCAGCGTCACGTCACCCTGATCGACTTCTTCGGCCCCACCCCGCCCACCGCCCCATCCCCCGCCGACCTGGCCACCGCCGAACGCGAGCAGGCGCTCAAAGAGCTTGCCGAAGCCCAGCGCCGCTCCGGCGCAAAACACCCCCCCGCTGAGAAGCCCGCCGCCCCCGCCGACGACGATCTCGACCGGTTGGTCGACGAGGTGGATGGGATGGAGCTCTAGAAGCTATTCGAGGAGGCGTTTGTAGTGACCCGATTCATCGGGTCTTCCTGCGAAAATGCGTGGTTCGGCTGGCTGATGAGCGCATGAATGCGGTCACTACGAACTTCTCGGATGACCTCTTAGCTTCACCGCGGCACGGCGTCTTCCTGCCCGCGGTGGGCCTCGCGCAGATAGACCGAGGGCCACGTCGCAGCGGCCGGTTCGGTGAGCGGGAGGTAGCGGGCGAGACTCGCGGCCTGGGGGGTGGCGGGGAGTTGGAGGGAACTGGGGGTGGTCAGCGTGCGGACCAGGGCCGAGGCGGGGCGGGGTTGGGAGGACGGGGGGGCTTCGGCCAGGAGCCAGCGGTCGGGAGCGGCCAGGACCACGCCGCGGCCCGTGGGGCTGCGACCGTAGAGCTGGAGGCCATCGGGGCTGAGGATGAACGTCAGGGCCAAGTGGTCGTAGGGGATCGCGTCGGGCGAGCCGGCTGCCGGGGCGAGCTGCATGGCCAGTTCGCGCGAGGCGGTCTCGACCAGCCCGCGCCCGATCTCGCCCGGCCCGGCCGAGAGGATGCCCGATGCTTCGCTCAGCCGGCCCCCGCGAAATCGGGCCGTCTGGAGCGTGAGCTGGGCGGTTCCCGTCAGTCGGTGCCCGAGGCGCCCGGCGCAGAGCCCTTCGAGCTCCACATTCGCGAGTGAGCCACTGGCCTCACCGTGCCAGCCCTCGGCGGTCTCTTGGGCCCAGAGCCAGCCGCTGAACGTGCTCCCGGCGGGCAGGGCCGCGAAGCTGTCGAGACCCTGGGCCACGAGGGGGCAGGGCAGGGGGGCGCCGCCGGTGTCGAACTCGAAGCCCGTCGTGGGCGGGCTGGTCTGGCGGTCGCGGGCGATGCGCACCCGGGCCGGCTCGGGCGATTCGACCCCCTCGACCCGGAACGCGGCCCGAACCTGGCCGCCGGCCGCCACGGTAATCAGGTCGCCCCGGACTTCCTTTAGCTCGAAGCTCCGCTCGGTGCCCGCCAGCGTGAGGCGTTCGACGGCCAGCCGGGCGTCGAGCAGGTCGTCGCCCGTCTCCCGTCGCAAGAGCCGCGTGACGAGCTGGCCGAGGCGCGCCAGCGACCCCGCTTCAAGCTGGGGCGTTTGGGCCGTAAGTTCGAGGACCGGCTTCGAGCCGCCGCTCGACTCCGGGGCGTTGACCCTAGAACCGATCAGCTCCGGGCAGCGCAGCAGCACCCGGCCGGTTTCCGGGTCGGAGAGTTCGACGTCGCGATAGCGGACCACGCCGAGCCGCACGTGCTCGAACCGCCCCAGGGCCACGCGGAGCCCGAGCACCCGGCCCAGCCGCTCGGCCTCGTCAGCGGTCTTGCCCGGCCGGTTCCGCCACGCGCACCAGCCGGCCACCAGCAGCGTGGGCACCACGCACAGCAGGACGAACCCCGCCAGCAACAGCCGCCGCCGCGTGCGATCGTGCAATCGGAACATCCGTGTTCCTCTCTGGGCTAGATTTGCACCACGGAGACACGGAGAGCACGGAGGAAGAAGTGCTAATTGGCTCTCCGGATGATTCCGTCTTTCAAGACAGGGACGTGGAAATTGATCAGCAGGCCCACCTTGAGCCCGCCGAGTTTCAGGTAGGTGATCAGTTGGGCTTCGTGGACGGGAAGCACCTGCTCAACCGCCTTGAGCTCGAGCAGCACAGTCTCTTCGACGACGAGGTCCATACGGTAGCCGCAATCGAGCTTCACGCCCTTGTACGTGACCGGCAACGAGACTTCACGCCGGAAGGCAATGCCCCGCAGACTCAGCTCCCGGCACAGACACTCCTGATAGGCCGATTCCATCAGCCCGGGGCCCAGGATCTTGTGCACCTCGATCGCAGCGCCAATAATCGCCCGGGTGAGCTCCTCATGCTTGAGAACTCCCATTCCAGCCGCCATTTCGTGAAACAGGTCTTGCTGTAGCCACTCTGCTAACCTCTCTTCACTTCTCCGTGCCCTCCGTGCCTCCGTGGTGCATTTGGTCCTCTCTGTCCAACTTCTCTCTCGCCATCCGGTGAAACAGCTCCCACCGCGCCTTCATCTCCACAAGACTATCGCCGCCGAACTTGTCGACCAGGGCACAGGCGACCTCGAAGGCCACCACGTTCTCGACGATGCAGCTCGCCGCGGCGATCGCACAGACGTCGCTCCGCTCGTAGGCGGCGATCTCCGGCTTGAGCGTCTCGAGGTTCACCGACTCAAGCGGCTGGGCCAGCGTGCTGATCGGCTTCTTGGCCGCGCGCACGACGATCGGCTGGGAGTTGGTCATGCCGGCCTCGAGGCCGCCTGCGTTGTTCGTGGGGCGGGTGAAGCCGAGCGTGGGCGTGTCCTTCTGCGCGGGGTCGTAGTGGATCGGGTCATGCACCTCGGAGCCGGGCCGCTTGGCCATCTCGAAGCCCAGCCCGATCTCCACCCCCTTGATCGCCTGGACCGCCATCACCGCTTGGGCCAGGCGCCCGTCGAGCTTGCGGTCCCACTGGGCGTGGGTGCCCAGGCCGAACGGCACGCCCTCGACCCGCACCTCGATGATCCCGCCCAGCGTGTCGCCATCGTCGCGGGCCTGGTCGATCAGGCGCTTGATCTCCGGGTCCTTGGCCGGGTCGAGCGTGTACAGCTCGCTCTGGTCGCGGAGCTTGCGCTGCTGGTCAAGCGGGCCGGGCTTGGGCGCCACCTTGATCGGGCCGACCTGGACCACGTAGCCGAACGCCGTGACGCCGAACTCCCGCAAAAGCAGCTTGGCCAACGCCCCGGCCGCCACGCGCACGGTCGTCTCCCGGGCACTGGCCCGCTCGAGGATCGGCCGGACCCCGTCGAGGTACTTCATCGAGCCGCTCAAATCGCCGTGGCCGGGCCGTGGCCGCTCGATGTCGCGCATCTGTTCGAGCTTGTAGTCGCTGTTGCGCACGACCAGGGCGATGGGGCTGCCCAGGGTCACGCCCTGCCAGATTCCGGTGAGCACCTCGGCCCGGTCGGTTTCAAGCTTCTGGCGCCCGCCGCGCCCGTACCCCCCCTGGCGACGGGCAAGCTCCCCGTCGATCAGCTCCGTGTCCAGCCGCACCCCGGCCGGGAACCCATCCACGAGGGCCACCATCGCCTTGCCGTGCGATTCGCCGGCGGTGAAATAGCGTAACATCTTTGTGGGCTTAACCTTACGTTGTCAGAGATGCGCACACCGAGGACGCGCCCCGGGTGGCGAATTCTACCCGGATACCCAAAGCGGGGGTAGGCCGATTCGGACGCGATGGCGATTTGGAGAAGATGCGAGCGATGGGGAGGGAGGGGGCCCAAAACGCTACGTGGGCCGACGCTGCGACTCCGAGAGTTCCTCGACCCGCGTCACGTGCAGCAGGTCGATGTCGGTATACCGCTCGATGATGGGATAGCGCTGCCCGGAATCCCCGTTTTCGCCCGTTTCCAGCATTCCGACGATGGCCGAGTGCTTCGTGACCATCAGCATCTCCGGGTGCCGAATGTCGAAGGTGCCGCCATCGGAGACGCACAGCCGAAACGGGCGGAAGGGGCTCTCTTGCAGCTTTTCGATCAGATCGTCGCGTCGCATGGCATTGCCCTCCCGTCTCTGTTCTAACACGGCGGCGCGGGCCGTACAGCTACGAAAGCGGACTGCGAGCCGACGGGACGGCGCGGAGTGGAGCAGCTTGCGTGTCCCACGAGCCAAGGGCGCGGGGCGCCCACGGCACCGGGCGCTATCCCTGTGCCGCGCTGTCTACGCAACTTCGTTCAGCTCTCGCAAAGCCGGGATGAGGGCGCCGAAATCCGACATCGGGTCCGGCACGTCCTTTGTGACGATCAACCACTTACGGACGAAAGCGAAGTATTCAATGCCGAACGTGACCGTCTCCACGTCTTGACACGTTACGGTCATCGAATGCAAGACGTTGTCTCGATTCCGCCAAGAGTAGGCAGTCCCCCAATCGTCGGGGATCACTTCCGCCTCGATTCCTTGCCTCTGAAGTACCTCGTCAATATCGGCCGTCAATTCGTCCACCTGCCAGCAACACGGATTGTCGCTATCGTCGAAGTCCTTGTAGTACTTCACATTGCGGATGCTGAGCGTCTTCACACTGACCATGAGATCGGCCTCTCGGATCGACGAACGGGAAGAGGGGTCAGGACCCTCTTGCCGGAACGGCCCGAATGGTGCTTCGCACAAGAGGGTCCTGACCCCTTTTCCCTCCAAGGCTGTCTAGGCCCCGAACTCCTTCCCCGTCAACCGCTCGTACGCCTCGACGTACTTCTCCCGCGTCTTGGCCACGATGTCTTCGGGGAGCGGCGGCAGGGGGCTGTTGCGGTCCCAGTCGGTCGAGAGGGTTCAGCGGATCGACCAGACCGCGACGACTTCCGCCAGCCTGTCCTCCACGTAAACCTCGAAGGTCACGCCAAGCGGCGACACAAAGAGAATGCGGAAGTCCCCGTAACGCGATTCACCGCGCGTGTGGGCGTCCTGTTCCAACAGACGGTCCACGAACTCGGCCGCCGAGACAACGCGGCGTCGGTCCTTGGCGTTCAGCCAGACATCCGCGAGGTCTTGCTCGGCGCCCGGTCTCGAAAGGACCTCGTATTTCATCGTTCCCGGAGGTCCTTGAGGATGTCTTTGAGCGGGCGCCCCGTCCGCTTCCCGCGCCGGCGCTCCAGCTCCTCGCGGGAGAACGGGCATTCCAGGCCTTTGCCCTCCGCGGCCCCGGGATCGATCAGGGGGTGGAAGTAGCCGAGCGTCTTGCCCGATTCGTCGCAGAATTCCACCACATCGCCGAGCCCTCCCAGCCGCGCCATGAGGTCGGCGTCGATATTGAGCTTCGTCATGACACACCTCGCCGATAGCTGGCCAACGAGCGGTATCTCTTACCCTGAATTCTACCAGACTCCGCGACCTCGCGTCCAGTCGCCGCGGTGTCTCGCTTACCCCTCGGCCGAAGGGGTCGAAAAGAGCTTCCCGGTGAGCCGCTCAAAAGCCTCAACGTACTTCTCCCGCGTCTTGGCCACGATGTCGTCGGGGAGCGGCGGCGGGCGGCTGTTGCGGTCCCAGTCGGTCGCAAGGAGCCAGTCGCGAACGAACTGCTTGTCGAACGAGGGCTGGCCGCGGCCCGGCTGGTATTGGTCGGCCGGCCAGAAGCGGGAGCTGTCGGGCGTGAGCACCTCGTCGATCAGGATCAGCCCGTCGGCCGTGCGCCCGAACTCGAACTTCGTGTCGGCGATGATGATGCCCCGCTCGCGCGCGTAGTCGGCCGCGCGGCGGTAGATTGCCAGGCTGCGGCGGCGAAGCTCCTCGGCCACGGCGCCGCCGACGATGTCGACCATCCGCTCGAACGAGATGTTCTCGTCGTGCTCGCCCTGCTCGGCCTTGGTTGCCGGGGTGAAGATGGGCTCGGGCAGCTCGGCGCTCTCGGTGAGGCCCTCGGGCAACTCGATCCCGCAAACCGTGCCGCTCTGGCCATACTCCTTCCAGCCCGACCCGGCCAGGTAGCCGCGGACCACGCACTCGACCGGCACCACCTCGGTCTTGCGGCAGAGCGTGGTCCGCCCGCGGAGCGGCTCGCGGTCGACCCCGTCGCCGAGCGGCATCTGGTCCACGTCGGTCGTGACCAGGTGGCTCGGCTCGCCCAACAGGTCGAACCAGAAGGCCGAAATCTGGGTGAGCACCCGGCCTTTGTCCGGGATGCCGGTGGGCAGCACGAAGTCGAAGGCGCTGATCCGGTCGGTGGCTACCAGCAGGAGGTGGTCCCCCAGGTCGTAGATGTCGCGGACTTTCCCGCGCCGAACCGGCAGGCCGCGCAATGAAGTTTCGATGAGCACCGTGGTGGACATGGCTTCTCGCGTGTCAGTGGGCAGTAGGCAGAGGACGGCGGACGAATGACAGAAGGCGATGATAGCCGCGGTCTTCAGACGCACGGGGGCAACGGAGAATGGTGGGTGGTTGGTGCCTCGGGCGGTTATCAATTCGCCAACAGGTTGCCAGGTTGGGCGACAGGCGGGCCGCCTGTCGCTACGGTAGACAGTCAGTATACCGGGATGGGCGCGGCGTCATAGGAGGAGCGCGGGGCGTGTCTGCCAAGTATCCATGGCGTCCCAACTGGGCAGTTTGTGCAATTTAGGCAAACCGTTTTTCGCTCTTGCGGCGTTGATCGCGACCTTACCAACCGCTGTCCGTGCTGGCAACGAGCATTCGCGGCCAACGGCAGGAAACCAGCGAAGTTGCGTGGCTCAGACAGAAGCTCGTGCTGCCGGCGCTTGGCCACTGTACGATCAAGCCGCGCTCTTGCTCAGGAGGTTGCCATGTGTCGGGACCGAATCGCTTTGGGCGGCGGGCGCACTCCAACTCGAAGTCTTGAACCGCACTGGAATGGGAAGGGTGCTCCGCCGTAGCGGATTCGGCCACGAAGAGGAGGTGTCCGAGAAACGACGGATGTTTTCTCGCAGACAGTGTTTCCATCTGATATAATCCGAAGCTCCTGCCACCAAACGGCCTGTGTTTGAGAGTCCGGCCGGCCTGCCGCCAACCTGAAACACGGACTCCCGCCCGCTGGAGACATCCCATGATCTTCCGCCGCCCGACCCGATGGCGAGATGCCGCGTTCTTGGCGCTGGTCGCGGCGTTCTTCTCGAACGTGAGCAGGGGAGCCGAACGTGCGTCTGGCGATGAGCCTGCGCCGAAGACGTCCGCCGCTAAGTCCGTTCGCAAGAACGTGAAGCTTCCCGGCCTGGTGATCAACTTCCGGGAGCGGTGTGTCGATCTCGAGGCTACGGTCTGCCTCGACGAGGGTATGCTCGAACTGGTGGCTTGCACGAAGGGCAGCAAGGAGCACGAGTCGATCGTCGCGATCACGGCCAAGCCCATGCACGTGCACACGGCGCTGCTGCTGCTCGGGGCCAACAACGGCAACCCGGCCATGCGCAAGGCCGTGGACGAACGGGAAACTCGATGGATGCACGTTCCGCCTCGGGGCGATCCGGTGGAGGTGTATCTCGTGTTCGAGAACTCCGGCGGGAAGATGGTCGAGCATCCCGTCAGCGATTTCGTCGCCCGGTCCGCGAAGAGGCCCGACGAGCTGCCCGATCCTGACAAGGATGACGCCGGCGAGAACAACGAGTTTCCCCAGACCTTTCTTTTTGCCGGATCGCAGCTTCGCGACAACGGGCCGGGCCCGCGCCAGTACCTGGCCGACCTGAGCGGAGACGTGATCTCGATCGCGACCTTCGGCGACGAGCTGCTTTGCCTGCCGGGCGTTTATAGCAACGACAATGGAGCGCTGATGTGGCAGATCGACGCGACGAAACTGCCCAAGGTCGGGTCGAAGGTCATCCTCCGTCTCCGCCCGCAGGTCAAGCCCGCTCCAAGAGCCGGCAAGACACCACCCGAAGACTGACAGAGAGGCCCAGGCCGAGGTAGCAGAAACCGAACCCGTCAACTCAAGAGCAGGACTCACATGATGCAACAGGAATTGCGAATCGGCCTCGTGCTATCGATGCTCTTCTCCTGCGGAGGCGTTGGCGCCGCGGACGATGCGAAAACGAACAGCTTCTACAACCGCCCGGCGCTCTTCTCCACCCGCCCGAGCGAAACGAAATCGCTTCAGACCATTGATCGCTTCGGACCGGTGGGCATGGGAATCGAACTGCATCAGCCCGCCTTCGTGATGAAGGTCAAGAACATCGAGGAGGGCTCGCCGGCCGCGGCAACCGGCAAACTGAGGGCGGGACAGATCATCGAGACGATCAACGGCCAGAAGCTCGAGGACATCGACCCGCGCATCCAGTTGGGGCAGATCCTGGCAGCGGCTGAGGCGCGTGATGGCGTGATCAAGTTCATGGTCAAAGAGAGCGCGAGCGCCAAGGCCGAGCAGGTGATCGTGAAGATTCCCGTGCTCGGCGCCTACAGTGCGACGTGGCCGCTGAATTGCCCGAAATCGAACAAGATCGTGCGCAACTTTGCCGATTACCTGGCCGGGCCCGACAGCGATCGCGGCTTCCACGGAATCGGGATGCTGTTCCTGCTCTCCACCGGCCAGCAGAAGGACCTGGAGGTGGTGCGCGGGTGGGCGAGGGGGTTGGCCGACAAGCCCGCGCCGGGCTATGCCTCCTGGTTCCTGGGCTACGGCGGGATGCCGCTGTGTGAATACTACCTGCGCACCGGCGACCGGTCGGTGCTGCCGACCATCCAGCGATGGGTGGACGCCGCCGAGGAGCATTACTATCTCGGCGGCTGGTCCTGCCGCGGATACGGCAATTTCCGCTACATGGGCGGCGGCCACCTCAACGCGGGCGGCACCCCGTGCGCCACCTTTGTCCTGCTGGCCAAAGAGTGCGGGGTTAAAGTCGAGGATCGGGTGCTGCTGGGATGCCTCCGGCACTTCTACCGCTTCGCCGGCAGGGGCAACAACCCCTATGGCGACCACCGTCCGGAGTCGGGCTTTGTCGACAACGGCAAGACCGGGGCCCTGGCCTTCATGATGGCGGCGGCCGCTTCGCTCACCCCAGACGGCGACAACTCGCTCTACGCCAAGGCCCGCGACGTCAGCGCGGTAAAGAGCTTCTACACCACCTCCTACATGCTCCACGGGCACACCGGCGGCGGCGTTGGCGAGATCTGGCGCAGCGCCGCCATGGGACTCTTGTATGAGAAGAACCCGAAGGAATATCGCGAGTTCATGGACAACCGGCAGTGGCACTACGACCTTTCCCGCCGCTGGGACGGATCGTTCTGCATTCTCGGCGGAGCGCGCTATGACAACACCAGTTGGGGCGCCGCCTACGGCCTGGCCTACACCATCCCGCGCAAGACCCTGCGTCTGACCGGCGCGCCGCCGTCGAAGTTCTCGAAGAAATATCGACTGCCCGAACGCCCCTGGGGCACGCGAGCTGACGATGAGTTCCTCTCCCTGGAGCCGGCGGTGGACAAGGATGGCAACTCACCTGCCATCAACGAGGAAACGCTGGCCAACGATTCCGCCATGCAAATCATCGGGCGGCTCAATGCGGAGGACGTCAGCATCGAGACGCTGCGCCGCTACGCCCACCATCAGGATCACGGCATACGCAGACACGCGGCACAGCGAGCCGCCGGACTCGCCCAGAACCATATCGGTTGGACCGTGGCAAGATTCGACAAACCCGCGGGAGGTGGCCCACTGATCGTCGAGCTGTTGAAGTCTCGGGATGCCCGGGTGCGCCGGGCGGGCGTGACCGCCATCCGCATCTCGCCGGAGAGACTGCTGACCGACGAAGTGTTCGCTCTGTTAGTCGGCATGGTCTCCGATCCCGAGCAGTCCTGGTGGGTCGTGGACGGGGCCCTGGAGACGATCGGCCTGGCCTCGGCGGATCAGGTCGCGCCGCACGTCGATGTCATCCTGTCGTGGCTGAAGCACGATGACTGGTGGCTGCAGAACTCCGCCATCCGGGCCCTGACGCCAGTGGCCACCGATGAGCGATGCTACCGGAAGATCTTCCCCGTGCTCGGCGAGGTGATTGCCGGCAACCAGCACTATAACACGCTGCAACACCTTCCCGGCATCATCCGCCAACTCCAGGACGCCGGCCCCGAGGTGCAGAAGCTCGCCGTCGAGACGCTCGGAGGAGCTTACGCGGCCTACCCCGAGCTGGAAAAGGGCTCTTCGGATGTCCTGGTGAAGCAGGGCCTCGATGCGAACCTGGAGATCTTGGCCCGCACGCTCTCCGAGGCGCCGGGCGGTTTCGACGAACTGTATGAAGTTGCCGGGGAACGTTTCCCCCAACAAATCCTGCCCTACAGCCAATTCTACCTGAATGCGGACCCCGCCCGATTGGGTCCCAAGGTGAGAGACGCGCTTCGGCCGATCATCATGAACGAGCTGATCCCCGCGCACGTCGGTAGGAACCGGGCCAGGCTGCTGAAGCTGGCCGCCGCCGAAGTGCAGTCGGCCTTCCCCGGCGGCGCGGGTGACCCGATCGATCAGTTGACGAATCTCTACCGCAGGGCAGGCATCGACGACTACGGCTGGCATCTCTTCGGGCCGAATCTGCGCCACGCCGAGTGGTGGTACCACACGTTTGATCCGATCCCCGCGGAGCAGGTGCCCTGGGACCAGCTCATCACCCGCTACCGCGACGTGACCCTTCCCAAGGGGATGGAAGACTGGTACTCACCCGAGTTCGATCCGCAGAAGGCCGGTTGGAAGCGCGGGCAATCGGCGTTTGGGAACTGGGACGGTAAGATCCCCGAGTACAACGGCCCCTGCTCGAACCCCAACTGTTACGGGAAGACGGAGGTCAAGACCTTGTGGGACAAGGAGGTCCTCCTGCTTCACGGGACCTTCACCGTTCCACCGATGAAGGAGGGATATCGCTACCGCCTTCGTGTGAACGACGGCGACCACGTGGGCAGTGGCGGCGGCTACGCCATCTACATCAACGGCAAGCTGCTGATCGAGCAACACCATTGCGCCGGCCGGGGCCAGGGCGCAAAGCCGAAGGGCGCGTTTGTCACGAAGGAGTTCCTCGAAGACTTCCAGGGCGGCAAGGTGACCATCGCGGTCAAGACGTTCCTGCGGTTCAATTCCAAGTACAAGGTCAAGCCGACCACGCGAATTCCGCAGGGCAGAATCAGCCTGCATTTCGAGGAACAGAGACTCCCGCCGATGGGCGACGACCTGATGCACAAATCGGCGACCGTGATTCCCATGCTCTCGTCCGAGTGGCAGGCCAACCAGGACCCCGATAACAGGGAGTTGCAGAGCGACAGCGACAAGTACCTTTACGACGGGAAGTTCGCCCGCAATCCGACAGTCCTCGGCACTTGGACGACCATCGACCAAGTGGAAACAATCGAGGAGTTCACTCCCGAAAAGAAGATGAATCCCGGCCGTCCCCCGTTCACGGTGATGACCTTCAAGCACAACGGGAGGACCGATCAACCGCTCTACATTTGGTCAGGCGACACGCTGATGGATTTGGGCCGATATCAGGCGCTGAAGATGAAGGTCAAGAAGATCGACGGCGAAGTCCATCTCTTCATCGAAGCCGGCGGCTTCAGTACCAGGAATCCCGTCGGCTGGCAGTCGCCGTGGTACGTGCTGAAAAGAGAGAAGTAGTGGAGACATACGGCAATTCCCCAACACAAACGGAGACGAACATGAAGAGCAGAACCACAACCCTATTTGCCCTCACGGCACTGGCGTTGACAAGCCTCGTACTGACGGCCGGGGGCAAGGACGTCCCCGCCGTGTTACCTGATCCGGACGGCAAGCCGGGCGACGCGACCAAGCCGGTCAAGGTCTACATCCTCGCCGGCCAGTCGAACATGGTGGGAATGGGGGAGCTCAGCGGCGCCAAATGCCGCTACAGCGGAATCTACCTGACCGCCGATCCCGCGGCGCCCAAGGGGCCCATGTACATTTACCCGGTGGGGCACTACAAGATCGCTCCGCTGGCCGTCTACCTGCCCGACGGCACGCAGACGGAGACGCCGATTGCACAGGGGCAACTCGAAGTGCCGGAAAAGGGCGTGTATCAAGTGCACTGCGGCTCCGGCGAGAGTTCCTACAATGCGATGGAACTTGACGGCAAGGAAGTCTACCGCCGGCAGTCGGGCGGAGAGCCGATCAAGCAGGAGGTGACCCTCGAGCCCGGCAAGCGCTATGCCTTCAAGATCTCCGGCTTCAAGGGCAACCCGCCGCGGTTCTGGATGCAGAAGACCGACCTCTTGGGCAACGGCGACCTCGAGGCGGTGGTCAAGCGGGAAGGCAAGTTCCCGTGGCTGGTCGACGCCGCCGGCAATTGGACGGTGCGCGACGACGTGTACTTTCAGGAGGCCCGTCTCGCAAAAGATGGAAAAGGCTCGCCGCTCAGTCCGACCTCGAACGGGCGGACGATCGGCCCGGAGTTGGGTTTCGGGCACGTCATGGGAACGTATCACGAGGAGCAAGTCCTGTTGATCAAAACGGCCCAAGGTAACCGCTCGCTGGGCTTCGATTTCCGCCCGCCCACCAGCGGGCGCACCGACCCGGACAGCAAATGGGAGGGCCTCGAGTATCGCCTGATGGTGGAGGGCGTACGCAAGACCCTGGACCAGATTGAGAAGATCGTGCCCGGCTACAAGGGCCAGGGCTACGAGATCGCCGGCTTCGTTTGGTGGCAAGGGCACAAGGACGCCGGCGCATCGCAGGCGGAATACGAGAAACACCTGGTGAACCTGATCAAAGACCTGCGCAAGGAGTTCGGCGCACCCAAGATGCCCGCCGTGCTAGCCACGGTCGGCTTCGGTGGTCACAAGATGGGCCCGGAGTATCTGCAGATTCTCAACGCACAATTGGCCGTCAGCGATCCGAAGAAGCATCCGGAGTTTGCCGGGACGGTCGCCTCCGTCGATACGCGCGACTTCTGGCGGGAACCCGATCAGTCGCCGGCCGAACAGGGCTACCACTACAACCGCAATGCCGAGACCTATATGCTTGTCGGCGACTCGCTCGGCCGCGCGATGGTCGATTTGCTCGAAGGAAACCAGCGCGAACCCGTCGTTTACACGGAAATCCCCACGCAGCAGCCGGCCGATGCGCCTCTCGTAAGCGAACCGTCCGAAGAGGAAGTAAAGGCGGCGCAGGGGGCGCTTGAGCCGATCGTGATGGACGGCATGGTGCCGGCCTTCATCGCCGACCCCAGGTACAACGCGGCGCTCTTGAGCGAGGCCGGCGGGGAGAAGCCGGCGCGCGCTTCGCAATTCCTGCGGGGCGCGATCTACCGTCTGACGCAGTTCTACAGGGCAATCGGCGTAGACGACTATGACTGGCACCCCTTCGGTCCCGATCTCAAGAACCTGCAGTGGGATTACCACAGCTTCGACCCGCCGGAAACCCTGCCCAAGGACAAAGGAAACCGCTACCGCAAAGTGACCTATCCCGAAGGGATGGAGAACTGGTTCGCGCCCGACTTCGACGCCGCCAAGGCAGGCTGGAAGAGCGGGCTGCCGCCCTTCGGGCAACTCGACGGCAAGCTGGCGCCGCTGTCGGAATCGTGCACTGCTCCATTCTGTCTGTGCGGCGAGAAGCCGAGGACCCTCTGGGAAAAGGAAGTCCTCTTGATCCGCGGGACGTTCGAGTTCCCGCCGCTCAAAGAGGGCCACCGCTACCGGATCGTGGTCGGCGGCAGCGCTCACGTCAACGCCGGCGAGGGCTATGCGATCTACGTCAACGGCAAGCTGCTGGCCGAGTCGAAGTCCGGCGTCGCCGTTCGCCAGGGCGGTCAGCCCCGCGGCGGTCATATCTACAACGACTTCCGCGACGATTTCAAGGGGGGCAAGGTGACCATCGCGGCCACCAGCTTCCTGAGATTCAACCACCCGCGCATCAAACCCTATCCGCCGAGGGGACACATCACGGTGTGGATGGAAGAGCAGAAGATCCCGCCCGTGGTGGAAGCACTGGTCAGTGAGCAGTGACCGGTGGCTAGTCCGATCAGACGGATCTATCGGATGCTGAAGAACAACAAGGACGACAAGACACCGCGGCGCCGCCAACGCGGGTCGCGTTGCCGTTGGTGCAAGGTTCCCGCGATGGTAGAATCGGGGTGCGGGCGAACCGCCCTGCCGGCCGGCGGGAGCCGTGGCTTTCCGAGCCAGGCCGTCCGGAGGTCTCTTGGCATGGAGAATGGGAGCAAGGGTTGAAAAAAGGGGACATTCTGCTTTCCTTCCGAAAAGTAGAATGTCCCGTTTTCGGGCACCGAAGAGAAACATCCAATGGGATCATCAATACGCGTCGGTCTTGCGGCTTGGGCGTGCTTGCTCACCGTCGCGACGGCGACCGCCGCTGATCTGCCGGAAAGCGCGGCGGGCGATGTCCCGTATCTGATCGAGGTTGCCGGCACGGCCAACTCCATGGCCCGGATCGCGGTCGATCGTATCCGCGAATTGGCGCCGGGGCCGGTCGACGTGGTTCACGGCCGGGCGGCCGACGGGCAGCGGGGGCGGTACCGGGGGGTGTTCGTGCTGGGAACGCCCGGCGACCGGACGGAGCTGGCCGAGGCTTGGGGCGACGAGCGCCCGGCGTCGGGGGACGCCTATCTGGTGAAGTCACTCGGCGGGCAGCCGCCGGTGGCGGCCGTTAGTGGGATCGGGCCACGGGGGACGATGTACGCCGCGTACCAGCTTGCCGACCGGCTGGCGGCGGACGGGAGCGAGGGTGTGGGCCGAGGCGGGGACGGGAGTGGGGCTGCGGGCGAGAGTCTTGCGGGGCTCGACGTGCGACGCGTCCCGCGGGTCAAGCGGCGCCTGGCGTTCCTCTCGGCCGGCTCGCACGGCGGCGAGTTCTTCCGGCCCATGCTGTTTCGCCGGTCGCTTCGGGAACTGCCGCGCTACGGGTTCAACGGCGTGCTGATCATCCCCAGCGCGTACCACGGTACGGCCGCCGGGCGCAGCTTGCTGCCGCTCAAGAGCGTCGACGACCGGGTCGTCGCCCTCGAGCCCCAGATTGACGAATGGCGGGCCATGCTCGACGAGATCAAGCACTACGGTCACGAGATCGTCATCTGCTGGCCGGCGTACGTCCCGCCGGGGTATTCGGTCGACGACGCCCGGGCACACCTCGCCGGGAAGAAGCGGCTACCGGACTACGAGGAAGCGGTGGGCCGCTACCAGCGGGCGCTGCTCGCCGCCGTGTTCGACGAGCTGCCGCAGATCGACGGGGTGATGTTCCACTCGCTGGAGACGATCGGGCCGGCCGAGGGCGACTACGGCCGGGCGGCGGCGATCTTCCCGCTGGCGAACCGGGAGATCAGCACGCGCGTGTTTCGGGCGTATCTCGGGGCGATCGACGAGGTCTGCCACGAGCGCGGCAAGCGCATGGCGTTTTGGACCCACGTCTGCGGCATCCGCGGGCGAAACGTGCGGCTGCTGCGGGAGGTGCTTTTTGACTACCCTCGGGT
>Ga0180437_10005172_pt1 | contig 18001 bp, 20 predicted proteins | sample SS_ome_4_FD_132410 | JGI IMG/M metagenome (GOLD analysis project Ga0180437, IMG submission 132410) | Hypersaline lake sediment archaeal communities from the Salton Sea, California, USA - SS_3_D_1 metaG | ecosystem: Environmental > Aquatic > Non-marine Saline and Alkaline > Hypersaline >... | reverse complement strand
GCCCCCGCCAATGATCAGCACGTCGGTGTCATAGTCAATTCGCTCCAGGTCGAGGCTATCAGAAGTCAAATAGCTGGCCCCTTCCATCACCTCGACCAATTCCAAAGGCATACGTTGCCCTTTGCTGACTCCCACCCGGATTTCGCAAAAGCCCTCCACCTTGTAGTCAGGATGGAACTTTTCCAAAATGGCCTGCTTCTCCTGGGGCGACATCATGGGGAATGTCTCTTGCAGGCGATCTGGCCGGGTGGCCTCTACTTTCTTTATGGATTCACGCATTTCTGGGGTATAACTCATCGTTCCTCCTTCGGCTCGGCACCGTTGCGTCGCTTTACTCCGGCTCGATGTCCCGCTCGTTGTACATCTTTCGCAGTTCCCCTTCGCTGAGCCCCTTCATTTTCGCCAGATCGTCATCGAATTGGCCAGTCTCGATCCCAGTCACCCGTTCCGCCAGGTGTTCCGCTTTGGGAGCCAGATACTTGCCATAGAGACGGCGGCACAGGACAGCGACGTTGGGCTGCACCTCCTCGGCCGGGCAGCGGGAGACACACAGACCACACATGATGCAGTCGAAGGAACGATCAGCCACAGCAGCGATGTCTCCCCGCATGGCATCGGCCATGTACTGCTTCACATCAATGTCTTGCGGGCACACCTTGGTACAGGTGCCACAGCTCAGGCAGCGCAGCAACTCGGGATAGGTCTTGACCACGGTTTGAAAAGTCGGTTCCAGTTCCTCCAGACAATAGTCGGCGCGGTGCCCCGGATAAAAAGGAATCTGTGCCAGATACATACCAGGCTCGACCACTGTCTGGCAAGCCAGGCCGATTTGCAAACGATAGTCACCCGGCAGGCGATAGACGGTGGCGCAAGCGCCGCAGAAACCACCCCGGCAGCCCACCCCGCGGATTAACTGGTATCCGGCATACTCCATAGCCTTCATGATCGTCAGGCTGGGCGGGACCATGTATTTCTTACCCATGATATAGATAGGAACCAGTTCTTCAGCCATACTTTCAACTCCTCCAGACTTGAAGTTTCCAGCTAGAAACTTCAAGCCCTAAGCGTGTGCAGACCTCCGAGGTCTATCCCCAGTTTTCACTCACCCTTCCAGCTTGATAACTCTCTCCATCCTTCACCGACACTCCGCGCATGTTCGGACGTCTAACATTTCCATAGCTAAGGGCTCCAAGGCCTTCACCAGGTCCTCTTCTGCCACGTCCTGGACTTTGATCGTTAGCAGGGCATTGGTGGGATCCTCTCCCAAAAAAGTGCCCAGGCTAACGATATTGCCCCCCAGTCCGGCTATGCCTTCAGTGACCTGGGCTAATATCCCTTTCTCGTCCGGGACCAACATGCTCAGGCGCACACCCATCTCCCGAGCTCCCAACAACTCTAGGAAGACTTTGAACAGATCGGTCTCGGTGATAATGCCCACCAGTTTTCCATTGTCCATCACCGGCAAGCCGCCGATTTTATTGTCGGTCATGATACGGGCTGCTTCTTCCAGGGGGGTGTCTTCGGTCACCGTGATGACATCTCTGATCATCACATCAGCCACCTTTATCCTGGACAGCAGATAATGGAGCTCATGAACGCTCAGAGACGTGGCTGGCGAGGGGGAGGCGTACAACAGGTCCCTCTCCGAGACAATGCCTACCAACGCGCCCTTATCGTTGAGGACAGGCAGGCGCCGAACCTTGTTGTCCCGCATGACCTTCATGGCCTCATCAATAGGAGTGTTAGAACGAATGACGATGGGGTCCCTGGTCATCCTTTCGCCTACTAACATGTTGCTTTCTCCTTTCCTAATTTATCTTCCCTGTTGCTCCGGCTGGATTTGCAATCCAGCCGCCAGACCGCCGGATTGCAAATCCGGCTGGAGCGGAAACCATCCCCCTTCTCATGCTCTCACAACAGTACATCCATCATGGCCAACACCTGGGCCGTGTCGAAATTGTGCACGCTACAGGCCTTGTTAGGGCAGACAGCCACGCAGGCGCTGCAACCCTGGCAGAGGGCCTGGTTGACCACGGCGATGGGCCGCCACGGGTGCATGGTCCGCGCATCGTAAGGACAGGCAGCCACGCAAAGGCCACAGCCGGAGCAGATCTCTTCATTGACGTGAGCGATGGTTGGCTCTTGCACCATCTCCCGCCGGGAGAAGAGTTGCAGCACTTTGGCCGCCGCCCCACTGGCCTGGGCGATGGTCTCGGGGATGTCTTTGGGAAATTGGCCAGCTCCGGCCAGGAAAATGCCCGCCGTGAGGCTCTCCACCGGCCGCAATTTGGGGTGAGCTTCGCTGAAGAAACCGTGCTCGTCCACAGAGACACGCAGGCGTTGGCCCAGGTCTTTGGCTCCGGCGCTGGGCACGGTGGCTGTGGCTAACACCACCAGGTCAGCCGCCACTTCCAACGGCCTGCCGGTGAGGGTATCCACACCCCAGACCATCACCTTGCTGTCTTCTTCAAAGACCTTGGAGGCTTTGCCCCGCAGGTAGAGTACGTCATAGTCCTCCATGGCCCTCTGCACAAACTCCTCATAGCCCTTGCCCTGGGAGCGAATGTCAATGTAGAAAACGTAGGCCTGGCCCTGAGGCACCCGCTGCTTGTACAGGGCGGCCTGCTTGGCCACGTACATGCAACAGACCTTGGAGCAGTAAGGCTGATGCTCCTCCGGGTCACGGGAACCGGCGCATTGCACAAAGACGACTTCCTGGGGCACTTTGCCGTCTGACGGCCGGCGGATCCCGCCTCCCGTCGGGCCATCGGGCGCCAGCATCCGCTCGAACTGGAGCCCGTCTATGACATCGGGATATCTGCCGCCTCCGTATTCACCCAGCCTGTCCTGGGGATAGAGCTCGTAGCCCGTGGCCACAACAACAGCCCCCACGTCAAAAGACAGAGATTGGAGGTCGCTGGGTGATGGGGCAACGGGTGCTCCCCTTTGTTGACTCGTTGACCCATTACCTTGTTGACTCACCTTGACTGTAAAGTTGCCCACATAGCCGCCCGCCTCCTGCACCTCGGCCCCGGTCAGGACCTGGATACGAGGGTGCTTCTCGACCCTCTCCACCATCGAGGCCATCATATCGGGGGCGGCGTCAAAATTCAGATAGGTGCCCGAGAGTTGGGCGACGTGGCCGCCCAGCCTGTCTTCTTTTTCGACCAAGATCACGGGATAGCCTGCGTCGGCGATGTCCAGAGCCGCCTGCAAGCCCGCGATGCCCCCACCGATGACCATGGCCCGTTTGATCAAGGGCAAAGTGAGGGGCACCAGAGACTCGTCGTAGCGCACCTTCTCCACGATGGTCTTGATGATCTCGATGGCCTTGGCCGTGGCCTCGGCCTGCACTTCCTGATGTACCCAGGAGCACTGCTCGCGGATGTTGGCGATCTCGCACTGGTAGGGATTGAGGCCCTCCGAGGCCGTGGTCTTGCGGAAGGTGACTTCGTGCATCGTCGGCGAGCAGGCGGCTACCACCACCCCATCCAAGTTGTGCTCGCGGATAGCCTCTCTGATGATGTTTTGGCCTGGGTCGGAGCACATGTATTTATATTCAACAGCGTAAGCCACGCCTGGGTATTTGCGTATCTCCTCCGCCACTCGCTCGACATCTACTGCACCGGCGATGTTGAGGCCGCAGTGACAGATGAAAACGCCGATTCTTTTCATACGTTACTCTCACCCAAGAGTTGCTCCACAGCCATCTCCTCTGGCACCCCGCTCCACTGTGCGAAGAGGGAAAGCACCTTGGCCGCCGCGCCTGAGGCCTGGGCCACAGTCTCGGGGATGTCCTTGGGGCCAATGCCCGCCCCGGCCAGAAAGATGCCCGGGCGCGAGGTTTCCACCGGCTGCATGTTGCCTTCAGCCTCGGTGAAGAAGCCGAACTCGTCGGTCTCGAGGCCCAACATTTCAGCCAGTTCCCTGGTACCTTCTTTGGGCACCATGGCCGTGGCCAGGACCACCAGGTCAGCCGCTATTTCCACCTGCCGGTCACTCAGAGTATCCACGCCCCAGACCACCACCTTGTCACCCTCTCGGAATATCTTGGAGACCTTGCCCCGCAGGTAGAGGACCCGATCCTCTTCCATGGCCCGCTGCACAAACTCTTCGTAATGCTTGCCCGCCGAGCGGATGTCAATGTAGAAAATATAGGCCTGACCACCGTGGACGCGGTGCTTGTAGAGCATGGCGTGCTTGGCCGTGTACATGCAGCAGATTTTGGAACAGTAGGGCATCCCTAGCTCCGGGTCGCGGGAGCCGGCGCACTGGACAAAGACCACCTCCTTGGGCTCCTTGCCGTCGGAGGGACGCCGGACCTTGCCCGCGGTGGGTCCCGAGGCGCTCAGCAGCCGCTCAAAGGCCAGGCCATCTATCACGTCGGGGACCTGGCCGTGGCCGTACTCGCCCAACTCTGCCATCGGGTAGAGGTCATAGCCTGTGGCCACGATGATACACCCCACTCGTTCCTCGATGAGGGTCTCTTCCTGCTCAAAGTCAATGGCCCCGACCGGACAAAACTTTTCACAGGCCCGGCACTTGCCGCGCTCAAAATAGATGCAGTTGTCGCGGTCGAGGACCGGCTTATTGGGCACGGCCTGGGGCGAGAGGGTATAGATGGCCTTTCGCCGGCCCATTTCGCGCTCAAAGTCAGAGACCACGCGCTTGGGACATTTCTCCTGGCAAAGGCCGCAGCCGGTGCACACGTCCCAATCCACATAAGTCGGATAGCGGCGGATGCGCACCTGGAAATCGCCTATCTCCCCCCTAACATCCTCTACCTCCGAATAGGTCACCAACTGGATGTTCTCGTGGTGTCCCACCTCCACCGTGCGCGGGGTCAAGATACACTGGGCGCAGTCCAGCGTAGGAAAGGTCTCTGAGAGCTGAGCCATGCGCCCGCCAATGGAAGGCAGCCTGTCCACCAAAACCACCTCATAGCCCGAATTGGCGATATCCAGCGCGGCCTGCATGCCAGCGATGCCAGCTCCAATGACTAGAACCCTCTTGATTGGTTCCTTATCCAGCATATCAGGCAAATCCTCAAATCACAAATGGCAGGTGATCCTCAAGAGCGAACACGCGCCAGGACAGGCTGCGGATCAACGTAATGCTTCTCCCAGCCAAAGTCATCTGCCTCCAGACCCAGAGCCACACCCAAAAGTTGGGCAAAGTAGAAAACGGGGACAGGCCGATAGCCAGCGTGCCGCTTTCCCATTTCCATCTGCTGCCTGTCCAGATTAAACTGGCAAAGGGGGCAGTTGGTGACCATCAACTGGGCACCGTTCTTCTGGGCCGAGGACAGGATGGTGTAGGTCATCTCGGCCGTGGCTTCAGGCGATTTGACGGCCAGGTAGGCCCCGCAGCATTCGCCTTTGTGGGGATAGTCTACCGTCTCTGCGCCCAAAGCAGTCAACAACTCGTCCAGGGCACGCGGGTTCTCCGGGTCATCGTAAGCCACCTCGGCGGCGGGCCTGAGCACCATACAGCCATAGTAGGCCGCCGCCTTCAAGCCCGCCAGCGGCTTTTTCACCACCTGCGCAATCCGGTCAAATCCGACCTCATCCCGTAACACCTGCAATACATCGAGGACCTGGAGATCTCCCTCGTATTCGGCCTCGATGAAAAAGTTGAGCTTTTCCCGCTTGTCCTCGTCGGCGCGGATGGCCAGGTTGGTGCGCCTGAGGACGTTGTAGCAGGTGGTGCAGGCCACGGCCAGTCGCTCACCTGCCTCTCGTGCGGCGACCAGCACGCGAGCCGGGCCAGTCAGGTCGAGGACGTTATCGGCCAGAAGGGGGAAGGTCGCCCCACAGCAGTTCCACTCAGGCAACTCGGCCAATTCGACCCCCAAAACCTGAGCCGAGGCCCGTAACGAATTGTCAAAACCTTTGGCCGTGGTGTTCAAAGTACAACCGGGGAAGTAGGGGATCCTCATCAGGGACATTTCTCCAAAGAGTGATGCGTGATGATTACGTGTTACATATTGCGTGTTGCGTGTTAGGCCGTATACTTGCGAAAGCTGGCGATGAAAGCTTGCTGGGGGAATTCGGCCAAATCGTCTGGTGACAGGCTGCTGAGGTCAATGTAATCGCCCCTCTCCTGGAGCACGATCTCCCGTATGGCTTCCATAATGCGCGAGAGGTCAACCCCTTTGGGACAGCGGGCGTAGCAGGTCTGGCAGGCGGCACAGAACCAGGGCGTCTCTGAATTCAGCACCTCTTCCACGAGACCTAATTGAGCGAAGCGGATTACCTGACTGGGCAGCATATCCATGGCAAAGGCCGCCGGGCATCCGGCGGCACACTTGCCACACTGGTAGCACTTGAGCAGGTCTTCTCCGCTGATCTCCTCGATTTTGCGAACCAGTTCGTTTCTCAGCATCTCTGCTGACAGTCTAACCCTCATGTTCCCTCTCAATGCGGCTAACGTAAAGCATCCTTTCGTGGTCGTTGAAACAGAACATCAACCGGTCGAAGATACTGAAACGGCCAAGTAGATTGAAGCCGATGTCCAGTTCATCGGAGAAGCCAATGGTAGACGGGAAATGCTCCTCGCCCAGGCAAAAGCCCATGCGATGGAGATAGACAGTTATCATACGACCGTCGGCCAGTCTAACGCGCTTCCGAGCGCCAGATGTTATAGTGAGACCCAAACTGGCAGCTACTACCGAACCGAAAATCGAATAGAACGCACCAGAGTCTACATAGGCTTCGGCTGTGGCACTTTTCTTGTCGTAGAAGAGACGAACAGTCGCGAAGGGTGACCAAATGCCATACCACAACCGGTAGGGAAAGCGATAATCATACAAGGAGGACCGCCTCCTCTTCGCTAGGTACATACACAATATAAGGGATGACATCTGGCCGTCGGTGTTGAGCTTCCTCGTATACTTCTGCGCCTTCACCTACAGCGATGATCTCGTAATCCCAGATTGCCAGGTATTTGCCCGGATACTTTTCCTCGAATTCTGAAGTATGCTCATTGACCCAGAGGAACCAATGCATCAACTCTTCATAGGTAGGAGCTAGTTTCTCTGTCTCCGTATCGTACTCGTATTTCCCTTCTCTTATCTCTACAGCCATACCTGTACCTCCGTGCTGCTCCCGCGGGTTCGTTATACGTGTCCGCTACCCGATCAAATCGGTCAAGTCCTTTTCCCGCAGCATGCGCCGCCGCCAGGTGTTGATCTGCGGCACGACATAGGGCAGCAGGCGCAGAGTATAATAGGGTGGCAAGACAGGCACACCCAACAAGTCACCAAAGCTGACCAGGATGAAGAGGTGCTCCAGGGCGGCTTTCTCTCGCAGGCCAAAACGGACCATGTCGTGCATGGACATGCCGTAGATGACCTCGCCCAGTGTCCGAAGTAGATTGCGCCACGAATTCATCATAGTGCACCATATCAAGCTCCGCCCACAAACAAGCCAAAGCCCTCTTCCCTCTAGGCCTCGCAAAAGAACAACTTGTTGCCACAACCCGCACCCTTCGATACGGCCCCCACTCCGCCCTTCGACTGCGCTCAGGACAGAGTCTCGGCCTACTCAGGATGCTGGTCTTGTCTTTGCAGTCATTGTCCTGTTTTCATTGCTCTGAACTAAAACGAGAAGCTATTTCTTGACAGCCTCTTACTTCTGATACTTGGCCCTGCCCTCTTCATAAGCATCGCCGCCATAGATGTCGTTGACCACAATGGCTGGAAAATCCTCCACTCTCAATCGGCGCAGGGCCTCGGCCCCCAGATCATCATAGGCGATGACCTCGGCTTCCTTGATGCTTTTGGCGATGAGGGCCGCTGCCCCACCGGTGGCCGCAAAGTAGACGACCTTGTGTTTCTGCATGGCCTCCCGCACCGGCAGGGAACGGTTGCCCTTGCCGATCATGCCTTTGAGCCCCACCTCCATCAGGCGCGGCGCGTACGGGTCCATGCGATAGCTGGTGGTAGGGCCAGCCGAGCCGATGGGCTTGCCCGGCTTGGCCGGAGAAGGACCCATGTAGTAGATGATCTGCCCCTGGGGATCAAAGGGCAAAGGTACACCCTTGTCCAGAGCCTCGACCATGCGCTTGTGAGCAGCGTCCCGCCCCACGTAGATGGTGCCAGTGATGGTCACTCCGTCGCCAGCGTGAAGCTGTTCAATGACGTCATCGGCAAGAGGTGTGGTGATCTTCATCGCGCTCTCCTTACAAGATCGCTTCTTTGTGCCGGGCGCTGTGGCACTGGATATTGACCGCCACGGGCAGGCTGGCGATGTGGCAGGGATGGCTCTCCACGTGGACGGCCAGGGAGGTCGTGCTGCCCCCCAGACCCTGGGGGCCGATGCCCAGCTTGTTCACTCGCTCCAGGATGTCCCGTTCCAGCTCAGCTACCTCCGGGTCGGGGCTGGGTTGGCCCACTTTTCTGAGCAGCGAACGTTTGGCCAGCCACACGGTCTTTTCCACTGTGCCCCCTACCCCAACCCCTACGATGGTTGGAGGACAGGGGTTGGCTCCGGCCTTTTTGACGGTCTCTACCACAAAGTCCACCACGCCCTGACGCCCATCGGCCGGCTTGAGCATGGCCAAAGCGCTCATGTTCTCGCTGCCGCCGCCTTTGGGAACCACGGTGATCTTGAGCCTGTCGCCGGGGACGATCTGGGTGTGGATTACAGCCGGGGTGTTGTCCCTGGTATTGGTGCGTGCTGAGAAAGGCTTTTCCACCACAGATTTGCGGAGATAGCCCTCCGCGTACCCTCGTCTCACGCCCTCATGGATGGCCTCGTAGAGGTCACCACCCACGATGTGAGCATCCTGTCCCACCTCTAGAAAGACCACCGTCAACCCCGTGTCCTGACAGAGAGGCATTTCCTCTTCGCGGGCCACATCGGCGTTCTCCAGGATCTGATCCAGCACCTCGCGGCCGACAGGCGAGACCTCGGCCTCCCGGGCCTGGCGCAGGGCTTGAAGCACGTCATCGCCCAGATAGTAATTGGCCTCGATGCAAAGACGGGCCACCGTCTCGGTGATTTCCTGGCAACGAATCTCTCGCACCTCTACCCTCCTCGCAGACTAAAAAAGGACACCCTGGGCCAAGAGCCGCCTTTTACCCCTGCTGCGGTACAGGCCCGGTGTCCCCCGTCCATAGTTTGACAAACAACCCCACAAAGCCCTTTTATTCCGCAATGATCGGCCTCTACCGGGGCCGGGGCTGCGTTCAAGCAACTATTTCCTGTTCCGACAACGCTGTCAACAAGAGACGTCAATGGAAGCTTCCTATTCAGGACTTCAACTGCGCCCAAATTATACAACTTTATTCCCAATTTGTCCAATCACTGTTATGTTCAGGAGTTTTCCGTAGGGTCAACCTCCTCAGCATAGCTGTATACCTGGATACCCAGTTTCTGGGCCACCCGCCGGGCCGGGTCGTCCACCATGGGAGAGATCACCAGCACTCTGTCCGCCTGCCGCTGATGTCGTTTCTGGTAGAACTTGATTTTGCGGTCAAAGGCGTACATATCTGCCCGGCTCATCGAGGATTTGATCTCACAGATAATCAGCGAGCCATCCTTGATGATCAGATCCAACTCTACCTGTTCAGGGTACCCAAACACGTCGCCTTCATCGTCAAACTCGACGACGTTGAGCACTTGCACCCCAAAGGATTCTTCGAGGATGCCTCGCAGGGCGTTTCTGAATGACTGTTCCGAGTGGAGGCCCCAGCGCGCCCCCAGAGCGCCGATGGTGCTATCGTGTTTGCGTGCCAAGGCTTGAATGGCCTGGAGCATCTGGTTGATGACCTTTTGGTTCTCTTCCCACCTGCGGTCTTGTTCTTCCCACCTCTTGGCCTGTTCCGTCCATCTGCTGCTCTGCTCCGTCCATCTGCCGCTCTGCTCCGCCCATCTGCTGCTCTGCTCCTCGCGTTCTCGGCGCAATTCATCCAGCAGACGATCAAAACGGCTGTCGGTCTCGACTTTGTCGGCCAGGTGCTCCCGTGCCAGGCGCAGAATCAACTGCTGCACCTCCTCATCTTCCTGGAGGATGCCAGGTAGTTCGCGGATAACAAGTTCTCTGATTTGTTTTACATCCACGGCTCCACCTCACTCATTCCTCACACTGCTGTCATCAAAGTCATTATACATCATTATCTTTTCTTTTTCAAGAAACTGAGCAAGGCATCCAAATCACAACCCTCCGCAACGCGAGACCGCCTCCCGGACCGCCGCCAGACAGCCGGGCACATCCCGGCTCAACTGCTGCCGGTCGAGGCGCAGCACCGTCCAGCCGCACGCCGCCAGGCCGTAATCCGAAGCCTGGCGCTCCCGTATCACCTTGACGCTCTCCCCAGCCAGCTCTCCCTCACAAACGACGGCCACCTGCCCCTCCTGGCAAAAGATGGCGAAATCCACCAGGTGCTGAACCACCCCCTCCTCCAACTCGTACTGACGCTCGGCCTCGATGCCCTCTCGTTTGAAGGCCTGCCACAGCTTCTCCTCCCGCGGGTCCCGATCCCACAGGTCGTTGATTTCCTCAGCCCTCAGCAAACGCTCCAGGGTGGTAGGGATAAAGGTGATGCGCCGCAATCGCCTGCTGGGTATGGAGCGAGGCAATCGCTGCAGCGGGCCGATCTCGACTTTGTAGTAGGGCTCTGCCGCCCGCGGATGGTCTGCCTCTTCCGGCAACAACTCGGCGCGGGTGACCAGGCGGTAGCGGCGGGTGGGCGCATAGTAGTTGATGGCCCACCCCTCATCACCGAAGGCTTTGGTCTGGTAAAAGGCCAGGTAATCGGCTGCCACCCGACCGGGTGCTCGCTTCAGAGGGATACGATACCAGCCTTTATCACGGGCGACCTCGAGATCGCGCGGGTCGTTCATCACCGCCACCAGCACCCGCTGGCTGCTGCCCAGCTCTATCTCGTCCATTGACTACCCCCCCTTTCAGGCAAGGCCATACGCTTTGAGCATTGCCTCAATCTGCTGGTCGGTCAGGCCAACGGGCTGCTGTCCGCTGCTGGCCACGAGCCAGTAAATCTGTGCCGCCTTTTCCAGGATCTCGATCCAGTCCAGCGCCCGCGACATGGTCTCGCCGATGGCGACCACACCGTGCTTGTCCCACAGCGTGGCCTTACAAGTGCGCAACACTTCAGCCGTCGCCTGCCCCAACTCGACCGAGCCGGGGACCCTATAAGGCAGGTAAGCCAGTTGCTTGTGGAGAAAATAACTGGTTTCGGGATGCATGTGGAAGAGAACGTCACTCAGGGCCTCGGCATCCCTGAATTGGGCCAGGTGAGTCAGGGCAGCCAGCCCCGGCGGATGAGTGTGGACGACGGCCCGATGGTCCGGCCTCTCGGCCAGCAGCATCTGATGGATGGCCGTGTGGGCGGGAAACTCGCTGGTCACTTGGGGCACGCCCCACACGCAGGTGTAAGCCTGGCCGCCGGGCAGGATGCGGATCAGGCCGATGTTCCCTTCCAGGTCGTGGATAATATCGCGCATGCGCTTGCCGGTGCCAGTAACCAAAAAGTGCTGCCCGGACAGTTGGGGGAAGGCAATCGGCATCTGGACCGGGGGACAGCCCTCCCGTTGGACGATATCAGATGGGAGATCGGTCAAGCGCACCGAGATGTTGCCCGCGTTGGCCTCTGACCAGAACCGCTGAGCCAGCCAATAGGCCACGCGCTGCAACTCTTTCAACTCGGGAATCCGGCTTTCCACATCAGCTATGACCACCACCTACCCTCCAAAGACCTCTGAGGTTTGCTTGCCATGTTCGTTGGCGGCTTCTAATCAGCCTTGCCGCGACGCTATGCCCCAATCTGTGATCAAAACCTCAGAGGTCTGAACGCTTATCCGACAGCAACCCGGGCGCGAAGCGGCGCAGGTCATCGCGCAGGCGCAGGAGAGCCACGTCCTTGGCCTTGGCTTCCAGCATCACATCGAAATCCCGCAGCCCCTGAGCCTGGCGCAGAAAAGCGCTGAAAGCAAAGGGGTCAACAAAGTCGGCGTGCTGGGTCGGCCGGGGCGGGCGCAGCACCAGCCGCCGGCCTCCCGTGCGCGAGTCCTTGTGCTCCAAAGTACGCATGGCCGTGGACGGGGAACTGAAGTGGACCTTGGGAGTGACATCTGTGGGCCAGGTGTCCAGGGTCAGGGCCAGTGCCTCAGCCAGAGACAGGCCCTCGGGGTTGTGGTTGAGAAAATGCAGATAATCGAAAACCAACCGCAGGCCCGTTTGCTGATGGACGTGATGGATGTCCCCCACAGAGTAGCTGGTATCGTCGTTCTCCAGCACCAACCGCTGGCAGGCCCCAGCAGGCAATTTCCCGCAGCGGGTCACGAAACGCTCCATGGCACTCTCCTTGTCCCCATAGACTCCCCCCAGATGGACGACCACCACCGCTTCCGCTCCCAGGCCCATGGCTTCCAACATCTGCGCCTGGGCGATGATATCGGCCGCGCTTTTGGCAGCGATGTCCTCTTCGGTCGCGTTCAGCACCACGTACTGCGCGGGGTGGAAAGAAAGGCGCAGGCCAGCCTCCCGTGCCATCTGGCCCACCAGCTCCAACTCGGCACCACACTCGTCAATCTGACGGTGAAACTGCGGCAGGTTGGGGTGGGTCAGATAGGGCGCCAGTTCCGACGACAGGCGGTACATGCGGATGCCGGCCCTGTCCAGGTAGCCAAAGATGTCCCGCACGTAAGCCAGGCTGACACTCAGGTGGGGCTCGTTCTGCCAGCGGCGGGTGTCATGGGATTTCAGGTCGGGTCGCCCCATCACTTTGACGGCGAAACCTAGTCGCATATCCTTGCTCAACCTGGCCTGCTCACTAGCGGTTTGCAAACCAAACGCAGTAATCATCTACGATCTGATAGTTTGGTGAACCCTCGTCAATGACATCCAGGTCACAGAGGGGAAAGTCATACTTCCGGTGTCCATACGCTACCCGGACGATGACACCGTAAAAGTCATCCACCACAAAGATTTTCTCTACAGTCACACGATCACCCACCTGCAGAGGCCCTTCGTCCTGCACCTCACAGACTTGAGCTTCAAAGGGAAAGGCCAGGTTCTTTCTGAGGTGCCTGGCCCAGGCATCCCAGGCGGCCATCTCATCATCCTCATCCACCTCAGCCAGGACCTGCCGGATTCGCTCCCCCTGCTCGCCCAGGTAACTCCAGGCATACTTGGCGGCAAGTTCCCCTGCGGTTCCGACGACATCGTTCATCGTATCCCTGGGGGTCGTCAGATCGACTTTCTCTGCCACCAGCACTATTTCTGCCCAATCCAATCCTCCCTTTTCACACTGCTCAACCACAGACTGGGGCATGTTCTTCAGCGTGATACTATCCCAGCGGACGGAAATCAAGATTCTCCCTCCTCTGTCTGCGGCCATGCCCGAAATCCTCCCCTGCCAGCCGCCCAGGTCGGTACCCAGGTCAGGATCTGTGATTCCTGCCCTCACTACAACCGAGTTGCCCACTTTCAAATTAGAGCTTTTTCTCATCCTGATCCCCCTTCAATCAGACCAGATCAAGTATCCAGTGCTTCTTCCTCTCCGTTCAATCTGTTCCCCTAATCCGACGACAGCTCATCTTGCTCAGCTCTGAGCCAGTCCGGCACGAAAAGCCACTGGCGGTTGACCGTATGCTCCGAGACGTTCTCGGGCGGGAAGATCCGACGCTTTTGCAGGCTGCGTGTCCCAAAGTTGAGCAGCAAGCCAACCGGACAGCCTGTCACCGCCAGATAAGCGATGACCTGGGCAATGTGGCTATTGTCGAGTCCGGACAGGGCTTTGATCTCCACCACAACGGTATCCTCGATGATAAAGTCAGGGATGTATAAGCCGATGAGTCGGTCCTCGTGATAGACTTCGATGTTCTTCTCGGCAACGAAGGACAAGCCATCTTTGGCAAACTGGGCTTCCAGGGCCCGCTGATAGCTGCTTTCGCGCTTGCCCGACCCCTGCGCGCGATGGACGGCCATTGCACTGCCAATGATGCGATACGTCAGATCATCGTAGGGTGTCTTGACCAGTTTGCCTGACATAGCTATGTCTCCTCGCGTCAGTGAGTGCTGTCAGTGAATTGCTGTCAGCGAATTGCTGTCAACGGATTTTTAGAGCGGATTGAACGGATTCTTCCCAACCCAGAGCTACTCTCTCCGTTCAATCTGTTCCCTTTAATCCGATGACAGCTCCCCCGCTTCCCTACCCCAACTCTTCCAACGACCGCCGTATCTCCTTCAACAGCCATGAGACCATTCAGAGTGCTTTTCTTCAACTTTTTGTCCATATCAGTTGTCCTTAACTCGATGTCACAAGAGCCAGCAGGGCTTCCATCAAAGAAGAAGCGGTTGCGTATTTCAGGGTCACCCGGCGTCCACCCAGTCGCTCCTCCAACGTCCACAACGAGGGTTGGTAGGCTCGCCACAGGTCCGGAAAACCGTCGCGCCGGAGAAAGGCTGCAGCCAGGTCTTCCCCAAACCCATCCAGGTCAACCTGCGGTGAGAGGTGCTGCTGCCACCAGGCCCACACGATGAGCGGGAACACCTCACGGGATACTGGCAGCCGGGCCGCGAAACGGTACTCGCCGAGCCGCTCGCCTGCAGCCAACACGCCAAAGTACTGCAGCGTGCGCAGAAAGGCACTGACGGCGTTGGTCACCACTTTGCGTTCGCCAAAGCGGGCGACGACGTGCCGCCGCAACTCGCCGCTGGTCAGGGTGTCGTCCAGGGCGCAGCGGTGCGTGATGAAGCGACTGGCCTCCTGCGCGACCTCGTTCTGCGCGATGAGGCATGCCAGGTAGGCCGGGGCCATGGTGCTGGCAGGATAGAGGCGCGCATAGGCCACCCACACGTCCTGTGTAGCGGTGCGGCGCGATTGCCCACCGCCTTCCGTCGTCACAAAATAGCGCAGGATGACGGTCAGGCTGTTGCGGCGGGCCTTTTCACCGCCCAACTCTTGCATGGTCTGCGCCAGGGCTGCCTGCACCAGCTCGCTGATGGGCTGCGCTGGCCGCCACAGGTGGTGGACGTCGTGGATCCACTGGGGCTTGACGGGAAAGTCCAGGCCGATCACGGGCGTATCACCTCCACAAAGGGCACCACCAGCTCTTCCAGCGACAGTCCGCCGTGAGAAATGTGGGTAGCATCTTCCGGGGCAAAGAGCTGCGTGCCGGGCAGGTAAACGGGATGTACATCGGGCGGCAGGGCTTTGGTGCGGTAGAGCCGCAGGCCATGGGCGGCGGCGTATTCCTCGGCCAGTGCGGCCTTGTCAAAGATTGCCACACGGCGGGCGTGGCTTTCTACCAAAGCTTTCGGCGGCTTCAGACCGTTGCCGACGCCGGCGACGTTACCATGATCGGCGGTCAGGAAGAGGCGGTAGGCGTGGTTCAGCAGCAGGTCGAACAATTCGGCCAGGCGACCGTTCTCCAGGTGGCTGCGCAGGGTGTCATAGTACACTCGCTTGTCGGCCTCTGGCGTCATCCCCTTCACAGCGTGCATCACCTCGTCAAACAGGTTGACCAACACGCCCAGGCGACGGTTCTTGCTCTCGGCAACGGCGCGTAGATCGTCCAACCCCTGCCCGCTCACCTTCACGGTGGCATAGGCCACCCGCCGCTGGGGGACGTTCTGATTGACCCAGTAAGCCTGCCAGCGGTCGGCATCTTTGTCAGTTCGATGCAGGGTCTCGGCAAAGGTGGTGGGCGGCCGGCCGGCGAAGAGGGCCTGCCGGGAGACAGGGGTGACGGTGGGAGCCACGGCGTAGGTGCGGTTCTCGTGGAAAACCAGATCAGGCAGGACCGACTGGAGATAGTCGCGCAGCAGGAACCACTGGTCCAGTGCCAGCCCGTCGAAGCAGAGCAGAGCCAATCGCTCGTCCCGATCTGCCTGCTGATAAAGCCAGCGGTTGACGGCCATCAGGCAAATGGGGCCTTTGTTGTCCTGGTAATAGTCCACGGCGCTGTAGCGAGTCTGGACAAAGGCCCAGAAGTGGTCATCGAGCACCTGGCGGGCGGCAGCCAGGCCGGGCTGGACCTGGGCATAGTCTTCGGCAGGCAGGCTGTTGGCCTGGCAGACCACTTCGGCCCACTCGTTGGCCAGGTTGAGCCAGTCGCGCAGGTCGGTTTTGCCGCTGGGGAGGGTCGTGTCGTCCATCGTCTGGAAATGGGCCAGCCGGGTCTTGAGGTTGTAGAGGGCCTGGACGTCGCTTTTCTCTTCCTTGATGTACTGTCTCCCAACACCTACTCGTTGCGCTGAGGTCAGGCCGATGACCATCCACTCCCGACCAGGGGGCAGCGTGGCTGACGCGGGGGCGCGGGCGACCAACCCTTCGGCAAAGAGGCAGCCCAGCAGAGGACGCAGCCGGGTATCGGCCAAGTCCACCGGCAGCGGATCGCCTTGCCCGCTCACGTGGGCCACATAAGCTGCCCAACCCTCGCTCAGCCAGGCGTAGAAGGCGGTGGGGTCGCCGAGAAATTCCGGGCGCAGGCCGGCCGGGGCCACACCGGGCAGCAGGTTCTGCACCACATAGTCTTCCATCGCTGGCGGCAGTTCCCGGGCGCTGTAGTGTTTGTGGATGAGGAACTCGACCCAGCGGGCCGGGTCGCTCGCACCGGCCGGTTCCAGGCCAAAGACGACGCGCAGGATGAACTCGATGGTCTGGCGCTCGCCGCGCAGCATCTCGTGGCGGGCGACGAGTTGCTGGTGGGCCGGGTAGAGATCGGCGTAGTAGGCGTTGTCCAATTGGCGGACGACGATGGCGTTGAGGTTGGGAAAGAGGGCGCTGACGCTCAGTTCGATGCGGCGGCTCTTTTTCCACAGGTCATAGGGGATGTGCCGCTCGCCGTCGGTGGTGTGGACCACGACGACCACGTGGCGGGCCTCGCCGTCGTCCCAGCGGCTGCGGTAATTGCGCTCGAACGTGTTGCGAAAAGAGACCTCGTCGTCCAGCTCCAGCACGTCATAGTTGCTGTTCTGGACCTCGGCCAGCAGGGCATCGTCGCGCATCAGGTTGTCGGGGTCAATCACCAAGAGCATACGCTCCCGCTTGGGGGTAAAGTGGGAGAGAATGGCTTGTTGCCAGTTCATTGCTTTCCTCAATTGGTTTTACCACGGAGGCACAGAGGACACGGAGATTCCCTGAATATTCTCTGTGCCTCCGTGGTTCAATCTCACAACACCATACGCTTGATGCCTTTTTTGAGCACCGGTACGTTAAAGTTGATGAGCAAGCCAACGCGGCAACCGGTGAGTTTGAGATAGGTCAGTAGCTGGGCCTCGTGCACTGGGTGTAGCTCATCCACTGCTTTCAGTTCGACAATTACCTTACCCGCCACGAGGAAATCGAGCCGATAGCCGCAATCCAACCTCACCCCTTTGTACTCTACCGGAAGGGATTTCTCTTGTTCAAAGGGGATGCCCTGCTGCGAGAACTCGTGGGCCAGACAGACCTGATAGGCAGATTCGAGCAAGCCCGGACCGAGGGCACGATGCACTTCAATTGCCGCACCAATGATCTGACTGGTCAATTCCTTCTCGTAAAGCATTGCGATTTCCTCGGTTCACCACGGAGGCGTGGAGATCACAGAGGTTTTGTTGTTTCTCGGTGTCCTCCGTGTCTCTGTGGTTCTCTACCCCTCCACCTTGGCCTCAGCGATGTCAATAAAGTCAAACAAATCAGAGCTGGATTCCAGCAGCCGCTTGGGCAGGCGACGGCCTACGGCCAGGATGTCCTGGAAGCGGCCGGCGCGGTAGGCTTCGGTAAAGCCAACGACCAGTGCTTCTTTGCGCACCTCTTTCAACCGCTGGCCGACCCGCGCTGTTTCCAAATACTCCTCGAACTGGCGCAACAACCGCGCCTGCCGCCGCGTCTCCAACTCGGCCTGAGTCAGGACATCAGGGCGCTTCCATCTGCCATCGGTGCGCACAAAGCCCTCTTCCAGCATGGTCATCGGCTCGGGGAGCTGGTCCTCGGACGTCTGCAGCGCCTTGACGAAGGCGGTATAAATCTCGTCGTAGGTCATGGGCCTCT
>Ga0180437_10005171_pt1 | contig 18001 bp, 11 predicted proteins | sample SS_ome_4_FD_132410 | JGI IMG/M metagenome (GOLD analysis project Ga0180437, IMG submission 132410) | Hypersaline lake sediment archaeal communities from the Salton Sea, California, USA - SS_3_D_1 metaG | ecosystem: Environmental > Aquatic > Non-marine Saline and Alkaline > Hypersaline >... | reverse complement strand
TTGTATAATGCAAGAAAAGCAGGAATGATAACATCTTCAGGATCGTAGTAGATTCTAATTTTAACGCTTATTAGAATTGAATCGTCTTTAATCCAAGACGCATTGAAAATCCCAAACCAATAATATTGAAGCGAATTGGGCTTTGATTGAGTTAATGGAAAAAACGATTCGCTTTTTGCAAACAAGAAATATCCAGGTGAAGACAAGAGGATTTCAAAATATAATCCATATTCCTTTATATAATCTACATATATCGTAGTATCGATTGGGAGCGTTGAATTAACTGTAAAATATCTAAAGTTTGATACATACCAATTTCCATTTGAGTCGTTCCCAAACACTTGAATTGAATGAAAATCATTGTAGGGCATTGGAATCGTTGTATTTCCTTGTATGGTAATATTTACCTTACCATCTAAGGAGTATCCAATCCATTCCAAATTCGTGCTGTTTTCATAGCTGAGTAATAGTCCTTCGTTTTTATTATGTCCAATCTGGTAATTTGGATCCCATGAGAAACCAAAGGCATCCCAATACGAATCGAAATTATAATATGCATTAGCATTTCTTAACCATATACAACCAACATCGTATATCTCTTTATAGTCAAATTCACCGTATTCCATCCCATTTATAAAGACTTTCCATTTGTAATTAGCAGATAATCCTTGATATGGTCCTCCTGATCCCCTGAAATCTATCCTGATATGGTACCAGGTATTATCGAGAGCACTTAGTCCACTAATATAGTGTTCAGAACTGTCTTGATAATAAAATTGGTCTTCTGAGATTCCAAACACGAAAGGATTTTGTCCATAACTTACATCTGATCCTACCCAAAAATGAGATCTGTCGGTTGCATCAGTTGTATACATGAAAAACTCTATCGTGCCACTTGGCTGAGAACCTGCCTTAAGGTAGTGATAAATGGACGCTTGTCCAAAATTTCCTGAGTCGTGTAATTTTATCACATTCAAGTGTCCGTCATGACTGCTTTCTAGATTTACTGTACACCCCGACGCAGAAATTAGGGGTGTCCAATCAGAAGGAATTTTTCTATCTTCAAATCCTAATGTTGCAGGATAGTATCCGCTCATTGGAGAGGTGTATGTTTTGTTTTCAGGTGTGATGATATTGATAAAGCCATAAAAGAAATATCTCACATCGGATTCATGAATATTACCTGAGGAATCATTTCCAAACACTTGGATCGTATGGCATCCATTTTTTGGAACTAGAATGGTCGTGTTTCCCGATATCGTAACGTTTGCTTCACCATCTAAGGAATATCCCATCCATTCTAATATTGTACTATTTCCATAGCTAAGTAACAAACCCTCATTTATATTATTTCCAACATCATAATTTGAATCCCATGAAAATCCAAATGCATCCCAATAGGTTGATCCCCGGTAATCATTAACATTAGTCCCAAAATAGATTTCATCTATAGTATTCAAATCGTTTTCAAATTCAATATTATCAATCCTACCTAATTCAGTACCGTTTATGTTTTTAATTACCCAAGTGAATTGTCCGTTAGTCCCTGCGTTACAATCAAAACTTATAGAGTGCTGATACCATGTTTCCCATAGTGCAGTTGCTGTTTCCTGCCAACTCGAGCCGTTATGATAAGATAATTTTGCTTCCTGTAATTCAAACATCATTCTAAATCCAATAGTATCATCTGATGCTCTAAAATAGATATAATGTCTTTTCGTGGAGGAACCAACACTTCGTAAGTCGTTAAAAGAATTAAGGAATTCTATTGTACCTGATGCTTGAGGGTTTTTAATATAATGTACACCCCATGTATTAGCAGATCCTTGAGCATCTCCCATGACTAAAATATTTTTCATCCCATATTTTTCGTTTTGAATATTAATTGAAGGCCAAAATTGTGTTGTATATCCAAAATACTCGTCAAGAAATGCAATATTATCTCCATCGTCTCCAATATCTTCATTTTCAAAACCATAAGATCCTGGATGATATCCGCTCATCGGTGCCGTGTAGGTTTTATTTTCTGGAGTAGCTATATTAATATCTTGAATGGCACTACTTTTCGGTATTAAGATTAGATCATTTTGTTTAGCATGGTTGAAATTAGTATTTGGAATCGCAGAAATTAAGATTGAAGCGATTAAAGGCGTGATTATTAACACCAATACCAATGTAGACTTAAAATTGCGATTTTTTAATTTCATAAATTTATTTGACATTCTTTTCCCTTTGTGGTTATATTTAAAAATGTGTGATTGATAAAAAAGTCTTTTTTTTCAATCTTTTCCGCTTTCCACGCCCTCAGTGTCAATTGTAAAAATAAGATACTTTTTTATCAACTAATTTAAAAATCTAACTTGTGATTTAAAAAGGCTTATGGAGAATGATTGAAGTAGTTCATTTTTTCTCCAAATTGCTTTAAATACCGCCTTGGAGATTTTTTAATATAATTCTCATTTAAAAAAAATATGAAAAAAAATGAATAATAAAACGAAAACAAAAATTAAGTATAGTCTATTGGTTCTTGCTATCTTTTTGCCAATACTTTCGACGATGTTTTCAGTAATTAATGCAAATGAAAATATCACTCCTGAAAATGCTTTAAAAACGAATGCTGAATACTATTCTATACCTGGTGATTTAACAACCCAGACTTTAGCTTGCGCTCGATATTATTGGCCAGCTGCAGTAATAACTACTGAAGAAGGGTGGGAGGAGTATATGATCGATGGCTTGACACGGTATTATTACCTTAAAGCAGAAAATTTCCAGAATCTGATAACGATCAAAGATACATTAATTTTTCAAGTAGATCCCCTACAATATATATATCCTGATGGCAACATTGATATTCACATTCAGTATCGAGTAAGCGTAGGAATGCATACCTCAAAAGGAGGATGTGAGTTTCGGATTTACAATTACAAGACATCTTCATTCGAAGTGCTTAAAAATATTGATAGAGTCAACCAATACCGATATTTAGATATACATTTGTATTCTTTAGATTACATCAGCGATGATGGAGAAATTCAGGTTCAGCTCTACTCGTGGGATTATGACGAGGTCCAACAAACAGGTCAAACTTTAGGAATAATAGGATGGAATTGGATATTCCCTATTTGGGGGATGATTCCTGTATTTGGTACCGTTTGGCCTGGAATCAATGTGGAAGTAGATTTTGCAAAAGTCGATGTGAGTTATAGTTCTCCTGAAAAACTTATTCGATGGGATAAGTCAGGGGAGAGTGAATATTGCTATTCCGATGGAGATGATGTCATTATAGATGAAGATAACATTTTTAACTTTGAATACTTGACTGAAATTGATTTTGATGAAGTTGAATTGGTATTAAATGATGGAACAAAATCTTTCTCCTTTGATGTTACTAGTAAAAATTCTGTGATATTAGATGACATCGACACGGATGGAACACCATTAATTAATGGCCCAGTGATAGCTACTTTAAGAGGTAAAGGCAATGGTCGTGTATTAGAAACAGATAACATTAATGTTATAATTAAAAATGTAATAAGACATGATCCTATCGTTGTAGAAAGTGGAGAAAAGATTCTTGGTGAGCAACTTTATAAAATTTTATACGATCCAAATGGAGATAGAAGTTGGTCTACATTTGAAAAAACTTCTGGATTTACCCAGATCTGGGATTGGAATTTACATACAGGATTTGGAATTGATATTGGATATAGCGTCAATCCAGATAAGTTTACACAAAAAAATGAGGGTACTGGAGTGCAAGCCTCTTTCGATTTTACATGGGGTCATCAAGACCATGTTGAAATAGGGACAACAGATTCTATTTCTCTAAGCTCAACTTCCTCATGGAACGCACAGACTTCCAATACGGGTCCAGGATACGGGGATACATATTGGGGTGAAACATTCTCTATTCCTTATACTCTTTATGCGAAAGAGCGCTATTTCTTTGGCTCAGATGAAGTTGACTATGTAGAACCAATTCTCGACTGGGGTTTGGAGTTATCAGCTCAAAGAATATGTGGTCCTGATGATGCCCCTCAAGAATGGTTGGATCAAAATTATGTACTTCAGGATTTTCCAGCTGAAGCCGACATTAATTGGAATGGGCCGAATTGTGGTACAATAATTGCACCTGGTGCTGGAAGAGACTTTCATGGGACATACACTTCTACATACACTCATACTGTTACTGATTCCTTCCTATTTGAGTTTCAATTTGATGCAAGATATCAACCATCTTTTGGATTCTCTGCAGCAGTTCAATTTAATTTTGATGTTGCTCATACTTGGGGCGGAACTGAACAAATTATCTCAACTGCAGAATATCACATAGAAGATTTTGACGAGGGAGATATTATAGCTAATGTAGTCGGCATTGATAATCGTTTTGGAACCTATATTTTTAAAACTGATACTGCAAATAGTAGAAGTTCTGATCCATATGAACATAATACAATAGATTATATTGCACCTATAATAGAAGTGCCTATTATTGAGCTAGATTCTAATAGTGATGGAATATATCCTTGCGCAAATGATGCTCCAATTATTACAGTAGATATCTTTGAGGAGGACGCAATAAGAGATGTAAATGTCGTATATTCAATTGACAATGGAATTACTTGGAATGAAGCGGCATTAATTGAACAAACCGCAAATCTAGGGACTTGGGAAGGTCAGATACCTGCTCAAGTTAAAGGAACAACTGTACAGTGGTATATTGAGGCAATAGATCAAACAGGTAATTCAAATGAACGTAAAGATAATTGGGGAGAGGTTTTTAGCTATACCATAACAAATGCCGCACCCGAAATATCCTTAGACCTACCTTTAGAGAATTCAGAGCATAGTTCTACTGTTCTTATTGAGTGGACGGCTTCTGACATTGATTATGATGAACTTACAGTTAATCTATTCTATTGGGAAGATTTATTATGGAAGCCAATTGTGCTTGATATTCCCGGCACATCATACACTTGGGATGTTAGTGGAATTACAGCGGAATATACACGGATTAAAGTGGAAGCTACAGATGGAGAATACATAGTCGAAGATAGCATTGTAAATTCGATAAGAATAGATGTTTAATGTCTATGAGATAAGTACATTTCAATAAAAATTTTAAAATTAAAACCTTTTTTTTCTTTCTATTTGCTTTAATTGCTGAGATTATATTTTTTAATATTTAGTAATTAATTTCGATTTTCTTTTGAACAAAAACAAAAAATACTAATACTATAAATAAAACAATCGCAAGCGTGGAATAGCCTAAAATAATTGAGAAATCTGTTAGAATTCCTCCAAGTATCGGTCCAAGCCAAAAAAAGATACCCAGTATTGTTTCGAAATAAGTAGTTGCCTTCATGTTGTTCCTTTCCAGATTCTTGTTAATTGTCAATCTAAAACCAAAAGAATGGATAAATCCTATAAATAATCCAAGAATTCCCGAAGTAATCATGCAAACAACAAGGTCTTCTGTAAAACCAAGCACGAACAAACCGCCTATTCCAATTATCATTATGTAAGGAACGATTTTTTTTAATTTCTTAATGGATAAACCTAAAGCAAAAGAGATGCTCGAGGTTTGAACTATTAACCTAACGAAACTGACGAGATATGCAGAAAAATCGCTAAAAGCCAATTGTTTAGATTTAAACGGATAAAGAGTACCATTGGCACCCATGATTAAAGCAAACAATAAAGCCATTAAAAAGGGTATGTATATGGGGAATTTCCATTTTGCCCCTGTATTAGGATTAGAGCCTTCCTGTTCGAAAGTTCTTTCTACTCCAAAATCAGTTGTTGGTTCTTTAATGGATACCGCTATGATTAATCCGATTATCGTATAAATTAAGGATAAATCAAATACGAGCAATATATCTGCTATGATAAATAAAGCAAAAGCACTTAATAAATAACCAAAAAGACCTCCAACATTCCATGAAAGCCCAAAATTTCGATTTAATTTCGTTTTCTTCAATTCGTCGTTCTCTTGAGACATAATAACTGTAAAAATTCCCGAAATCACCGGCCAAAATATTCCTAACATGATACCATCAATAAATAAAAAAAAATATGTCATTATAGGATAATCGATAAAAAATTGAAGTCCAATTTGATCAACTACAAAACCTATACTCGCGATTAACAAGCACATTTTCATTCCAATCTTCTTATAGACATTTCTAAATAGAAATGGTGAAAACAAATATGATAATGCTGTAGCAGCTGTTACAAATCCAATTGTTCCCGCCTCTAACTTACCGAAATAATAGAGGGGTAAAGCCATGCCTATGCCAAAACCGCTTGCACATCTTAGAAACGATAGTAAAGATATGGAAAGAAGTGTTAATTTTAGGTTAATCTTCATATTAGTAAATATCTATTTGAGGATACTAAAGAAAGGTAAGAGCTCGTAATAAACTTTTGCGAAATCATCGTGGATTATGCCTTATCTTTTATATAAATTTTTAACTTAAACAAGATTTAGTAAAATTTAATATTATAAATAATTTAAAACGCGTAGAAACATGAATTTAATCCCTGATGTGCCTGGAACTGCACCTAATTATTGGTGTACTTGGTCTATTCAAAATTACATCTATGGTCAAGGAGATGAAGGATTTGATCCTAAGGAGTTAATAGGGTTCACCGGAGCGAAGCACGCAAGAAATAACCTAAATGAAGAACTTTTGATCGGAAAAGAGGGATGGGCAAAGAATTTCTTCTCTAAAATTAGAAATGATTTATTTATCGTGTTAGACGATGGATGGGACGTTCCGCTTAATACACCTCCAGAATCCAATGAACATTTCTCTTCCTTTTATCTGGATGACGGGAAGTTTCCATCGTGTAAAGGAATCCCTCAAGAAAGGCTTAAAAAGTTATCAGATGTTGTTAAAAATCACGGTTGGAGGGGGATTGGATTATGGGTTGCAGCTCAAGAAGCTACAAAGTATAAATCTAAAGACGATCCTAAAAGCGAAGCGTATTGGAAAGAACGAATTGATTGGTCAAAACACGCGGGAATCTTGTATTGGAAAGTAGATTGGGGTAAAAAGATGTCGCGAATTGCGTTTCGTCGATTTCTAACAAACCAAGCTCGAGAGATGTATCCAAACTTGACAATCGAACATACTGCAATGGATGTACCTTTAAACAATTATAACAGTGAAGGGAATATTACTCCAATATCTATAAGGAAGCGTGTTAAATTACTCGAATTTTCAGATGTGTTAAGGCTTTACGACGTTACTCCCCCCTTGTCAATACCTACGACATTAGATAGACTAGCACATGTATTAAAAGAAGCAAAGTCTTCCGAAAATGCTAAACATTTAATTAATTGTGAGGACGAGGTATATTTAGCTGCAGCACTTGGTTGCACGATGGGTGTCATGCGGTATTCATTAAGCGGATTGAGACCGGGTGAAGATTTAGATCTTTTTGATATTGGAACTCGTCAAGTCAAAAAAAGAATGGATGAAGTTATTCGGGCGGTTCGGTGGCATCGTATAGCATCTCCATTTGGTGTAGGGAAAACTACAGTATATATTGATAAAAAGAACCTTTACGATAGCTGGAATTTTAAAGAAGGTGAAACTTGGCACATAGAATCTATTGGTAAAACTATCAAACAAAAGGCACCTGCTAGAGTGAGCAGAGGCATCAAATTACCAATTGTAGATATCATAGGAGAGCCACCTTATGTAGTTGCTTGTAAGAATCCAAATGGAGCAATTTCAATTGCAACTCTCGCTCGGACTTCCCCTGAAAAGGGTTATTTCCATCCAAAAGCTGAGATCTCGTTAGATATAGATAGCATCAGCGATCCAATTGGGATTTTTGGATATTACAAAGAATTATCACTTAATTTTAACGATTTGACTGATATTAAATCTATTTGGGCTCAGGATTTAGTAGCACATGAGGCATTTGAAATAAGTAATGAAATACAAATACTAGAAGATAAATTAATTATTCCGGGTAATATTATTGAAAAGCACGGTCTGAGTGCATCAAGCAAGAATGACTGTTCAGATCCAGGCATTTTAATTTCTTTAAAATCCCAATAAAATCAATTATACTCTTGATAAAATAGATTTATATTTCCTAAGAAATAATTAACTATCATTTATAGATAATGCTAAAGGTCTGAAAAATGAGTAAAAAAAATTCAAATCAAAATGCTTCAGAAACATTTAAGTATTCTAACAAAATCCACTGGTCGTATTCTTTCGGTAGTTTTTTTGACGATTTTGCGACAACCGCTTTAGGCATGTGGGTTTTTAAGTTTTACGAGACAGAGATTTTATTAAATATAGTTTATATAATGTTAGCTGTAGTTGTTTATGGTATATGGAACGCCTTCAACGATCCCATAGCAGGATATATATCGGAAATCCCTTTCAAGTTCACCAAGCGTAGAGGGAAAAGATTCACGTGGTTCCTAATAAGTGCCATTCCTTGCGCATTAGTATTTATTTTCATCTTTACCCCACCAATAGGAAACGAAATCATTGAATTTGCATGGCTCCTGTTTTCTCTATGCCTTTTTGATACTTTATTCTCATTCATGATAATTAATTGGCAAGCAATTTATCCAAATAAGTTCCGTTCGCACGAAGAACGGACAAAAGTAGGAGCGATTGAAACCATTCTTTCCAATGTGGGTTTAGTTATTGGAATGATCCTTCCATGGCTCATAATAACGAGTGGCCCTCCCGGAACTAATATTAATTCTTACATCATAATGTCAGCGCTTGTAACCATTGTTTTAATTATTAGCGCATTCTTTATGATTCCTGGCACGCGCGAGGAAAAAGAAGAGATAGAAAAGAGCTTTCAGATAGATAAATCCGCAGAGAAAAACAAGCCTTATATAGAAATATTTAAATTTGCCATTAAAGAAAAGAATTTCATGGCATATCTAGTAGCGTATCTCGCTCAGACAACAGTAATGGCGATAATGCTTGCTTCCATTCCATATTGGGTTCAATATGTCTTGATCGTAGATCCATTAGTAGAATACTTGCTTTTCGTACCATTTCTTCTGGCAGGGCTGTGCTCCATTCCATTCTGGATAAAAATCTCCCGTAAACATGGAAATCGGATAGGATACATGTGTGGAACCAGCTTTACCGCTATATTTTTAATGGTAACCTTATTCCCATTTGATATAATTGGTACTTTCGTGTGCATGGGATTAATCGGTCTAAGCATGGGTGCCACATGGTCTTTAATGTATCCCACGTTTTCAGACATAATCGATGAAATTGTAATAAAAACAGGCACTCGCGAAGAGGGAATTTATTTCGGATTTAGGAGGTTTTTCAGCCGCCTGTCAATCGTAATTCAAGCTCTAACTTTTGGCATAATACATCCCCTCACGGGTTTCAATCCCGTTTCTTCCACTCAATCCTTTCCCGCTCAATGGGGGATAAAGGTAGGCATGTTAGTCATCCCTGCAATTTTTTACATATTAGGATTTTTATGCATGTGGAAGATCTACGATTTAAAACCAAAAAAAGTACAAGAAATTAAAATACAATTGAAAGAGTTAAAGCTTTAAATTTTTAGATTACATAAAATAAAATATATTTTCAAAAAAAGCGAATTGAAAATGTACCTTACTAAAGAAGAAGAGAACATTCTTGCTGGAAATGAAGGAGAGATGCTCTCAAAGCTTTTAAAATTATTAGTTCAATTAGGCGATTCGTATGGAGCCGATAAACTAATAGAAATAAATTCGGCTCATACCGTTTTAAATTTTGGTTTGAGTTTTGTCAATGCCGCCGCCGACATTTTACATCAAATTGCAGACGAAGGACTTAAAGTTAAAGTAAGAACAACTGCAGATCCTATAATAGATGACAATTACTCGAAAGAAATGGATTTTGTCATTAGTCTATTTAAATTACAGGATCAATTACTGGCTGATTTAAGTAAAATAGGTGTATATGGCTACACTTGTACACCTTATTACATGGATAATAAACCCAAATTAGGAGAACATTGTGCCTGGTCAGAATCATCAGCAGTAATTTATCTAAATTCCGTGCTCGGTGCTCGCTCAAATAGAGAGGGAGGAATTTTAGATATTGCCAGCGCGATTACGGGAAAAACGCCTAATTATGGCTTACACATAGATGAAAATAGAAAAGGCCACATATTATTTAAAGTCAATATCAAAGATTTTGACACGCATGAATTAACTTCGCTAGGTTTAAAAATTGGAGAAATTGCTGGAAATAAAATTCCCGTGATTGAAGGATTACAAAATGTTTCTTATGATCAAGTAAAAAATATGGGTGCCGCTTCTGCTGCTTCAGGAGCAGTAGCACTCATTCACGTGCTCGGTGTAACTCCAGAGGCAAAAAATATTAATGATGCTTTTCAAGGAGATATCCCAGAAGAGACCATTGAAGTTGATAAGAGAATGCTTGAAGAAATGCGAGAAAAATATAGCACGGAATGGGACGCAGCTACTAAAAATATTGCAATTGGGTGCCCGCAGTTAAGCAAAGAAGAAGTAATCTCTATTCTAAAAAAGATGGAAGGTAAAAAAGTGAGGGAAGGAGTGCACTTTTGGATATGTTGCTGTGAAGATGTTAAAAATTTCGTTTATAATTCAGAATATAACAAAATTTTAAATGATTCTGGTATGAGTATTACCGCAGCATGCCCTTTATTAGCACCCCAACCAAGACCTTATATGACCAATTCCGCGAAGTCTTGCGTTTATAGTAATGCTACATATAGAGATATCGATTCATGTATAAAAACAGCAACGGAGGGAGATTAAAATGGGTAAGTTATTGAAAGGAAGGAGCTTGAGCAGGGGAATCGTGGAAGGAGAAGCCCTCGTTTCGAAACAACCGTTTAGTATTTCTTCCGCATTTACGATTTCCTTAGTCTCAAATAGTAGAAAGATAAAGGTGGCAGATAGAACTCACGATTTCTTTAAAAAAATCGTTACTAATAAGATATTAATTTTTCCTATCCCCATTGGCACAACGACTCTAGGATTTGTACTGCTCGAATCAATTATTCGAAAAATAGGACCAAAAGCTATAGTATGTAAACAAGGTGAGCCACTACTGAGCTCAGGGGCTCTTTGTGCAGATATATTTTTTGACCAACAATTTCCTATTGTTGATAATATCGACTTTAGCGAGCTTGAGAAGATTGAGAGTGGATCAATGGTAAGAGTTAACGGAAGCGAAGGAACTTTAGAAATTTTATAATTCTTTATTTCTTATGACAATCGCTATCAAGCATTAATACTGCTTTTCGAATAATCATAACAGCGTCATGTAAAGTTTTTGGATTGATTTTATCTGGAGAATCTTCTTTACTATGCGTATATTTTTTAGTGGATTTGGTGTGAATATCTATTGCATCAAAACCTCGCAAGCGGAAAGGCAAAGAATCGAAATGTATTCCGAAGGTAGAATGGTATCCATAGATGGATAATCCTTCTTCTTTTGCTGCTTGCTCTAAATATTGACTTATTATTGGAGACCCTTGCCTTAGAGGAAACCGTTTTGTCGATTTTATATATTCAATCCTTTCATTGTTTTCATCTCGTGCATCAGAAATTGCATCTGAATTTATCAAAAATACTTTTCCTTTAATAAATTGGTTTTCGTGGTTATTTAAAAAAAATCTTGAACCCATTGTACCCATTTCTTCAGCAGAAAACTGGCAAAACCATAAATTATAATTATTGAGCGGATTGTCTTTGAAGAAAGCGCTTAGTTCAAAAACAATTGCCATTCCTGAGGCGTTATCTAAGGCTCCAGTTGATTTGTTTTGCGATTTTAACATTAATAATAAAAGATTCGATATGAAAATTAAGAAAAACAAGATCCACAAAACTAATTCTATGCTGATAATCCGTGGCATATTGCTAGACACTGTAATGCCCACTACAGAATATGAGCTGTAAAGATAAATCGTGTATATAGGATAGAAAATACCAAACAAGATCCCACTATATATCCAAGTGCGATACACTTTACCTCGCCCATAACTAGTGAAAGGCTGCGATTTTGAATCAATATGAGCTGATAGAATTATGTTTCCTCTTGATTCTCTTGCAGTTTTCAGATTTGGAATTTTTACATATACATTGGAGGAGGATAAATACCTACCAAAATGCCTGTTCCAAAAAGTATTCTCTTCTGGATGCTTGTTATCTTTCACAATTAGCAAAATAACGAAAATTGAGATAGCTATTATTAAAAATAATGAGAAGTGAGAAATATATACCATTAACATGAGCGATAATACAATAGTTAAAGTAAAGATAATTAAGAGTCTAATTAGGACGGTAGAATAGAAATTTGAGAACTCAAAAGATTCTTTAATTACGTGATCATTTTCAAATCCAATTTCATTAAAGATGTTAACAGTAAGATCAATAGCTCTTTCTTCCCCTTTGGAACCGGGTAATCGGGGAAAATTGAACATCTCAATATAGTTTGATATTCTTTTGAACGAATTGGAGCCTGGATCATTAATTTTTTTTTCACTCAAAATAACTCAGAATTTAAATTTAGAACTATTGTATAAATGTTTATGATGATATGAATATATTTATCTTTAAAAATAATACTCATGCGCATATTGTTTGTGGTAAAATATAGGGGTTAGATTTAAATTTAAATAAACACTATCTACTTTTATTAAACAAGTGTTTATATAAACCATCTTTTTATTAAAAACTTATTAAAATTTTAATAAAAAAATAGATTTTGAACAAGGAAATTAACAGAATGACTAGCGACAATCAATTAATTAATCGGCTTCGATCTCGATCGTTAAAGGGGATCATTTTTGATTTCGATGGAACGCTCCTTGATATAAAGGAAGCAATGGAGAAATCGATTGAGGAGATTTTCACAGATAATAGAATTGAAGCTGATATGGAATTAACCATTCAAGAGATTGGGGCGCTATTAGAAACGCTTCAAGGATACCCATTACCTAAAATCATACTTCAATCTTACGACATGTTCAAATACATAACTGCGTTCAAGGATATAACGTTCCTTAAGAAAGTAATGATTTCGACTAAAATATTTTCTAAGTTCTTAGAGCGTTCAAAAGAAGCCCCACTATTCCCTGGGACTAAAGTCTTACTTGATACTTTAAGGAAAAAGCTGAAATATGATATATTCATCATTTCTCACAGCAAAAAAGAAAAGATTATGGAACATCTAATAAGAAATGGAATAGATAAATATTTCAAGGGAATATATGGAACTGACGAGCTTACTTCATTAAAACCAAGTCCAGACGCTTTAAAACCCGTTTTAAGTCAATATTCTAATGTTAAGAATGGGGAGATTATAATGATTGGCGACATGCCAACAGATATAGAAGCAGGACAAGAGGCGGAATGCGGAACGATAGCAATAGCAAGCGGGATCAGTAACAAAGAAATCTTAGCAAATTTAAAACCAGATTTGTTGATTGACTCGTTAGAAGAACTAAACGAATTAATTGGAATTGGCACTATATCAAGTTCAAATACTCAAAAATCAGCAAAAATAAAATCTTAAAGAGTTGAAAAAAATGGAATTAGAATCAAAACCAGGCTCAAAACAAAATGGAATAAAAGAAAAAACTCCACTAAAAGGAGAAGAGGAATTCGAAGAGATCAAGTTCAAGAAGTCGTCCAACGAAATTATGAACCAAATTTTGAAATACAACCCAATTGATCCTCTCAATGACCTATACCGAAAAATAATTGACGCATTACGGTTTACTGAGGAGGAAAAAGAGTTACAATGGTGGGGCGCTCATATTTATGTGCATTTACTCACGAGGTTCGTGTGGCGGATTAAAGTGGAAAACGAGGACGGTCATTTATTTCCACAATACGGTCCTGGAATTTTAATTAGTAACCACGAAAGCCACTTCGATCCTTTCTTTGTAGGTTCTGCGACGGAGAACATCAGAATCCAGTGGATGAGTAAGAAGGAAAATTTCCTAACACCTCTGGTAAGAACCCTTTTTACGAATTTAGGCGCTTTCCTACTCGATAGAGACAATCCTCAAGAAGGTTGGGACAAGGCGAAAGAAATTCTCGCAAGTGGACAATGGGTAGGGATATTTCCAGAAGGAACCCGCAATGTTGATGGCGAGATGGCAGACTTTAAAACTGGAGCTGTAAGACTCGCAATCGAAACTGGTGTTCCTATCGTTCCCGCCGCAGTAATTGGTTCGAGCAATGTATTGCCTAAAGGCAGCATGTTTGTAAAACCAGCTAAAGTCAATGTACGAGTGGGTAAAGCAATTTATTATGACGAATATTCAGCAGATGACATCACGTATGAATTAATTACAAAACTCTCTGCTGAGTTAAAGCAGAAAGTACAAGACTTACTAGATGGCAATGTCAATTTCTTAAGCAGTAAGAAATTAAAGAAGAAACTTGAAACCGAGGAACTTTCGATAGGTTCACCTCAAGACGCCGAGAAAAAATCAGGCGGATTTAAAAAGACATTAAAGGCTTACGGCAAGAATTTTTTACAATTTATCGACGATTCGTGGTATTCTCTGCTAAAGGCTTTAGAAGTGTTCGGTGTTCGAAGACGATTCGAAGATATAATATATCATTTTAGTGCAAACCTCGTTAACTATATGAGTCAGACGATAATCCCGTATAAAGAGATTGGATACGAAGAGAACATGCCTAAAAAAGGAGCTGCTGTCGTGTGTTCAAATCATAACTCGGAATGGGATGTAATAATGAACGCAACTATTGTAGGATTACATGGACGGCAAATGTTTCAAATGTCTAAAGAGTCGCTTTTTAAAATCCCTATAGTTAATGCTTGGACTAGAACTCATCACGCATTTCCTCTCATGAGAGGAGAATCTGACACGGGATCGTATGAATTTGGTAAGCAATGCTTAGCAAATGGAGATCTCGTGATGGTGTATCCTGAAGGCACTACAGTTGGAGGGCCAGAAGTTTTAGAAGGTCACACTGGAGCAATGCGCATGGCGATAGAAGCGAAAGTACCCATTCTCCCGGTAGGAATTACTGGCACGGAAGAAACATATCCTAAACATGCAAAAATGCTAAATTTTGGAAAGGGAAGCGTTTACAAAATGGGCGAGCCGTTTATGGAGCATGCAAAATATTTCAACGAGCCAATGCCACCTTACGCCGAACTTAAAAGGTTGACTGAAAATTTGATGGCGAGAATTACGCAACTTAACTTCTATGACGATAAAGACATATAAATAACAGCTAGGATAAAAAAGGGGATATTAATAAATGGAAGTGTCTGGAGGAGCACCCAAATCAAAGGTTAAAGTTGGAATCCCTAGAGCACTTCATTTTTACCGATATTTCCCATTTTGGAAGAAATTACTCGAAGAATTAGGTGCTGAAATTGTCCTTAGCACGCCCACAAGCAAAAAGATCGTGGAAGAAGGCGTTCAAATGGGCTTTGGAGAACTTTGCATTCCTATGAAGGTATTCTATGGCCACGTTCTACACCTCATCGAGAATCATCCTGATTTGGACTATCTTTTTGTTCCAAGGTATGTGGCTGAAGATAAAGACGCATATTTCTGCCCAAAATTCTTATCGCTACCAGATGTTATTAGAATTCTTCCGAACGTCCCAAAAATGCTAAATTTTGAAGTAAATGTGAAAGAATTCCCGATATCTCAATCTGTCATTGAGCTTGGAAAACAGTTAGGTGTCGGTCAATCAAGAGCTTTAGAATCGTATAAAACAGCTAAAGAATATTTTAAAGAATATCAAGATTTTCTTAGAAAAGGTGTACCTGTAAATCACGCCTTGAGATTAGTCCAAAGAGATCTTCCATTCACCGTGCCAAAGAAGAAATCGAAAGGTGATATTAAATTTTTGTTATTGGGACACGGTTATAACGTGTGCGATACATACATTAACTTAGATTTTCAAAAAAAATTAAGAGATCAAGGAATTGAGGTCATTACGATCGAAAATCTTCCAGAGTCCCTCTTCAAAGTTCCAGTAATAGTAAATAAAAGGCTTAGAAATTATTGGAGGCACGAAGAAGAAATCATGCAGGCAATTAGGTATTACCTCACTAAAGGGCGCGATGAAATTGATGGCGTGATATTCTTAATTAGTTTTGCGTGCGGTCCTGATAGCCTTATCTCAGAATTAATAATGAGAGACATGAAAGTCGTTGGAATTCCATTTTTGGATATTATAATGGATGAACATAGCGGTGAAGCTGGATTATTGACCAGAATCGAGAGTTTTACTGAGATGATCAGGAGAAAAAAGAGAAAACTAGAAATGGACGCAAAGAAGAAAGTAAAATCAAAAATCAAATCGGAGGTATAAAAGTTTGATTGTATCGTTTCCAAACATGGGTCCTAATTGGGTGGCTTTTAAGACTTTCTTCGAAACAATGGGCGCAGAAGTCATAGTACCAGAACCGACTAATAGAAATACGATTAAATTTGGTGTGAAACATAGCCCGGAATTTGTGTGTTTTCCATTCAAGGCAACGATAGGAGATTTTAAAAACGCTCTCGAGAGAGGCGCTGATACTCTCGTGATGGCAATAGATTGCGGACCTTGCCGTTTTGGATTCTATGCGAGCGTTCAAGAGCGTATTTTACGAGATTTAGGTTATAAAGATTTTAGGTTAATTCCCTTGGATCAAGCAGATTTGCTCGAGTTCAAATGGGTCAAAGTGCTTTTTGATGTATCCCCTTCAAAAAGCGTAAGCATGTATTCAAAAGCGTTAAAAGCCGTTATAATGCTTCTGAAAAAAGCAAAATTACTCGAAGACATCCAAACTGCCGAAGGTTTATTCCGAGCGTACGAACGAACCCAAGGCGATACTACTCACGTGGTCAATGATTTATTACAACAACTTGATCAAACAAACTCGCTCTCAGGATTGCGAAAATTCCGCCCAATCATTAAAAACACCTTCGCAAATATGGATATTGACAGAACTCGAAATCCCTTGCGAGTAGGTATTTCTGGAGAAATTCACATTAGTTTGGAACCATATGTGAATATTGATCTTAGAAAAAAGTTAGGCGAGATGGGTGTTGAAATTCACCAATCTATAAGCCTTTACGATTGGGTAATGCATAAACTTCACGTTAATTTTCATAGAAAGTGGTACGAACACCTTGCAAAGCCTTACGTGCCGATCGACATTGGAGGCGAATGTAGGTGGGTTCTAGGCGAATATATTGACAAAGCAAATGCAGGATTTGATGGATTTGTTCACGAATATCCTTTCACCTGCATGCCAGAAGTTGTAGCGCGGACCATCATAACCAATAAATTAAAGAAAATGTACGACATGCCTATTATCTACTTCTCGTTTGACGAGCAGAGCGGAGTTGAAGGCATGAGAACAAGACTGGAAGCATTTGTAGACTTGATGCATTCCAGGCGTAATCAAGATGTTAAGACAAATAAAGTAAAGCTTGTAAACAATCAAAAACAATATGGACATTATGGAAATAACTTTTGTCACGAATGTATTGAATTAATTCAACCAAAATAATGGTAAGAACATATGGTTCAGGTTTCAGATAAAACAGACGGGAGCAAAGCGGAAAAAGAGGCATTTCTGGGAATCGATGTAGGTAGCGTTAGTTGTAAATTTGTCTTAATTGACATCGATGGCAATTTATTAACTCATGTTTTTTTACGAAATAGAGGTTCTCCAATAGATTCTGTAAAAGACGGGATGGCAAAACTAAAAGAGGCCGTTCAAGAAAACGAAGAACTACAGTCATATACAATTAAAGCGTGCGGTACCACGGGTAGTGCAAGATACCTTACAAAAGCAATTGTTGGAGGCGATCTTGCAAAGACTGAAATAATCGCTCATGCAGTAGCGACTCAATCGATGTACCCTAATGTAAGAACTATATTAGAAATTGGAGGTCAGGATTCAAAAATTATAATTCTTCGTGATGGAATCATCATTGACTTTGCGATGAATTC
>Ga0180437_10005169_pt1 | contig 18007 bp, 9 predicted proteins | sample SS_ome_4_FD_132410 | JGI IMG/M metagenome (GOLD analysis project Ga0180437, IMG submission 132410) | Hypersaline lake sediment archaeal communities from the Salton Sea, California, USA - SS_3_D_1 metaG | ecosystem: Environmental > Aquatic > Non-marine Saline and Alkaline > Hypersaline > Sediment... | reverse complement strand
GGGTAGCTCCTCAGATCGCACACAGGATAGATGCCGGCGATACAGGTTACCGATTCGGGATTCTCGACGGCCCAGTTATACAGCATCAGTCCACCGCGGCTTCGTGCCAGCAAGCATGTTTTCTTCGATAATCCGCGCTTCGCCACAAGCTCTTTATAGAGCGCGGCATAGACAGCTCTTCCCTCCGGATTGCCGTAGGATTCGCCCACATCCACCCCGGCAATAGCGATTCCACGGGCCAAAAATTGCTCGAACATCCACTTTTCCTGATTTGGAAGACCTTCTAAGGTCGGGGCATACCAGACCCATGGGATCGGTTTCTCGAATTCAGTATGTTCCGGAAGAATAAGGAATGCCGTTCTGCCCTCTACGCTGAATACCTCTCCTTTTATGGGGAGATTTTTCTCAGGGGCCTGTACCAGGCATTGGGCTGAAACGCCTAATATAACGATAAAACTTGCCAAGAAATGTATCGCTTTCATTTTGGGACCAGTTTTATGATTTTAATTAGGGTTGGGTGTTGAAGCAACCTCTCTATCATAAAACTTACGTATTTCCAGCCTTTCAGCCAATTTCTAGAGCATTATGGTCAGACTGTTTTGTTCACGCCAAACTCGGATCCCTCATGATCTATCATAAGCGATGGATTGTATGTAATATAATCGAACATCCCACTACCCGGATCAATGAGCTGTGGCACACAGACTTCACTTACCTAAAGGTCATCGACTGGGGCTGGTACTATCTGTTGACGGTTTAGGATGATCTAGGGACTCCCCATTGCTTGGAGTCTGTTGTGTGCCCGTAGGGAGACTGAGATCATTGAGGAGCTTTTACTTGATATTGAAAGAATTGAATTCAATGGTGGATGACATTTATGATAATCTATCGATTGCAGCATGTAAGATGAATGGCAGGACAGGACCGGTGACACCGCTCCTCCACCCGACAAAGTGACACCCGACCGTCATGATCTTGTTACCGGAGAGCGGCTTTATGAAGGAGCTCGTCCACCAACCGGCATTCTTCCCGGCGAGGAGAGGAAGGCGATGTTGATAAATGATCCCGGGCCGAGGTAATCGATAATCCTGCCCGATGAATAATAATCTGAAGGGAGCCATGCCATCATCTTGATTTCCATACATTCTTACCCACACAATAGAGAAGAGCGCTTAAAAATCAAATTGTGCGCAGGCGCATTGACGGGAGGCCGGACAATGAAGAGAGTCCTTTCAGTAATATTGACATTTATTCTATCAGTTACTTTCCCTTGTTCTCTATCCGGACAAAAGACAGCAGCCGGACCAGCTTCTGTAAAAAAGCTTGATCATATTTCCCTGGCTGGAGAATGGCAGTTCAGACTCGATCCGGAAGGCGCAGGAGTGGCGGATGAATGGTTTTTAAGGCCCTTCGAAGAGAGGGTCATCTTGCCGGGCACAACGGATGAAAACAAGAAGGGAATATTTAAAGATGAAGTAAGAGACGATCGTCTGTCGCGCATTTGGTACTGGGTAGGAGCCGCGTGGTATCAGCGCCGGGTGACTATTCCGGAAGCATGGCAGGATCGACGGATCACTTTATTCCTTGAACGAACGAAAGATGTAAACGTCTGGGTCGACGATACCTACTGCGGCCACAGTCCCAGCTTAAGCGCTCCTCATACCTATGATCTTACGGAGGCCTTGCGTCCCGGCGAACACACGCTAACCATCCTGGTTGATAATTCAAGACTCCCACCGATTGGACCTGCCCATGCAGTGGATGAGCGCACCCAAACCAACTGGAACGGAATCGTTGGAAAGATTGAACTCCGTGCCACCTACAAACTGTACGTGGAGGAGATACAGGTGTATCCCGATATCGAGAATGACCAGGCTATTGTTCATGTATGTATCGGGAATCTGACCAGATGGGGAGGAAGCGCAGACCTTATCTTGCGGGCCCGAAACCTGGACATCGATGGTCCCGACGAATACAAGACAGTGATATGGCCGGTCATTATCGATGGAGGCAGCGGCTGGTTTAAGATTCCGTATCGGTTCGATAAGGATTATCCGTTGTGGGACGAATTTGATCCCGTATTGATGGAGATGGCCGTGACGGTTCAGACTCAGCCTGGTGCGGATCGGCTGAGTGATACTCGAGCCGTCAAGTTTGGGATGAGATCGTTTACAGCGGATGGCAGGGGTTTCAAAATCAATGGAAAGGGGACCTTTCTGAGGGGCAGTCATGATTGTGCCATATACCCTTTAACGGGTTATGCTCCTATGTCGAAGAAAGAGTGGCTGAGGATATTTGAGATAGCAAAGTCATATGGTATCAATCATTATCGGTTTCACACTTGGTGTCCTCCCCCGGCTGCATTCGAGGCGGCCGACGAGACGGGGATGTATTTACAGCCCGAACTTCCCAGCAAAACAGATTATGGAAAAGCCGAGCATGATGACTGGCTTCGCAAAGAGGGTGAAATGATACTCAAGGCCTATGGGAATCATCCCTCTTTTGTCATGTTTACCCTGGGAAACGAACTGGGGCGCAACCAGGCCTTCTACGATATGGTGGCCCATTTTAAACAGATAGACAGCAGGCACCTCTATGCACAGGGTTCCAATAACCAGAATGATCCGGGTCAAGATCTGAGCCTCGCTGAAGGCGATGATTTCTGGGTGACCGCAAAAACCGGTGATGATCTTCCGGTTCGCGGTTCTTACTTTCAAGGGAGTTACGATAAGGGACATATCGAGTCTTTTCCGCCTTCGACATTGGTCGATTTCGATAAATCCATAGCAGGTCTTCCTGTACCCGTGGTCGGTCATGAGATCGGATCTTTCCAGGTCTACCCCGATTACAGGGAAATATCCGAGTATACCGGAGTCCTCAAGGCACGCAATTATGAAATATTCAGGGACAGACTCAGAGAAAAAAAGATGCTGGATTTGGCAGATGATTTCGTGAAAGCATCGGGGGCCCTTGCCGTTATCTGTTACAGAGAGTGCATCGAGGCCTCCTTGCGGACCAGGTGGTTCGGCGGCTTTCAGCTGCTCGACCTTCACGATTTCTCGGGACAGGGCACGGCCCCGGTAGGCATTCTCAATGTCTTTATGGAATCGAAAGGACTTATCAAGCCCGATGAGTGGAGAGCCTTTTGTTCCGAAGTCGTTCCCCTTTTGAAAATGAAGAAATACACGTGGACGAATTCAGAGACCTTTACCGGTGCCATCGAGGTTTCGAATTTCGGACCCGCGGATTTTCCGGATGGGACGGTTGCATGGCGGGTCAGTGATTCTAAAGGAAATACTGTTCAATCCGGCCGTTCGGATTCAAAACGGATTCCGCAGGGCGCTCTGACTGAGATGGATCTGTTTTCGTTCTCTCTGACCGACGTTGCCGTTCCCCAAAAATTGACCCTCGAGCTCTCTTTGGACGGCACTCCGTATGCCAATTGGTATGATTTATGGGTTTATGAGTCCTCGGTCGATAATACAATTCCCGAGGATCTGGTGGTGACCGCCAGTCTTGACGATAAGACAATCGGGGAGTTGGAGGGAGGAGGGAAAGTCCTTTATATCCCTGAGAAGAACAAGCTGTCGAACTCTGTTAAGGGAGCGTTTCAAACCGATTTCTGGTGTTTTCCCATGTTCAGAAGTGCCGCTTTAAAGAGAAATATAGAAGTGGCGCCCGGAACCCTGGGCATACTTTGCGATCCGCATCATCCTGCCTTGGCTGAATTCCCGACATCCTTTCACAGCGACTGGCAGTGGTGGCGGCTGGTAAAGAACTCAAATCCGGTGATATTGGATGAGACATCTGCGGATTACCGGCCGATTGTGCAGGTGATAGATAATTTCTGGCGCAATCATAAACTCGGCATCCTGTTCGAGGCGAAGGTGGGACAAGGAAAGCTGCTGGTGTGTTCCATCGATCTGTTGAATAACCAGGATCGGCCCGAGGTGAGGCAGTTTTTGCACAGCCTGATCAAGTATGCCGATTCGAAGGAGTTTTCACCGGATGATGAGATGGGAGCCGAATGGATCAGGAATTTATTGCAGGAACGATAACCGCCTAATTAAAAATTTCTTCATCCATCTCTGCCAGATTGAGGGGATATTTCCCGTACTCCCTCACCAGCTTAACAATGAAATCATAGGTTTCGCCCGATACTTCGCTGGATACAGAGTGGTCAGACTGAAAAATGAATCCACCCCCCTTCGCAGCATTCAGTTTTCGCAATACTTCTTTCCTTATCAAATCCTTTTCTCCTGTTTCCCAAACCTGGATGTCGCTATTGCCGCAGAAGCCAATTTTATTGCCATATCTCTTTTTTAACTCAACGGCATCCATATTCGCTTTAGCTTCAAGCGGATTGTAAGCATCCACTCCCATTTCAATAAAATCCTCGAAAATTAGCTTGACGTTTCCACAGCCGTGATAAATCACCGGCAATTCATTCTGGTGGCATTCTTCAATCATGGCTTTCACCCAGGGCTTGAAATATGCCCTCCAATATTCCGGGTCGAACAGCATGGTTTGTTTGTATGCCACATCTCCCCATATCACCATCCCATCGAGCAAGCCGTCGGCAGCTTCAATTTGCGCTTTCAGGCAATCGAGATAAAACCGGCCGATCCTATTGATACACACCCCCAGGCGATCGGGATGCATTCCCATCCACAAAAGCGTGTTTTCCTGCCCCAACAGACGGGTCAAGCATTCAGAGCATTCGATCATGCTTCCATAGACGGGAAAATCTTTATGCAGCTCTTTCACCGTCTCGGCCCAGGGCGGAGAATTTCGTTCGAATCCATCGCCGACTCCGGCAATCTGGTTATCCCCTGCTTCAAAATATCGCCTTTTGTCAAACGGATCATCAAATTCAAAAGACTCCAGTTTTTCAATGGTATCGATGTCCCATGAGATAAATTCAGGCATGGGAAAATCGAATTTTTTCCGCATGATTGTCCTGAATCCGGTTTTCACCACGACTTCAGTTTCATCTTCCCTTATTGTTTCAAAGGATTGAATCTTTGGATCCATGTTGGGAATGGTTACCATCCAATCCAGATCGTAATAATAGTAGGGATTGGCATCTGCAGGCAGTCCTAATTCGGATCTCCAACGATCTATAAAACTTCCCCAGAAGAAATCGCTTATCGGAACCCGGTCCGGTTCTTCATGATGCAAAGCCCGGTTCATTCGGTTCAGTTTTGTCAGGCAGTTTGTTGTTCGCTCCATTTTCATTTCGATAAAGCCATTTTTTGAGGCCCGGTATTTGATTATCCATTCTACGATATCGGCCGTTCCCTTTGCCATCCTAAACTTACGGAATGCGAATACAGGGCCGGTTCAGCCAGTCGCAATTAATGCATTCCCCTGAGAATACTCTATCTATATAGATAACTTCTCCTATGCGAGTACTGTGATACAGCGAACCGGCAGCCTGAACTGATGTTAACAAACCATTTTTTTTAAGCCAGAGTACAATATACTCCCAGGATCCAGCCCCGTGTGCAATTGTATTCCTCAATTACCGAGTCCTGGATCGCGACCTCGGTTTGTCGGGGTGAGGAGGGCTTTCTTCTTTTCCAATATGTTATCGATCCCTTTGATCATTCTTGCTAACTCAAGAGGAAGCTTAGAAGTCGTGGCATCGCATGTGAAACGGCTGTATAGTATATGTTTGTATTACCAGTCATACTCAACACAAAGAAGGATAATGTCATGAAGAGTAAATTGACATTTCTGATTGTGGCCGCGACTCTTATGTCGTTCATGTTCGGATGTAAAACCAAGCCTGGATCTTCAGCTTTGCCTGACGAAAAGATTGAATGGCCGGCATTCATGCAGCAGCATGATATGATCTTTGATGATTTACCGCAACGGTGGCAGGAAGCCCCTCATTTTGGAAATGCCATGATCGGCTCCATGCTTTATCAGGAAGACAATACCGTTCGACTGCAGGTTTTCCGGGCCGATGTTCATGACCATCGCGACGATACCTACGGTTGGACAGCCTATAGTCGGCCGCGTTTTATGATCGGACATTTCTCACTCCATCCCATCGGCAGGCTCTCCGGCTGTAGCTGGAGAAAGGATCTGTGGAATGCAGAGCTGACGGGGATCATAAAGACAGATAAGGGCGAGATTCGGATTCGTCATTTCACCCATGCCGACGATATGGCGATTTTCACGGAGCTGACGCCTTCTCCCGGTGAGGTTGGATGTCGCTGGATCTGGCATCCGCATGCGGCCCGAACAACGAGAGCGGGTTATCCGACCAAAGAGGCTGAAATTGAAGAATTCGCGCGTAAATACGGCAAGCACTATGCTGAAACTCTGAAATTATTCAAGGCCAATCCAGCAGGGCGTCAAGAAGAAAAAGGCAATGTTTCGGTATGGATACAGGATCTCCTAGCCGGGGGCCAGTATGCCGCGGCCTGGAGTGAGGAGGTCAATAAAGAAACCCGGACACACATCGTCAGTATTGCCAACAGCTACCCGGAAATGGTCGCAGCGGAGACGGCGGTGTCGGACGTGAAGCGTTTCCTGTCGCTCGACCGGTCGAGCTGGGTAGATCGTCACCGCGACTGGTGGCATGATTATTACCCCAGGAGCTACGTCACCATTCCGGACAAGGGGTTGGAGTCGCTCTACTGGCAGACCATTTACCGCTTCGGCTGCACCACCAGAGAGGGGCGCTGCTTCGTGGACACGCCGGGCATCTGGTTTCAAGGCAAATCGTGGCCGTATTTTACGACCGACTGGAATATCCAGAGTGCCCACTGGGCGGTCTACGCATCCAACCGGCTCGAACAGGGGCAGGCGCTGGTTGACCGGCTTTGCGAGAAGCGTGAGGAATTGATCAAGGCGGTGCGCCCGGTGGAGTGGCAGGAGGACTCGGCCTATCTACCCATTGCCGTGGCCTGGGATATGAGAGGCAGCCGAATCGGCGACATGCGCTACTATCATCTCGTGGGAAACCTCCCCTGGACCATGCACAACATGTGGTGGCAGTACCGCTATTCTATGGACGACGAGATGCTGCGTGATGAAATCTACCCGCTGCTGCGTCGCAGCATCAGTCTCTACCTGCACATGGTCGGGGAGGGGGAGGACGGCAAGCTTCACCTCCCGCCGACCTTCTCACCGGAGCTGGGCGTCTTTCGGGACTGCAATTTCGACCTGGCGTTGTTCAAATGGGGGTGCCACACACTGCTCAAGGCGAGCAGGCGATTGGGAATCGACGACCCGCTGATTCCCCGCTGGGAGGCGGTGGTGAAGCGCCTCGTCGACTATCCCGTCGATGAATACGGATTCAGGCTGGGCCGCGACGAATCGTCCAGCCAAAATCACCAGCACTTATCCAACCTGCTGATGATCTACCCGCTCTACTTGGTCAACATCGAGCAGGAGGGCACCGCCGATGTGTTGAGACGTTCCTTCGACCGTGCCCGTGGGACTTCGGGACCGGGGGAGCGACTGGCCATGGTGCAGGCCCATGCCGCACCCATCGGCACCGCCATCGGTCTCGGGGATCAGGCCCTGGAATGCTTGAAGTTGCTCCAGGACGACCTCTATCCCAATGGTCTGTGGTATGAGAGCCCCTGCATCGAGTCATCCCTGGCCCTGGCCAACATCATCCAGGATATGCTCATCCAGAGCTGGAGCGATCCCGCGGCCGACGAGCCGGGGCCCATTCGTATTTTCCCTGCAGTTCCCTCGACCTGGAAAGATGTGGAGTTTCGTGATTTGCGGACAGAAGGTGCTTTTCTGGTCTCGGCAAAGCGCTCAGCCGGTCAGACTGAATGGGTAAGGATCAAAAGCCTGGCGGGCGAGCCCTGTCGTGTAAAGCCGGGCTTGAAAGGCCGGATCCATATTAGAATCGACCCCCCGCTCAAGCTAAAGCAGGTGTCGCCGGGGATATATGAGATTGATATGAAAAAGGGCGATCAAGTATTATTATATTAGAAGCTGGATGCATACCATAAAAGGATTGCCTTCACGGGCGTGCGCTACCTTATATACACGTAGTGATCCCCATTCAATCCGAATATTAAATCCGCCCAGGGAGTAATATATACTGAAAAAAGCGAGAGAGGAGATGTAGAATGCATAGAAAACAAAGCAAATATTTTCTAATCTTGGTCATCGTTTCCTTAGGGATAATGAGCAAGCCCGCCCCGACCCAGCAAAATAAGCCAAATCAGGGAGATTCCATTTTCGCAGGGACCATGGTCGACATGACCTGGCAGGAGGTGGAAAAAGCCGCCCAGGAGGGTGCTGTCATCCTGACTTCGACGGCGGTCATCGAGCAGCACGGTCCCCATATGAGCTGTGGTATCGACACTTACTTGGGCTATCTCTACTGCACTCATGTCCGGAAGGAACTTGAGTCGCGGGGGGTGAAAGCGCTGGTCGCGCCTCCTTTTTTCTGGGGGATTAATAGTGCCAGTCATGTATTTCCAGGTTCGTTCACAGTGCGCCCTGAAACCATGAAGGCGCTTTTGCATGATATTTTCACATCGCTAAAAAGCTGGGGCTTTACAGATATCATCAACATCAATGCTCATGGGGATGGAGCTCATATCCGAACTGTCATAGGGGCGATCATCGAGTCTCGCAAAAGCCTGGGTATCAATGTGCGCTATGCCATGCCTGACTGGCAGGCGAAACGTTCCGGGCTTTCCGGCAATGAGGGATTCATTCTCACCTATAAGGCTCCTGAGTTCGACATGGCTGCCATGAAATATATGGATCTGCATGCCGGAGCCTATGAGACCGGGCTGGTGGCGGCTTATTTCCCCAGTCAACTGAATGAAAAAGTGGCAAAAGAACAGATCGCGACCAAGGTGACCATGCAAGAGCTCGGAGAGTGGGTCAAAGACATGCGCCGGGTAACACCCTTGGGGTATTTGGGAGATCCGGCTAATTTTGATGCCGAACAGGCCCGAAAAGATTTCGAGGAGGAGTGCCGAGGCCTGGCAGATGCTGTGGAGAATATACTCAAGAAATAATCGTTTTCTGCCACGTTTCAGCGAACCTCGACCATACATGATACGTGTGCTCAAGCAAGTAATGGCGTCTGCGCCGGATCAATGAGTGACAGGCGGTCGCAAGAACATTTATGGGATTATCCTCTTTTTCTTGAGAAACGGCATCCCTTTCCAGCGTTACCACACCTTTAAGGTCAGCCGGCCTGCGCCGGGATTGGAAAAAGGCCCTGCGCACGAGTTTTTCGAGTCCCTTTTCCTACCATAAAAATCGCGGTCGATTGTCAACGGGGAACCATCCGGATTTTCGAAGGCCGATTCCGAGATCTTGGTTTTGCCCAGGAGCTTTGTCGTAACCAGCGGATTGGCTCTTGATGTTATCGACTCATCTAATGTGAGAAAAAGATATATGCCGTCATCTTTTTCCTCTAACTCGATCATAGGATCAAAATCGGCCTTGATCAGGGGGTGGGATTCCTCTCGACAAGGCCTAGCCCCATTGAGATAGACATTTCCTTCCGACTGCAAAGGAAACACGGCGTCGTCATAGACGGCCGGGCCAAAATCCAAGGTCTTATCCGATGGGGTCGGATGATTCGTACGTCGCTGGACAAAGATGTTGTTGTAGAAACGGTTGTCACTGCCGGCGATGTTTCTCACTCCGGCCACTTCCGTTGAGTGGGCGCGGTGGTAGGGAGTGAAACGGTTCGGTTCGGGGCGATACCAGATCCTGCCAGCGAACAGATTATGGACAAAGGCGCCGCCTTCCGACCAGTCTCTCAGCACAATGTCGGACAAGAAGACGTTATTATCAACCAGATAGGGGCCGTGGTTGACTTCGGAAAAGAGATCGTCGGTGGTGTTGTGATAAAGGATATTGCCGGTGATGCGGGTCCCCTGGGCCATCCAGTCAATCCAAATTCCCCTGCCGGTGTTGTGGATGTGATTGCTTTTGATAAGCATGTCGATAGAGGCATGGATCTTGATCCCGGCGATCTCCGCGCCTGAGAATAGCCGCTTGGTCCAGATATTGTAGATATGATTATTCGTGATTTGACTGAATACACCTCCCAAGCTGCCGCAGATGCCGGTCTGCTCACAGTTGAAGATAGTATTGTTCCGGATAATATGCCCGCCGATTGTCTCTTTCGACCAGCCTATATGCAAGGCTCTGAATATCACCTCATTGTAGTGTGTGGCCCCGTCCTTGACCCGGTTTCTGGACCAGACATTCTGGCCTGTTTTTCTGTCTTTACCAAGGGTGATACCGGAACACCGTGAATCATGGATCACATTGTTTTCAATAATCCAGCCTTTGCTCCAGTGGGTGCCGATGAGACCTATCTGTTCAGCCGTGGGCGGGGCCCATTGGGTGGCGGCCTGGCTCAAGCGGAAACCGTGGATGGTTATGTAATCGCATCCCGGTTTATCCGGGTAAAAGCAGCTGTCTCTGACATTGATCTCCACCAATTCCTGATTGGGATCGGCGCCCTGGAAGTTGGCGTAGATAGTCGTATTCTCATGATCGGATTCGCAATACCACGTGTAGGTCGAGCCTTTCGGATCGAAGTTCCCGGAGATGGGTTCGGGTTGCAAAACTGCCTCCAGGGTGTCCATCTCATAAAGCGATTTACCGTTGAGATACACATCCCCGGTATGGTGCTGCCGACCTTGGTTATTAAACCAGTCACCGGCGATGACATCCTGATAGGGATTGTAGTCTCTAAAAAAAGCATTGGGCAGGGTGACTCTCCAAACATCCCCTTTGAATCGCTGCCAATCGGTGATCACTTCCGAACCCTTGATCTCGACCCGGGCACCTTCAGCCGCCCTGTATACAATTCGGTTGGATGGTGAACTGCCTCCACGCGGAGGTGTGATCCGTTCGCGATAGACGCCCTCGTGGACAGTGATCACATCACCCGGTTGTGCGATCTGTGCGGCAGCAGAGATGGTTCGAAAGGGCTGCGCTTCAGAACCGTTATTCTTGTCGTTTCCATTGACTTTCACGTGGAATTCCTCCGCCGGGAGTGAAAGCGTGAACAGCGCCAGACATAAAACCAAAGTGAGTGTCTTCATCGTTGGCCTCTCTTTTATTTTGTTCTTGACCGGGGCTACGAATCGCCGTTGAATTCTTTGACAGCGTCGATCATGGCCACGACATTGGCGACGGGTGTGTCGGCCTGCACATTGTGAATGGCGTTAAAAATGAACCCACCGTTCCTGGAGAAGATCTCGCAGCGCTTCATGACCTGTTCACGAACCTCCGCCGCCGTTCCGAAGGGCAGGGTGTGCTGCGTGTCCACGCCGCCTCCCCAAAACACCAGCCTATCACCGAATCGCTGTTTCAGTCGAACCGGGTCCATGCCGGCGGCGGAGGACTGCACGGGATTGATGATGTCGAACCCGGCGTCGATAAAGAGCTCCATGAGTTCAAAAACAGCACCACAGGAATGCTTGAAGGTCTTCCACGTGGTGTGAGCGTGAATCCAGTCATTCATCCGTTTGTAATATGGGAGCCAGAGTTCTTCAAAGGTCGCCGGAGCACAAAAAGTGCTCCGCTGGGTGCCGAAGTCCGTGCCGCACAGGAACACGGCATCGATACGATTGCCGAGACGCTCATGAAGGTGCTGGAGGTTGATCAGGGCATATTCAATTTGCTTATCAAAGACGGCGCCGACATAGTCCTTCCGTAGGGCCGTCGATACATACCATTCAGCGATGTCACGAATCCCTTTAGGATGGGTCAGGAAAGGAGCCGGGACTAAAGCGATGTCACCCAAGGCCATGCCCGGAAAACTCGCGATAATGCCCAAACCGGTCTTCTCGGCCCTGGTTATTTCCATCTCATAATGGGAAAGATGTTCGTCAGAGAGCTCACTGAATTCCTCCAGGTTGTCCTGAGGATCGAGCTTGTCTTCGTCTATCGGATCTTGCCGTACTATCGTATCAAAAAAGAATCCGCCCCCCGGCATGTGACCGCTCGCCGGAGCGGACAAGTCACCTTTGGGATAGATATAGGTGTCCCGTCCTTCGGTGGTCACATTAAAATCCTCGGGAACCAACAGAACCTGGCCCCAGGGGCTGCTCCATTCTTTCCATCCCTTGAGAGGGAAGCCGAATATCGTGTTCGGTGCCAGTACACCCGTCACATTCACTCCCAGGGCAGCCGCCAGGTCATCCTCAATCAAGCCCAACATCTGATACGGCTCACAGGTCTTGACCGGGTGCTTCTCCAGGCCATAATGGTCCCTTAATGCGGCCACGACTCTGACATGCATCCCCGTAACCGCTGTTCCTCCAAAATCCATGGGGACCGGACAGGCTTGATGATTCAAGGCATTTCTCAGTTTCTCTCTGCTATTCACGGTTTTGTTTCCTTATTTTTTTCAGCCAGTAACGCTCGATTTCTTCTAAAGATTTACCCTTGGTCTCCGGCAGCAGGATCCCAACGAAGAGAACCAGCACCACACAAAAAAAAGCGTACACGAAAAAGGGGAATCCATGATGAAATTTATCCACCAGCCAGGACCCTTCTTTATCCATCATGGGAAAGGTCTGGGACACGAGATAATTGGCTATCCAGAGACAGACCGTGGCGATGGCCATGGCGCGACCCCGGATGCGGGTGGGAAAGATCTCCGATAGGATCACCCAGGTGACAGGCCCCACGGACAGGGCGAAACAGGCAATATAGCCCAGAATAAGTACCAACAGCCACAGGGAGGTTTGCTGTTGATAGGCGGCCAATCCCATCGCCGTCAAGGTGAGCCCCATGCCGGCTGCCCCGATGAGCATCAACGGTTTGCGCCCCAGCTTGTCCACCGTCCAGATGGCGACCATCGTGAAGGTCAGGTTCACAGCCCCCACGATGATGGTCTGCAAGAGGGCTGCATTGGTTTCAGAGCCCATCTGTTTGAAGATTTCCGTGCCGAAGTACAGGAAGACATTGATCCCCGTGACCTGCTGCAGCACGGCCAGGGTGATGCCGATCAACAGCACGATCTTCATGCCCGGCTCCAGCAGCTGGCGCAGAGAACCGCTCTCCAGGGCCAGGTTCTCTTTGATCTCCGCAAGCTCGTTTTGGGCATAGGCCACCCCGTCGGCCCGGGTCAGAATCTTCAGGGCCTGATCGTCATGTCCTTGCTTGCTGAGCCAGCGGGGGCTCTCGGGCACGAAGAACAGCAGCAGGAACAGGGTCAAGGCAGGCAGTGCTTCAGATCCGAACATCCAACGCCATCCGGCCTCCTGGTTCCACAGGATGTCCCCCTGCATGTCGATGAAGTAGTTTACGAAATAGACCACCATAAAGCCCGTGACAATGGCCAGCTGATTGACCGACACCATGCGCCCGCGTATACGGGCCGGCGATATCTCTGCAATATACAGGGGACTGGTCATGGAGGCGGCTCCCACGCCCACGCCGCCGATGATGCGGTAGATAATAAAGGTGACCAGGGCATTGGGCAGGGCCGTGCCTACGGCCGACACAAAAAACATCACAGCTGACATGATCAGGACCTTCTTGCGTCCCAGTGTATCACTCAACACCCCGGCCAGCGCACAGCCCAGGGCGCATCCGATCAAGGCACAGCCCATGGCCCAGCCTTCCTGGGCGGCGCTCAGGGCAAAATGAGACTTGAGAGGTCCGATTGCCCCATTGATCACCCCGGTATCGTAGCCGAACAGCATTCCCCCGAGAGCCGCCACTAGCGACACCCTGATCACAAAGGCCGTATTCCCTGATTGATGATGCGGCAACCTTGATCTCCAGTCCAGAGCGAACCTCGTTTTATCGATGCCTCGGGTCAGACAACGAATAATGTGGGATGGGAACCAATATTGTTGTCAGGTCATTTTTGAGCCTGCGCCGGCTTTGTGTAGACGACTTCACCCCCGATAACCGTCATTTCCGGTTCGATCTTCCAGATATCCTCAGCCGGGATGGTCATGTAATCGGCGGGAATGACCACAAAATCAGCCAGCTTCCCGGCCTCGATCGATCCCAAGATGTCTTCCGCAAACATAGCGTAGGCACCACCCATGGTCGCGGCCCGTAAAGCCTCTTCTCTGGTCATGGCCTGTTCCGGTATCCAGCCGCCCTGAGGATTATTTTCCCTGTCCTGTCTGGTGACCGCGGCATGTAAGGTGTAAAATGGATTGAAGGGAGATACGGAATAATCCGTCCCCGTTGCGACCACCACACCTAGATCCAACAAATCACTCCAAATATAGGCATACTTCAATCGTTCAGTCCCCATCCTGGATTCGGCAAAATGCATATCCTCGGTGGCATGCAGCGGCTGCATGGACGCAACAATTCCCAGCTTGGCGAGCCTGGGTACGTCTTCGGCAGTTAGCACCTGACAATGCTCAAGAGCGAACCTGGCATCTCTACCATCAGTCCCGGTTGCCTTCAGAGCCCTTTCGTAGGCGTTGATCGCGATGCGATTGGCGGCGTCGCCGATGCAGTGTGTTCTCATATTGAAACCAATTTTAAGCAGCTCGGTCGCAGATTGAGCCAATTCGTCTTCACTTCGTCTGGGTTCCCCAAAAAAACCCGGATAGTCGCTGTACTCTTCCAGGAAAAGCGCACCCCTTGATCCCAGAGCTCCATCTGCAAAAGCCTTGACCGAGCGGATGAAGTATTTGTTGTTATAGCTAAACGGTTTGCCCAGCTTTTTCGCCGCATCCTCCCTGACCATCTCGTTGATCCTTATCCTGAGCAATCCCACCTCGTATAGTTTTATTCGTCTTTGAACCTCTTCATAGCCCGTCATGCTGGCGCCATGGATGGTCGTGAGTCCGCTTGCCACGGCCAATTGAGTCCCTTCTACGAGGTTGCGGCTTATTTCGTAATCGGTCGCGGGAGGTAACGGTGGAATAAGACGTGTTAGTTGAGAAGGCGCCCTTTCTACGAATTCGCCAGTGGGCTCCCCATTCGCGTCTTTCTTAATGTGGCCGCCAGGAGGATCGGGAGTGTCGCGGGTAATGCCGGCAAGCTCCAGGGCTTTGCTGTTGGCACCGCTGCCGTGTGTGTATCGGCTGATATAGACCGGATTATCGGGGGCCACGGCATCGATCAACTCCTTACGGAATTCCGGCGGATCCCAAACATCCGACATCCAGCCGCTCAATACCAGCCACCGCGGCTCGGGCCCCGGCCTCATTCCTTCCCCGGTAGCTAAGCAGCGTTTTATCACTTCCTGCATTCGCTTTACCGAAGCCCACTCACCGATCGCAGGCCGTATGTCCGGAGTTCGTGGATACAGTTCTCTTTCTCCGTACCTGATGTGCACATGGGCATCATGCAAGCCGGGGATTACGGTTTTGCCTTCCAGGTCGAACACGAAGGTGAGAGGACCGATAAAAGCCTTAGCGCCGGCATCATCACCAACGTAGATGAACCTGCCATCTTTCACCGCAATGGCGGATGCTGTGCTGAATTCTTCATCAACAGTGTAGATGTTGCCATTGAGGTATACCCTATCAGCTTCTTGAGCGTCACCAACCGCAGCCGGTACCGGCATGAACATCACAAGCAGCACAAATATTGAAAATATACCAGACAGTCTTTTCGCTGTATTCATGTTATCCGCTCCTTTCCCCATACACTGTGATAGGTCGTAACAATCTCGTCTTCCTAAAGGACAGCCGAGTATATTTTTATCATACCTTGTAGAATTCTACCAAATTATTATCCTAAAAGCCTTAGTCAATAACTCGTGGGGAAATTTGTGTCAGGTTTTGGTCACGACAATTGAGAGAATGAAACGGAGGAAGCTGGGGTGCCACAAAAAATGTCGGGCGATTAAGGATTCGAACCGGTGACTCTGACCGGAGTTTTATTCTATCCCGATCTTTTTGCTTCTCTCGAGTTCATCGGCTACATAATCCAGCTCGAGAGATTCCAGCGTGCTACGTTTGGGATATCCCGAGCTCGTATCCCAGCCCTGGAGGCTGTAGAAGCGAGTTTTGAATGCATCGAATTTGTTTCTATCCAGTGTTCTCCGTGAATAGCCGTAGTAATCCCATTTCCCATTTTCTTTACCCGGCATATGTGCGTTACGGACTTCGAGCGGGAAAGTCGGTCGTTTTTCATATATGTTGTCGACGAAGTGAACCATATCCCTGTGACGACCCTGAAGGGTCCAGATGGCATGGTCGAGATTCCAGATTTTGCGGCCCAACTCTATTCCGTCCCGAAAGGAAAAGTCCTTTCCCGTGACCGCTTTGACATATTTTGGTTCGGCAATACCGGTGGAGCCGATCTTATCGGGTCTGTGGATATTGATGAAATCAGGCCAACGGCTGTCGCAGAAGAGCATGGATTGTTTCCAGAACCGGGTGTAATATCGATGCCAGGAGACCAATTTGGCCATGTGCTCGGAATAGATGTTTTTCTCGCGCAAGTGCAGCAATACGAGATTGCCCTGAAAGGGGACCATTTTGTCGGTGATAATTTTTACGACTTCCTCAGCTGTCAGAGAGGGAATTTGGCCCTGCGCTTTTGCCTGCCCGTATTCCCATTTAATAAAATCAAAATCGTGCTCATTGATGTCCCTGTCGCCCAGCAGCGTGCCGTAGCCCCAATAAACCTGGGCTCTAGGCTCTTTGTGTACCGGGATGCCCCAATACGGGAACATAAGTATGCCGCTGTCCAGGTCCTGCTTTCTTCTTCCCCATTTTTCGGCTGCCCTCACAAATCCACCGGAAATGTCTCTCCCAAACTGGCTTTCGTTGCCTTTGCCATCGTTGCCGTAGGCGACCATCCGCACGAATTGCTCCACAAATTCCCTACTTCCATACGTGCTGAAATCGAGCGGGCAGTCAGGAATTTCCGCCGACTTCAACCGACCCGTCATTTGAAGAATACGGAGATAAATTAAACCCAGATTTATTTCCGCCGCATTGAGACCGTATCGATTGATCAGATCAGAAGCTGACCGCTGGATGTCGAGGCTTTCGGCATCCCCATAAAAGGCGGAAGCCATGCATGACGCTTCATTACCCGAGGCGTCTTTGTATCTGGCCCGGCAGCCGGAATGGCATCCCAGACAGGCTTGGGGTCTTTGGTCAATTTTCGGGCGGCCTTTTGCCCACTCTATGATCGGAGCGGGTGGGCTCTGAAATTGCATCGAGCCCCAGTTTTGCTTTAGGTGAGCCAGATTAAAGGCATAATTTTCCTTTTGCCATAATCGGGCAACCAAAAGCATCTTGGGATCGTTGATCGCCACATGCCCGGTTCCGATCACACTGATGGCCTTGAGGTTTTTGGAGCCAAAGACAGCCCCGAAGCCCCCTTGTCCCGCCGCATTGCTGGCGTCGTGAATCAGACAGGCCAGCCGGCTCTGATATTCTCCGGCCGGTCCGATGGCCACCACCGCCGGACGCTGGGTTGTCCTACCTCCTTCTTTTCCGGAAGGACTGTTCCAATCGCCATGCTTCCCGCTCTCAGCCACTTCTTTCCAAATGGTTTTCTGGCAATCCCATGTTTCCTTGCCCCAAAGAGATAGGGGAGCGCAGTCCTTTATGCGGACATCTTCGTCTCTGATGTCGATCCAGACCGGTTTATCCGCTTTCCCCTGGATGACTACCCCGTCCCACCCGGCAAACTTAAGCATACCAGAAAATCTGCCGCCAAGGTTGCTGCGTGTGAACCATCCGATAGGATAGGATTGGACTCCGATTCCCTGTACCTCTGTCCTGCCCGAAGCTGCCGGTGTCAAGGTCCCGGATAGGGGAGAGGTCATCATGGTGATTACATTGGAGGGATCGAAGCCATCGATTGTTTTGTCCTTGACCAGGTCAAAGAAGATGGCCGATCCCATACCGTGTCCCCCCATCCAATGTTGGTATTTGCTGGTGGGGATTATGCCGGCTTTTCGTTCCGTTAAATCCAGGCTCAGTATTTTCCCTGCATAACCGTTCATTCGGTATCCCTCCCGATCGCCCTTTTCAACTGTCCGGGTAGCCGAGTTTCCTCCAACTCGGACCCCTCAAATTCACCTTGTATCCTT
>Ga0180437_10005166_pt1 | contig 18011 bp, 18 predicted proteins | sample SS_ome_4_FD_132410 | JGI IMG/M metagenome (GOLD analysis project Ga0180437, IMG submission 132410) | Hypersaline lake sediment archaeal communities from the Salton Sea, California, USA - SS_3_D_1 metaG | ecosystem: Environmental > Aquatic > Non-marine Saline and Alkaline > Hypersaline >... | reverse complement strand
CTTTCCCTTCGCGGGAAAGGATTAAGGAGAGGGTCAATATGTTGAGAGAAAGGAAGATGGAAATAGTGAGCGGCCTGGCTGATGATTTGTCGCGAAGCACTATTATCATTTCTACTAATTATCAGGGTCTGCTTGCTAAACAAATGGCTGAGTTGCGTAATGCGCTGGCGAAAGCAGGTGTCGAGTATCATGTGGTAAAGAACACGCTGGTCTATCGTGCCGCTGAGAAGGTAGGCAAGCCGCAACTGATGGATATAATCGAAGGTCCCATGGCTCTGGTTTTTGGCTACGATGACGTAGTTAATGCAGCTAAGGCTCTTAACCAGTACATCAAATCTGCTGCATTGTCTTTAGAAATTAGAGGAGGATTGCTAGGAGATCGAATTCTGCTTCCAGAGGAAGTGGTGAACCTGGCCAATTTGCCACCTAGAGAAGTCCTTATCTCCAAACTAATTGGGCAATTGCAAGCCCCCCTAGGAACTTTACATAATACCCTTAGCTTTCCCTTGCAGGGGCTATTGAACTTGTTGCAAAACAGGGCTCAGACCGCTAACGAATAATAAAGGAGGAAATCATGCCACCAGAGGAAATCGTGTCAGCAGAGGAATCAGATAAAGAAGTTAAAGAAGGGGAGGTGAAGAAGGTGTCAAGAGCAAAGAAAGAAGCTAAGGGTTTGACCAAGGAGGAAATTATTGCTGCCATTAAGAATATGACAGTAGTGGATCTAGCTGATTTGGTCAAGACCCTGGAGAATGAATTTGGGGTTAGTGCTGCTCCTGTAGGAGTAGCAGCGCCAGCGGCTGCTCCTAGCGTGGCAGCAGAAACACCACCGGAGGAGGAGAAGACAGAATTTAGCATCACCTTAAAGAGTTTTGGCGAGAAGAAAATCGAGGTTATCAAGGCAGTACGTGAGGTAACTACTCTGGGATTAAAGCAGGCTAAGGACTTGGTAGAAGCTGCTCCGCAGGTAGTAAAGGAAGGCGTTCCCAAGGAAGAGGCTGAAACAATAAGGCAAAAACTAGAGGCTGCTGGGGCGACTGTAGAAATAAAGTGAAATCGAAAGCTGTGCATCTTGATTTTACGCTTTGATTTTTGATTTTGGGTAATATTTCACTCGTTGTTTGCCAGACTATTTTGGGGCTGGGAGGCTTCTTCGTCCTTCTGGGCATTATTTTCATTCTTTGGAATAGGAGAGAACAGAAAAGATATTACAACTCGATTTTGTTGACTAAAAAGGACATTAAGGAGTCTCTAACCCATGAACCGGAACGTCCTTGGCTAAGCGCTTGGCAAATAGGAGGCATGATTTCCCTTATTGTTGGTGGTATGCTGTTGATAGGTGGTGGGGTCATGTGGCTAATTATGTATTAAGCCTCCCCAGATTATTAGAGGTCAACAAGGCAGAATGTCAATGGTTGTCCAAGGCTATTTCTTTGTCTCAGTACTGCTACATGATTAGTCGGGCGACCCAGCAAAAATCCGATAATTTAGAAACGATCGTAATGAGAAGGTATGAAATGCGAGGTGGGGGGAGGCATAATTAAGAATTATCCACTCTGTAAGGATGATAGGGTTAATGTCTGAAACTAGAATAAGTTCTGGCCATGAGGGAAATAAGCAAAATAATTGAAAGATGCTATGATTGTGAGCTTTGCGTTGAGGACTGTGAATTCCTGAAGCGGGTCTGTAAAACGCCCAGGGAGCTAGCTGAAAAATTCAAGGTTGGCTTTTTTAGAGAAAAAATCCGTGTTCCTTACTCATGTAATCTTTGCGATTTATGTGAAAAAATTTGCCCCGAGGATTTAAACATTGGGAAGATGTGTCTGGAAGCACGGCAGCAGCTAGTAAAAGAGGGATTAGCTCCCTTGCCCGCCCATAAGTATGTAAAAAGGAATCAAGAGTGGAGCCTATCAAGATCTTTTGCTTTATCCCTTCCCGATCCCAATACTGATGGCTGTAAGAGGGTCTTCTTCCCTGGCTGTAATTTGTCGGGCTATTCACCCTACTTGGTTATTGAGACCTACGATTATCTTCGGGAAAGGTTGGCTGGCACTGGCATCATTCTGGGGTGTTGTGGGGCTCCTACTCGGGAGTTAGGAGAGGAATCACAATTTGAAGAAATGTTGGAAGGATTAGAGTCAGCGATGAGGCAATCGGGGACGTCTGAGATGATTGTAGCATGCCCTTATTGCTACTATAACTTTAAGCACTATGCACCTCAGTTTCAGATGAGGTCCCTATATGAGGTAATGGTGGAGGTTGGACTTCCAGAGACGAAGAGAACACGTGGGTGGACCTTCTCCCTCCATGATTCCTGTAAAGCTAGGTGGGAGGAAGACATTCAGCAGAGCGTAAGGGCAGTGGTGAAGAGAATTGGCTATGGAATAAAGGAAATGGAATACTCTCGGGATATGACTCGGTGCTGTGGGGTAGGGGGAGTGATTTCTTTTGTGGACTTTGACTTGGCGAAAAATATCACCAAACGGAGAATAGCTGAAGCCCCTTTTGATATACTCACCTATTGTGGTAGTTGCCGTGAGGCTTTCGCCCGGGAAAAACCCTCCATCCACGTTCTTGACCTTATCTTCAATCCCAATTGGGTGGAGGATAGGATTAAACCTCCTAATAAGGAATCGATCCGCAGGGAGAACCAAGCGTTTCTTAAGTCGCAATTAGAAAGTAGAAGGTGAAGTGACGCCCCTTGCTGCAAAAGCAGCTGGGGCGTAGAATATCTCTGGTGAACTGGGCCTCGGGCTCGCTTTTACGGCGGGCTTTTTGACGCAGCTGGGTACGCCTAATTAAGGATAAATACCTGACTGCGCATAATATAAAGGAGGTTGCTACGATGTCATCTCATGAGTATGAGGCTCTAAAGCTTCAAAAGAGCGAGGAGGTGGGCGAAATTTTGGAGTCAAGGCATATACTGGATGACGAGGTAAGAATGGTCATACATAATGCAGAGAGTAGAGGGGGAAAACTTTATCAGCCAGAAACAGAAAGGTTTCTGGCGAAGCTTAGAATCGCAGACATCACGTTCTATGTTGAATATTCATTTGCCGGGGAGAAAACTTATATCGTCCATACGGCTTATTCTCACAGGGCAGAATTGGAGGAATAATGGAAGAGTGGTACTGTTTTAAATGTAATCAGAAAATGGATGGAAAAGACCTAACTGCTGTTTACATGGAGATAGTCCGCTTTATTCCGGGTCTGCAATGCCCTGGATGTGGAGCAGCATATCTAACGGAGAAGACAGTTGTCGAGGTAGTGAGTAAGGGCGAGGAAGAAATAGAGGCGAAACTCTAGGCTAGCCGCTGAGAGATAAGCCAGCAGAGGCTTGAGACTCTAAATGAAGGACGAAGTTAAGGAGACCAAAGAATTTTCAGCCAGGACATATGAATCCCCCCTCTTTAGCAGCATCCTTGGGGATACCTTGCACCCGGGTGGCTTAAAGTTGACGACGAAAGTAGCGGAGCTTGCCCAAATATATAGGGGCTCTCGGGTCCTGGACATAGCCTGTGGCAAGGGGATTACTGCTTGTTTCTTAGCTCAGCGATATGGTTGCTATGTGGTTGGGATTGATTTATCAGCTGAACTGATATCCCTGGCGCGAGACAAAGTGCAGAGCGAGGGGCTATCAGGCAGGGTCGATCTTTTTCTGGGCGATGGAGAATGTCTGCCCTATAGAGATTCGCTATTTGACACGGTTATCAGCGAATGTTCATTTTCGCTCCTGCCAAATAAGGAAGCCGCAGCCATAGAAATCAAGCGAGTATTAAAGCCCAGGCGCAAGCTGGTGATTGCCGATGTCTTCCTTCGCGGGCAGATATCTGAAGAGCTCCGGACCAAGGCAAGCTTCGCCTCCTGTATTGCTGGTGCTAAAAGCCTTGAAGGCTACGTCAAGCTTTTTAAGCAGGTTGGTTTCAGAGACCCTTATGTTGAGGACCATCCCGAGGCGCTGAAAAAGGTAGCTTACCAAGCGTTGGTGAGTTTTGGGTCGTGGGAGGCATTTTTAGCTCAGATATGGGAAAGATCGACCAGTTCTTTGGGGGGCAAGGATTCGGGCAGGGTTGGGAAGCTTTGGCAAAGCTTATTTAAACAAGGGAGGCCGGGCTACGCTTTGCTATCTTTTACTAAGCCTGAGGGGTAATGTTGGAGATGGAAGGTTTTTTAGAGGAAACAGAAAGCCTGTGTCCTGAGTGCCTGGGCAGAATAACAGCCAGGAGGTTGGTGGAAGGTGGGGATGTCTATATAGAAAAGGCCTGCCCTGGACACGGCAATTTCAAGGTTCTCATCTGGAGGGGTGATGAGCTATACCGGGAATGGGGAATCGGTGAAGTTAACTCCAAATTAATCAAAAAGAGACTTACTTCGACCGAGAGAGGATGCCCTTATGATTGTGGACTTTGCCCCAATCATGAGGGGGAGACCTGCACGGTCCTTATGGAAGTCACCAGTGGATGTGATATCGCGTGTCCAGTTTGCTTTGCCAGCGCCAATAAAGATTTGGGACACGACCCCGATCTCAACGAAATCAGGGAGATGTTTCAGACTGTTTTGGAGGCTTCAGGACCATGCCCTGTGCAACTAAGCGGCGGAGAGCCTGCCACCCGCGACGACTTGCCCGACATCATAGCCCTAGGCAAGGAGATGGGCTTTGGGCATATCCAGATAAATACCCATGGCTTAAGGATTGCCAAAGACAAGGAGTATCTGCATAGATTAAAGGAGGCTGGCACTGACCTAATATATCTACAATTCGATGGTGTATCCAATGATGTCTACCGTTATACCAGGGGTGCCAATCTATTTGAGCTCAAAGTTCAAGCCATAGAACATTGTGCTGAAGTTAAAATAGCAACTATTCTCGTCCCAACCCTAATCCCCAATGTCAATGACCATAAAATAGGAGACATTGTTCGATTTGCAAAGAAGCAGATTCCGATCGTGAAAGGCATTCACTTTCAACCGATTAGTTATTTTGGAAGGTATCCAAGAGCGCCCAGAAATGAGGATAGAATAACGATACCGGATGTGCTCAAGGCGCTTGAGGTTCAGACGGCGGGAGAAGTTAAGGTCAAGGACTTTGTGCCGCGGAGACGCAAAGATTCTCACTGTGGCTTCTCGGCTTTTTACGTACTGATGGAAGATGGCACGCTGCAGGCGACCACCAATTTTGAACTTAGACAGAGTCCTCTTTTAGGTTCAGGTTGTGTAAAAGAGTCCCCTGCTGAGCATGTGCGGCGCTTTATTTCGGAGAGAGGGAGATTTGTTGAAAAGAATGGGGGACGAAGCCAAGCTCAGCTTGGCTCCTGGCAGAGCTTTTTTGAGCGGGCGGAAACGGATTACCTGTCAATTTCAGGCATGCCTTTTCAGGATGCTTGGACTGTGGATTTGAAGAGACTACAGGGATGTTGCATCCACGTAGTTACCCGTTATAAGCAGTTGGTACCTTTTTGTGCCTTTTATCTCACCAGCGCCAGCGGGGAAAGGTTACACCAAGAAGGTAAGGTTAGCTCACAGGTTATCTATGTTTCTTGAGGAGTGGGTTCATAACAGAATCAGGCAGGAGGTGAAGGAGAACGCCGAATGTCAGCAGTATATAACTGAGAAAGATTTGAAGAGCATCACCAGGAAGGTGATAGAGGATTTCCAGCTCTTTAAGTTGAGAAAAACTCTGAATCATGCCTACCAAGAAAGTGTGTTTTATCAGGAGCTATTCCGTAAACACGGCATTAATCCCAGTGACGTGAAATCTTTGGCCGATTTGCCCAAGGTACCATTCACTAAACCAGCGAATTTGGCAGAGGTCCCATATAAGCTTCTTTCCGTCTCTTTGACCAAGGTCGACCGGGTATTTACTCGTGTCACTTCAGGGACTTCCGGTCAGCCCAAAAAGGCCTTTTTTACAGGGAATGATTTAGAGGTAATCACAGATGGTATGGCAGCAATTATGAACACGGCGTTTTCCTCTAGTGGGATGGCTGCCCAGGGATGTGTAATTCAAATATTTCTGGCAAATGGGACACCTATGAGCCAGGTGAACCTGGTGGCAAGAGGAGTTGAGAAGATGGGCGGCTTGCCTGTTGCTGGAGATATCACCGTGGACACTGGAGAGCAGATCGAGGCTATACAAGAAGCTAGGCCGGTCATGCTCATGGGTTCAGCATTCCGCATCTATCGGATTACCCAGGAAGCAAGGCAATCCCATAACTTGGCCAAAATAGGGGTTAAAATCATTTTTATTACATCTGAATATTTGTCCCCATCAATGAGGAGGAGTTTGAAAGATTTTTGGAAGGCGGAGGTGTATCACCACTATGGCATGACCGAGGCTGGATTAGCAGCAGCAATAGAGTGCCAGGCCCATGATGGCTTCCACTTTAACGAGGCTGATTTCTTGTTCGAAGTTGTGGATCCGGCTACAGGGGAGGTGCTTAAAGAGAGCGAGGAAGGTGAATTGGTCTTCACAACTCTTAGCAGGGAAGGGATGCCTTTAATCCGATATAGGACGGGAGACATATCCACATTGATTCGGGACCCTTGTAAATGCGGGGCCTCAACACTAGGCAGGATAGGCGCGATTACGAAAAGAGTTGGCTTAATAGCGACAATAGGTAGAAGAAAGCAGATATACCCGGCACTATTTGATGATGTGCTCTACTCTTTCCCTAGGGTCATTGACTATAGAGTTTTCCTAGCTAATGAGGGAAAAAAGGATTGCCTGACCTGCAAAGTTGAATTAACCGAGAAGGAAGCTGGACTTGAGGAGAAGTTAACTGAGGCCATATTGAACATCACTCCAATCAGGGAAAGTTTCGAGGCAAACTTATTAACTCAACCACGGGTAGAATTTGTAGTGCCAGGGGAGATAAAACGGTCAGGAAGAGTTAAACAACGTATAATAGATAAACGCTAGCCAGCCTAGTGGCTCTTAACTCAGCTCCGCCTTAGCTAGTAACGCCGCTCCAAGAGCACCCATAGTTTGTGGCTCTTCAGGAACTACGATCTCCATCTTTATTTCTTCTTCCAAAGCCTTTTTTACCCCTACGTTCTTGGCCACACCACCAGTAAAAACTACATCCCTCTTAAAACCGACAGTTTTCCCCATAACCGCTACTCTGGAGGACACAGCCTTAACTATGCCGGCGATGAGGTCTTCCCTAGACTTGCCCTCAGCTCTCAGGGAGACCATCTCTGATTCAGCGAATATAGTGCATGTACTGCTTATCTGGCACGTGTTTTTGCTCGTAAGAGCTATTGGTCCAAGTTCCTCTATGGTAACACCAAGGACTTGTGCCATGACCTCAAGAAATCTGCCTGTTCCGGCAGCGCATTTATCATTCATCACAAAATTGATGACATTCCCTCTTTCATCCAGACCAATGGCCTTGCTGTCCTGCCCCCCAATATCAATGATCGTCCTAGTTGCTGGCAGCAGAAAGTGTGCTCCTTGTGCGTGACAGATGATCTCGGTTACTGCCTTATTGGCAAAGGGAACGCCATGCCGACCATACCCAGTTGAGATTACGTAATCGAAGCCGGCCTCAAAATCGAAATCATCCCTCCACATTCCAGCCTTCTCCAGAGCCAGCCTGGTCACCTTGTCTGCCGCTACTACTATACGATCACCTGTAGGAATAACAGCTTGCCCCACAACCTTGCCATCTGACACAATCACAGCCTTGGCAGTAGCAGCTCCAACATCGACGCCAGCTACCAACATATGTTATCACCTCCTACTCCTTGGCAACTTTTTTAGCCCTTAGCATCTCAGCAAAGGTCTCCACCCTGGTTCTCAATGCTTCAGTACTATAATCCCTGGTGTCGTACAGGTCACATTCCAACGCCAGTACTGGTATGCCCAGCTCTTGCTCCATGGCCCTTTTAATCATCAGGGGATAGAAACTACTGGCACGGCAAGAAAATGAATAGGCATCCAATAGACCATCTACATCCCAAGCCTTGCAGATTTCCTTAAATCTGAAGATGGCGGCTGAGGTGCTATGATAGAAGCCAAACCTAAGCTCAGCCTCTGCGATCCGCTCGTCAGGGGCGGTAAATTTGCTCTTTACCATTTCAATAGGGCTGATCCAACCGAAAACAGAAACGGGAATGGCTAGGCCTACTTCCTCAAACATGCGGGGGATGCTGGGATCTGTAGCGTGGCTGGCCATCCAGGCAACCCTGGGAGCTCCCTTTTCAATCACCCCCCTGCCCTCGTCAACCCTTTGCTTGACTTCTCTGGCTAGGGTGCCAATTATCTGAGGTCCATCCTGTAAGGCTCGGCGCTCGGGACATGCTATCATCCAATAGAAGAGCCCCAAGTCTGCCTGGCTTATCGGTACTGGATCGTTTCTATTAAGTTCCCAGACTTGCTGCATAGCCCACCAAAGTTTGGCGTATCCCCTAATGGCTTCTGTCCGCGCTTCTTCGCTTATCTCGAATCCTAATGCATCTTGCAGCTTCTCCCGTGCTCTTGTTAATTCCCCCGCATAATACTGGACTCGTCGTAGACTTATCTCAGGGTATTCATCCCAGGGTGAATCGATGCAGGCATCAACGAATATATTGGGTATTCCATAGACCTCGTGGAGGAGTTCATCCGTCTTCGGCGACTGGTCACAAAACTGGCCAGATGTCAGGGTCACATTGGGGATCGGAGCTATGCCATTTACTATGGCTCCCAATCGAGCTTGGTTTAGGCTACACATCGCCAGTCCTGGGGGCATCCCGTGCTCCTCGGCTGCCTCCAGTATGGGGTCGATTTTACCGAATATTTGCCCCAGGACTACATCAATTACTATTTCAGGTGAGTGGCAATACACCTCTTCAGAGGTCAGCATCGCTGCCAAGCCATGTCGGGCGGCGGGGGGAAAGCAGATATAGACCAGACTCTTTCGTTCCTCTCTGGCCAGCGCGAGATCGATAAGTTGCTTCAACCATATCCCCAGGACTTTCCGGACCCCAATCAATTCGATATCGAAGTACTTTTTGATCCTATCCTCAGCCCGCTCTATATCCTCAATCCCTATTCCCACGATTTTGAATGCCTTATCAATCCTGGGCTTTTCCTTCTCTATCTCCTCGGCTTCAAAGCCACATAATTTGAATAATTCAGTGTACATTGCTAATCCCACTTTGTGTTGACGGGTTTATTAATGGAGTGCATCACATAATTTGGCCGATCTTGGTGGCCTTGGCCGCCCTCAGCATCTCAGCAAAGGTCTCTACCCTGGTTCTCAATGCTTCAGTACTATAATCCCTGGTATCCCAAACATCACCCTCCAGTGCCAGTACCGGAATACCCAGCTCGTCCTCTACACCTTTTTTGGACATCAAGGCAGTTAGGCAAATTGGGCGGCAAGAGAAGAAGTACAAGTATACGAAACCATCTACATTAAACTCTTTACAGCATTCCTGGAACAAACGAACGGCGCCCATCGTACTGCGGTTTATTCCCCCTCTTACTGTTTGATCGGCAATTCGTTCGGCGAAAGTAGTAAATTGGCTCTTTACCCTCTGCCAAGGGGGAGTCCAAAGGACAGCGGTTACTGGTATGGCTAGACCCAGGTCCTCGACCATGTGCATTACGGTTGGGTCTGTAGCATGGTGACAAAACCAGGCGATCTTAGGAGCTCCCTTCTCAACCGCCGCATAACCAGCGTCAACCCTGGTCTTCGTCTCCCTCAGAAATGTATTAGCCATTCCCAACCCCTCCTGCAAGCTTCTTCGCTCCGGAGCCTGTATCAGCCAGTATAGTAGCCCTAAGTCCACCTGGCTTATCGGTTGAGGATCAGCCTTCTTCATCAGTCCCATGATTTCCTGATAGACATAGACAGGCTTGGCATATGCGACCCTGGCATCGCGAAGCTCCTCCTCAGATAGTTTGACTCCCGTTGCCTCTTCGAACTCTTCCACGACTTTTCTTATTTCGGCGGCAAAGTAGCTAACGCAGCGTGGGGAACTCTCCATGGGTTCTTCCCAGGCTGCATCCATACAATTATCAAGAAATATGTTATGAACCCCATATAGTTCGTAGAGCAACTCGTCCGTTTTGGGCGTCTGGTCACAAAGGAAGCTGGTGGTAATAGTTATATCAGGGACGGGCACTATTCCCTTCGCTATTCCCCCCACTCGAGCCTGGTTCAGGGCACACATCCCCAGTCCCGGAGGCAGCCCATGCTCCTCAGCTGCCTCCAGTATAGGATTGAGCTTACCAAATATCTGGCCCATGACTATGTCCATTACTATTTCAGGGGTCTCGCAAAATACGTTCTCGGAAGCCATTGCCACCATTGAAACAACTCGGGGCTCAGGCGGCCAGCTAGGATAAACTATTATCTTCTTGCCTTCCTCTCTAGCCAGCACCAAGTCGATAAGCCGCCTTAGCCATATTTTCAGAGCTTGTCGGACCCCGAATAATTCGGTATCGAAATACTTTTTCACCCTCTCCTCGGCCCTCTCTACATCCTTAACCCCTATTCCAGCGATTTTAAACGCCTTATCAATCCTGGGGCTCTCCTTCTCCACCTCCTCGGCTTCAAAGCCACATAATTTAAAAAATTCGCTGTACATTGTAAAACTTCCCTATTTTATGGTCTCGATAAAGGTCTCGACGCGGGTTCGGAAAGGGCCTATTTCAGAGACATCGTAATCGGATTCGATCTTTAGCATCGATAGGCCTGTCTCGCTCCGTAGTATGTCGGGGAAATAGTATGACTCGATATCATAGGAGTCGCGGTACATCAACTGATACCATATAACACCGTTGACATTGAAATCTTTAGCCAGCTTTACCAAGTAATCCAGCCTCTCTCTAGCCGGTCTAAACCATGCCGGCGGGACCCTTCTCACAAAATAGCGGTCAGCAAGTGCCTCCATCAGGGCACCATCGGTGTGAACCACTTCGGAGAAATGCCTTACCCCTTCGGCAAATTCCTCGATGACAACTGAAGCGCCAGCACCCTCTATCAAATCGTAAATCTTGTAGTCACCAAAAGCTAGGGTAGAGCCTGTCAACAAAATCCTTGGCCATCCGGGGACAGGGGCTTCTTTCTGCTTCAATTCGGCGCGAAATGATTGGAGAGCCTCAACCATAACCTTTTTGTCAGCCAGGAAAGAGGCATGATTTAACTCTATGAAATCACGCCCGCTTAGCGGTGGGCGCTCAAACTTTCGCATCAGGCTTAGCTCGCTGAGGAGCTCCCGCTCCCTATTACATAAATTGATAGCTTCTCTTAGCCTTGACTCCGTTATCTCAGTTCCAGTAAGCTGCTCTAGTTTCTCCTTAAGTAGATTTATCCCCTCAAGGTAATATTGAAACCCGTTGTCGGTCTTGGAGTGAGGAACTCCAAATCTAAAAACCTCGGTGTCGGTGTAGAAGTTCCAGCAATCCGCTATGGCTCTTATATTATTGTCCGTGACCGGTACAACAAGGAGGTCAATCAAATCGTAAAGCGCTTCTTCTCTTAATACCTTGTACCCAATCTGGGCTCTGCAGAAAGTATCCAGCCAGCGGGGAAGATATGCCCCGGCAACTAACACCGGCTCGTGCTCTCCTCCGCGAATTAGACCCACAGGCACCGGCATTGCCCCACAGGCATACAACAGTTCCTCCGGCATGTAGCCGCCGGGGGTGTAACCTATGATTTTATGCCCCTGTCCTTTCATTTTTGTCAACTCAATTACTCTGGTCCTTAAATGAGTTGACAGTTCTTCTCCCGCTTGCATGAAAACTTCCTTTAGTTTGATTTGGCAGCCTTACGCGCCCTTAGCACCTCAGCAAAGGCCTCTATCCTGGTTCTCGATGCCTCACCGCTATACTCTCGGGTACTATGGAAATCACCCTCCAATATCAATACTGGCAGTCCCAGTTCGTCTGTTATCCATTTTCTCAGCGCTATCGGGTTCAAAGCAGCCTGCACGCGGCAACTGTACATCCAATACCAAAACACACCATCTGCGTTATAGTGCCTACTTGTCTCTCTAATCCACTGCATGTTTATCGGGCCGTAACCGCAGAGGTAAGGGTTTCTCAGGTAGGTCTCGGCAAGGCGCAACAGTGGTCCCTGCACTGTTTTTTTGCGCTGTGCCTCAATTGGCCATAGGACCGTCTGCATAATCATGACTAAGCCCGCCTTCTCCGCAATGTGCACCACGCTGTTATCTATATTTGGGAGACAGGTAAAAAGAACTCTGGGAGCCCCTTTGGGAACCACGGCGTATCCCTTGGCAATCCTCTGTCTCCCCTCTTGATGCAGGGTCTGGCAGGCCTCGATAAGCTTCTCTCTACCCGCTATAGGATTGAAATAGAGGTAGTATATAGGCATTATGTTCCCCACGCTTATAGGTATTGGGTCGTTTTCGAGCAGTCCATAAATGCTCATGAGTCCATCCAGTGTCCTGAATAGATTGACGCGTGCCTTTTGGATGTGGTCATCGGTAATCTCAACGCCGATTATCTCCTGAGCCCGATCCAAAGCCCTTCGCACCTGGCTTGCTAAATATTCTATCTTTCGCAGTGGAATCTTATCCCATTCATCCCAGTTCAGGTCCAAGCAGTTATCCACATATACCGGTTGGGGGAATCCGTAGACCTCGCTGAGCATTTCCTCGGTTTCGGGCGTTTGGTCACAAAAAATGCCCATGCATATGGCTAAATCCGGCACGGGAATATATTTTTTGACCACGCCCCCGAGCTTTGTCTCACCCACGGAACAGTGGGCGAACCCTGGCGGCAGGCCGTACCCTTCCGCTACCTCTACCAGTTCATCATGCTTGCCGAATAAACTGTCTAGAACCGTTCCCAATAGAAACTCTGGATTGGCACAGTAGACCTTGTCAGGGGCCGCTACCCTGATGGCCTCAAGACACTCACAAGGAAAACCTGGAGCAGTACCGTAGATAAGCTTTTTGCCCTCCTCCTTGGCCAGCATCAGGTCAAGAAGTTCTTCTAACCAGATGCCCAAAAGTTTTCGGACGCCAGCGAGTTCGATGTCGAAATTCTGCGGAATGGTCTCTAAAGCCCTCTCGATGTCTTTCGGCCCGAGTTCAAGCATCTCGAAGGCCTTATCAATCCTGGACCTCTCGTTTTCAATCTCCTCCAGCTCATAACCACACATTTTGAAAAGATTGGTGTACTCCAAGGTTACCTCCTTCTTCCTATCGTCTCAACAAAGGCTTCTATCCTTGTCCTGAAGGGGCCTATTTCGCCCGCCATATCCCAATCTGATTGTAGTTTAAGCATGGGGATGTCTAGCTCCTTCTTCAAAATTTGTGAAAAACGGTATGATTGAATATCAGCGCCATCACGGTACATCAACTGATACCAAAGTATTCCGTCGACTTTGAAATCCCGAGCCAGCTTAAGTATGAAATCTAGCCTCTCTCTTGATGGCCTGAAGTAAGCCCCGGGAACCTTCTTCATAAAATATCTGTCGGCTAATGCTTTCATCAAGTCTCCATTGTTTGCCACATTCTTCCAGTAATCTCTTAGCCCTTCGTCAAAGCACTCGATGACGATTTGGGCTCCGCTTGCCTCTAATAAATCCAATACCTTGTGGTCACCCATAGCCAGTGTTGAGCCTGTGAAAAGGATCCTGGGTCCTGAGGAATTGGGGGCTTCCCTCCTCTTTAATTCCTTAGTCAGGGATTCTAAAACCTCCAGCATTATGCTCCTATCGGCATGGAAGGAAGCGTGATTCAGCTTGATAAAATCCCTGCTGCTTATCGGCGGCCGCGCGGACTTTCGCGTAAGGCTTATCTCTTTAAAAAGCTCTCTTATCCTATTGGATAAAGCAATGGCTTCCCTCAGTTTTTCATCCTCAATCCTAGTGCCAGTAAAACCTTCCAGCTTCCCCTTGAGCAAATTTAAGCCATCGAGGTAGTAGTTAAATCCCAGGTTATCTTTTGTGTGTGGAACACCATACCTAAAGACCTCGAGATCGGTGTAGAAGTTCCAGCAATCTGCTATGGCTCTTATATTATTATCCGTCACTGGGGCAACCAGCAGGTCTATCAGTTCATAGAGCGGCTCATCTCCTAATATCTTATACCCAATCTGAGATCTGCAAAAGGTGTCTAAAAAACGGGGGACATAGCCTGCAGATATTGCCACTGGCTCGGGGTCTCCCCCTCGAGTAAGCTGGATAGGCATTGCCCCGCAGGCATAAACTAGCTCTTCTGGCATGTACCCGCCTGGGAGATAACCAATGATTTTACCACCATCCCTCTTGATTTTTGTCAGCTCATCCACCCTGGTTCTCAAATGTTCCTCGAGCTTCTGCATTGCTTCCATGGCTATACCTTTCTTAAAAATCTACCAACGACTCTTCGTCTCTCCCTAACCCAAGCGCGACAACAGGCCAGTGAAAAGAAAAAAGCATTCGCTTACCTTTAGCACACCCCGTTCCTTTTGTCAACGCACTGTGCTGGCTTTAAGGTACCGGTGACAGTTCATACGTCGGACCATGAAGTGAACAACGAGAAGAGCTATAACTTCAGTCCTTGAAGAAGAGTATTCGCCCGGATGTCCAACCACCATCGACTACAAAGGCTGCTCCGGTGACATAAGAAGAATCGTCGGAGGCTAGGTAGAGGGCAATGTGGGCGACGTCTTCTGGTTGGCCTGCCCTCCTCAAGGGTTGTCCAGGAATGGGATTATGCTCACCGGGCACGCCCGAAGCTGCGGCTAAATTTGTTTGGATGCCACCCGGGCAAAGACAGTTGACTCGGATGTTCTTGCTGCCCAATTCCATGGCCATGGATTTAGTTAATGCGATAACCCCCCCCTTGGAGGCACTGTAAACGGGCAGGTATGGCAATGCGTCCATACCAGAGGTAGAGGCAGTATTGATGATGACGCCTCTACCCTGGTTAAGCATCACCGGGATGGCATATTTTGAACCTAGGAAGACGCCCTTGAGGTTTGTGTCGATGATAAGGTCCCACTTCTCCTCCGGTGTCCTGGCTGTGGAACCGAATGTGCCCATGATGCCAGCGTTATTGAAAAGGATGTCTATCCGCCCATATTTTTCCACAGTTGTCTTGACCATCTTTTCGGCATCGGCTGATTGGGAAACATCAGCCTCTATGAATGTAGCCTCGCCCCCAGCTTCTTTAATCATCTTGGCCGTTTCTCGACCTCCTTCCGGGGCCCAGTCAGCGATAGCTACCTTGGCACCCTCCTTGGCAAAGAGAAGGGCACTGGCCCGGCCGATTCCAGATGCCGCCCCTGTAATCAAAGCCACCTTCCCATCTAGCTTACCCATATTTAGTACCTCCTTTATTTATATTTACCCGGGGATTTCCATCCTGGTGGGAATACCATAAAAGTAATAATTATGCCAAACTTGTCCTGAAAGCGCATATCTCCTACTCTAGACAGTAAGATAAATCATCGCTGCTGTGCCGTATCACCTCTTGTATGGAAAAGTACAGGAGCCTGTTGCCGGTCAGATAGTCCAATTTTCTTATTATTCTGCGTCTGATACAAAGCGTATTCTTGGATGTCCGTGAGGTCCTCGGGTCCAAAGGAAACTTTGGCCATTCCATTAACATCAAAGTCCTTAATACTTTCCAGAGCTCTCTTTACCGCAGAACCATCTAGGTTATGGTGACCTACGTCTTCCAAGACTCGCTTCATAGATTCACAGTCAACGTATTCAAAAAGCCAGCCGCTAGTGTAATCAGGCCCCGATACATTTCACTTCCACCTTTGATTGAAAATTGCTCGATACCCGAAGCTGACTCTCGAAAATTCCTCAAGGAGACTTTATCAATCAACTGTGCTAGCTCGCAGGAACAGTGAAGTGTGTATATAGGCGACCTCTGAAGCAACTAAGGAGAAGGGCTATAGCCCGCCTCCTTTAAAAGATCCTCCATGAACATTACTCGCCCTGACGTATAGCCACCGTCAACCGTCAAGATTGCTCCGGTGACGTAAGAGGAATCATCAGATGCAAGATAGAGGGCGGCGTGGGCGACATCCTCTGGCTGTCCTACCCTCCTTAGAGGTTGTCCAGGCATGATAGGCGGTTCAACAGTGCCCGCAGGTGCGGTCATTGGCGTGTGGATGCCACCCGGGCAAATACAATTGACCCGAATTTTCCTTCCGCCGTATTCCATGGCCATTGCTTTGCTTAATGCAATTACTCCTGCCTTGGAAGCAGTATAAGCAGGGAGACGTGTCAATGCATCTATCCCGACAAAAGAGCCGGTATTAATGATGACGCCTCCACCCTGGTTAAGCATCACCGGGATGGCATACTTTGAGACTAGAAATACGCCCTTAAGGTTTATGTTCATAATAAGATCCCAGGTTTCCTCTGTGATCTTCGCCGTACAGGCAAATGGGCCCATGATGCCAGCGTTATTGAAAAGGATATCTATCCGCCCATATGTGTCAACAATTGTCTTGACCATTCTTTCGGCATCGGCTGCTTTAGAGACATCGGCCGCTATGAAGGTAGCCTCCCCCCCAGCTTCTTTGATCATCTTGGCTGCTTCTTGCCCTCCTTCTGGTGCATAGTCGGCGATTGCAACCTTGGCACCCTCCTTGGAAAAGAGAAGGGCAGTGGCTCGCCCGATTCCAGATGCCGCCCCCGTAATCAAAGCCACCTTCCCGTCTAACTTACCCATGTTTAGCGCCTCCTTTGTTTATATTTACCGGGGATTTTCCGTCCTGGTGAGAATAACATGAAGGGAATGATTATGCCAAACTTGTCCTGAAAGCGTATATCTTCTCCTCTAGACACTAAGATAAATCATCGCTGCTGTGCCGTATTGCATCTTATATGGTGCAAGTATGGGAGCCTGTTGCCGGGCAGATAGTCCAATTATCTTCTCATTCTACATCTGATACAAAGCATACTCTTGGACGCCCGCGAGGTCCTCGGATCCAAGGGAAACTTTGGCCATTCCATTAACATCAAAGTCCTTCATACTTTCCAGAGGTCTCTTTACCGCAGAACCATATATATTCTGGTGACCTGCGTCTTACAGGGCTCGATTCATAGATTCGCAGTAAACGTATTCAAAAAGCCAGCCGCTAGTGTAATCAGGCCCCAATATATTTCACTTCCACCTTTGCTTGAAAATTGCTCGATACGCGAAGCTTACTCCCGAATATCCCTCGAGGAGACTTTATCAATCGACTGTTCTAGCTCGAAGGAACAGTTAATTGTATACAGGCGACCTCTGAAGCAACTAAGGAGAATGGATATAGCCTGCCTCCTTTAAAAGATCCTCCATGAACATTACCCGCCCTGACGTATAGCCACCGTCAACCGTCAAGATTGCTCCGGTGACGTAAGAGGAATCATCAGTTGCAAGATAGAGGGCGGCGTGGGCGACATCCTCTGGCTGTCCTTGTCTCCTTAGGGGTTGTCCAGGCAGGATAGGCGGTTCACCACCGTCCGGAAGTGCGGTCATTGGCGTGTGGATGCCACCCGGGCAAATACAATTGACCCGAATTTTCCTTCCGCCGTATTCCATGGCCATTGCTTTGCTTAATCCAATTACTCCTGCCTTGGAAGCAGTATAAGCAGGGAGACGTGTCAATGCATCTATGCCGGCAAAAGAGCCGGTATTAATGATGACGCCTCCACCCTGGTTAAGCATCACCGGGATGGCATACTTTGAGCCGAGAAATACGCCCTTAAGGTTTGTGTTAACGACGAGGTCCCAGGTTTCCTCTGTGGTATTCGCCGTCCTGGCAAATGGGCCCATGATGCCAGCGTTATTGAAAATGATATCTATCCGCCCATATGTGTCGACGGTTGTCTTGACCATCCTTTCGGAATCGGCTGCTTGGGAGACATCGGCCTCTATGAAGATAGCCTCACCCCCAGCTTCTTTGATCATCTTAGCCGTTTGTCGCCCTCCTTCAGGAGCCCAGTCAGCGATAGCTACCTTGGCACCTTCTCGGGCAAAGAGAAGGGCACTGGCTCGGCCGATTACAGTTGCCGCCCCCGTAATCAAAGCCACCTTCCCATCTAACTTACCCATAT
>Ga0180437_10005165_pt1 | contig 18011 bp, 8 predicted proteins | sample SS_ome_4_FD_132410 | JGI IMG/M metagenome (GOLD analysis project Ga0180437, IMG submission 132410) | Hypersaline lake sediment archaeal communities from the Salton Sea, California, USA - SS_3_D_1 metaG | ecosystem: Environmental > Aquatic > Non-marine Saline and Alkaline > Hypersaline > Sediment... | reverse complement strand
GGCAAAGCAGTCGAAGTGGTCGTGGTGGTTGGCCAGGGCGACCACGTATTTTGCCCCGCATTTCTTGAACAGCGCGGTGAGCGCATCGGCGTCGAACTTCTCCCCCTTCCAAAGGTTGATCACGTCCTTGAATCCGAACTCGGAGGGATGACCGTAGGTCTTGAGATGAAATCCATAAGCCTGGCTCCCAAACTCCTCACCTTTGGGAACCTCCGGCATGTACATGTGGCGGGCGTACCAGCCTCCGCCGAGCCGCGGCACGGTTTGTGGGCCCCAATGCGCCCAGAGGCCGAACTTGGCGTCGCGGAACCACTCCGGGCAGCGGTAGTCCTTGGCGAACTGCTCGAAGGTAAGCTCCCGGTTTGAGTCGGGCTTGGGCTCCGGCCGTCGCGTCTCCGCACGTTCGTCCGCCGTGATAACCGATGTGTACGTAAGCACGAGCACGGCAATCGCCGCCGACCATGCGGTGAGGAACGATAATCCACCAGATATCCGGCTCATCACCTTTTCCCTTTTTCTGAAATGTGAAAGGCAGTAGCGGAAGTCGCCAAGACTTTCGGTGATTTACGCTTCGGTCGAAACTCTAGGCGAGTTCCGCTACCCTCCTCGTTCGATTATTGTCCTTTATGCCACGCGTCCAACTCGCCGGGCTCACAGAATCCCACCGACCAGGCATCCCCGTTCAAACAGCCGATCTGAAACTTCATCTCGGTCCCGTTGATGGTCACCGGTTGCGGCGGGGTAAAGGCGAACGCCAGATTCCACTGAGCGTCGGGGAAGGCCAACTCGGCGGCCGCGATCTTCAGTCGCGTGCCGGGCTTCGCCTCCACCGCCTTGCCGCGAGCATCCAGCGCAATGATCCGTGACCAGGTAGGCGTGCCCTGCTGGCTGGTCCACTTGCCCGGGATGGTGAAGTGCGCCGTGTCGAACTGCGTATAGTCGCGGTCCATGGAGACGGTTACCCGGTCGGAGCCGAATGTCGTGTTGTAACGGAGGCGATCGTAGGCGTGGGCAACGAGTTTGGCTGGTGTTTCTTCGGGCCAGGTGTAGGCGTGCGTCGTGCCTTCACTCAGCAGGGGTTTCTCTCCATCCGAGATCGTGAAGAGCGGACTGCCTTCAAGCCGCACCGTGTCGTTGTCGTCCGCCAGGTGGAGCGTTAGCCCGTGGAACATGTGCATCTTCAGCGTGTAGCGAGGCGCGTCGACCACGAAGACGTTCGGCCGGGGATACCGGTAGACGCTCTCGAGCGCGGGATCCACCGCGACATAGAGCGGCAGCGCCGCCGTGCGGACCTCCTGCGGGTCTTTTTCCGTTTGGTAGCGAACTTGGTAGGGGATGAGCCGTTTGCCCTGTGCTGCGTCTTTCCCCGCGATGAAGGTGACCGGCAATTGCACCGTCGCGCCGGATTTGACGGGCCCGAATTGCGGCGTCGCGGGGTCGGTCGTTACGCCCGCAGGCAGTGTGAGGGCGAGATTGCCGCTGACGGTCTCCTTCAACGTGTTCTTCAAGGTGATCGTCATGGCGCGGCGTCCCTCGCGCGCCAACCTGGCGACCTCGGGAGCGAACGTAACGGAGAAAGGACAGTCGACCGCAACGGGGGCATCCGGCGCGGCCTCCGGCAGCGTGCCAAACGTCAGGTAGCCGCCGGCGATCTTGGCGCTGACCGCTTTGCCGTTCAAGGTGAGAGCGGCTTTCGCCTTTGGTAGGCTCAGGCCAGTCCACCCGCCGCGTGCCACGACCGTGCCGTCCTTTTGCACGCGCAGGTAACCGTAGTTCTTGAATGCGACGCGTGTTTCTGGATCGCGGGTTGCCGCCAGCACGTGCTCCGGCGTGCCGGGTTGGGGGCCGAAGGCCACCGCCGCGTAGTCGGTGAAACCGGCGGCGTCGACTCGCACCAAGACGGCGTTGTCGGTTTGTGCCAGCCGGGTCACCGCAGCGATTCGCGGCCGGGCGTCGTTCGCGTAAGGCTCATGTGTGGCGATGAAGGCCGTCCGCGTAACGCCTGCCCGCCGCACGATCAACATGCCCAGCGGATCAAAGGTGCGCCCGGCCTGTTTGCCCAGTTCGATACCGGAGATCCCGTGCGTGACCAGCGTCTGCGGCTGGGCGGCCATGGTTACCCGTACCGCGGCGGTGTGGTCGTACCACTCGGGGCCGAACTTCCCCTTCCGGCTGCCGGTTTCCTCCTTGATGACAAAATCCAGCGTCCAGGGATCGTCGGTCGTCATCGCCTTGCGCTCGCTGACCAGCCAGAAGCGATTGTCCAATTCTCTGGAGGGTTTGAACCGCTCGGCGTGTGCGGGCTGCGGCTTGCCGAAGCTGTGCAGCAGGTAGTCAAACGTGCGCGGCGTAGGACTGCCGGCCTGGAACAGGTCGAGCAGGTACTCGCGAGTAAGCAGCAAGGCGCGCGTTTGGTCGACCGCCTCGAAAACGCCCGACGCCGAGCAGGCGAGGAACTTCAATTCGGGTGTGAATTCGTGTCGGGCAGTCGTGGTGGCATTCCGCGTGTCCTGCTCATCGACCATCAGCGTGCTGTGGGCGATGGTGTTGCGGGTCCAGCCGGTGTTGAAGTTCTCGTACTGGATCGCGTTGTAGTCCGGATAGAGCAGCCGACCCGCCCCGTGGAGCATGATGGCGAACTTGTCGCGGTGATCGTGGCTGTAACCGTGTCCCATAATCTGGAAGACGGCCGGGGAGCAGCTCGTCCAGTAGTCGGGCGACTCGTCCGCACGCAGCATGGCCAGGCCGTAGGTAGGCCACACCTTGGAAGGCGCCGGTGGAAAGGCGATCTTGTCCGGCACCGGCCAGCGCTCGGTGAGACTGGGTTTGTAGGCGGGAATCATGGCGACGAATGGAGCCAGGCGCGCATCGCCCTGCGAAGTTTGGTAGGACGTGACGAGTCCTTGGGTCACGTTCAAGTACCCGCCCGCGGGATTGACCAGGAACAGGTCGCCCTTCGCATTCGTGGCGCCGTCGCCGTAGGTGGCGACGCGGATCTGCCCGGGGCCGTGGCCCGTGCGTTCGATGGGGTAAGCGGTATCGATGTAGTAGTCCATCAAGCCCGCTGCACTGCCGCCGGAGGGCATTTTGTGCCGCCACCAGTCCTCGCCTTCGGCCAGGGATAGATAGCGCGAGACCATCGCCATGCAGTAGAGGTCCGCGTGCGCGATCGGATACGTGGGCGATTCATGCCAGAGCCCGCCGTCCTTGAGCATCGCGTCCATGACGCGGAAGTAGCCACCGTGCGAACCCGGGGTGATGAAGGCGATGTCGAACGTGCGCCCCGGGCGGCGGAACCCCCACTCGATCGCTTCTTTGTCCTGCGTGGTGAGACCCGCGACAGCCACCACCGACGTCGGCTTGAACATCAGGTTGGGCGTCTGCCACCAGCGATCCATGCACCGCATCTTGTAACGTGCCGCGAGGATGATGCCTTCCGAGATCTCCCGCCGCGCGGCCGGCTCCAGGCCGGTGTAAGCCCAGTCGAAAGCGACGTAGCCGTCAAACGACGTGTCGTAGTAAACCGAGCCCAGGTGAGGCATCCCGCCTCGAAAATAGTCCGGCTTTTCCAATGCGTTCCGAGCTTTCTTCACCACCCCGGAGTCTTTTCCGTACGTGCGCAGCAACCACTCTTGCGCAATGGGCGCAAACTCACGGTCGCCGTCGAGCGCGTAGAGGAAGGCGGCCAAGTAACCGTTGCCTTTTTGGGCGGCCTGCTGAATGCGAGCGTAATCCGCCTTTGCCCACTCCTGGGTAGCAATGACCCGGCGGAGTCGCGCCCGCTCCTGCTCGGGCATGAAGAACGGACGGCCGTGTGCGGGGGCAACATTTACCTTCTGGATGATCTCGACGGGAGTCCGTTGAGCTTCAGCGCCGGCTGCCGGAAAGACCAACGCGGCTGCCAGTGTTGAAAGGGCAATGAGTCGCTTCACGGTTTGTCTCCCTGTACAGAAGATCATGTGCGATCGACAACTTGATATGCATCATCGATTTCTTTCTCCACTCACATGGGCCTTTCTGGCAGGTTCATCGTGCGGCTGTTAGGACTTCTTCTTCCGGTGGATTGCCTCGGCCTCCTTGAGAAACTCGTCGAACGTGTAGGTCCAATAGAGGAAGGCTTTGCGGGCGTTTGGATCGTCGGCCATTTCGGCCAGCGCCTTGTCGCGCAGCGTCTTCATTTGGCCCACCACGTCCGGTGGCCAGCTTTCGCGGAAATGGTCAGGCGGTAGATGTTCCATCCACCCGGATCCCGGCGTTCCCTTCAGCGGTTCGTTCAGAGGGCGCGTCCAAGTAGTGCCCTCCCACCGCTCGCACTGCAGCCGCAGGAACTCGCCCGCCGTGTCCGCGGCCGGACCGAAGAGCCGCCGGCACATCTCGTCGAGCGCCGCGTCGACGTCCAGTTCCGGGTTCCACTGCACGCGCATCCACACGTAGCACGTGGGCGCGGCGGTCGTCCAACAAGTCGGAGAGTACGTGATCAGGTACGATCCGCCCAGCAGGCCCCGGTTCTTCCGATAGAAGTCCTGCACGACGTGCGGATACTGGATCGGTGCGTACGTCCAGTCGCTGGGACTGCCGATATCGCACCACATGGTGAGTGTGCGACCGGACTTCTCGCTCCACGTGCGGATCCTGGCTTCCTGCTCGCGGCGGTAGGCGGCCTGGTGCATCAGCCCGAGCCGGCCGACGTCGAGGTAATGCACGACAAGGTTATCCGGAAACTTAACCTTCTCCGGACAACTCGACGTCCACGGCATATATATCACGTTCTTGTCGGGCCAACGACGCTTGATCTGCTCACACAATCGCTTCACGAACAGGCCCATGATCAGATCTTCGCCGCCTCGATCCGCCGTCGCCCGGCAGGCGCCGCAGTGGCAGATTTGAGGACCCCAGATGTCAGGCCACCAGATGCTCGCACCGGAGGATTTGACGAAGCCCCAGACAGGGATCTTCTTGTCCCAGACCCGCTCGCACGTCTCGATCACGAAGTCGAGCGTTTCCTGTTTGCTGTAGCAAAGCCTTTTCAGCGGGGTGCCGTCTTCCTTGACTGCCAACGGCGCTATGTTGACTTTTTCCGCGTGGCGAACGAGGTCGCAGTCCCGCGCCCCGTGTTGTACGGCCTGATATGGCAAGCTGACGCCGGATCGCCACAACGGCAGATGGTGCGCCACCGAAATCTTCGTCGCCCCCTCCGGGAGGACCTCCGGCGCCATGGGGAGGATCTCCTGGGTTAGATGTGCGGCAATGTGCTCGTCGAAAGCGCGGGCACGCAACGAACAGCCGATGTTGTACATGGTCCGCATGCGGCAGACGGGCTGATCGCGGTAGTGGACCGGTGGGATGACAAGCGACGTGCGGCGGGGGATTGAGCGCCCGCCGTACTCCGCCGGCCAATACCAGCGCACACCGGCGAAGCGTTCCAGGAAGTCCGCCACCGCCCAGGCCGTGCCGTCGCTTGTACCGGTGCTTCCCGCCGGCAAGGCCTGCGTGCTGCCCACGAGAAACACGCGGTTCGACGCAGTCTTGACCACAAACCCCTCGGCCGGAAGCCCCGCCGCATGGATACCTGCCCGGCGTGCCGTCTCACAATCGCCGATCACGATCGCAGGCCGGTCGGCGGGCAGAAGCCGGTCGACTCGCTGAAGCGTGGCGCCGGTGCCGAGGCGGACCACCTCGACCAACTCGTCGACCAGCCGCACCAGCGCCGGGGGCACCATTGGACCGTGCCGAGGGTCCGTGTACTTATCCGGATCGAACGTTTCTCTTGCCTTGGGGTCGGCCACGTAAACCACCGCCCGCGCCCGCCCGTCGCGGACGATTTCAACGGGCGCGTGTACCGGCGCCTTCAACCAGGTCACAGGCGTCAAGTCACCCGGCTTCAACTCCTCTCCGTCCAACACGGATGGCGCGATTGCAGCCACCAGTACCGGAAGGACGAGGAGTCGTTTCATCGGTTGTTTCCCTGTGAAGGATTTGGAGTGCATGTTCTTTCCTGCGTCTACTTCGCCAAGACGTACCGTGGGCTCGCGGCGCCGCGGCCGCACAGCCCGGGGGCCAGTTGAAGCCAGTAGCGGTGCCGGTCGCCCTCGTCGTCGTCGAGGAAAACGATGTTGAAGGCGAAATCCGTGCCGGGCTCCACACGGAGGACGGCCAGTGGCAGGCGCAGCTCGTACAGAGTCGTCTTCGTTTCGTCGTTTCGGACGACCTTGAACTTCGCCTTGTCGCGGAGTGTGTTGTCCGGTCCGCTGAACTGATGGAAGGCGACGCCTGCCTCGGTCAGCGCCAACGCGAAATTGCTCTGGCCGACCCGCATCTGGAGAGCATCGCCGTTCCAGATCATGTCACCGGTCTGCGTATTGCGGTGGCGGTCGTCGGTTACCTCCGCCGCCAGGTAAAGGGCTTCCTTATCCCATCCCCAATGAGCCTGGACGGACATGTCGTCGGGACCCCGCCAGGGGCCGCAGTGGTGGCCGGGAGACGGTTTGCCGACGTCGTCGGGGCCTTGCAGGGTCAGCGAGGGCTTGCCCCACTCGTCGAGGGATCCGTCTACGCGGACGGGATGTTTCAGGCGCGGAATGCTCGGTTTCCACAGATCGAGCTTGACGCGCGGGGGCGTTGGGCGGTTGGTGATCTCGCTGCCCCGCGCCCAACGGGGGCCCGGTGCGGGAAATTCGAAGGTTTCACCCAGTTCGATGGCGCCCAGGTCCGGGGCCTTGCCGCGGGACTGGTGATAGTAATCCTTGTCGGCGGCGCCGGCATCCACGGCCGGGCTGTCCGCTCGGAGGGCGAAGTCAATCGGGGCCATGGATACCAGCGGCGATCCGTCGTAGTGCCTCATTTCAGGGATGTGGTTGGGATCGACCTTGATGCCGCAGTAGAGATTATGGCGGCCAAAAACGAGGCCCGGCGCACTGAAGTTCTGCGACCGAGCGACGTAGAAGATATTGTTCTGGATGACGTTGTTCTCGTAGCGGTGGCCGCCGACCCACCAGAGACCGATATTCTGGCCCTTCGTGTTGACCATCGTATTGTGGACGATCCGCATGCCTCGGGTCGGCAGACCGCTGCCCCAGGGGCTGCCCCCCTTGAACAACCCGCACCACGTCAGCCCGTTCTCCGGCGAGACGTAGAGGATGTTGTGGTCGATCGTCAGTCCTCCGCCCATGACCGGCGATATCGCCAGCAGGCAGTGACCGTCCAGGAAGACATTGTGATGCACGCGGAGGTTCATCGCCGTGACGCTGTCGAACTCGATGGAGTCGTCGGCGCAATTCTGTATGAGGTTGTAGCCGATCTCGGAGGCGTCCTCCGGCGAGTCGGTGCCGTTGCCTCGCGGCTGAAGGCCGTCGAAGTATTCGTACAGCCAGTTGTGGCGGCAGACCGACCGCGGCCCACCGAAGTTCATGAACACCGCTGCGATGTTCGTGGAGTACAGCCCCGACCAAAACTTCTCATCGCGTTTGAGCCACTGGTAGGATGGGTAGCTGCTGAACTCGCAATGTTCCACGGTCAGGCCGCGAGAGGTGCGGTTGGAGCCGGAGATCGGAGGTTCGCCGCGCGCGGGGACACGAACGGAATCGGGCTGAAGAACGCCCATATGTGTCCCGCTCATATAGCAGTCGCGGACCGTCACCTCATTGCCGTGGACGACCACCGCGGCCCCTACTCCCATGTGCAACCTGAGACCTTCGATGACCACGTGATCGGCCTTGACGATGATGTTGGCCAGCGTCTTAGATAGTAGGTGCCCGCTGCCGGGGACTTCGAAGCCGGTGTCTGGGGCGTAGTGCGGCTCTTTGGAAAAACTCGGATCGGCGGTGGAGTGGCCGCCGGGTCGGTGGATTTCGATGCCCGTAGCGTTAGGATCCGCCCCGCCCTCCAGGCGCAAGTACAGAAACCCGTCCTGCCAGGCAAAGCCCTCCGGTGGGCAGGCACTCGGTTTGGGTTTATCGGGCCTGGGAAACTGGAACGTGTTCAAGTGCTCCAACTTCCCGTAGTTGATGAGATTCCGCTGCCCGGCCATTGCCCACCAAACGCGATGCGGCACGGCCGCCCGGTACAGATCACCCTCGACGAGTTCGAACTTCAGCTTCCCTTGGTCGGGCGGAACGGCCCCGCTGAGAGTCGCGGCCCCGCCGTTAGCGGCTCGTAACGTAACGGGCTTTCCCGGTGTTCCCCTGCGGTTGATTACCAAGTTCTGGAAATACACGCCGTCACTCAGCACGATCGTGTCGCCCGGCGCGGCCGCGTCGAGTGCTTTTTGGACGTCATCAGCGGGAGTCAATTGGACTTCCGCCCCGGCCGCGAACTGCGTCAGCACAGCCGCCAAGGCCGAAAAGAAGATGAGCTGCTTCACGAGTTCTCTCCTCTCCCCCGTCGGGCGTCCTGCCGTCAAGGCGTTTTCTTCTGGGAAATCTCCTCCGCCTCCCTGAGAAAAGCGTTGAACGTCCAGGTCCAATAGAGGAAACGCTGCCGGGATACCGGATCGTCAGCCAGCTCGGCCAGCGCCTTGTCACACAGCGTTTTCATCCGTTGCACCAAATCCGGCGTAAAGACGACGGGGAACAACCTTCTGGGCACGGGCCATCCGCCGGGTTGCTTGATGCGGTGTTTCGTCCACTCCCCCTTCTCCCAGACTTCGCATTCCAGTTTTATCAGTTCCCTGGCAGTGTCCCCCGCCTTGCCGTAGAGCCGCTCGCACATCTCGTCCAGCACTGCGTCCACGTCCAGATCGGGGTTCCACAGCACCCGCATCCACACGTACATCGTCGGGGCCGTGTTGGTCCATTCGCCCAGGCACATTCCATTGAGGAAGGTCCCGGCACTGCTATCTTTGATGGCCTGGCAGTAGTCACGCACGAGGTGCGGGTACTGGTACGGGCCATAGGTCCAGGCGACGCAGTAGTCCCAGATAGTGACAGGGACGCATGCCTGTGCCCGGAAATCGCGCAAACGCTGGATTCCTTCCTCGAAATTCTCGCGCTGCGCATTGAGGGGCATCGGATACGTGGTCATGGCGGACATGACCACCAGGTTGTCGGGGTATTGCACTTCCTTGCGACACTCATCGTAGTTCCAGTACGGCAGGTAGATCACCTTCTTGTCGGGCCAGCGCTGCTTCACGGCCTCGCACATCCGCTTGACAAACGTCGCCATGATCAATGATGTACCGCCAATGTGCGTACCGCCGCCCTTGGCGAACGTCTCCTGACAAGCGGGGCAGCGACACACCACCGGCGAGTCAAGAGGGGAAACGGTCACGCAGGTGGAAGTGACCCAGGTAGCGCCGCCACCCTTGTCCCAGACCCTTTCGCAACCGTCCAAGAGGAATTCCAGTGTCTTCGGCGAACTGTAGCAAATCGCTTTGGGGTCTCGCGCACCGTCCTTGTTGAGCGAAAACATCTCCTTGTTTTCTTCCCTAAATTCACGCTCAAACTCGGCGCGTCGCGGCGAGTGGCACTTGACCTTATAGGGCCAACTGCACCCGCCCCGCACCAGCGGTAGGTAGGTATGCATGTTGACCGTCTGAACGCCCTCGGGGATGGCGCCCGGCGGAAAGGGAAGCGGCTCCTTGTCATAGGAGCGTGCCGTCGCCGGCAGCTTCCAGCCGTTGGGTGGGTGATATTCCCGTAGGCGGAAGACAGGTTGATCGCTGTAATGCAATGGAGGAACGACGAGCGAGGCAGATTCGGTAATGCACCGCCCGCCAAGTTCGGTCGGCCAGTACCAACGAACGCCGACGAGCCGTTCGAGGAAGTCCGCCACGGCCCAGGCCGTGCCCTCGTTGCTCCAACGTGCCCACGGGTTACTGCCGGGCGGCAAGGCCTTCGTGCTGCCCACGAGGAAAACGCGGTTCGCTGCGGTCTTGACGACGAAGCCCTCGACTGGAATCTTCGCGGCATCGATGCCGGCTTTGCGCGATTGCTCGCAGTCGCCGATTACGATAGCGGGCCGGTCGGCAGCCGGTGGTTCGTTGACTCGTTCGAGCTTGGCGCCGTTGCTGAGGCGGACCACCTCGACCATCTCGTCGACCAGCCGCTTGAGAGTCGGACTTGGCTCGGCATCGGCTACAAAGACGACTGCCCGCGCGCGCCCCTCCCGCACGATCTCCACGGGCGGATGCGCCGGCGCTTCCACCCAGGTCACGGGCGGAAGGTCCCGCGGTTGAAGTTCAACTCCGGCCGCCGGACATGTCAGCGAAACCGCCAGAGCAGCAAAGGTCAGGAGTCGATTCACGGGTTTTTTCCTTCGCGCGTTGTTATGTCAGCCGCTCGTCTTGTCCCCTGCCAGACCGGGCTAGTGACGGTTCCAACCCGGTATCTACTTCTCCAGGACGAACTGTGGATACATGGTGCTGTTGCCGCTGCCGGGCAGCCCCGGGGCCAACCGGAGCCAATAGGGCTGCCCGTCTCCGTCGTCGTCCACGAAGACGACGTTGAAACCGAACTCGTCGCCAGGCTTCAGACCGAGGGCGGCCAATGGCAGGCGCAACTCGTAGCGGGTGACCTTGGCTTTGTCATCCCGCACCACCGCGCAGTCGGCGGTCTTCATCAGCGTCTCGCCCTCGCCCGAGGACTGGTGGAGGGCGACGCCGTCCTGAGTCAGGGCCAAGGCGATGTTCCAATCGACGCCTTCCGCAGTCACCAGCCCTATTTGCAGGGCATCGCCGCCGGCGATATTGTCTCCGGTCTTCGCGTTGAAGTGCCGATCGTCGGTCACCTCGGCCGCCATGCAGAGGGCCTCGCCGTCGGAGCCAAAGTACATCTCGGCGCTCACGTCCTTGGGCCCCTGCCAGGGTTTGAGGGGACGACCGTAATAGTCGAACGGGGCAAATCGGCGGTAGACCGGGAAGACGTCGCCGGCTCCGCCGAGGTTCAGCGCGCACTCGTCCCACTCGTCCAGGCCACCGTCGGCGCGAACGCCGCGGTCCAAGCGGGGCACCTGAGGATCGAGGGTTCGACCGATGATTGGCTCGATCGCCGTATCGCACGGGGGCGCGGAGCGCACTGCGCGCCAGCCCGCGAACGGATGGATGTTCCGATCCGCTTTGACGTTGATCGCGCCCGCACGGCCCGACGTGTTTAGATGTTGGCCGAGGTTGGTGAGATAATCGCCGCGAAACACGGCGCCGCCGACGTCCGCCGGCCAGTCCGCGGGCAAGTCCGGCGTGCCACGGCCGTGCGTGCCCGCAAACGCGCGCCCCACCGGGCTGCCGACCGACACCGGGCGCTCATAGACGCCCCCCATGTTCATCCCCGCGACGCCCCAGTACGACACGCCCGCATCGATCGGTCCGCGAATGGCCTTCTCGTACTCCAGCTCCGTCATCGGGCGCAATCCCGCCCAGGCCGCGAACGCCGCGCCGTCCGTCCAGGACAACCAGGGGCACCTCTCGTCCGGCTCCGACGCCGAATAGGCGTGGTTCGGGGACTTCCCGGATCGTTTGATCCAGCGACCGTGCCCGTCGATGTGAAAACGCTCTTTCGCCTGTGTGGGCGTCAGTGTGTTCAGGAAGCCGGCGTATTGACCCTGCGTGATGAAGTGTTTCATGCAGTAGAAGGCCGGATAGCCGTTGGGAAACGACGCCGGGATCTCGCCACCGTCTTCCGGCCTGATGCCCGCCGCCCAGAGTTTGCCTTCCTGGCGGCCGGTTGGGATGGCGCCGGCGCTCGTCACTCGGTACGGCGGAGTGTCCTGGCCATCGTCCTGTTTCACCCACCCGATGGCCCCTATCCGGCGCGGCGCGATGTCTCGGCTGCCTTCGGTCCAAGTGTAGAACCGGTTCCACTCCGTCCCACCCGACCCAAGGTCGAACGGCCCTTCGGCCACGTACACCATCTCGATCCCGAACACTTGCAGGCGTACGTTCTTCACGTCCTTTGTTACACCCTTGTTGGCCGTGAAGTCCCAGACGGCCGTGATGGCGCCTTTCTCCAACGCACCCTTGCCGTCCGCCGCGCGCCGCACGAACATGCCGATGAATCCATCGTCGCCGCCGGGCACGACGAATTCCAGCGGCGTGCCGCCTTTCTCCTGACTGAAGCCCGCCGGGTTCACCACTTTATCCGCAACCAGCGTGACGGGCTGCCAGCCTGCTTTACTGTCGGCTTGCACCTTGAAGAACACCCAAACCGCGTCGTGAAAGCTCCCGTGCCGCCAGGAGTTCGCCCAGGAGATGTCGAACTTCACGATTGCGGTTTCCGCGTCGCGCGGGGCGACCGTCACGTTTTCGATCTTTAGGCCGTCCGCGCAGGCCACGCCCGCGCCGATCACCAAGCAACTGGCGATCGCGGCGACCCGTGCCCGTGCGAAGGCAGTCGAGTCGCATGACACGCGAAATACGCGACAGAAAACGGACCGTTTCATATCGGACTCCTTTGAGGATACTCCGAGATCATTCTTGATCGTTTCATTGCGGTGCAGTGCGTACGCAGCGAAAGCCGATGTTGGCGCTAAAGCCACGCGACGGCGCGACCATCATCCACCGACCGGAAATGCCTTCGATGTTGCCAGAATGTTTCCAAGCCCCTGCGCTGCCGCCGCGCCGCCCAAAGCCAAAGTCGCCACGGTAGTGCCAGTCGATGGGCGGGACCGCCGTACCGTCCCCATGAGTACCGGCGAAACGACGCCCTACGTGGTGACCCACCGTCACGGCGAACTCCCACAGGTTGCCGGTCAGCTCCATGATGCCCCAGTACGAAGCACCGGAGCTGACGCGGTCGCTGTCGGGCGTCGCGAAGATCCCCACGCGCAGCGGACCGTTGATGCCGTTGACGGCATAACTTCCGTTTTGTTGCGAGACCGTTCCGCCCCAGGCCGCGCTGCCACGTGTCGCGTCCGGCCCGTTCTCTCCCACCCAAGTGACAGATTCGTCGGGGCGGCCGGCGTTTTGGATCGCGTACCCGTCGCGCGGCCCTTCCTTGGAGTTCGTGCCGGCGATCGCGGCCGTTCCCCAGGCAAATTCTCCTGGCACCGGCTTGAGCGGGCCTCGGCAGGCCTTCTCGTACTCAAGCTCCGTCATCGGGCGCAGCCCCGCCCAGGCCGCGTACGCCGCGCCGTCACTCGCCTTCAGCCAGTTGCACGCCACATAGGGCGTATCGGTCTCGAACTCCGCCGCCGTGGCGGGCTGACCGTTGCTGACAGACCAAACAACCGAATCGCGGCGGGACGCTTCCCGTGCGGCAGGCGGTTTGCCGGGAGCCGCCAGCTTGATCCCGTTCCGTTGACCGCCCTTGATAGGCGAGCCAACCGCGGTATTGGCCCTTACCCCGGTCAATCGAACTTGCTGTTCGAAGCTGACCGTGTTGAGAAACGCCACGTACTGGCCCTGCGTGATCTCGTGCTTCATACAGTAAAACGCCGCGCAACCCTTCGGGAATCGTGCCGGAAGCGTTCGCGTCCGGCTGCTGGTGAAGTCTTCGACCCAATACATCCCTATCCCGTCGCGATTGCCCAGGTTCTTCTTGCTCTCGCCGCCCAGCGTGATCGCGTCCTCGCCTTCGATCCGCAAGGGAGCGGTGGACTTGCCGGCCGAGAACTGGGCCGCAACCGGCGCCGTCGAGCCGTCACCGGCCCAGAAAGCCCCCTGCGGCACATAGACCATCTCGATGGCCAGGACCTTGATGTCGACGCTGCCGGGATCGTCCACGCCATCGGCGCCGTGCAGCCAGCGCAGACTTAGGCCCCTAAGATCGTTCGCGCCGTGACCGGGTGCCGCGCGGTAGACGAACGCCCCGAGCCCGCGCTCGCCGTCGTCCGTCATTCCAACGTCCAACGCCACTCCTGGGGGCACGCGGTGATCAACGGTGTCCGTCGAGAGCGTCGCATGTGAATAGCCGTCGGCACCGCGTTTCCGGAATTTGATGAACACCCAGGCCGCGTCCCAATTCTCCAGCGAAAGCGTACCGGCTCCGCCGTGCCGGTCTGCGCTCTCCCGCCAGGTCGCCCGCCAGGAATGGTCCCAGGCGAGGTCGAACGCGACACTGCTCTGTCCCGCGACAGGGCCGTCCGTCCGCCGGACGTTTTCGATACGGATGGGGTCGGCCTTCCCTGTGCCCCGGAACCGCGCCTCCGCATTGTCGTCGGCAAGAAGGGATGTTGTGCCTGCGAACAACGTCGCCGCGCCCAGAAGGGCCAGCCCACGCACCAGGCCTATTCGGTTTCTTGTTCTCGCGAGCATTACGTTCACTCTTTTCGTTTATTGGACCAGTCAGACAGGTCGGACGGATTGGACTGTCACTGACAACTGACTACTGTTCACGGCCCCACCCCCTTCGGCGCCGTGCGTACGCCGCGCCAGCGGAAGCGGGGATGCCGGTCAGGAGATACGAAGGCCGCGTAGAACCGGTCGGACAAGCGAGCGCGCGGCATGTCAAGCAAGTCGTCACGGGTTGCTTGGTGGGAGATGTCCGCCGCGCTGATGCGTGTCAAGGCAAATGGGCTGCAGCGAATCCCGGAGCCGACGGCATCATCCTGTGGCCAGTCTGCGGGCAGGCCCAGTGTGCCGCGGCCGTGCGTACCTGCGAACTTGCGCCCCGCGGCATTGCCGACCGTGACGGCGCGCTCGAACTGGCTGCACTTACTCGAGTGCCAAGCCCCTATGGCAAAAGGGCTGATGCCCCAGAACGACGGGCCCGTTTCGTCCGGCACGGGCTCGCGCGGCCCGCGCACAGCCTTTTCCACCTCCAGCTCCGTCATCGGACGAAGCCCCGCCCAGGCAGCAAACGCCGCGCCGTCCGCCCACGACAACCCGAAGCCCCCGTATTGACTTCTGGGCGAATACCGCACATCCGCCGAATACGCGTCGTTCTTAGCCTGCCCGGAACGGATGATGCCGTCAGTCCGTCCTACGCTAGCGGCATGCTTCACCGCACTCGCATGATAAGGATAACGCTCGTCCGCCTCCGCCGCGGTCAGCGTGTTTAGAAAATCGGCATACTGACGATACGTAGTCGGGTATTTCATACAGTAGAAGGCCGCATAGCCGTTGGGGAAGGACGCCGGAATCTCACCGCCGTCCTCCGGATGGGCGCCGTTCGGATAAAGGGGCTCAGAAATCCTCGTCCAAAGCTTGCCCGCTTGGCGGCCGGTCGGGATCTCGCCGGCACTGGTCACCCGGTACGGCAGCGTGTGCTGGCTGCCGTCGGTGTACTTGTAGAACCCGTTCACCTCTGTCCCGCCCGAGCCCAGGTAGAACGGCCCTTCGGCCACATATACCATCTGGATCCCGAACGCCTGCATGTTTACTTTCGTATCCCTTGTGATGCCCCTATTGGCCGTCAAGTCCCATACGACCGAAACGGCACGCGCCGACAGGGTGCCCGGCGCGCCGTACCCGGAACGCCGCACGAACATGCCGACGAACCCGTCCTTGCCGTTCGGCACGATGAGGTCAACCGGCGTACCTTCCCCGTGGCCGTAGCCCGTCGGGTTCAGCACCTTGTCGGCAGAAAGCCGGACATGCTGCCATTGCGTTTCACCTTCGGGCCGCACTTTGAAAAACACCCAGGCTGCGTCGTGGTTGGCCTCATGGCGCCAGGAGTTCGCCCAGGCGATATCGAATCGCACGGTTGCAGTTCGCGCATCGCGTGGGGCGACCGTGACGTTCTCGAGCTGCACGTTTGCGCGTGCGGCGTCCGTGCCCGCCAGCAGCCCGCAGGCGATCGCGACCGCCCACCCGCAAGGGAATGGGGTTCCGCCATCTATCCGACTCATAAGCATTTCCTTTCAGAGGTTCGCGTGGCGACCGTTTCTGCGGTCGCACGAGATCACCCGTCCGTCGACTCGGAATCCACTTTCGCCAGTTCCAGATCGTCGAACCAAGCGGTGCCGGTCCCCTCGACGCACAGTTTGATCAAAAGGAACGGATCATTCGGCGAGGGCGTGAATTCGATCTCTAGCCGGGTCCACTCGTGGTCCCCCGTGAGTTTCTCCGTGCGGCGCGTCGCCTTGACGTCGTCCCAGTTCCAGCGGCAGTCGTCGACCTGTAAGTAGGCGCCGCCGTCCGCGAGCCCTTGTGTCTTCACCCACGCCGCCAGACGGTAGCGTTCGCTCGACTCGCCGTAGATGCCCGGACCGCCGCCGATGGGCAATGCGGACTTCACCTTGCCGGGCCCCAGACCCTTTAACTCGATCGACTTCTTCCCCGAATGCGCCGGACCCTCCGTCGCGTTGATGTGCTGCCAGATCGGCCCGTTGTACACCTCGTCGGGCGGCACCACGGTCTCGAAGTCGTTCACCTTGTTCAGCAGGAACCCGGCCCGAATGGACTCGCCCGTGGCCGAATTGCGGTACGATTTAAGCGAATTCGACACGTCTTCGGCTACCGCTTCCAGGTCCCGCGCAACGGCTCCCGGTACCGACAGGAAGCGGTATCGCGCCTGCAGATGATAGAGCCCGTCGGATTGCTTGGTCCGGGGCGGTTTCATGATGATGTGCTGGTCGTACCACTGGCTGCAGGTGGTGATGACGACGGGGCTGCTGGTCTCGATCAGTTCCACGAACGGGTTCATCTCTTCTTCCGTCACGAAACCGACAAAGCCGCCCGCTTGAATGTCGTCTGCGGGGATGTTGATGGGGTTGTGATAGACGGAGGCGATCCGGCTGCCCGCAAGCGCCCGGACGGTTTTCTGCCACCGCTTGTGATCGTCGCGCGCTTCGGAGATCCCTCCGGCAAACAAGTTGTTGAACTCGATCTTCGCCGGCTCGGGCATCGAGTAGCGGCTGACGCAGTTCCACACGTAGCCCAGCCGCTCGTCCCACACCAAGCGAAACTCGCTGGTCCCCTTGATGTCCTTTCGGTGGTGATGTTCGACCGTCAGTTCCAGCGAGTCGCCCCGGTCCTTCGTGAATTTGAACTCAAAGGACGTGACCGGCGGCAACATCTGCGTGCCGTACATCTGGATTCTCGCCCCGTACAAGTTTCCCCAGTGGTAGTACTCGGGAAGCTCGTACTTCTCCGCGTCGCCGTCACCGGCAGGGGAAAACCGGAACATCTCGATTTCTTTGATCCAGGTCTGGATCAAGCCGATCCGCTCCTCCCCGTCGCAGATGTAGAACCACTCCGTCCCCTTGGCATGCTCGGCGGGCTGGATCGGTTCGAGGCGGAATGCCGGGGTATGCTTCATCCTCGGCAGCGCCGCGAAGGCCTTGGAGTTTTCCAGCAGGTCTTGAAGCTCCCCGGCGGAAGCGGGGGATGCCCCCGTGGTCAGGGCAATCAGCCCGGCGCAAACGATGACTGCGCTCCTGACGCGCGAAAGATAGTCCATTGTCGTATCCTCAATAACAGTCTGCTTCAGTGATGCGCCGTGCGGACGGCGCGAAAACCGTTCTGATCCTGGCGTGAGCGTACGCTGAACGATCCGGCCCGTGGGCGATAGGTAGCACGGCTGCGGTCCGAGACGCGGAGGCCGAAGGGAGTGTCGCCAAAGAAACCGCCTCGCAATCCGGACCCGATGCCGTCGTTCTCCCCGGATGACGTTCCCCGGCAGTAGTTCGCCTCAGGCCAGTCCGCCGGCACGTCGGGCGTTCCCGGACCATGCGTGCCCTGAAACGCGCGCCCCTTCACGTCACTCACGCTGACGACCTGCTCTCGAACGTTGCCGCTCAGCTCCAGGATGCCCCAGTACGAAGCGCCCGCCGCGATGCGTCCGCTATCGGGCGTGGTGAAGATTCCCGCCCGCATGGGGCTGCCCGGCACGGCGCTGACGCCTCCGCGTGCCGCGCCGCCGTAGAAGTCGGGCATCGTAAAGTCGTAGTTGGCGTTGCCGGCCGTTGTCCGGTAGTTCTCGGTGATGCGCTCATTGGCCGTGCCTTCGCCGGTCACCGCATAGGGCGCACTGGCGATGGCAGCCGTTCCCCACGCGTATTCGCATGGCACGGCCTTGAGCGGTCCGCGGCAGGCCTTTTCGTATTCCAGCTCGGTCATCGGGCGCAGGCCCGCCCAGGCCGCGAACTTCGCACCGTCCCACCACGACAATAGGTTGCATGCCTGATACGGCCTTGCCGGC
>Ga0180437_10005164_pt1 | contig 18015 bp, 31 predicted proteins | sample SS_ome_4_FD_132410 | JGI IMG/M metagenome (GOLD analysis project Ga0180437, IMG submission 132410) | Hypersaline lake sediment archaeal communities from the Salton Sea, California, USA - SS_3_D_1 metaG | ecosystem: Environmental > Aquatic > Non-marine Saline and Alkaline > Hypersaline >... | reverse complement strand
TATTATGAAACATAAAAAACGTTATGCAGCTTGGGGTCACGATGGTAGTTTCCGTTTTAAATGGCATCGCGATTTATGGGCATGGTGGAACCGCAAACAATACGGCAAGCCTGGTGCCTAACATAGGGTTAGACCCCAAAGTGGGGTGTATTAAATGCACCCCTCAAGCTAATAGAATCATAGGCTTAACCCCTGATTTTGTCCGATATTATCCATATTAGGGCAAAAAAAGACACTAAGTAATAAACCTATTATCGGGCGGGTGAGGTTTTGATTATGGCCTTAATGAAGCTAGACACATTCAAAAAGCGGTTTGTCGACGGGGATGCTCCAGACACCCGAACCGTAATAAATTGGAACAGGCCAAAAAGATTGGCTTTTCAAGTTCCAATGTTATGCCAGCTAACAACAGAATATACAGACCGTGCAAGCTCAGGCTATAAGCATCAATTAAGCCGCACAGTGTTTAGCTGTGCGGCTTAATCAGCGATCTAAGCGTCGTGCGTTATCTCTAAGCCTTTATCACCGCCAGCAGTGGTCAATGGGGCGTACGTTTTCAATCCTTTGACTCCAGGCATAACACTAGCCTCCGTGTTTGCCACGCCGATCTTCATTGACTGGAGAATGGCCTCGTTCTTATCCACGTTCGGCTGTATTCGGTACTTATGGTAGTCGTCCTTATCCATAAACAGCAGGTAGTTACGGATCGGGTTACCAGCCTTGTCCTTGTCAACAACCTTAGATTCCCACTCACCTGTCACTTGGTCGTTTATGCCTTTAAAGATCTTGGCTGACTTCGAACGGCGTGGAACAGGTTGAGCCCCAAGCGACAGCATGCGATCAACCTCTCCATGCTCATCAGAGCAATAGAACAAAGTCTTATCCTTGTACTCTGGCAGGGTTAGGTAATAACTAGGATCAAGTACCGGCTGCTTCCCTGTCGCAGCCCGGATCTTGTCTTTCTCAGACATTTTATTAACGTCATCCTGTGCACCTATTTCAGGTCTAATATCTTTGTTTTGCTTTTTCATGCTTCACCTAGCAATTGTGCTGCGAATTCTTCGGCCTTTTTAGGGTTGATATCTTTCAGCATGTTGTAAACATCAGTAGCTGGGTCTTTGTCGTTCGGGTTCATGCTGTTAGCACCTAGCCCTTTTAACCGTGCCTTAAGGTCTGGGGCTGGCGTGGCTTTTTTCTTTGCTGCTGGAGTTGAACTGCGCGTGTTCTTTGGAGATGTGAACTTGTCCTGGTGGAGACCCTTGGCTTCCCGATAGGCCAGATCAAGAGAGCGCTGTATTTGATTCGGTGTTAACGCAGCTATTTTTTCAGGCATACCACCTGTCAGCTTATCGAGGATCGTGCCCTGCATCATCGCCATGTCGCTGTGAAATTCTTTGTCGAATTGCGGGCTGTTAGGATCAATGATCGGGAACTTGCTTTGAAACTCAACAAGAACCGGGTTAGGGGTATAAGCAGGCTCGTCGGTCTTCTGGGTTTTAGCGTTCAGTGCTGTTATCTCACGCTCAGCCTTCAGTGCAGCAGCAACATCTTCTTCTTCTTCGGCCTTGGCTAGCTGTGCCTTGGCCTCGGCGATAGCGGCAGCAACACGCTCATTCTCCTGCGCTCTCTGCGTCTCTTTCCATGAGGCCATACCGTCAGCAATAGATGACACGGAATCCTTCAGGCTTCGGATCTCCTGCAGGGAATCGTAATGGTCTTTGTAAGCCTCTTCTCCACGGAACTTTTTAGGGTCTTTTCCAGCGGCAACCCATTCCTCGTAGTTCATAAAGCCGGGAGGGCTTTCCTCCTGGGTTTCTTCCTGGGTTTCTTCCTCGCCTTCTAACTCGGCCTTAGCCTTAATATCTTCTTGAGACACTTCCTCATCTTCAGGAAGCTTGTCTTCTATATCATCCAGTACCTTATCCATATCTTCTTGATTAGACATTCTTAGTCACCATTTTACCTAACACGCTTTCATCGTTAACGAACCTATGCTTGTCTCCACTTCCAGGAGGCAAGTCCATTTCCACTCCGGCATACCGATCAAACAGGATGACATCACCCACTTCAATCCAGGGCTTACCACCCAGCTGCTCGGTTTTATAGGCAAAGTCTCCAACATGTACAACCAGCCCATGGAAAGTGCCTTTAGATTCGCGCTCTTTTTGGTTCGCAGTCTTCACCTCAAAACCAGCCTTGCCCAAGGTCTCATACTTCTGTTCCTCGGATGCTTCCAATGTAGTTACGGCTTCAATCGGCTTGATTAAAATCCTATACCCCACTGCTTCGGGGTTTCCGTTTGCAATAAGGTCTCTTGCCTTACTGAGATCTTCTTCTGATACCATGCTTTCTCCTAGTGGTTATAAACTAACTTAACAGTTTCTTCCTGTTCTCTTAGAGTGACCAGCACCTTTTCGAGATCTTCCCCGTTTGGTACCTCTTCCCACTCATCGTTGTGCAAGACAATCTTTAGCGAACCAGTCTCCATGTCATTGCTCTTTGCAATAATAGAAGTCCCTTCTGGCAATGAATCCATCAATGCAGACTCAAACTTTTTGCCGTGAGTCGCTATCTCATGCATGCTCAACAGTGCTAATTTAAGTTTCCTATTCATATTTCCTCTGGTTCGTTTTTGAATTCAGGCATTTCAATAACGGCTTCAGGATCCAGCATCTCATGGCGTCTAAGCTCATCCTGCACAGCTAAAGCGCTCATGTATCCCTGTTTCTTACCCTCAGTTATAACGGTCTTGGAGAATGTCTCTTCCATACTGGCAAGATTAATACCCGCCCCGTTACCCAATGCCTCCCTGAGCTGGTCCTGGCTCCACCATAGGCACTGTAGGTAGGTTCTTGTTACCGGGTCCTTGAGCCATAGCTCCACCTGGTCCTGGGATAGCTGGTTGTAATTTGTCATAATTCATTTTGTTGATATTGGTTTGGTTGTAAGTCCTGGCAGTACAAGGGTTGCGATGCCTGTTTCGTCTCGCATCTCCACAGCGTCATACCCCAAATTCTTTGCTGTCTGTCCTCTGATCCTCTGAGCCTCCCACGATGCCTCTGCGGGGTCTGTCTCACGGAAAAACTTATACAGTTCATCTTCATCAAGGCTGAATATATCGCTACTACTATCTTCGGATATGTAAGGGTATATTTCGTCTATATCAGCATCATCTAGCCATGGCGTTGATTTTTTTATAGCCTTCTTAGCTTCATCATAATCAATATCATAATCAAACATCTGATGAGTTAGTATTTTTTCTTTATCCAGAACAACTTCATGTCTGCTAGGACCATACATCCCACCTTCCGTTCCTGCAAAAATACCCCCAAACTTACCTTCATCTTTAACTGTTATTGGGCTGGCCTCATGAGTGTCATGAAACAATAGCACCTTCCTGTCTTCTGGAATATCTACATCCCTGCTTACAATGTCTTTAGCCTTTTCTACTATTTTAGAAGCCCCGGACGGCAAAGAAGTGACCAGCCCGAGCGCTATCATCCCTACTCCGCTGATATCGCCGCGTTCAAAAGCCTCGTGTGCCTCTGCTGCAGATTGCAAATCGCCTAATATAGGCGATGCCGACATAGCCTCTCTAGCTATATCGCCAGCAGTAATTCCGGGGCTCCCAGTAACCTTGTCTGGGTAAGGCGAGTAATCCATAAAATTGCTTAAAGCATCTCTAACAGCCCCGATAGGGTTGGCCCTAAGTGCAAGAGTTTTAAATATTTTTCTATTGTCTGCGTCAGTTAATATTTTATCCGCCTCAGAAATGACTTGGTAAGGATTATCGCTCTTTATTGTGTACAGGCTTCTTATTTGGGAGAACTTGTCATCTAGAATCTTTTTCGCTTCTTTCGACCCCCCAGAAAATACTCTAGGCTTCTCCTCCCCATCAACATAAACAGTGACCCCCATACTAAAGACCTCTTTTCGTCATGGTGCTAGTAAGAGGGTTGTAATTATATTCAGTCTCACCATTCAATAAGTTTGCAGGGTTATTTTTTGAATCAATAAACTGATCCTCTATTTGCGCTGCACTTTGAACGGCTTGTTCATAGGCCATACCCATATCGACTAAATCTTTTAGGGACTGGGTGTACAGCCTTGTGATCTCGGCTTCCTGCTTGTCGGCCGATAATCCTAATTCTGACATTTCTCTTGCGGCTTGCATGGCGGAGCGTTGCTGTTCGAGCTGCAGCTTCATACCTTTAAACTGAATCTCTTGAGCGCGTAAATCCTGATCGCGCTTCTGCATTTCCATAGCCGCCATCTGCTGGGCGAGAATCATCTCCTGCATTGGATCTTTTGCGTTAGGATCTGGCTCAGGGGCGAGCTCTTCTATGCCGGTAGTCTTCATGGCCTTAAGAACGTCAATCACAGCCTTACGGTAGTTAAGTACTTGTCCTGGCTGTTGCGGGTCTTTGGCCATCTCAAAAACAACCTGGGCGCGCTGTACCCGCTCTATATCAGATCCTTGGCTTGGGTCAGCTACCATGCGAATATCGAAATCATCAGGGTTAAAGTCCTTCTCCATCGATACCGTGGTTTGAGTATCAAGTACTTTGTTGTACTTCTCATCATCAAAATGGCGATAGTTAAGCAGGGCCATCTTCTGAAGCTCTTGCTTACAGCAATCATAAACCCGCATGACAATGGCGTTAGGCACCTTGAGTGCTTGCTGGAGCCTTGCTAGGTACAGGCTTGCGGCCTCCCCTGGTTGAGCCTCTGCATTAACGGTGGCATTGGTCATTGATCGGGCCGATGAAACCAGATACTCCATGAGCTGGAATAGAACCGTGTTAGGCCCGGCAAACGGTAACTGGACAATGCCATCTCTGAGCGGTCCGCTCCCATTTGTTTCGATAGGTGTTAGTTGGCCCATAACTATCTCAACCGGACCAGACTTAACCGCATTGCCACGGGCAGAGGTTAATTGTTTGGATATCAGGCCAGAGTTAGCTGACGTAATAGAAAGGGTTCCTGCGTCAATTAGTTGGCGAACGTTAGTGTTGATAGATTCAAACATTGGCCCCAGTAGTATTCCCCAGCCTAGCCCCATTGGCCCGCCTTCAGGGTCTGGGATAAACCGATACTGTGTCAGGCTATCAACTGGCACAACCTTAACGATCTCGCCTTCGTCATTCATGTGAACCGTGTCGTCGTCATAACGAGGGTATAGGCACACGATCTTTTCTGAATCTCGATAGATAGTGGCAATGTACGGCTCTTTTAGCCCGTCGTCGTCCAGGTCTATCCATGTTTCCGCGTGGATGAATTCCAGCTCTTCGGCATCTTCTTCAAGTTCATCTTCGGATAAGTCCCATTTCTGACTGCCGCGAATGTATCCAATAACTTGATTGCGGGTGTAGGTTTCCACTCTGAAACGATCCGGTGCTTCCTCAAATGTGGCGTAGGCATGGTTGAATATTACTTGGTCAGCGAGCAGCAAGTCTGAATCAAGGCCCTGCTCTTCGTAACAGAAGAATGAGCGCTTGTAGAACGTCCCGATGATGGGCAAGATCATTAGGCCTTTGTCCTGGTCAGATCGCCACGATGGAATACCATCAATCAGCTGGGCGTTCGTATAATCAGCAACCCGCTTCGCCCTGTCTTCCTTTTCTTTCGTGTTCTCGCCATAGACCTTGGCATGCGCAATTTCGTTAGACCACGCTATCTCCGGGGCTGCTCTTGAGTTGAAATCTAAGGCTGCCTCAAGGATGAATGGCATCATTGTCAGGCTGGCACCTTCGAAGGGGAAGGTTTTATGCTCGATATCTTTGCCATTGGCAGTAGGCTGAAGCTTGGCCAGGCTTAACGCCTTCTTGTACTTCTTGAGCCATGGCTGCATCGACGCCAGAGCTTCATCGTACAGGCTGATAATCTTCTGCGCGGTTCCGCCGTTGTCGCTCAGCTCATCGACTATATTTCCCTCATCAAGATATTTGATCAGAGGAGAAGGTTCGTCTGGCTCCTCGTATGGCTCAACCGCATCAGTTAGCAGTGGAGTTTCCTCTAATGGCAGGGCTGGCTCCATACCGGGCATTCCCGCAGGCTCTTGATTGTATTCAGGCATTAACGTTTTCTACGTTTGATTTTGTTGAGCTCGGCTGGCGTCATCTTTCGCCAGTTACCGCATACGCCGCATCTTGTGTACGTAAACGGTTTATCCTTTGTCTTTATGCAATCTTCACACATATGTCAAGTATAGCTTTGTATGGGCGTCTTATCAATCTGACTCTATATGGCGCTGCAACAAATCGTGGGTATTTGATGCCTACGGCTTGTATTCATCAATAACCTTGCTATGATGAAAGCACAACATTCGAGGTGACTCATGGCATCAAGCATTATTAATCACACAGTATTCGAAGAGATGTTTTTCCAGCAACTAAACGAATCGCTGACTGAAGCAGCCGAGCCAATTGTGCAGAAGGCGATGGCAGAAATAGAGATAGAAATACGGAAACGATTAGCTGAGCATTTGCTTGCAAGAATTCAAAGTGACTTCTCTGTTGAACGAATGCAGAACGATATCAGAATTATTGTGCATCAAGCATTACCTGAGAAGAGAAGAATATAACGCAAGAACATACAGAGAGCGCAATGAAGCCATCAGAAAAAGCAAGACAAGCTGGGTTTAAATCCCTAAAGGAAGTCTCTGAGATAACCGGAGAGTCCACACAGAACCTTAACAACTGGAATAAAGCTAGGCCGCGCAGGTTTCAGTTGTTACTTAAGGGCGCGGCTGTTGAGAAATTGGAGAAGATATGAATTCATCAAAAGAAGATAGCGCTTCGTTCGTGGGCACAGTGCCAGGACATACACCAATGCTAAGCAAGACCGTTCCAAGCAGAACCACAGCAGACGCTTGCGATGAGTTCGCGTTCAGCGGAGAGAAGGGCGAACCCCTAACGAACAAAACAATCCCGCTTGGCAAGAGCGCCGACACAAAACCACCGCTTGGCTTGATGCCTGAGGAACTCTACGAAGCGAAATGCGCTGGCCTCAGGATACGGGAGATAATAGATGCCATGATAAGGTTTAACGATGACAATAGACGCATACCTGATGCTTGGTTTGATGAACTGAGGCAGAGAACTGGCAGCTAAGAACCTATAAGGAGGAAGGAGATGAAAGTGGTGGCTACAGAGCACGCTCTTGAGCTTACATTTACAGATGGTTCTAATATCAACATTCATGGGCATAGATGGGAAGATTGCTCTCTTGGGGTTGATGTTATGGAGAAGACATGAATGATAAATGCATAGGCCTTGCCACTATAAAGGCAGAAGGGAAGTCTCACAGCTTTGATAATCCAGAGATAGAACCATGGGTTGGGTATGTTGATGAGTTCAATAAATTCTTCAATGAGGAATATGGTCAGATGCGTATCCCGAGTGCTGTCAAAAACAGGCTAAAGAAGGCAATGCGCAAGTCTTGGGATATGGCGCTGATGGTGAACGCGAGAGAAAACAAGTCATGACAATCAAAATGACTCCATGAAGAAAAGAGCTGCTGCTTTGAGCCGCTCAATGAGAGAAAATAAATAGTTTTGATATAACCCCGAAGCGAAGGTAGCAATATTTTATTTTAATCATGAAAATATTCCAAAACACGAACGTCAAAGAAGGCGAAATGTACCCGGATGCTTATATTTCGGCGGGCAAATGCAGTGGTAGCAAATACTACCTATCATTGATATCGCCGCTCAACTTCCTGGAAGAGTGGAAGTCTTTCGAGTGCGCGGCATTACTGAATGGGCGCAGGGCGCGCGCCTTAATAGTCGAAATAAGGTTGGGCTGTCGAATTCAGATAGAGTTCCGCTCATACAAGTATGTTGCTTCAAAGACTGTCGCGAGACGCTTTCGTGATTCTCAACAGCCTTGGCAAACTAGATCGTACGTTGCAGGCGGCAATATTAAAGCTAATGAATTAATTTGCTTAGATGGCGGCGTTGTTTATCCAGCCAAAAGTGGAGGGGCTCACGGAATAGCTATATCGTCCTCAATCAATCCTCCTTAGACTTAGCCAGCTCCCTCTCAAGCTCTTGTCTCTTGCGGGCTAGGTCTTCGTCGGACAGCTCACTGAATTCACTAATAGCCTTGGTCTTCTTAGCTGCATCCCATCCCATCATGTCAGATAGCTGTTTCATGGCCTGCATTGGGGAGTGTTGCTTTACCTTCATCCCGTCTCGCCCGGCTGTTAGTTCTGCTATGGATGCCAGCGTCTCAGGCGACTGTTTCGCGCTATCTTTGATCTTCCATGTGGTTTGAACGACAGGCTCTCCGTCCTCCTCTCCTAGCTCGTATTCGCCGAACTCAACCAAGTCCTTCATGTCTACTCGGGCGAGGTTAGAAAGCCTCTCCAGCATCTCTTGGCGCGTCATGACGGCCTTTGAGACAGCCTCTTCCTTCATTGCGTCCATGAAAGCCTTAACCTTAACGTCCCTTAACATTCTTGAAGCGGCGGCATCTATGGAGTTTTCGTCTTCTGATGTCCCTCCAGCATCGATATAGGCTGCTCTATTGCTCATCCCGGCCAAAGAGTTTATTGCTACTCTTTGCTGCAACTTAGTGAGCTGGTTGAATAGTTCTTTTTGCTCTGGAGTCACTGGCTTTCTCCCGCAGCACTCACCAACACAGCCACACTCTTTGGCTTTTGTCTAAACAGGAATGCTAGGCGGCCCCAGAAGTTAAGCCCCTCATACCGGCTTACCTTGTGGTTTAGGATGGTTACCGATGTCTCCAGCCCTTCGATTTCCTTCGCCATGCCCTCTATGTTGTGCTCGTGCACTTGAATCAACGGGGCCTGGTCACCTAATAGCTTGCCTTCGCTTATCATTCTAGCTACGAACTTATCTAGGGCATCTATCTTGGTATCAATATATGGTGGCGTCGTGTCTTTGGCGGCCCACTCTCTTACGCTTTCGAAAGGAGCGTGGAGCAATGAGGCCATCATGGTATTTGATGCGCCGTATTTTGCTTTGAAGTGTGCTAGCTTATTATCCATAAATCCTCTCTTGGAATTTATAAAATACGCAATGTTTCACGCGTATCTCTTATTAGTTTGCTTTAGGTTTCTTCCCTAGAGCCTTAAAAAATATGTGATTAATTCTTTTTTATTAACCCTGGCGGCTTTACGGCTGGCCTGGGCGGCCTTGGAGTTATCGCTGTGGATGTCGCCCCTACCAGCCCACCTACGATACCAGAGAGCCACACTTTAAGCGGTATCTCTGACATCTGGTCCAGCATTAACTTACTACTATCAGGGATTGAGTCCAGCCCTGCCTGGAATGCAACAAAGAACCCTATCAAAAACAGGCTTAATCGTTTCAGCATGCTCTTGTTAAGGTCGTTTTCCACCCTAGTAAGCAGGCCTTTTGGTTGGCGCTAGCTTCTTGTCGCGGATAGTATTACTGGTATTTACCGTGCTTTGATAGCCGTATGGCTGACCTGTAGGCCCATGTTGTTGCGGGATTGCTGGGCACGGTCTAGGATATATCATGATCATTAGTAAACACCTCCTCCACGATTAGATTGGCGATTCTTTTTTGTTGGCTTTTTCTTCTTGCTTCCTGACTTATGTCCTTTATTGCATGGCATAGCACTCTCCTCTTAACTGCACGCCTCTAGAACAGTGAATTCTTTTGCTGGGGCTTCTGTATGGTAAGTTCTCGTCGCATCTGTATATATTCCGCATACCTTCCATATGCCTGGCTGGTCAAAATCCGAAGCGATCGATGTAAATTCAAAGTATGTACTCTCCGCCTGGTCCCCGAGATCAGGATCGTTCACCAAGGCAACAGCAGGGGCTGTTACTGGATTAGAAGACGCCTCAGTCTTAGTAAGTTTAGTATTATCTGGCTTTGTGAAAATAAGACTGAGACCAGTCGACGTCGACATATTAAACCCGCCAGTTGACAGCCTGAATTCTCGCCCTACTTCACCAACAGTTATGCTCATAATTTATCTTCAACGCCTTTCCCAGATTTAGATATTACGGCCTCTAAGCCCTGCCCACTTCTACTGATTATAGACAATACACCAATGCTTTGCGATATCACCCCTAAAACACCCTGGCCGCCCTCTGATATTGTGGCTTCTACGCCTTGTCCATGCCTATCAATGAAAGACAGAACGCCAAATGTCAAATCCGGTACAACAACCAGAGCGCTATAGTAGTTATTAAGAAACTGCTGTCTTCTGAATAAGAAGTTCTGGTTTCTTTTGATGGCACTTAAGTTGTCCTGCCACCTGATTATCATGATGTCGTTACCGTAAGATGTGTGTCATCTGCGGTTCCATTGCTAAATTTATACGTAATTACATCGCCATTTGTATCAGCTGCCAGTAGATTTACTTTATAAATGCCGCTTCCAACCTCTGATATTGAGCCTGAAATTGGCCCGAAAGGTGCGCCGTCAATGCTTCGCTCCCCTGTCACGACAATGCCAGGAGCTGGAGTCACATGATCAGAAGCAAGCACCATTAAAAACTCTAAGTTGCTGAAGGCCTGATTCTTTTGTACTCCATCCGTTAGCGTTCTCGTTGTTGACGCCCACACTTTATCTGCTGATGCTTGAGTTATAACTACACCGCTTGTGCCGGTATCGTCTAAGATGTCAGCTGTGTTCTGAGTGTTATCATCGTAAACAACAGCAACAGCCCCGCCAGAATTATCAGTTACTTTGAAATTACCACGCACATATATTGTTCCACCGGTACAGCTCGCAGCAATTACAAGCTGTCCATTACCCTCCAGAGACATTGTGTCTGTGCCGGTCGCACCATAGTTACGAACCTCTACGCCCCCAGAATAGCGCCTCATAGATAGCCCTGTATTGCCAACTGCCGCCCCAAAATCTATGATAGGTGTTGGGCTTCCAGGAACTTGAGAGTAACAATCTGAGAGCGTGTAGTTCGCTGCTGCGGTTAGCGTTAGAGTCCCTCCAAGGCCGCAAAATTTTAGATGCGCTTGGCCAAGAGAGCCAGATACAAATTCACAATCTACAAAATGCACCTCTCCTGCTGGTGATGTAGCGGTTCCAGTTACAGACTGAGCCCCGATGAACTCAGACTCAGAAACGTCTTGACCACCTAAAGCCAACGAATACCCCACACCTCTAAAAACCTGATCTGTTTGAGATGCCGTTAACGTTATGCTAGATCCTGGGGCAACCTCGAATCTGGATAATGTTAGACTCGCAGCAAGAGTGTTCGCGTCTGCCATCCCATCTACTGGGTTGAGGATTGTTCCGCTCTCATAATCCGTAGTTCCTCCTGCGCCATTAATAGTGTCGATGAATATTGCGCCACCTTCGTACGAACCAAATTCCTGTAAATCCCTGAGACGCTTTCCTGATGAGTTGGAGATATTGTGAGTCCCACCTGTTAAAACCTCATCCCAAGTCTTGTCAACAATATCATCAACCTGGAGCGCTCCATCACTATTTACTGTCGGGCTGCCGGTTAAATTATTAACGATGTTTTTATATGTGCCTCTAATTTCAACAGAAGCATCGGCACCATTTAGGGTTACAGTTCCAAGCGTTCCTCCTACTGTAACAACGTCACCAGCTTCTAGACCGCTTAGCGTTATTCCGCCAGCCCAATTACGGTACTGCAGAGTTATTGTTTGACCAGCCGTCTTAGTAAAAGTAGGGGCTCCAGCCCCGGCAACCTTGCTATAACAATTATGATAGTTATAGTCCCCTGCTAAGGTGTGTGTTGTTGTCCCAATAAACCCGCAAAAATCGCCATGCATCAATTGCCCGGTAACGTCTGTTAAGTCGCAGCCATCGAAATGCATTTCTCCAGATGCAGCAGTTCCTGTCCCTGTAACCTCCGCGCCCACGATTTGAATATCAACACAGCTTTGGCCGCCAAGATCTAGAGCCCAGTTATCCCCAAAATATGACTCATTATCTGAATTAGCTGTAAAAGTAATTGACGACCCATTGATCATATGGAAGTCGGTTAGCTGGGTAGTTCCAGACAGCGTCTTCGCGGCAGCCAGCGTTGATACTGGATTAGTAGCCACCCCATCTACGCCAGGAATTGTTCCCGTATTAGATATTGATGTGTTTATCCATACTCTGCCGTTCTCATATCCGCTAGAGCCCTGATTGAACTCTACAAATACCTGATCTATATAAATATTGGCGTTAGTTAATGCAGTATCTGAAACTCCATTATCATTGTACAAGCGGAGTCGTATGTCACCGAGGTTAGCTCCTGTTCCAACCATCGTGATAAAGGCATCAAAAGGGAGCACCTCATTTGTAGCGCCCCCTTTTCCATTCCAAGTCCCTACGGTAACCCATGCAGGAGTTCCGGCTTGAGCATCCCATATTTGCACCCGAACAGCATCATTTAACCCAGTTATATAACCTGTTATCTTAACGCCAGAAGGGGAGCCTGCCCCGATATTTGTGGTCAGTTCAGCTTCGAACCCTCCGCTTACAGAATCCCAATACATATAAACGCCATCAAGGGCTGCAGTGTCTGTGTAGCTTCCTCCGGTTGTAGTTGCCGGTGTTGTTAAAACTTCCCCGGTAAACACTTTATTTGAAGCCGAACCTGTATTAGGAAGACCAGCCAACTGGTCTTGAGTTGCAGGGAAAGTTCCTCCGGCCAACCCAGTAGTATCATATTGCAGCTCTAAATTATCAGCAGCTGTGGTGTCGCCGCTGATCTGGGTTATGTTTACATCAAGGAGGTCTCCACCATCAATCAATGCGTTATTAAGCGCAGCCGCCCTAAACCCATACCTAGGGCTTGCCCAGCTTAGAACACCGGTGCACTCGCCTGTAAACCATCCAGTGCCTTCGGTATCGTTGTTGATTGACGCGCCACCTGTTGCGGGTATTTCGATCTTGTACATACCCCCGCCAACATGCGTCCAGTCATAATCCCCGGCAGTTGTTGGGGTTACTGCTGTTTGTGTTACGACGCCCGCCGATGTTTCGAAGTTCCACCTCAGGTCCATGCCCGCCTGGTTATATACAATGCCAGTCTCTGTCGTAACAAAGTCTGTAGAGTCTTTCAACGCCAAGGTGTTAACGAAAACCTCTACCGCCGTATCCACGTCGATCCACATATCAGGCATTCATGTATCTCCTAGTGATGCTGCGCATAGTAATACCATGGGCTTCCTGCCACAGCCGTGATGCCTGGCGAATATTGAGCAGGGTAGTGATAAAAAACCTGAGGATGAAGCGCATCTGATACCCCCGTTCTAGACACCGTTCGGCCCGCTTGACGCTCTACATTGTCATTTGTTGTCCACGCCGGGAAGTATAGCTGCCTGCCGTGGGGGTAGAACGATGGAGATGCGCCGTTAGAGTATGCCTCTATAAATTTTGAACTCACCAAACTGTTGTACACTGCATGCTCTGCGGAATCGACGTTCAATGGGGTAGCGGCCCAATCGCTACTAGCACCTATGAATATTTTGCTAGTACTGTTAGCGATCACGATGTTGTTGCTCGCGAGCCACGGGGTGACAGACTGCGCAGAATTATCGACATATATATTAATAAACGGGGTTCCGCCATTTCGGTCATATTCACAAACTATTCTGTGTGTGCTGTTTGTCGATATAGCGCCCGCACTTGTTTGCCGTCCAAATTTCGCCGAACCACCCCCTTCTACGACGAAACCTAAAGCGCCGCTGCCTAGGTGCTGCAGCAGATATGACTGGTCAGAACCTTTCCCCCATTGCCCGAAAACCCCAGCACCACTCAGAGTGCTAGTCGTGCGGATTGTTATAACGGCGGTCATAACATCTCCGGCAATCGATAACGATGTGCCGAATGTTATACCGTTTGAAACCGTTGATCCGCAGTTCTGAGCCATTAGGTTTCTCTGATCTCAAAACCCCATAGCTGGGCATCCCCAGTCATAGTGTCGGAAACGTTATCGGCGTCCCGGGTTACACGCACATGGAAAATTTCTCCCGCTGCTGTGCTGTCCATCTGCGCACCGTCAGTGAAGGTGATTTCACTATAAACGCACTCCCCAGAGGCGCTTGCCGTTGTGTCTGTCACTGCTTGCGCCGTGGCGAATGATTTTGTATCAATATCGTCGGCGTCATCAGAAAACGATTTGAATGCGAAATCCCATACAACATCTCCGGTCGTTGCAGTAGTTGCGGACCAAACAAGAGAAACAGTAACCCCTCCACCTGAATAGCTTCGTGGCATGATACACACAAAATCGATACTCTCATCTGTCGTATCATCAAATGCATACAGCAGGGTGTCAGCTCGCGGTGTCGGGGTAGCACTATTGCTAGAAAGCATCTGCGCAGCTGCTGCGCCATACGGTACTAATGTGTCGCCGCTACTCATGATGCGCCCCTTATGGCGTTCACGACTTCAGCGCGTGTAATCCGCTGGTCTTGCGGGAGACGCTGGTTAATCACAGATATCAAGCTATCAACAACAGACATTAAATCCCCGCTCTCTACCGCATTAGCCCGCTCGTTACGAATAGTATTGGCAGAGGCGGCATCAACAGCGTTACGCTCGGCCAGTGTCATCTCAATAACAGACTTGCCTGCTATTTTCCGGTATTGCTGAGGTATTGCCTCTATCGCCTCGACATCCAAATCAACAGCTTTGCTCTTCAAAACCATATGATCAGGGTATAAAGCTGCGTCGACAGAATAACGTATCTGTTTTGTTTCGCGATCAATCACTATCGCCATAATTCACCTGGGCCTAGATATTTACTACATTTTAGCCTATCCACGCTTGACCTTCAATGTACTTTACGCTACGCGGATTATTTGTCTTTTTATGCCCTAATAGGGATAATATCGGACAAAATCAGGGGTTAAGCCTATGATTCTATTAGCTTGAGGGGTGCATTTAATACACCCCACTTTGGGGTCTAACCCTATGTTATGTACCTTTTGCCTTCGTTGGGCACTCGCCTTTAAGTCTACCTTCAACGTACTTGGCAAGCCTCCCTTCGTCCTGCGGTTTGATGTAAACCGTTACAGGTTTCAGCCCTTTGTCTTTGCGGGCCTGTCGTAGTGCCCGCATGATATCCGCCTTGGATTTAGGCATATTCATCAATCCCTAACATGTCGTCTACATATATTCCGGTTTTGATCTGAATATTCTCCCATGATTCCCCTGTGAACATTTCACGGGCTGTTTCAAACCATTGCTGGCGCAACTTACGGACACGTTCGTTTGATTCTATTGACGCTTTTAGGTGAGCTACAGGTTTATCGTAGCGGTTGGCAATATCAAGCTTATCAGCAAGCTCATGACCCCGCGCTACACACTGAACATATTTATATGATTCACGCTCCAGCATTTCTACAATTTCGGCTTCGCTTTTATATTCGCCTTTTTTGTTTAAGAAGTCAGTGTTCATTTTCTCGCCCTCTGTTTTCGTTGATGTTGAGTCTATTATGGGGCAGGTAACAGTTACCGTCAAGGTGTTTCAGCCAAAAAGATCAAAATAATTTAGAGCGGCACATAACAAAGCCATCAACTCAGACAACCCTCGCGGTGCTCGTGCTGCTGGTTATGGCAGCCGTTATATTGCTACTCAATAATGTCTGCACCGCCGTCAATGTAATTATTCGACCAATCCGTCCAGTATGAATTTATGAGATCTTCTCGCTCCTCGTCAGTCTCACACTCTGCCCATTCCGTGTCGTCAATCTCGATAATGTCTTCGTGTGTTGCAGTGGGGTATCCAATTCCAAGCGTTACTTTTAATTTTGGCATCTCTTGCCTCCGTTATTGTCGCAATCTAACAATTGCAATTAAATCGGACGGTTATACCGCAGCGTCCTTTTTGTTTATGTCATGCCGCCGTTTATTGCAGCAGTTATACATCAAGCTCTTTGTCATGCAGCTTTCTGTACGCGGTTTTTACGTCATCCCAATCAAGTGTGTCATAATCAATAACAATGCCATCATCTGTAAACTCAATATCATGATAGTCATTCATGCAATTAGCAGCGGGGAAGCATCTTTCAAAATTTAGATCATCTATCTTTTTTATACTCATGTTATATCACTCCGTAAGCGATGTATAACAACGTAAATCAACCTGACGTCTCCAACATTAGCGGTTTTATCAGGCATCTTTACGCCGCATGTTATTTACAACGTTAGATTGCTACCCAATCATCAACCTGTCATCATCAAAGAATCCTTTGATATGGGCGGTAGCAGAAACAATTTCACTAACGTCTTCAGGGTCTGCCATCTCATCAAAGCAGCGATCCCGCAATTGCTGGAGCAATTGTTCAGCTTTAGCGCACCGTAATCTGTAGTACTCTGCTTTGTCTTTGTATAAGTCCTCTTTGCTCAAATATTTACTCATTACAAATGGTGGATTTGCCATGTCATTCACTCCGTAGTTAAGTTCACGCCTAACAATCAAATCGATGGGGCGCAAAGAACCGCACCCCTCATTAATGTCCGTTATCCACCGCCCGTTTAGTGGGCGGGGATGGTGGTTAGGATATCTTTAAGTAAGAATCGCCGCGCTTAACTGTAATGCCGGGGATTTCTTCGCCGTCTTTATGCGCTTTCAGTATCTCAGCCTTTTTCGGCTTGACCACAACATCTACCTTTACGTAATCATCAGGTATCTTCTTCTCGTCATTGATCTCAACGCTTTCCTTTCCATCGATTCTAGTGATAGTGAATAGGTCGCGATCAATTTTCTTGATATCCAGCTTTTCCATATTCTCGACAAGGTATCGATTAAGCCGCTCAACTTTATTCTTTACAGCTTCCTTTCGCTTTTTCAGCCGGTCAATCTCCTGATCTATGGCCTGGATCTGGCTTTCGCTGTTCTTCTCGATGAAAATAATGTTTTCAGCCTTCTGGCCAAACTCCATTTCAAGGCCTTCTAAGGTGTTCAATACTGCCTCATCGCTTTCCATCTCAACCAGCTGGACCATGGCATCAGCTATCTTGTACAGGCTCATTTATCAGCCTCCTTGGCTTTCAATTTTGGCAGCATAATCCCTTTGCACCGCTCGATCCGTAGCACTTCGTTTTCCCACTTTCTCACCTGAGCCTTGCGTAGGCTTTCTTTGTAGATACCCTCAAGCATTGAAAGGCTTACAGAATCCTCCATGGACTTGATCACTTTCTTGATCCATTCCTTGCGCTCCAACTCCTGCTTGACCTCCTCCTCGATCTTGTTTTCGGCCTTACTGATTGCTTCATCAGCCGCAAGCGCATCGACATAGTGATCATCATCAAACTGTCCAAGAAACACATCAGCGCTAAAGCCAAGCATTGATAAGCATTTCTTAACAGCGTCTGTCAGAGACTTCTTAGGCGCTTCCTCATCGACGAAAACACCCCTACTGGTGCCGTACATGTATTTTGTATGGCCAAAATGCTCCACTGTGCCTTTCTCGCCTGATTCTGGGTCTTTAAACCACAGCCTCAGCCGTATCGTGTGGTTTGTTGATGTTCCGACTATCTCCGAGGCATCGTTATAAATCGGGCTCCCAGCGTCAAACCGCTCTTCTACAATCTCATACCCCCACCCGATACCTACAGGGCCAAACGTCTCTGTGGCGCGCTTAACCATGTAAATAGCATTGATACTTGTTACCTTGCGGCCACCGCCTGGCACCTTCTTGGTTGCCGAAACGTCTGTTTTTTCTACGGCGCTCCAAATACTTGTCTTTTCACTCATCCTCTACTCTCCTCAATCACTTCCTTAACCGCCATCACTGAATCCTGCATCTCCATGTATGCCGCTGCCGACAAACACGTCAATATAATCACCACCCCTAGCATCACTCTCACGCCCTTTTCCCCCGGTGTTTGTTCTCGTTCTAATTCCCGATCGGTTACTTCATCCTCCAACAACTGTCTAAACTTCCTATGGGATTCCACATTGTTCTCGCAATACCCATCCTTGATCATTTTGAACGCAACGTTGCTAGTCGCGTTGTAGATGTCCATATATCGCAATTCGCTCTCTACCTGATCAACATACTTCTCCAATTGTTTTG
>Ga0180437_10005163_pt1 | contig 18018 bp, 17 predicted proteins | sample SS_ome_4_FD_132410 | JGI IMG/M metagenome (GOLD analysis project Ga0180437, IMG submission 132410) | Hypersaline lake sediment archaeal communities from the Salton Sea, California, USA - SS_3_D_1 metaG | ecosystem: Environmental > Aquatic > Non-marine Saline and Alkaline > Hypersaline >... | reverse complement strand
GGTATCCATGCTATAGTTTTGCCAAGTTACTACAAGGAGGTAACTATGAAAAAACTGGTTCTATTACTGTTCGTGCTCTGTCTGGCTCTACCTGCGTTCGCGGTAGATTTCAGAATCGGAAACGGAGCAGAACCCCAGTCCCTCGATCCGCACCTGGTTTCGGGTACGGTGGAGCACCGCATCTATATGGGGCTCTTCGAGGGGCTGATGACTTACGACCCCCGGACTGCCAATCCGATCTACGGGGTCGCCCAGAGTCACACGGTGAGTTCAGACAACCTGACCTGGACCTTCACCCTGCGCCCGGGTATCGTTTGGAGTGACGGCACCCCGATCACGGCCCAGCAGGTGGTGGATTCCTGGCTGCGCTGCCTGGATCCGAACACCGGCGCCGAGTATGCTTCGCTGCTGACCGACGTGATCAAGGGTGCAGCGGAGTTCAACGCCGGCACAGGCCCGCGCTCCGGTGTGGCGGTCAGAGCCCTGGATTCCCGGACCTTCCAGTTCAACACCAAGGTCCCGGCTCCCTACGTGCTGTCCATGGTCTGCCACTACGCCTTTGCGGTCGTACCGACCCACACCATTGCCAAGCACGGCGATCGCTGGACCCTGCCCGAGAACATCGTGAGCAACGGTCCCTTCGTGCTCAAGGAGTGGAAGCCCCAAGAGGTGATCATTGCCGAGAAGAACCCCCGCTACTGGGGTGCCCGGAACGTCAAGCTCGACAGGCTGATTTTCTACCCCTCGGACAGCTACGCCACCCTCTACAACATGTACATCAAGGGCGAGATCGACTGGAATACCCAGCCGCCGCCCCCCGAATTGGCAGATGCGGCCAAGCTGCGAAAAGACTTTCTGACCGAACCCGAGTTGGCTAGCTACTACTACCAGTTCAACCAGACCAAGCCGCCCTTCGACGACGTCAGGGTACGCAAAGCCTTCTCTATGTCTATCAACCGCAAGGAATTGACTGAGAAGATCACACGAACCGGGCAAATTCCCGCCTTCTCCTACGTCCCCGAGTTTGCCGGCTACACACCGCCCAAGGGGATCGGCGAAAATGCGGAGCAAGCCAAGAAGCTGATGGCCGAGGCCGGCTATCCCGGCGGCCGGGGCTTCCCCGAGGTAACAATCCTCTACAACACCAGCGAGACCCACAAGAAGATCGCCGAGTACTTCCAGCAGAAGTGGGAGCAGACTCTGGGTGTGGACGTGGTGCTCAACAACCAGGAATGGGCCACCTACCTCGACACCCGGAAGGTGCAGCAGTTCGACCTCTGCCGGGCCGGCTGGGTCGCCGACTACCAGGATCCCTTCAACTTCCTGTTCATGTGGCTGTCCGACAACTTCGATTTCAACGACGGGCGCTACAACAATCCGAGGTACGATCAGCTGATCCGCCAGGCCAACTCCATGCAACCTGGACCGGAGCGCAACAAGGTGTTCGCTCAAGCCGAGACGATCCTGATCGAGCAGGACCACGGCATCATGCCGATCTACTACTACGTGTCCCAGAACTTCATCGACACCAACAAGTGGGGCGGCTGGTATCCCAACCTGCTCAATAACCACCCGTACTGGGCCATCTACAAGAAATAGCTGACCTACTGAACATCGCGGGAACCGGTGAACTGCCGGTTCCCGCTATTATTCTTGCAGCCATGACTAAATACGTAATCCGCCGGTTCCTCGGCCTGTTGCCGACCCTGTTCATCATCATCACCATCAGCTTCTTCATCATCCGGGTTGCTCCGGGAGGCCCCTTCTCGCGGGAGAAAGCCCTGCCGAAGCAGATCCTGGAGAACATCGAGAAGAAGTATCACCTGGACGAACCCCTGATCGTGCAGTACGGCCGCTACCTCCTCGATATCCTGCGGGGAGACCTGGGTCCCTCCTTCCGCTACAAGGACCACGACGTCAACTACTATATCCTCAATGCCCTGCCGGACTCCATGGTACTGGGCTTGATGTCCCTGTGCCTGGCCCTCCTTCTCGGGATCTCCACCGGGATCGTTTCCGCCACCCGCCAGAACAGCGTCCTGGACTACTCCTCCATGGCCGTGGCCGTGATCGGCATCTCAATTCCCCTGTTCGTGGTCGGTCCGGTTCTGATGTACATCTTCGCCATCCGGCTGGATCTGCTGCCCACCTCCGGCTGGATCATGGCCGACGGCAGCTGGAAAACGGCGATCATGCCGGTGGCCACCCTGACGCTTCCCTACTTCGCCTACCTGGCCCGCCTGTCCAGAGCCAGCATCCTGGAGACCCTTCGCAGCGACTACGTGCGCACCGCCCGGGCCAAGGGCCTGTCTCCGTCGGTGATCATGTTCAAGCACATCCTCAAAGGGGCGCTGCTGCCCGTGGTGAGTTACCTGGGTCCGGCCTTCGCCAACATCGTCACCGGCTCCATCGTGGTGGAGACGATCTTCCGGGTTCCCGGTTTGGGGATTTTCTTCATCCAGTCGGCGATCAACCGGGATTACACCCTGATCATGGGCACGGTCATCGTCTACTCGGTGATCCTGTTGATCATGAACTTCATCGTGGACATCGCCTACGGCTTCATGGATCCACGTATTTCTTATACTTAGGGGGTATCGGTTTGGCAGACACGGCAATCAAGGGTAAAAGCGTAAAAGAGACCCAGCTCCCCCTCGACCAGTTCGGCGAACCGATCAAAGGCGTCAGCCTCTGGCTGGACGCCTGGCGGCGGTTGAAGAAGAACCGGATGGCCCTCATCGGTCTCTCCATCGTGATTCTCTACTCCATCATCGCCCTGCTGGCACCGGTGCTGCCTATCCACTCGTATAAACACCAGGTGCTGGACCATCAGTATCTTCCCCCTTCGTTCACCAAAACAGCGGGGCAGCTGCTGTACGAGCGCCAAGAGGCGCTGTTCCAGCAGGCCGCCAAGGATGCAGGATTCGAGGCCATGCCGGCGGAGTACGTACAGGCCCTGGAGATCTTCCGAGAACAGCTGGCTACCGAAACCCAGGAGTTCGATGGGGTGGCGGTCAAGGTCCACGAACGGCGTTACTATCTGGGCACCGACGGACTGGGCCGGGATCTTCTGTCCCGGATCATCTACGGGAGCCAGGTCTCGATCGCCATCGGGCTGATTGGAACCCTGACCGCGGTAATGATCGGGCTGATCATCGGCTCCCTGGCCGGCTACATCGGCGGCACCTTCGACTACATCGCCATGCGGGTGGTGGACGTCATGTACGGCCTGCCCTACATGCTGCTGGTGATCATCTTCATGGCCATCTTCGGCCGCAACATCATCAACCTGTTCGTCTGCCTGGCTCTGGTGAGCTGGCTGACCGTCTCCCGGGTGGTGCGCGGCCAGATGATCTCCCTCAAGAACTCGGAGTTCGTGCAGGCCGCCCGGGTGGTGGGCGCTTCACCCGGACGAATCATCTTTCGCCACCTGGTGCCCAACACCTTGGGGGTGGTGGTGATTTTCGCCACTCTCCAGATCCCGAACTTCATACTCCTGGAGAGCTTCCTCTCCTACCTGGGTTTGGGGGTGCAGGCGCCGATGGCCTCGTGGGGATCCCTGGTTCGGGATGGGGTGGACGCGGTCAGCATCTATCCGTGGATGCTGTTCTTCCCGGCCCTGGCCATGACCATATTCCTGTTCTCCATGAACTTCCTGGGCGACGGACTGCGGGATGCCCTGGATCCTCAGAGCAAGAATGTCTTGTAGAGCCCGCCCATGAATAACGACGTAATCCTCAAAGTACAGGACCTGAAAACCTACTTCAACACCGACGACGGCATCGTCAAGGCGGTGGACGGTGTATCCTTCACCCTGGCCAAGGGTGAAACCCTCGGCATCGTGGGGGAGTCCGGCTGCGGAAAATCCGTGGCCAACCTGTCCATTTTACGACTGATACCCTCTCCTCCGGGGCGCATCGTAGGCGGGGAGATACTGTTCCACGACCGCCGCGTGTTGAAGATGTCGGAGCGGGAGCTGCGGGCTCTGCGGGGAAACCAGATTTCGATGATCTTCCAGGATCCCATGACCTCCCTCAATCCCTTCCTGCGTATTTCCACCCAGGTTACCGAAACCCTCCGGCTGCACCAGGGTCTGGACAGGATGCAGGCCCTGGACAAGGCGATCGATACGCTGCGCATGGTCGGAATCCCCAACCCGGAGAAGCGCATCGAAGACTATCCGCATCAGTTCTCCGGGGGCATGCGACAGCGGGCCATGATCGCCATGGCACTGTCCTGCAATCCCGAGATCCTGATCGCCGACGAGCCGACCACGGCATTGGACGTAACCATCCAGGCGCAGATTCTGGAGATCATCAAGGAGCTTTCCGTACGGCTCGACACGGCGGTCATCCTCATCACCCACGACCTGGGCGTCGTATCGGGAATGTGTGACAAGATCTGCGTCATGTACGCGGGCAGAATGGTGGAGAGGGCTCCGACCGACGACCTGTTCGCCGCCCCGAAGCATCCCTACACCCAGGGTCTGATCCATTCGGTGCCCAGGCTGGACCGGTCCAGCCGGGAGAGGCTGTATTCGATCTCCGGAGCCCCGCCGAGTCTGATCGACATGCCGGATTGCTGTCCCTTCCATCCCCGCTGCGAACACGCCATGGATATCTGCAGGAAGAAATACCCCGATGAAACAGCGCTGACCGACAAGCATCGGGTTTCCTGCTGGCTGTTTGCGGAATCCGCAGCGGGAGGAGGCTCCCGTGGCTGACGGCAACAACGTTCTGCTGGACGTTCGCGGATTGAAGATGCACTTCCCGATCGAGGAAGGGGCTGTCTTCAAACGGGTGGTGGGCCACGTCAGGGCTGTGGATGGGATCGACTTCGAGATCAAAAAGGGTGAGACCATGGGACTGGTCGGCGAATCCGGCTGCGGCAAGTCTACAACGGCCCGAGCCATCGCTCAGTTGTACAAGCCGACCGCGGGGCAGATCAACTTCGAAGGCCGCGATCTCTGCCGCCTGAAGCGCCACGACCTGCTGCGGGCCCGCATGGATCTGCAGATGATCTTCCAGGATCCCTACGCCTCGCTCAACCCGCGTATGACCATCGGCAGCGCCATCGCCGAGCCGATGGAGATCTACACCCGACGGGGACTGATGAAGATGGGCCGTCAGGACATACGCAAGCGGGTAGAGGACCTTCTGGAGAGAGTCGGGCTGTCGCGCTACTTCGTCAACCGTTTTCCCCACGAGTTCTCAGGAGGGCAGAAACAGCGCATCGGTATCGCCCGGGCCTTGGCCCTGAACCCCAAGCTGATCCTGGCGGATGAGCCGGTCAGCGCCCTGGATGTGTCGATCCAGTCCCAGATCCTCAATCTGCTGCGGGACCTCCAGGAGGAGTTCGGGTTGACCTACCTGTTCATCGCTCACGATCTGGCGGTAATCCGGCACATCTCCAACCGGGTGGCGGTGATGTATCTTGGAGTGATCGTGGAGATTGCCGAATCCGCGGTTCTCTATGAGGAGCCGCTGCACCCCTACACCCGGGCGCTTCTGTCGGCGGTTCCGATTCCGGATCCTGCAGTGGAACGAACGCGGAAGCGCATCATCCTGGAGGGAGATGTCCCCTCACCGGACCGGGAAAGACAAGGTTGTTATTTCTACGACCGCTGCAGCCAGCGAATGGATGTCTGCAAGACCAGTATCCCCCGCCTCACAGAGGTGAAGCCGAACCATCGGGTGGCCTGTTACCTGCATCACAGCGCGTAGCACTCACTTGCCTAATATGAGGCTACGGCCGTGAAGGCGGGCCAGGTACAGCAGTTTCAATAGATATAGCAGCATCAGCAGGAGCGCCGGCAGCAGTGTTGGCTTTGCCGGTCTGGGTTGCGAGTACTCATCTCCCCGGTCGAGAGGGAAAAACTCTTCGGGGGGTAGGTTGACGGCCACGAACCGATCGGAGACTCTGTAGGCAAATGAGGTGCTCCCGCTGCGGGAGGCCGACAGCTTGGCTCCGGCGATCGGTATTCCCGGCTTCAATACGGGACCGCGGGGGCGGCGGGACCAAAGGGCACTGAGGTAGACCAGCGGGGTTCCGGCATCTCGAATGCGCCGGGGATCCATGAAGAAGAGGCGCTCCTCCTTACGGCCGAGTTTCAGCATCTCCGCGGGCATCTCCGTGTAGGAAGGCTGGGAGAGGGAATCACGGAGCGGGTGGATGTAGGGCTGTAGGTCCAGATCCGAGTCCTCTTCCGTTTCCGGGATCAAAGTCAGAATCCCTTTGTCTCTGCCGATGACCCGATCTAGTGATCCGGATTCGCTCGGTCGCCAGGCTATGTCGGCCAGTAGTATTCCATCCTCCCCCGGCTCGACTCCGGGGAGGATTTCCGCTATTAGTGAGGAGAACGATCCCTCCGCTCGCACCGGGAGTGCCGAGTGGCTCAGGGGTAGCAGGAAATCCAATCCTCCGCCTGAGAGCCTGTACAATCCCTCCTGTTCCAGGCCGATTTCCGATACGGGACTCGAAGCGGTCTCCTGTTGGATCGCATGCAGCTTGGTATAGACGTCCCTTTCTTCGTCATAACGCCAGATCTGAATCGGATCGGTGAAACGCTGTCGTAATACCCGCAGGCGGAAAGATCCCTGCTGCGGTTCATAGTCGGCGGACAGAGAATAGAAGAAGGATTTTGGCTCTTCCCCCACTTCTATTACCTCCAGAGCGGAATCGATGCCGCCGGCGCGGTCGGTCAGATAGACCACCCTCCTGTATCCCCTTTCAAACAGCCCGGCCGCAACCCCCGGATCTGAACTGAAAAAACCCGGGAGGGAAACGAGGCGCTGTTTCAAGGCTTCAAAGGACTGATCTCCCGGTTCCTGCCGGCCAAGGTTGTACAGCCTGTGCCGGCCGGATTGTGGATCGAAGCCTGCAACGAAGAGCCTGTAGGGCTTCGAGCCTAGCTCACCCCCGGCCAAAAGTCGCAAGGCTCGATCCAGCGGGGTCTGCGGCCTTCCCTGGATCATGGAGAAAGAGCCGTCCAGACAAACAGCGATTCTTCGTGGGGAAAGATCCAGGACGCCTGAGAGCAGCAGAGCCAGGAGCAGAGCCAGGAGCAGATCCGCCGCCACGTCGTAGTACAGCTGAAAGGTCCTGAGCAAAAATTCCCTCAGGCGCCGATGACTGAGCGGTTTCAGAAACGTGTGGGTGTAGAGGATCCGCTGACGTCTGCGCACCCGCACGATGAGCAGAACCAAGATGGGCACCAGAAGCAGGGCGAAGATGGTGAGGAAGCTAATCATACAGAGTTTCCAGGATTCGCCAGTAGAAGGGCACTCGTTCCTTAGTCCGCTCCAACTGCAGATAGTGATAACCCCGCCGAGACCGGTAGAACCGACCGAGGAACTGCCTCTCCAAAGATTCGATTTCCCTTCTGGCGACCGGATTGTTCGGCAGAAGCAGCCTCTGACGGGTCTCCCGATCCTCCACTTCGATTTCCGAGTGACGGAGGGAAAGACTGGAGAAGGGCGTAAAGAAGTGCAGTAGGAACACGCGGCGGAAACCCTGCAGATGCTCCAGGGTGAGCCGGCGGTCGAAGAGATCGGAGAACAAGAACAAGGTTGTCGGTTGATAGCGTTCTCGAACGGTCTGCATCACCTGTACGAGATCGGTCCGGCCGTTGAACTCCAGACTGTCTAGAAAACCGAGGACTCTGGGTATCGCCCTGTGCTCCTTTATATTCATACAGCTCGATTCGAGACGGTTCGTAAAGGAGAGCATGTTGAGTGTAAAATGCAGTCTCAAGAAGATGAAAGCCAGTGAGGCAACGAAGCAGAGGTAGTAGTCTCTGCCAAAGATAGGAATCGATGCGGAGGAATCCACTAGCAAAAAGAAACGCTCGTTTTCTTCTTCGTAAAACTCCTTTATATAGTAGCGATCCGTTCGGCCGTACAGTTTCCAATCGATCTGCCTCAGGTCGTCGAAAGGCTGATACTCCCTCAGACTCTTCAGATTGAAGGAGGAACCCTTCCGCCGGAAGATCGGATTCTCACTCTTGACCCCTACGGGAACCTTCAGGCGAACACTCTTCTTGGCGAAAAGCCGGCTGACGGCCTCGCACTCCTTATCGATGACGATCATCTGTTCAGCCGGAACCTGAGCTTCAGATCGTGGAGGATTGCCCGGATCAGGGCCGCGGTATCTACGGCTTGGGATTCGGCGTCGAAGTTGAGGATAATCCGGTGATTGAGGATATCAAAGGCCAGCTCCTCCACGTCTTCAAAAGAGACGTTGATCCGGTTGTCCAGGAGCGCCCTCCACTTAGCCGCCCGCAGCAGGTAGATACCGGCACGGGGGGAAGCTCCGTAGAGCACGAACTGTTTAATCGCCGCGGTGGTGGTATGCATCGGATGGGTTGAGACCACCAGGCGGGTGATGAAGTTTCTGATGTCATCCAGAACGATGACCTCCCGTTCCAGCTCCCGCAATTCCTGCTGGGAAGCGGATGTGTGCTGCGAGGATGATTCCTGCTGTTCCGCCGGAGGCTGGGCGAACTCGTTGGTGCTTACGATCTGTCGGAGCGTCGAAAAATCCGGGTACAGGAAGAACAACTTCATCAGAAAGCGGTCAATCTGAGCCTCCGGCAGCGGATAGGTGCCCTCCAGCTCGATCGGATTCTGGGTGGCGATCACCATAAAGGGATCGGGTAGAGGGTATTCTTTTCCCAAAAAGGTCACCCGCTTTTCTTCCATGGCCTCCAGAAAAGCCGACTGGGTTTTTGGGGTGGCCCGATTGATTTCGTCTCCCAGGATGATGTTTGCGAACAGTGGACCTTTGTAGAACTCGAAGCTCCGAGCGCCCCCCTCGGTCTGCTGGAGGATATTAGAGCCGATGATGTCCAGCGGCATCAGGTCAGGGGTGAATTGGATGCGGGAATATTTCAGGGAGAAAAAATCGGCGAAGGTCTTGACCATGGTGGTCTTTCCGACGCCGGGAGGACCTTCCAGCAGGATGTTGCCTCCGAGCATCAGGGCGATGAACAGCCTCTCGATGATCTGCCCGCAGCCGACCATCCGCGAAGCCATGGCCGCGGTGTAGTTGCTGTAGAACTGAAGCAGCGCTTTGAGTTTAGAGTCCAGCATGAATGAGGCTCCTTTCGATACGTTTTCGGTGAAGGACGAGAAACAAGAGGATCGTGGCTAGTATATTTATCCCGCCGATCAGGTAGACGGCTGAATTGGATATGGCCAGAGTCAGCACGTTCAGAAAAAAGTGATACGCCGTTCCGATAAGAGCGCCCAGGCAAGCTATCAGAATCGGGAGGAGGGTGCGCTGCCCCGTTGCGCTCCGAAGTAGCAGGGTGAGAAAGATCCAAGTGTACAAGAGACCGGTATTGAGATGAAGCGGGTAGGAGTACAACAGGCGCTGGTAGATAGTCGTGGTGGGAGCGTAGAAGAAGTACAAAGAATTCTCGCCAATGGCGAAGCCGATGATACAGATAAAGGGCAGGAACTCGGGTTCCTTCACTCCAGGGAGTCTTCCTTTTCCCAGCCGCAGGAGCAGGTATAGGGCGAGGAACAGGCAGATCTTTATTCCCTCCTCGATCAAACTGGAGGCCAGCAGGTTTGTCTCCCAGCTTCTTTGGATCCAGCGGATCAGAAGAAGCAATGGGAAGCCCAGCAGAAAAGCCGCCGTGTAGCCGGGCAGGGAGCGGAGATTGCCGTTGATTCTAGTATCGTTCATTCAGTGTCTCCAAGTAGCGTCTGCGTATACTTTCAATGGCTGGATCAAAACCGACCTCCCCGACAGGTATGGAGGGAAAATCGCCAAACAGGGCTTGGAGCAGGGAGGATTCTTTTGTTGGTCCCGGGGAACTCTCCGCTGTGAGCTTCGTTCCCCCTTCGGTCTGGATTCGCTCGATCCGCTCAGAGGCTGAATACTCTCTCAGAGGCGAGTCCATCAAAGCCTCTCCTGCCTCTCCACTACCGGCGGGCAGCTCCCCCTGCCTGGTGGCGGAGTCCGGAGTTTGTTCCAGAGCTCCCTTCAAGGCCGAACCGATGCCGCTCTTCGGTACAGGCAGCGGAACCCAGGGAAACGGCTGTTCAGCTTGCCCCTCCGTTGGAGGATATGCGCTCTGCGCACCGGCATTTTCCTGATCCGCCTCTGCCGGTGCAGCGTCCCTGTCCATCGCCCTGGTTTCTCCTGAACGCTCCCGCCGTTCCGCGGTCCGCTCTGATGAGGCATCCGCAGAGTAGCCGGCTTCAGGCAGCTCCCCACCCGTCGCCGAACGGTTCCGCCCCGTATCCTCCGGTTCTCGGCGGACCGAGATTTCCGCTTGAGTTCTTAGAGTCTTCACGGCCTTGGCATTGAGGCTCGGTCTTTGGAAGGTGACCAGGGAGGCGAGCTGGAGCAGAAGGAACAGGCAGAGGATCCCGATCGCCAGGAATCGATTCGTCTTCGCCAAGCGAAAGCGCAGAACCGCCTGCGGTCTCAACAAGATGTTCTCTACCCTCTGCTCCAGAAAAGACCTGTGTTCGGTGGAGCTCGTACTGAGGAAGGCTTCGATTTGCGAGTGCTGATCGATTCGGCGCAGGACCGTAAAGGTGTGTTCCGTCTCCGGCTCTAGAATCAGGAACAGGGGAAAAAGGGAGAGACCGGTGAAGAGGAGATAATGGAAGAGAAGCAGGGGAAAGTCTATATACATCAGCACAAACAACAGCAGGAGATAGATTCCTGAAAAAAACAGCAGGAAACCGATCAATCGGTTGATCAGCCGGTGTCTCTGGTCCCGACGCAGGCGCAGCAGGAGAACATCACGAATCCGGTGATCAGGCACGGTTTCTCAGGCTCCTTAGGAATAGCAGCGTAGCCCAGGCCAGGGCTGCAAGGGCTATCGAAACCAACGGACTGGCGCGTTCCAGGCCAAGGAGGAACAGCAGCGGAACGACCAGGATCAGACCGAAGCGAAGCAATATTCGCAGGGTCGTGCTCTTTGAAAGTTCGATCAAGCCGCTCAGAGCCGCGTAGAGTCCGAGGATCAGCATAACTCGAAAGACGGAAATATAGGACTGGTAAGTGCTCAAGTCGGCGTGAACGATGAGAGAGGTGAACAGGCCGGGGGTGAGGAGCATGGCCAGCAGCAGCAGCTCCTGAGGTTGAAATGGAGTACCCAGCCCGATCAGGCAGCCGAGCACAAGCCATCCAGCCCGGATGACAAGGGGATTGAGCTCCCAGGAAGCACTCAGCAGAGGAAAGGCACAGGAGAGGATCCCCGCAACCAGAAACAGAATACTTCTATTACGGTCCATGCAGGCTCCAGGCGCTCAGGGGGTTTCGGAACTTGAGGAACAGGCTTCCATGCCGTTGGCGCACCTCGGGGATCTGATTGAACCTCACCCAGGGATCGTCGGTAAACAGTTTCAGGGGAACTTCGCCGCCGGGGGCCAGAAAGGACCGGTAAACCAATCTCCAGCTGCCGGGCGGAATGTCGGTCTGCCTGTATCGAACAGTGTTCTCTGCCGGCTGGCTCATAGACTCCAGGGTTACGGTCCGGCCACTTGAATCCTCCGGGGATGTCGGAAGGGCCAGTTCGATCCTCAGGCCCCTTACCCTGCCGGGAACTGCAAGGGTAAAAACCACGAATGCCGTCAGGAGGATCCCCACCAGAGGAAGAAGGATCTTCCACTTCCTAATCAGGGTCACGGCGATGATGGAGAGGAATGAGAAGACGAGCAGGGCGTAGCGGTAAGGCGGACCGACACGATCGCGAAACGTCTGCTCTTGAAGCGAGCGGGCGATAGTCACGGGTGGGGAAGCCGGAAAGATCAGCGGATCTTCGCGCGGGACGCGAGGTCCGTGGAAGCCCAAGGAGACCGGCAGGTTCTTGTAACGCTGCTTGAAGGCGATGATCTCTTCCCGCCGGGATTCCAAAGCCTGCGCTATGGTCCTTGCATCGAGGTCCGAAACAGAGAACAGGTACCCCCTCCACGGGTTTCGGGGGTCCTGAAGCTCGACGGAGTGGATGTAAGGAGTGAGGACATGGATACCCGCCGCGATGATCGCAGACGGATCACTCTGCCGGGACAGCACGTAGATGTCCCCCGGACCGAGCTCCTCCTCAGTTCGGGCGCCGTGCCAGGGGCTCCTGCCCTCCAGGGAACCGGGGAAGCCGTACACGGAGATACGAAACTCTGAACGCCGTACCTCGGCCGAGAAGTGCGCCCTTTCCCCGGAGGAGCTCTCGCTCTCTCCCAGCAGGAGGCGGATTTCGTCGTCGAGATACGCGTAGCAGAGAAAGCCGCCCCTCAGCGGGACTCCGGGTCCGGAGAAAAGAGGAACTTCGCTGCCGTCGAAGCGCTCACCCCATAGTCTAAGGTGTACCGAGTCCGCATGATCCACTTCCACCGCGTTTATCTGAAAGGGTGTCAGGCCTTCTGGAAATGAGAGGGACTGGGCGAATACAGCGGCGGCGGGCAACACCAACCACAGCAAACGCGGGAGGACGCGTCTCACCGGCTGCTCCTCCTCAACCACTTTGGATTTCGAGCCCACCAGGTAACGAGAAGCGAAGAGAGGAAGAAGAGGACAAGAAAAATATTTCCCGCCGGAACGGAAACAAAGGAACCGCTGCGATACTCCGTCAAAGCCGTGAGAGCATCAGTGGGCAATCCTTGCATCAGGCCGTTGTAGTAAAGGGGCAGTCGGATCAAGGGCACTCCCTGGCTGTACAGTACAGCCGTGTACGAGCCGGGGCGGTTTGCCGGGAACTCTGCGTGATAGGTTCGGTAGATGCCGGCCTCCATGGGTCGGTGCTGCAGGACCCGGTTGCCCCTGTAGACCTCGATTTTGGGTTCTACGAGATCTTTGCCGCTCACTGTCATAGACATCCTGCCTGCAGCTTCAGCTACGCGCACGGTGAGCTGATGCCGTCGAAGTACGGGATCCAGGACAGCCTGGAAGCCGTTTATGACTTCAGGATTGGAGAAGAATTCCTCCGTGTAGGTGCCGTACAGATCAGAGAGAAAAACCATAATCAGCTGCTGGTCTCTACGTTCGACCATTAGCAGCGGATCGTCGAGCTGGTTTCGGTACAGAATCGGCTTATGCGGTTTGGGTGTGAACAGGCTCATCCCGGAAACATCCCCGACCGAAGTGCCGAGGGGATCGAAGATTGAAAACAGATCCTGGGCGAAGCTCGATCGGGCGATCGCCTTGCGGTCCTCGAATATGATGGAGGGGATCTCTTCCAAGCTGAGAACGCGATAGTGGCGACCGCTGGTCTCTTTTGCAATTCGCGACAGCAGTGCGGCATTGACTTCCTCACCGACCGCCAGGGTTGAGATGGTAATGCCTCGACCGTGCGCCCTCTCGATCTGTGAGGCAAAATCCGCCTTCTTGGTGTTTCCGTCGGTTATGAGAATGACGTGTCTGTCCTCCATGTCCAGCGCTGTGAGGTTGTCGAGTCCCGCCTCCAGAGCTTTGTGCATGTCCGTCCCGCCCTGCGCTATGAGCGGAGCCAGCTCGACCTCGCTACTGAGCGACCGTTTCTCCTCGAATCCGTGGAGGAAGCGGAAGCTGTCCCAGAAGGTGAGAATGCTTATGCGATCCGTATCTTTTAGATTCTTCAACAGCTCCAGAGTCGATACCTTTGCCAAAGAGAGTTTTTCCCCCATCATGCTGGCCGAAATATCCAGGAGAATTTGGATGCCCAAATCGGGCAGGTAGCGCAGGGATCTGGGAGAAAGTTCTATCGGGAGGATCTGCTCGACCGCTGGATTGTCCCCCTTTTTTCCGAAACTCGGGCTGTCAGCCACGAAGAAAAGCGAGGCTGATCTCCGGCGGTGGATCTCCGTGATTGCCGCTGTTAGCTCCGAACCCAGGCTATTGAGCGCTACCCCGTCAAAGACCACGAGGGGGTAGGCGGCCAGGTTGTCCCGCGAAGCCTCTTGCGGGGAAATACGCTTTACCCGGTACAGGGTTTCCAAAACACTGCGAGAGCCCGCTTTGTCGCTTATCAGCAGGATCTGCGGGTCCTCCTCTCCTCTTGATTGAATCCGCAACGGACGCCGGAGCGTTTCGACATCGCCGGTCAGGGTGATCTCCAGCAGCGTATCGCCCGAGGCCGGGATCGGAACAATCCTCTGCAGTTCTCTTCCCTCCTCCAAATCTGCGGGGTGGAAAGCAGCCAGCCGCTCTCCCCCTGAGGACAGCTCTATACCGTTGTACTCTCCGACTCTGTGGGAGAACAACAGCTCGAAGTCCAGAGCGCTCTCTTGGGTTCCATAGGTGTATGAGAAGGCCAGAAAAAGCGGATCGTAGTCCAGCCGCTGCAACTGTATCGTCGTGGGCGGCAATCCCCGCTTCTGTAGATCGCCTATGGCCTCTATCTCCGCCGCAGTGGGATAGCGGTCCAACAGCAGCAGTATTCGGGCGCGGGGCCGCATCAAGGCGGCAGCTCGAGCCAAAGCCCGGGGAAGATCCAGGGCTGCGCTTTGAGGGAGGTTGTTGAGGTATGCCTCGAGGTCTTCCCGGCTTTTAAACTCATTTCGCCGCAAAAGCGTAACCGTATCTTCGCTGGGCAGAAATACGCGGCGGTACCTCTGGAGCATTCCGTACAGACGCTGCGGATCCGGCCCGCCGGCGGAGCAGGCAATGACTTGAGTGCGAAGGAGAAACACGGGTAAAAGCAAGGGAGTTTCGAGAACGTGCATCAGGAGAAACAGAGGAGGAATTACCAACAGAAAAATCCGTTTTATTATCATCGAACCTAGTAACTATAGATGAATTCCCGGCCCTTATTGAAGTGCTCCCGGCTTTGTTGTCGCACCTTGCGTGGTTCTCGGATAGAGTGGCCCCCCTTGCCAAGCAATAACAAATCCAGAATAATGGGGCGTACCAAATAGTGGAGGTTTTCACGAATGGCGGAAGCTAAAAAACAGAAGCTGATCCAGTGGCAGCTTCCTATGAAGCGGGTCCTGTACGCGTTAATTCCCGCCGTCATCGCTTCTATATACTTCTACGGTTGGAGGAGCCTGGTTATCCTGGCAATCGTCAATATCGTCGGTTTCTTAACCGAGTTTCTCTTCCTGCGACACCGCAAGGAGCCTGCAACCTCGGCGGTGTTCGTAAGCAATTTCATCTTGGCCCTGTCCCTGCCTCCGACCATCCCCTACTGGATGGCCGCGCTGGGAGCGCTGGTGGGAATACTGTTCGGCAAGATGGCCTTCGGAGGCTTCGGAAAGAACGTCTTCAATCCCGCCATGGTGGGTCGGGCCTTCCTGTACATCAGCTTCGGCGGACAGCTTACCGCCTCATGGGCAAATCCCTTCGTCGGGATTCCTGCGGGTTTTGCCCGCTACCAGGCTGCGGCAGCCGATATCATCGGTCAGGCTACACCCCTGGTGCAGTTGGGCAAGGGCGCCCAGACGCCCTGGCTGGACCTGTTTCTGGGCAATATTCCAGGGAGCCTGGGTGAGACCAGCGCTATTCTGTTGATCCTAGGGGGGCTGTATATCGTCTGGAAAAAAGCCGCGGCCTGGCAGATCGTGGTCGGAGGGTTCGGCGGATTTCTGGTTACCCAGACCGTTTTTTGGCTGACCGGGCTGTCCGCCGCGGGCAATCCGTTTTATGCCCTGTTTGCCGGCAGTTTCATTTTCGGGGTATTCTTCGTGATCACCGAACCGGTATCAGCCTCCCAGACCACGAATCCGGGGCGCTGGATCTACGGTATCTTCTTCGGGATCATGGTGGTCGTGATCCGGACTTTCAGCGCCTGGCCCGCGGCGGTGATGTTCGCCACCCTGCTGTCCAATATGTTTGCACCCCTGCTGGACTACTGGATGAAACAGCGCAAGCAGAAGAGGAAAGCAGCATGAGCGGGGAGAAAAAAACGAACAAACTGCGGCGCAGCCTGTTCACGATCTTCTTCATGTTTGCCGTAACTCTTGTCTTTATCGCCGTGCTTTCCCTGATTTACGTCCTGACCCAGGACACGATTCGACTCAACGAATCCCTGGTCGTGAAGCGGGCCGTGCTGTACGTAGCCGGTTTGGAAGTACCCCAGACCGGGATCGAAGCGGATGCCCTGTACCAGGAGCGAGTGGTCGAGGTCAAAGACGAAGAAGGAGAAGTTCTGTACTACGAGATTCTCGGGCCTTCGGGGGAAGAACTGCAGAGCTATGTGGTTCCGGTACTGGGGGCCGGACTGTGGGGTGAGATCGAATCGGTGGTGGGCGTGGAGAAGGATCTGAAGACCCTGACCGGAATCGAGTTCATCAAGCAGAACGAGACGCCGGGTCTGGGCGGACGGATCACCGAGAGCTGGTTCAAGGAGCAGTTCCGGGGTAAACGCTGGCCGCTGTCGGTCGTGCCGGAAGGAGATCCGGCCGGGGATCAGGAGTTTCAGGCCATCACCGGTGCCACCAATACCACCAATGGTGTCAGAGATATTCTGAACAATCGTTTAGCCAGGGCCGAGCAAGCCATCAAGGCGTCGGAGTAGGAGAGGCTATGAAGAGCTATAAGTTCAGACAGGTGTTCAAGGAGAATGTCGGGATCAACAATCCCGTATTCGTTCAGATATTGGGGATCTGCTCCACGCTGGCAGTTACCAACGTGTTGAAGAATACGGTGGTCATGTGCGCGGGGCTCGTTTTCGTAACCGGTCTGTCCAACCTGACGGTCAGCATAATGCGAAAGTATATCCCCGGACGAATCCGTATGATGGTGGAAACCCTGATCATCGCCGCCTACGTTATCATAGTAGATGTGGTGCTGAAGGCCTTCATCCCCGACATCTCACGGCAGCTGGGACCCTATGTAGGTCTGATCATCACCAACTGCATCATCATGGGGCGGGCCGAAGCCTTCGCCCTTACCAATCCACCGGGCTTGTCTCTGGTGGACGGGCTTAGCTCCGGATTGGGATACAGCTACGTGCTGCTGATCATCGCCTTCCTGCGGGAGTTGCTCGGCTCAGGCTCGATCTGGGGTTTCCGCGTGCTGGGGGAATGGTGGATCAACTGGAACATCATGATCATGGCCCCGGGAGCCTTCTTCATGCTGGCATTGTTCATCTGGGTGGTGAAGGGCAACTTCATGAAAGAGAAGCAGGGTGCGGGCGCCTCGGGCGCACCCCAGGCCGCATCAGCAGGAGGTAAGTCATGACGGAAGGATTGTTCGCCTTCGGCGTATTCTTTGCCGCGATCTTCACAAACAACATTCTGTTGACCAACTACCTGGGGATGTGCTCTTTTCTGGCGGTATCCAAGGAGATAAAAACCTCGGTCGGTTTGGGAATGGCTGTCATTTTCGTGATGACCTGTACCAGCGTGATCAACTGGCTGATCTACTACTACGTTCTGGTACCCTACGACATAGTGTACCTGCGCTTCATCGCCTTCATCATCGTCATCGCCGCCTTCGTTCAGCTCGTTGAGATGGTGATAGAGCGTCTCTCGGATGCCCTGTACGCAGCCCTGGGAATCTTTCTGCCTCTGATCACTGTAAACTGTGCGATCCTAGGTGCAAGCCTTTTCATGGTAATTCGGGAATATTCCTTTATCTCCGGGCTGGCCTATGGAGCAGGCAGCGGCATCGGCTGGGCCGTCGCGATTATCGCCATGGCGGGGATCCGTACCAAACTGAACATGCGGTCCAAAGTCCCCTTCGGGCTGACCGGAGCCGGGATTACACTGGTCATCGCCGGTATCATGGCCCTGGCCTTTATGGGTTTTGCCGGAATGATCATTATCACCTAGTGCCGGAGTGAGGTTTTCATGCTGAGTTCATTCTTGATCGCGGTCATCGCCATGTGCGGATTGGCCACTTTTCTGGCGGTGCTCATGGTGATCGCCGACCTGACGGTGGGCAACTACGGGGAGGTGAAGATCACCATCAACGGCGAGAAGGAGATGACCGTCGAAGGCGGGAAGCCTCTCCTGTCGACGTTGATGGGGGAGAAGCTGTTCATCCCCTCGGCCTGCGGCGGGCGGGGCTCCTGCGGGTTCTGTAAGGTAAAGGTCGTCTCGGATATCGGTGACTATGTGGCAACGGAGCTTCCCTGGATCACCG
>Ga0180437_10005161_pt1 | contig 18022 bp, 22 predicted proteins | sample SS_ome_4_FD_132410 | JGI IMG/M metagenome (GOLD analysis project Ga0180437, IMG submission 132410) | Hypersaline lake sediment archaeal communities from the Salton Sea, California, USA - SS_3_D_1 metaG | ecosystem: Environmental > Aquatic > Non-marine Saline and Alkaline > Hypersaline >... | reverse complement strand
GAGAACTTATATGTAGGAGCGGCTTTAGCCGCGAATTTCGTTTCGGGTAAACGAAAATAAAATTGTCCGCAAAAAACGCAAATGACGCGAATAAAAACAAAAGCTATTTGCGTTCTTTGCGGACAAATAAACATTCATTCAATCTGTGGATCCCGCTTGCCGGGGCCGGATCTTCGCGGCTAAAGCCGCTCCTAGGTGTGTGGGCGAAAAGCGCCTCTGCGGTTCTTCGTTCGTTTAATTTCCAGACACGCACCGCACCCCGGCCTCAATCACAATCAGGCACACCGTAGCTCGATGCGATGCGGTTGATCATCTTTCTGTCAGGATAGGCTTCGGGATGCTGTTGATGCCATGTCTGCCACTCGGCATATTCGTAGGCCATCTCGGCATCGGTATGCTGGCAGCCCAGCACGTAGATAATATGGTCCGCGATTTTCCACGGGCCTTCGCCCTTGAGTTCGCCTTCGACCAGGTGAATACGGTTTTCACGATCCTCCTGCCAGTGCAGTTCGAAATAAAGCAGGCCCCGGGGGTGTTTGAAGATCTCAGCAATGACCTGCTGCCGGCCATCAGGCAGGCGGATTTTCAACGGGGCGGTGACGGTAAACAGATCGGCCATGGTGAAAGCGTTTTTCCACACGTTATTATTTGACCGCAGAGGCGCGGAGACGCGGAGTCTGTTTCATTTGTAGGAGCGGCTTTAGCCGCGAATAATGTTTCGGGTAAACAAAAATGAAATTGTCCGCAAAAAACGCAAATAACGCGAATAAAAACAAAAGCTATTTGCGTTATTTGCGGACAGATAAACATTCATTCAGTCTGTGGACTCCGCTTTAGGGTGCGTCATTCGCGGCTAAAGCCGCTCCTACAACATTAGTAATTCTCTGCGCCTCCGCGCCTCTGCGGTGAATATCAGGTGAATATCGGTCCGAGCGGGCGCGAATCCTCGTGCCCCATGATGATTTCCGTTTCGTTCATATCACCGGTGATGTCGATGTTCACGCCGGTAACGCCGGGCATGGTGCGCAATATGTAGGCGGCCATCAGCATCAGCAGTTTCTCGTTTTCGGTCTCGATTGCCGTGAGTATTTTGTCGGCTGCGATCTGGCACCGCTGTTCGGAATCCGGATTGTCGACCCAGTCCCGGCTCATCTGCCAGCCCCTGTCCATGTCGCTATCGAGTTTCTCGAAAAAATCGGCCGCCTCGGTCAGAAGGCTGTCCGGCACATCGAAAGCATTGGAACGACCGTCTACGATTATGTTCAGTTTCATGAGTATCACCTGTTAATATGCAGGTCATTATACGAAATACCGCCCCGAGTTCGAACCATGTTGATCACGATCCCCGAAATCCTGACCGGAGAAGAGCTTGCCGTAGTCCATGACTACATCAGCAAAGCGAGCTTCACCAACGGCAAACTGTCCGCGGGCAGCGAAGCCGGCGATGTTAAGAACAATCTTGAAATGCAGACATCGGATCGCTCCATGGCGCAGTTGAACAATCTCGTCATGGGCAAGCTGATCAAGCATCCGGTTTACCTGAACGCCGGGATGCCGGCAAGAATCGCCGCACCTTTCTATGCAAAATACACCGCAGGCATGCAGTACGGCAAACACATCGACGATCCAATCATGGGACCGCCGGGGCAGCGCTACCGCACTGATCTTTCAATCACCGTGTTTCTGAACGCACCCGAGGAGTACGACGGCGGTGAACTGGTCGTGCAAACCGCGTTCGGCGAGCAGCGTGTGAAGCTGGACGCCGGCAGCGCCGTGATGTATCCGTCGGGCAGCACGCACCGCGTCGCCGAAGTCACGCGCGGAGAACGCGTTGTCGCAGTGACCTGGGTACAAAGCATGGTGCGTGACCCGTCTCAGCGCGAGCTGCTTTACAGGCTGTCACAGGCCAGGGACATATTGCTGGAAAAGTCGAAAGGCGAAACCGAAACGGAGCTGGTCAGCAATGCCTACATCAACCTGATGCGCATGTGGAGCGAGGTTTGATGCTGGGAGGGGCAATTTATTTAACGCAAAGGCGCAGAGACGCAGAGGACGCAAAGTGTTTTATTGCGGGCTTCTCCCCTTGATTACAAATCGTAACTGTAGCGTGGTGTAACATTTTGCACCGCACAAAATTCGCCGAGATGCGTCCAACTCCAAAATTTGACTCTGCATAGATGTGGTTTTATTGAACACAGCAACGGTTTTCTCTGCGGCCTTTGCGTCTTCGCGTCTTTGCGTTGAAAAATAAAAAAGGCCGCGTAAAGCGGCCTTTTTCGTATTGAAGTCGATTGAAGCTTAACGCTCTGAACCCGCTTCTGCGTGGGCCAGGTCCACTACTTCCATTGCCAGGTCCCTGTATTTCTGGCGGTAGCCGTCCAGCTCGTGACCCGATTTAGGCGTGAAGTAGTCCTGCGGATCAACGCCGTTATTGTGCTCATACTCGATGAACTTCTTCTGCATTTCGATCATTTCTTTGATCTTTGCTGCTTTATCGCTCATGTTATTCACCTTTGTTTGAATAGCCGGAAAACCAGGCTAATCGTGTAAAAATCAGTGGCCAGAGTCTATCACCCGGCCAAATCCCAACCATATACCCCATAAGGGTAAGCCTGGACTAGTACCCGCCCTTACGCGTACTCTGCGGGCATCCGCCGATTTTCAGACCCTGCTTGGACGGCATTCCCGGGAACATTTCGTACATCTCCTTGGATGATACCTTGCGACCCCAGAGTTTGCCCATGGCTTTCATGATGCCGCGCTCGTTAGGCTCGTCACCATTCAGGGTTTCATTGCGAACGTATTTGACCACGTCCCAGTGCTCCTGGGTCGGATCGATGCCCTCTTCGGCGAAAAGCTCTGCTGCGATTTCTTCAGTCCAGTCACTGGTGTTAACCAGGTAGCCGTTCTCTGTTCTTTCAACTGACTCAAGTGCCATAGTGCTATTACCCTTGCTTATCTGTCTCAAAAAAAATGCCAAAAAATTGGAGCGCGAATATTAAATCAGATCGGGCCGGGTTTCCAGATACCCTGCCTGAATGGGATAGATCGATGCTGCAGGTCAGGTACCGGTAAAGTGCGACTTGTCTTCGGTCTCCCCGACCGCCCGGATACCCTTGTGCGGCAGGAAAATGCCGCAGCCGAGGTGTCTTCCCGGGCCGACGCCGGTTTCCTGAAGGCTCAACGATGTCCCCCTGTCCAGGTCCGCGATCATCACGCTGCGCGTCTCGATGTCACCGTCGGGCGTCGAGATGGTGTGACCGATCCCGCACAACATCTTGCGCACCTGAATATCGCGTTGATCCAGCTCCGAAACCATCCAGTCGACGAACTGTGCCTCGTCCAGCCCTTCCGGACCAATCACGTACCGCGAAAAAATGGTCTGGATCGGATTCAGCAGCTTGACGCTGGCCTCGCCGATTTCGACCGGGTAGCCGCCAATGTCCAGGTTCTCGCCGCTGATCTTGCGGGCTTCCTCGATTTTCTCTTTCGGCACGCGCAAGTGCATCTTCGCACGCTTCGACAAGTGCATCAGCTCGCCGTCCGGCGGCCGCTCCCATCCGTTGCCGGTGGCGGCGCCATGGATCTGGTGGATACCGACTTCAGGCTCAGCCTCCAGCCATGGCAGCAGGCGGTAAAGCTCCTGCGCCAGCTCGTAGGCGTGGATAGTCGGGATCTGGCGACAATTGATCCTGAAACAAAGATCAACCACGTCATCCGGCACGATGTCTTCTGTCTTCTGCTTGTCTTCGTCTTCCCAAAGCATGCTTGTACTAATTTTTCAATAAGTTATTAAATTTAATTAATCTTGTCTCGAGGTAAATGCCGCTTCCAGCCTGTCCTCCCAGTCCGGCGGCGTGTCCGGAAACGAGGGCTTCACGTCCATGCGGAAAAACAGCTCGCCCTCGCGGGCGCGTTTCTTCAGCTCGGCCACCAGGTCATCGAATGACTCCATATCATGCCCCTGCATGATCACTTCGCTCAACCACAACATTTCGCTTGCTCCGCTATGTTTTCAGACACGCGATTTCAGCCCGGTGCCTTCTATTCGGTCATAATAACGCGCCCGGAACATCAGCCTCTTCTGGTCCTGGCTGTCCTCGAACCCTGAACGCCTGTGCAGGATATTGTTGCAAATCAGGCCCTCTCCTGCTTTGAGTCTGTATCTATAGGTTAATTCATCGATTTCAAGCAATTGCGTGATCCAATCAGCGGCTTCGCGGGTGAGCGCATCGTCCCCCCAGATTATGTTGCGTTTTCGCGCCGAGTAGCGCATGTGCAGGCTGCCTGTCAGCGCGTCGACCGAGAATACCGGCCCGGTGCAGGCGCCGCGAATTTCGGCACCCGATTCGACGTTGGGCGGTATCGTCATCGCCCCGGGATGCATCAGCGCCGAGATATAGGCGGGATTTTCATCGCGCAGGCGAATATAGACCAGCTCGTGGTCGATCAGGCTGTTGTCGCCGCCATCGGCGGCCGGTGACGCACAGTGCAGCACGATGCCGCGCACCTGCTTTTCGGGCGTATTGTAATAGCCGTCGGTGTGCCAGCTCAGCGGCCTGTTGGTGTACGGAATATACTGGTTGCCCTGCTGCTCGGTGACGGCCAGGCTGGTGATATCATCCTCATCCGCGCGCAGATTATCATCGAGCCGCGACAGCCCGAACTGCAGCCCCAGCCGGTGCACCAGCTCCTTGTCATCGAACGGGTAATTGTCCGACACCTTATATAGTGCTGCGTTGCAGCGGCGGCAGAGGTCCCGTATCTTGGCTTTCTCGCGGGCGCTCAACTCGAACGGGTTTTCGACCGGAACAAAGAGCTCTTCCAGCCCCGGCCGCTGCTCCAGCTTTTGCTGGCGCCAGATCCGGTAGGCGGCATCGTCTTCGAGACTGAAAGGACTGCCTGCTTCGGCCGTGAGCTGTACGCGGTTGTCGGGCACTGGGTTCATAGGCGGTGAAGATTGCCGGTATTGACAGCCAAACACAATATCACCACGAGGGTGTACGCACTTGCCTGAGCGCAAGTTGGGGGCCAGGTGGGAACCTGTCTGGCAACAAAAGGATACGCCCGGGCGAGTACGGTTAAGCCACTGTTTATCGGGGATTAAATTTCAACCAGGAAAAAACCCCACAAGGGTTGCATTTATACACCTATCCCTTTCGGGATAAGGGCTTATGCCCCCACTCTCCCAAGGGTAGGGTTATGACTTTGCACCACTCCCCCTACAATTGCGCCACTTAAATTCACGTCCCTTATAGAGGCATAAGGGATATTGAGCATATAAACTTTTGCGATTAGAATTTGTCGCCCAATTCTAATCTTGCTTGCAAGCAGATAAGCCAACAGGAGACAACCCATGGCCAAAAAGATTTATGAAACCCCTATGTTGGATGAGCTGGAAAATGGCCCCTGGCCCAGCTTTATCTCAGGTATCAAGAAGCTCCGCGACGAACATCCGGATGAGCGCATTCAGGAAGTGACCAGCAGCCTGCTCGGTCAGCTGGAGCACTCCTACGAAACTCGCAAGGGTTACTGGAAGGGCGGAACAGTCTCCGTATATGGCTATGGCGGCGGCATCATCCCGCGCTTCTCCGAAGTAGGCGCCGCTTTCCCCGAATCCAAGGAATTCCACACGCTGCGTGTGCAGCCTCCTGCAGGCAACCACTACACCACGGCCATGCTGCGCCAGCTGGGCGACAGCTGGGAAAAATGGGGCTCTGGCCTGCAAACCTTCCACGGCCAGACCGGTAACATCATGTTCATCGGCACCACCACCGAGAACACCCAGCATTTCTTCGACGAAATCAACGAGTACGGCTGGGACCTCGGCGGCGCCGGCCCCTGTGTCCGTACTGCAATGTCCTGCGTGGGCGCGGCCCGTTGTGAAATGTCCTGTGCGAATGAGCACGCGATCCACCGCTACCTGGTGAACAACTTCACCGACGACGTTCACCGCCCGGCACTGCCTTACAAGTTCAAGTTCAAGGTATCGGGTTGCCCGAACGACTGCCAGAATGCAATCGAGCGCGCCGACATGGCTATCATCGGCACCTGGCGCGACGACATGAAAGTCGACCAGGAAGAAGTCAAGGCTTTCGTTGCCAAGAAAGGCCGTCAGTATGTCATCGACAACGTGATTACCCGTTGCCCGACGAATGCACTGTCACTGAATGACGACGACACGCTGGCCGTTGACAACCGCAACTGCGTTCGCTGCATGCACTGCCTGAACGTTATGCCCAAGGCGCTGCACCCGGGCGACGACAGGGGCGTCAGCATCCTGATCGGCGGCAAGCGCACGCTGAAGATCGGCGACCTGATGGGTACCGTCGTGATCCCGTTCAAGAAACTGGAGACCGAAGACGATTACGAGAACCTGATCGAGCTGGCTGAAGAAATCATCGACTTCTGGGCGGAGAACGGCCTCGAGCACGAACGCTGCGGCGAAATGATCGAGCGTATCGGCCTGGTCAACTTCCTCGAAGGTGTCGATTTTGACCTGGACGTTGATCCGAACATGGTTTCTCACCCGCGCCAGAGTTCCTACATCCGCATGGATGGCTGGGACGAAGAAGCCGAGAAATGGTTCGAACGCAAGATGGAAGAAGCCGCGGCTTAACCACTGGACGTTTAGAAACGCATACACATGGAAGGGGCTGCGGCCCCTTTCTAACAAAACATAAATATCTTTTTGAGGAATAACCATGTCTGACAAACCTCGTTCGCCAATTGAATCCGGCTGCCCTGACGCATTCCAGTACATGCACCCCGTTATGCGCAAGAACTTCGGCGCCTGGAAATACCACGAGCACCCGCGACCCGGCGTACTCCGTCACGTTGGCTACAGCGGCGACGAAATCTGGACCGTACGCGTTGGTACGCAGCGTATTCTCGACATCTTCACCCTGCGCAAGCTGTGCGATATCGGTGACGAATACGGCGACGGCTACATCCACTTCACCATCCGCAGCAACGTTGAATACATGGTTGCTGACGAAGCCAAGGTCGAGCCGCTGATCAAGGCAGTTGAAGATGCCGGCTTTATCGTTGGCGGCACCAAGAACTCTGTCACCATGATCTCCCACACCCAGGGCTGGTTGCACTGCGACATCCCGGGTACCGACGCTTCAGGTGTCGTTAAATCCATGATGGACGAGCTGATCGACGAGTTCCGCGAAAACAACATGCCGAACCGTGTCCATATCACCACTTCCTGCTGCCAGATCAACTGCGGCGGCCAGGGTGACATCGCGATCAACGTCCAGCACACCAAGCCGCCCAAGATCAACCATGACCTGGTATCGAACGTCTGTGAGCGTCCTTCGGTTGTTGCACGCTGCCCGGTCGCCGCAATTCGCCCGGCCATGGTCAACGGCAAGCCTTCGCTGGAAGTAGACGAAAAGAAATGCATCTGCTGCGGCGCCTGCTTCCCGCCCTGCCCGCCGATGCAGATCAACGATGCCGAACACACCAAGCTGGCGATCTGGGTGGGCGGCAACCACTCCAACGCCCGCGGCAAGCCAACGTTCCAGAAACTGGTAGCGGCCGGCATCCCGAACAATCCGCCGCGCTGGCCTGAAGCGAACGCGATCGTCAAGCGCATCCTGAAAGCCTACAAGGAAGGCGCCAAGGACTGGGAGCGAATCAACGACTGGATCGAGCGAATCGGCTGGCCGCGTTTCTTTGAAGTCACGAACCTGCCGTTCACCAAGTACCATGTCGACACATGGCGCGGAGCTCGCAACAGCCTGAACGCCTCAACTCACATTCGCTTCTGAGACAAGGATATCGAATCGTGAAAATAGGTATTCAGATAAATGAAGGCCCTTACCAGCACCAGGCAGCTGATTCTGCCTATCAATTTGCCAAGGCGGCGCTGGGCAAAGGCCATGAAATTTTCCGCGTGTTTTTCTACCACGACGGCGTAAACAACGCGACCCGTCTTGCGGTACCGCCGCAGGACGATCGCAATATTACCCAGCAATGGACTGAACTGCAGAAAGAGCACAATCTTGATCTTGTTGTCTGCATCGCTGCTGCACAGCGCCGTGGCCTGATGGACGAAGATGAGGCCAAGCGCCAGGGTAAAGATGCCAACAATATCGCCGAAGGCTTCCGTATCTCGGGGCTGGGCCAGCTGATCGAAGCCGGCATCGAGTGCGACCGCCTTGTGACATTCGGTGCGTAGGGAGATAAATAAATATGGCTAAAAAATTCATGTACATGAACACGAAGGCCCCTTACGGCAGCATCTATGCACTGGAGTCGCTGGAAGTGGTGCTGATCGGCGCAGCCTTTGAACAGGATGTAAGCCTGGCCTTCATCGGTGACGGCGTCTACCAGTTGACCAAGGACCAGAGCACAGACGGTATCGGCATGAAGAACTTCTCGCCGACCTACTCTGCGCTGGGTGACTACGACGTCAACAAGATCTATGTCGAAAAGGAATCGCTGGAAGAACGCGGCCTGAGCCTGGACGATCTACAGCACCTCACCTGGGAAGACGAAGACGAAGACTGGGCGGAAAAGGACTCCATACGGCTGGTGAGTCGAGCAGAGCTTGCTGATGTAATTGACGACCAAGATGTCGTTTTGAGTTTCTAGGAGATTGAATATGGCTACTTTACATACTGTTAACAAATCTCCTTTCGACAGCAGCACATTTAATGAATGCCTTGGCCTTGCCAAGAGTGGTTCGACTGTACTGCTGTTCGAGGACGGTGTTTATGCAGCGACGGCCGGCACCAAGCCTGCTGAAGCTATCGCAAACGCTGATGGTGTTACCTTCGCTGTTCTAGGCCCAGATCTGAAGGCTCGAGGCGTTGAAGGCAAAATCGCCGACGGAATCAAGGTCGTTGATTACGACGGCTTTGTGGATTTGGTGGCCGAGCACGACAAAGTTCACGCCTGGCTTTAATTATTAATTTTTAATTCGTTCTCAACGAGGAGCGCACAACATGCCTATCGAAGTAAACGGTAAGAGTCTTGAAGTAGATGAAGAAGGTTACCTGGCTAACCTGAACGACTGGGAACCAGCTGTCGCTGAAGTCATGGCAAAGGACGAAGGTCTCGAACTGACCGACGACCACTGGGAAATCATTAACTTCCTTCGTGAATACTACGAAGAATATCAGATCGCACCCGCTGTACGCGTTCTGACCAAAGCAGTTGGCAAGAAGCTGGGCAAGGAAAAAGGCAACAGCAAGTACCTGTACGAACTGTTCCCTTACGGCCCTGGCAAGCAGGCCTGTAAGTACGCCGGCCTTCCCAAGCCGACAGGTTGTGTATAACACCTGACTGTATACAGGGGGTCCTGCCACGGGGCCCCCTGACATAAAAATTGATTTATTTATAAAGGCGAGATACACCAGTAATGACTGCCCTCAGTGTTTTATATGCTTTATTGTTCTATGCTGCGATCGCAGTACTGATCGGCGGTATTACCAACAAGGTACTTCAGTACAAGCGTGTACCCGCGCCATTAAAGATTCCTGTAACGCCGGCTCCGCTGACCAAAAGCGGTGTTGCCTGGCGTCTGACAACAGAAGTTGTCCTGTTCAACAGCCTTTTTCGCTCCAGCAAATGGACCTGGATATTCGGCTGGATGTTCCATGTTGCCCTGCTGCTCGCATTCTTTCGCCACCTGCGCTATGTGGTCAGCCCGGACAGTTTTCTGTGGCCGCTGGTCAGCCTGCAGGTTGTGCAGAGCTTCGGTAAATATGCCGGCTTCGCCATGGTCATTGGCCTGATCGGCCTGCTCGGCCGCCGGATCTTTGTCGACCGCGTACGCTACATCTCTTCGCCGTCAGACTATCTGATGCTTCTGCTGATCCTCGGCATCGCCGTCAGCGGTCTGCTGATGAATTATGTTGCTCATACCGACATCGTTCAGCTGAAAGCATTCATTATGGGCCTGTTCCTGCTTGACTGGCAGAACCTGCCGGCCGACGCAGTGTTGCTTGTTCATCTAACACTGGTCCTGATTCTGAGCTTCGTATTCCCGATCAGCAAACTGCTGCACGCGCCAGGCATGTTCTTTTCGCCGACACGCAACCAGGTCGACAACCCGCGCGAGGTGCGCCACCTGTCGCCGTGGGGTGCAGAGATTGAAGCGAAAGATGGTAGGAACGCTTGAAGCGTTATTAATCAAACACATTATTTGTCAGGAACATTGAGCAATGGCTGATTTCGAAATACCGGAAACGCATGAATTTCCCGTGATTCCTAGCGTAATGGAAGGCGCCATGTCGCACAGCGCTCCATTCCTGGCTAAAGCCGAGTTCCAGGAACAGCTGGGTTTTCCCGGTGACGGCAAGCTGATCGAAGGCTGGCAGGAGACCTTCATCGAAAAACTCGGGGAGATGCTGGGCAAATACCGTTCGCTGCAGGTGTTCATGGACATTTGCGTAAAATGCGGCGCCTGCACCGACAAGTGCCATTACTTCCTCGGTACCGGCGATGCGAATAACATGCCGGTTGCACGACAGGACCTGCTGCGCAAGGTCTACCGCCGCTACTTCACTTTCGCCGGCAAGTATTTCCCCAAACTGGTCGGTGCCGTCGACCTGACCGAAGAAGTCATCGACGAAATGTACAGCTACTATCACCAGTGCTCCGAATGCCGCCGCTGCTCGGTATTTTGTCCGTACGGCATCGATACTGCCGAGGTCACCATGGCCGCACGCGACATCCTGGCCCACATTGGCAAAGGTCAGAAATACTCGAATGAGATCATCGGCAAGGTGCACAAGATCGGCAACAACCTCGGCCTGCCTGAGCCTGCACTTGCGGACACGCTGGAAGGCCTGGAAGAAGAAGTCGAAGAAGATATCGGCGTCAAGGTTCGGTACCCGCTGGATGAGAAAGGCGCCGACATCCTGCTGGTTACGCCATCCGCTGATTTCTTTGCGGAACCCCATGTTGACGGCCTGATCGGATACGGCAAGGTATTTCATGCCGCCGGCGTAAGCTGGACGGTCAGCTCCAAGGCCTCGGAAGCAGCCAACTTCGGCCTGTTCATCGGCAACTACGACAATATGCGCGAAATTTCGCTGCGTATTCGCGATGCCGCCAAGGAACTTGGCGTCAAACGCATCGTTTTCGGTGAATGCGGCCACGCCTGGCGCGTCGCCTACAGTTTTCTGAACACGCTGGCCGGCCCGTGGGACTTCCTCGATCCGAACTACCCGGTGCCGCAGCATATCCTCGAATTCACCTCTGACTGCATCGACCGCGGTATTCTGAATCTCGACCCGTCAGAAAACGACTGGATGACGCTGACCTTCCACGATTCGTGCAACGTGGCCCGCGCCTCGCGCATCGGCTCGTACCCCGGCAGCCAGTTCGAAACGCCGCGCAAGGTCATCAAGGCAGTCTGCAACAACTTCTATGACATGGCGCCCGAGACCATTCACGACAGCACGTTCTGCTGCGGCGGCGGTGGCGGCCTGTTGACGGATGACCTGATGGAGCTGCGCATCAAGGGTGCGCTGCCCCGCATGGAGGCCCTGAAGAATGTCATAGAAGAAAAAGGCGTTACGCACATGGCCGCGATATGCGCCATCTGCAAGTCACAGTTTACGAAAGTCCTGCCCTACTACGGCATGACTATGGACCAGATCGTCAGCGTTCACCAGCTGGTGAGCAGCGCCATCATCCTCGAAGGCCAGGGTGATGAAGACGAGACTGAAGCTGAAACGGACGAAGCAGCATAACTACGAATTTTAATGTTACAAGCCGCTGATTATTAACGGCATTACAACAGGAGAACTGGCATGGCAACCTCCACTGAAGACATGAAAAACACAAAGTTAACCTTCAGGAAATTTAAAGACGGTGACGAGGACTGGCACGGCTGGTCCAACAAGATCTTTAAAGAAGACACTTCACACAAGTGCCCGACGTACGTACACCGTACGCCGCCGTGCCAGGGCAGCTGCCCTTCCGGCGAGGACATCCGCGGCTGGCTGGATATCGTGCGCGGCATCGAGAGGCCACCCGAAGGCGTCAGCATGCAGGAATACGCCTTCCGCCGCTCGACCGATGCCAACCCGTTCCCGTCAATGATGGGCCGCGTCTGCCCGGCTCCGTGCCAGGACGGCTGCAACCGCAACAATGTCGAAGACTTTGTCGGCATCAATTCAGTCGAGCAGTACATTGGCGACACCGCTTTCAAGGAAGGCTTCACGTTCGACAACAGCGCGGAAATGACCGGCAAGAAAGTCGCGATCATCGGCGGCGGTCCTGCCGGCATGGCGGCAGCTTACCAGCTGCGCCGCAAGGGCATCGCTTCGACCATCTTCGATTCCCACGACGAGCTCGGCGGCATGATGCGCTACGGCATCCCCGGCTACCGCACCCCGCGCGACTACCTGGACAACGAGTGCCAGCGCATCCTCGACATGGGCCACATTGAAACCCGTATGAATACCCATGTCGGCAAGGACGTCAGCGTTGAAGAGCTGGAAAAGGAATACGACGCGATTCTCTGGGCGATCGGCTGCTGGACCGGCCGTGACCTGCCGCTGGAAGGCTGGGCCGAAACGCCAAATTGCGTATCGGCTGTCAAATTCCTCGAACAGTTCAACAAGGGCGAGATGAAGTACACCGCACCGCGCGTTCTGTGCATCGGTGGTGGCGACACCTCGATCGACGTGGTTTCTGTATCACGCCGCATCGGCACCATCAGCGGCTTCAGCGAAAATCCGGAAGATATCGTCAACGGCGCAATCAGTCATGCCGACCATGACGCATCTACCAACATCGCCAACGAAAGCGTCACGCTGACGGCCCTGTTCAAGCGCGAAGAAATGACCGCTGCAGAGCACGAAGTCGAAGACGCCCTGATCGAAGGCGTCAACATCATGAACGAAGTCATGCCGGTAGAAATTCTCAAAGACGGCAACGGCCGCGCCACCGGCATGAAGTTCGTCGACTGCAAGTGGGAAAACAACGCGCCGGTTGCGATCGAGGGCGGCAAGGAGTACACAGTCGAAGCGGACCTGATCGTTGCAGCCATCGGCCAGGCCGGTGACCTCAGCGGCCTGGAAGATTTCGACAACGGCCGCAACCTGATCGATTCCGACAACGTCTACCGCGTGCCCGGCAAGGACAACCACTTCGTTTGCGGCGACATTGTGCGCCCTCACCTGCTGACCACCGCGATCGGCCAGGCCTACATCGTTTCTGAAACCATCGACAACCATTTCAAGGACATTGAAGTCAAGAAGCGCCCCAAAGTCGATGTACACCACTTCAATCTCGTAGAGAAACTGACCGAAGCCGGCCTGGGTGTCGACAGCTACAGCTCGAATGACTACCACGAAGACGAGCAGCGCGGCACTGACCAGCAGACCTACGCGATCCACAACTACGAGGACCGCTCGAAGCAGGAAATCATATCTACCGAGCACATGTTCCTGGGACACTTCGAATACACGGAACGCATTCATCGTTCCACCGACGTGCCCTCCTCGGCCGAAGTGCTCGGCCATTTCACCGAGCGCCAGGCCGGTCTCAGCGAAGAGCAGGCAGTAGCCGAGGCAAACCGCTGCATGAGCTGCGGCATGTGCTTCGAATGCGACAACTGCGTCATTTTCTGCCCGCAGGACGCCGTGTTCCGCGTGAAGAAGGACCAGCAGACAACTGGCCGTTACGTTGACACCGACTACAGCAAGTGCATTGGCTGCCACATCTGCTCCGATGTGTGCCCGACCGGTTACATCGACATGGCACTGGGTGAATAAGGCAAGGCGCTGTACTTCAGATCAATAAGGTTGCAAACATGACAAACCGCATTCTGCGAATCACATTTTTACTGACAGCCCTGGCCCTGCTGATCCCGGCAACGGGGTCGGCCGGAACGCCCCTGCCCGTCATCCATGAACCCGAGGGCGAAGGCGTCGAATGTGTTGAAGACGAAGATGTGATGCGCAGGGACCATATGAACTTCATCCTGCACCAGCGAGATGAAACTATGCACAGGGGCATTCGTACCTCAAAATACAGCCTTGCAGAGTGCATCGACTGTCACGTGGAACCTGACGAAAACGGCAATATCGCGAGCATCGAAACCAAGGAGCACTTCTGCAACGCCTGTCACGAATACACCGGCGTTACCATCGATTGCTTCGAGTGCCACGCTGACCGGCCGCAGAAGTTCATCCAGCGCCCGGGCAAGGCCGCTTCACTGCAGGATGAACCACACCAGGCCCTGTTTGCAACCGATCTGGGAGGCGAGTCGAAATGAGCGATTCTGTAAACCACTCACGACGCAGTTTCCTGGAAAAGTCTGCAGCTGTCGGCGCAATCACGATTGCTCCCGGCATCCTGCTGCACCAGGTCGCTACTGCAAAGCCGGATGACCAGGCGGTTTCGGACAGCGTACGATGGGGCATGCTCATCAACACCAACAAGTGCGAGCAAGGCTGCACGGACTGCATCGACGCCTGTAACAACGAGCACGGCCTGGTTGGCAATGACCGCCCCAAGACCGATACGCAGTACATCCGCAAGGTTACGCTGCGCGACAAGCTCACCGGGCACGAACTGTCGCTGCCGTTAATGTGTCAGCACTGTGAAACCGCACCCTGCGTCGACGTCTGCCCTACCGGCGCCTCGTTCAAGCGCGTGGACGGCATCGCCCTGGTCGACAAGCATATCTGCATCGGCTGCCGCTACTGCATGATGGCCTGCCCGTTCAAGGCGCGCTCCTTCGTTCACGAGAATGTAACGGACCAGACGCTGAGCGCACCGCGCGGCAAGGGCACGGTGGAGTCGTGCACGATGTGCGTACACCGGGTCGACAAGGACCAGGTTCCGGCCTGCGTCGAGGCATGCGGCAAGGGCAAGCACGACGCAATGATATTCGGCGACCTGAACGACCCCAACAGTGCGATTTCAAAAGAACTGGGGAAACACGGCGGCAAGCAACTGCGGGCAGACCTGCAGTTAAACACCGGTGTCCGCTACCAGGGCTTATAAGATTCTCAGAGACAACTCAAAGATGAAAAAGATTGAATACACCGCAATCGAAGGCAAGAGCCTGGGCTACTGGGGCTTGCTCGGAGGCCTTGGCCTTATCATGTTAATCGGCCTGCTGGCAGTCTGGCACATGGAGCATGAAGGCCACTACGTCACCGGAATGACCAACCAGATCGTCTGGGGTATGCCGCACGTGTTTGCCGTTTTCCTGATCGTTGCCGCATCCGGCGCGCTCAATGTCGCCTCGATCGCGTCCGTATTCAAAAAAGAGGAATATGAGCCCCTGGCCCGCCTGTCCGGCCTGCTTTCAATCGCGCTGCTTGCCGGCGGTCTTGTCGTGCTTCTGCTCGACCTGGGACGCCCGGACCGGCTCATCGTCGCGATGACCTACTACAATTTCAAATCCATCTTTGCCTGGAATATCTTTCTGTATACCGGCTTCTTCGCAATTGTAGGCATCTATATCTGGTTCATGATGGACCACAATATGTACCGTTTCAAGAAGAACGCAGGACTCGCAGCGTTCATCTGGAGACTGATCCTGACCACCGGTACCGGATCCATCTTCGGCTTCCTGGTCGCGCGATCTGCCTATGACGCCGCGCTGATGGCGCCGATGTTCATCATAATGTCGTTCGCGTTCGGCATGGCCATCTTCATCCTGGTTCTGATGGCGTCCTATAACTGGACCGGCCGCGAACTGGGCGATAACATCATCGCGCGACTGCGCAGCCTGCTGGGCGTTTTCGTGGCCGCAGTGCTGTATTTTGTTGTCGTGTACCACGTGACCAACCTGTATATCACCGAACACCACGGATATGAAAAATTCATCCTCCTGGAAGGGGGTCAGTACACCAAGGTGTTCTGGATCGGACAGATCATAATCGGCGGACTGCTGCCGCTTGCACTGATCTACGCACCCGGCGTCAGGAACAGCCGCAAGATGCTCGCATTCATCTGCACGCTGGTGATTATCGGCGGCCTGAGCAGCATGTACACCATCATTATCGGCGGTCAGGCCTATCCACTGGAGATATTCCCGGGCTACGAAGTCAGCAGCAGCTTCTTCGACGGAGTCATCAACGACTATACGCCGAGCGTGTACGAGATCGCTCTTGGAATCGGGGGCGTTGCAGTCTCTCTGGTCATAGTGGCATTTATCATAAAGGTGCTGCCGTTCCTGCCGTCGAGCCTGGCGGACGAAAAAGGCAACTGACAACTAACAGTTAACAGTGAATAGTGGAGCAGTCACGTCACTGAAACGCAATCCAGCCCACCAAGCTACAACTGTTTACTGTTAGTTGCTCACTGGTCCTGATACTCGCGAAACAAGCCCATGTCTCGCTTATTTGTTTCCGCCTCCCGCAAGTCTTCCGGTAAAACTTCCATCACCATCGGACTGTGCGCGGCGCTTCGCTCCCGCGGGCTAGGCGTGCAGCCGTACAAAAAAGGGCCTGACTATATCGATCCACACTGGCTGGCAAAGGCCGCGGGCAGGCACTGTTACAACCTCGACTTCTACACCATGGAACACGACGAAATCTCGGATCTGTTCCATCACCGCTCCGCTGATGCCGACATTTCGATCGTTGAAGGCAACAAGGGTCTTTTTGACGGGCTTGACCTGGAAGGCAGCAACAGCAACGCGGCGTTGGCAAAACTGCTGGACACGCCCGTGGTACTGGTACTGGATGCGCGGGGCATGACACGCGGAATCGCACCGCTGATACTCGGATACCAGGCGTTCGACACCGACATCGATATCAAGGGCGTTATACTGAACAAACTCGGTGGCTCCAGGCACGAGGACAAGCTTCGCAAGGTTATCGAGCACTATACCGATGTTCGCGTGATCGGTGCAGTGCATCACAGTCCCGCGCTGGACATTGAAGAGCGCCACCTGGGCCTGGTGCCCAGCCACGAGGACCGTTCCTGCCAGCAGAAAATCGATGCACTCAGGCGGGCTGTCGAACAGCAGGTCGACCTGGACGCCGTGCTTGAAACCGCACGCAAGGACGCATCGCGCCAGCAATCTCCGACTATTGTCGGGACACTGGACAGGCCAGCCGATGTAGACATCGGGATCGTGAAGAATGCGGCGTTTGGATTCTACTATCCGGACGATCTCGACGCTTTTACCCACGCCGGCGCACGGTTGATCGAAATCGACAACCTGTCCGAAAGCGCCCTGCCCCCTGTCGACGGACTGTTCATCGGGGGCGGATTTCCCGAAACACATATGCACGCACTCGAGGCCAATGCAGCGTTCAGGTCGGATCTCGCCAGGGCTGTCTACGAGGGCCTGCCCGTCTACGCCGAATGCGGCGGCCTTATGTACCTGGCCCGCTCGATCGAGTGGAATGGCGAAACCTGCTCCATGGTCGGCGCCATCCCTGCGGATGTTGTGATGGAACCGAAGCCGCAGGGGCGAGGCTATGTGCAGTTGCGAGAGACCGGAAGCGGATTATGGCCTTCGACAGACAACCGGATCATCGCTGCCCACGAATTTCACTATTCGCGATTTATAAATCTACCCAAAAATGCTAGATTTGCCTTTCAGGTATTGCGCGGAACGGGCATCGACGGCGTGCACGATGGCTATATTCACAACAACACGCTCGCATGCTACACGCACCAGCGCAATACGAGAAGTAATAACTGGGTCGAGCGATTTGTAGCTTTTGTGCGTCAGCACAAATCGGCCCACTGAGATGCGAAACCATGATAAAAGTAACCGAAGAAGCCGCCAAACAGATCAAACTCTCAGCCAAACAGGGCAAGGCCGAGGGCATGCCCCTGCGTATCGCGGCCACCAAAAATGAAGACGACAGTATTCACTACGGCATGGGTTTCGATGACAGCAAGGATGACGATATCTCCGTCACATCGCAGGACGTGGAGATCATCGTGTCACCTGTCAGCGCCGAGTTGTTGAAAGATACCGTGCTCGATTTCGTCGAGCTGGAACCTGGAAAACACCAGTTTATCTTCATGAACCCGAACGATCCGACCTACAAGCCCCCCCAGGACAACTGATTTC
>Ga0180437_10005159_pt1 | contig 18025 bp, 12 predicted proteins | sample SS_ome_4_FD_132410 | JGI IMG/M metagenome (GOLD analysis project Ga0180437, IMG submission 132410) | Hypersaline lake sediment archaeal communities from the Salton Sea, California, USA - SS_3_D_1 metaG | ecosystem: Environmental > Aquatic > Non-marine Saline and Alkaline > Hypersaline >... | reverse complement strand
TTTATATTGAAAGTAACGTTAAACTGGTTAAAAGAGTTTTTGGATACGGAGAGTCTCGATCCAGTCCAGGTGGCCGATATGCTTACCATGAGCGGTACTGAAGTGGAAAGTGTTGAAGACGTAGGACAGAGATTCGAAAAAATAATAGTGGGACAGATAAAAAGTTTCACAAGACACCCCAATGCTGACAAGCTCTCAATATGCAGGGTCGATTCGGGGAAAAGCGAGCTTAATATAGTCTGCGGTGCCAGTAATTTTAAGCAGGGTGATAAAGTGGCACTTGCTCTTGAAGGGGCGAAACTTGGCGAATACAGGATAAAGCGGAGCAGGATAAGAGGGGAATATTCTGAAGGCATGATGTGCTCTGAGGCAGAACTGGGCCTTTCCTCTGATGCTGAGGGAATAATGATTCTTGATGAGGATTATCCTGTGGGTGTCGACTTTGCCAAAGCCAGTGGTATGGATGATTTCGTATTCGACCTGGAAATAACCCCTAATAGACCGGACTGCCTGAGTGTTATCGGTATAGCCAGGGAAATAAGGGCAATGACCGGGATGAGGCTTGAGGTACCGGTATTTGATATAAAGAGTAAGGTAAACCCAGATGACGGCCTTATTATTGAAATAGATGATTACCGCCTCTGTCCCAGGTATTCTGCCATTATATTTAGGGATATACCGGGCAGGAAGTCACCTATGTGGCTGAAAAACAGGCTGGTGCTGTGCGGTATCCGCCCCATTGACCTGGTAGTGGACCTGACCAATTATGTAATGCTGGAAACAGGCCAGCCCCTGCATGCTTTTGACAGTGACCTTCTTTGCTCAGAAAAGATAATCGTCAGGAATGCCGTGCAGGGTGAAGAAATAAGGACTATTGATGATACTCTAAGGAAGCTGGATAGAGACGCCCTGGTTATTGCAGATGAAGAAAAAGCTGTGGCCCTGGCGGGGGTTATGGGTGGTAAAAATACCGAGATCAATGAAAACACAAAAAGTGTACTCCTGGAATCTGCCAATTTTTACGGTCCCTCCATCATGAAGACATCACAGAAGACAGGACTAAGGTCCGAAGCTTCCAGCCGGTTTGAAAAGAAGATAGATCCGGAACTGACCGTGTTTGCCCTGGAAAGATTCGGCCAGATTTTAAGGGAGGTAACCGGATACGGACCTGAGACGGTCATATACGACAATAACAGCATCAGAAGCAGAAAAAGAAGGCTGAGGCTCAGGGCCAAAATGGTGGGGGAAGTCCTGGGGACGTCCATTGATAAAAAGACAATATCGGGAATACTTACATCACTGGGAATCGATAATTCCATATCAGGCAGCTGCCTGGAATCAGACGTACCTTCATTCAGGTATGAAGACCTGGAAAGAGAAATAGACCTGGTCGAGGAAGTGGCCCGCATATATGGTTACAATAATATAATATCCAGGCCCACCATTATCAGCAGCGGGAGCAGGGGAAGATACACAGAGGCCCAGGCAAATACCAGGAAGATAAGGGAAATGCTGTCCCATGCCGGACTTGATGAAGTAATTAATTATTCTTTTGTGGGCATGTCCGATATCAGGACTGCTATGATCGACAGGGAGGATGGGTATAACAGCTTTGTCAGAATAGCCAATCCCATAAACGAGGACCTCAGTATAATGAGGACCTCGCTGTTACCTTCACTGCTGGGGGTGCTGAAAAACAATATAAACAGGAATATAAAAGATATATCAGTATTTGAGATAGCCAATACTTACATTGACACGGGGAAGGAGCTCCCGGCAGAGACCCGGAAACTGGGGATACTTATAAGCGGCCGGGCCAGGTTGAAAAGCTGGCTTCACCAGGAAAGATACTACGATTTTTTTGATATCAAGGGGATCCTGGAAAGCCTGTTCAAGAAGTTCTACACATATCCTGCCTTGGATATGGGAGAAAGAGAATACAGGTTTTTCCATCCGCGCATAAGTGCCGATATCATAGTCAATGGCATCACGACAGGTATTGCGGGAAAGGTGCACCCCAACATAATAGAGGATATGGAGCTGGGCCAGGATGCATATTTTGCTGAAATAGACCTGGATGTCTTTAACGACAGGACAGGAGTTTCCAGAAAATATGAAAAGATATCATCTTTTCCGGCCATAGATATTGATATTGCCATAGTAGTGGATAAAAAAATAAAAAATGAAGACCTGGTCGCATCCATAAAAGAGGATGGCTCAGAGCTGCTGGAAAGCATAAGGTTGTTTGACATCTATGAGGGAGAGCAGATAGAAAAAGGGAAAAAAAGTATGGCCTACTCCCTCAGCTTCAGGGGAGGGGACAGGACCCTTAAGGACAGGGAAGTAGAGATGGTAGTCAACAGGATAATCGGTGGACTGGAAAAAAAGTTCAATGCCAGCCTGAGGTCCTAGCAACAGGAATACTGCTCAATTCCGGCCACAAACTCATGTAATAAAGGATTTTTACCACATTTAGTGGTTGACTTTTGCACCCGTATATGAGATATTTATCAGAAATATTATTAATTTAATAGTAATAATAGTAATTATAGTGATTCATATAAACAGGCAGGTGATGATGTCTTTGAAAGTAAAACTAAAAAATGAATTCATGAAAGACAATTCTGCAAAAGTATACCTGAGGGACATAGGAAAAATAGATCTGCTTACCCTTGATGAAGAAAAGATGCTTTCCCGGAGGGCAAAAAAGGGGAGCACATCAGCCAAGAACAGGCTTGTAGAAGCAAATCTAAGGCTAGTGGTGAGCGTGGCCAAAAAATACCTGGATAAGGGACTTTTATTCCTGGACCTGGTCCAGGAGGGTAACCTGGGATTGATAAGGGCAGCGGAGAAATTCGACCCATCAAGGGGATTTAAGTTTTCTACATATGCTACATGGTGGATCCGGCAGGGTATAACCAGGGCTATTGCCGATAAGGCAAGGACCATTAGGAAACCAGTTCATATAATAACCCAGATATATAAGCTGTACTCGATACAGGGTAGATTGAGGGACAGGATGGGAAGGGAACCAGACAGCAAAGAGATAGCCAGGGAGATGAAGATGAGCAAGAAGAAGGTGGAAGAACTCCTCGAGATATCACAGGAACCCCTCTCACTGGATGAACCTTATGGTGAGGACAAAGACGAGACTTTCGGAGGGTTCATAGAGGATGACAGGATAAAGAGCCCGGTAACGAATGCCCTGGAAGACAATCTGCAGGAGCAGATCAATGAGGTCCTGGAAACCCTTGATGACAGGGAGAAAAATATAATAGAACAGAGATACGGTCTGCAGAACGGCCAGCCTAAGACGCTTGAAGAAGTAGGAAGGAATTTTAATCTGACCAGGGAAAGGATCAGGCAGATCGAAAACATAGCCCTGGACAAGCTCAGGCATCCTTCCAGGAGTGACAGGCTCAAGGATTTTTTGAAATAATTTAAATAAAATTAAATATTCAATATGAAGCGGTAATCCTGTATAATCGCAATAAAAAATCCGGGATTTTGTCTCCATTATGATGGTTAAAAGTCAGGGTCTTAAAACCTATCACAGGATAATCCTATCCATATTATGTGCAGCCTTTTTATTCTTGAGCTTCAAAGAGCTTTCTTTTTTTGCCTGGTTTGCCTTTATACCTTATCTATTAGCCATAACAGGAGCAAACCTCCGCAGGAGTGTGCTATATAGTTTTATCTGCGGTGCCGGTTTTTTCACCGGTATGACTTACTGGCTGGCCGAGCTTTACATAAAATATACCTGGCCTATGATAGTAGCCGGACTGAGCATCTACTTCATAGTATTCGGCATTGCAGCCTATTTCATAATAAACAGGATAGAGAGTCCTTATATAAGGTCTGTACTGATCCCAGCAGCATGGATATTGATAGAATTTGCCAGATCGCAGACTTTTCTGGCGTTTACCATTGGCATAATAGGGTATTCGCAGCACAATTTCCTTCCCCTTATGCACATCACACGGTTCACAGGGATATATGGTGTCAGCTTCATGGTGGTTTTATTCAATATGGCCGTATATGAGACATTGAGGTCCAACTGGGAGCACAGGAAGCTCAGACTGCAGTTTATGGCAATAAGCATATCAATTCTGGTGCTTATATCTGCATATGGTATTAACAGCGTGAACCGGAACCTGGACAGGGAGATAAGGAATAAAGAATACCAAAAAATCGAACTGGCATCGGTACAGCCCAGGGTAAGATACGGTAATAAATATGATGATAAAGGTAATGAGATAATACCTGAACCGTACAGCAGCCGGGATTATTTTAAGCCGGGCACCGAGCTTATAATATTCCCGGAAAGCGTGCTGTGGGGGAACATGGATGAGAACGCGGCCTTTAAAAACTGGGCTGAAGATGCCCTGAGGGACAGGGACACCTATATGCTGGTGGGACATTATGCACATGACGGAAAGCAGGACAACTGGACGAATTCCCTAATACTGTATGACAGCAGAATAGAAGAGCTGGGCAGGTACGATGAATTGCACCCGGTCCCTTTCAGCCAGTATATGCCATATCCTGAAGTACTGGGCTTCCTGACATTCCTTGATTTCTCTATAGTAGACATCAATCCCGGACACAGCAGCGAACCTCTCCTGATAAAGGATAAGGGGCTTGTGGGGTTCAGTATTTGCTATGAGTCGACTCTTCCCTATATTTCAAGAGCATTCAGGGCCAAGGGAGCAGAAGCCATTATAGTGGCTTCCGATGATTCAAGCCTTAATGAGAGCATCGCACCCTGGCATCATGTGATATTTTCCAAGACCAGGGCCATAGAAAACGGATGTTATGTAGTGCACTGTTCCAATACCGGGTATTCGGCTATAATATCACCGGCCGGAAACATCTTAAAGAGACTGGACCTGATGGAGAAGGATGTGATGTACGGTACAGTGTACCTTATACCGGAAAAGACATTTTATGCCAGATATGGAGATATCATCCTGTATACCTACCTTGCCCTTTCCGGTCTGGCTGCCATAATATACCTGGTATGGAAAAGAATAAAAAAGAAAAGATCAGGTTGATCTCGTGGAATATTAATGGTATAAGGGCTGCCCACAGGAAGGGGCTTCTGGGATTCATAAAGCATGCGGGGGCTGACTTTTACTGTTTCCAGGAAATAAAAGCCCACAGGGAGCAAATACCTTCAGAACTATTATATATTGAAGGATATAACAATTACCTGGCTTCCCCGGAAAGAAAAGGTTACAGCGGAGTCTGTATATACAGCCGCCTGGCGCCGGACAGGGTAATCCTGGATACCGGTGTCAAGAGATTTGATGACGAGGGAAGGATGATCGGGCTGGATTTTAAAGATACGGTACTTTTTAATGTATATTTCCCCAATGGTGGAAGGTCGTGCAAGAGATTGGATTACAAAATGGATTTTTACCGCCATTTCCTGGGAATGATCAACGACCTCAGGGATGCCGGAAAGAATATAATCTTCTGCGGTGATGTCAATACTGCACATAAAGAGATCGACCTGGCACGGCCCGAAGCCAATAAGAACAATACCGGTTTCTTACCCCAGGAAAGAGCATGGATAGACAGGGTAATCAGATCAGGGTATGTGGATACATTCAGGGAATTTGACAAGGGCCCTGAAAACTATACCTGGTGGGACTATAAGACCAGGGCCAGGGAAAGAAATGTGGGATGGAGGCTGGACTATTTTTTTGTCTCGGAGAGCGTAAGGAAAAGCCTCATAGATTCCAGCATAATGAAAGGCATAACTGGCTCCGACCACTGCCCAGTGGTACTTGAATTGAACGGCGGCATGTTCAGCTGATATAAAAATAATTCCATTTAATATTGCATATTATTTATTATTTATGTATAATATGCATTCATTATAAATGGAGGCATTATGGTTGAAGAGGTAAATATCGGAATAATCGGGGGTTCCGGTTATACCGGCATGGAGCTGGTAAATATACTGGGAAGGCATAAACATGCTGTAATAAAGTTTATAACATCCAGGAGCAGTGACGGTAAAAAAGTTAACGATATCCAGCCTTCGCTACAAAACAGCAGATTCGGAGACCTGGTTTTCAAGGCAGTCCCTGAAGGTGATGATTACAGGGGTATCGATATATTATTCCTCTGCCTTCCTCCACAGGGCTCTATGGACTATGTAAAAAAAATGGGCGGGAAAACAGGTTTCAGGATCATAGATATAGGTTCGGATTTCAGGCTAAAAGACCCTGGTGCGTATTTAAAATGGTACGGGGTCAAGCACACCATGCCCGGCCTGCTAAAAGACTTTACTTATGCCATACCTGAATTAAATAAAGATGATATAAAAAAGGCAACACATATTGCCAACCCTGGATGTTACCCCACTTCCGTACTGCTGGCCCTGGCACCCGTCCTAAAAAGCGGCTATGGAGTAGATGATATAGTCATAGACTCCAAGTCTGGAGTCAGCGGTGCCGGTAAAAAACTGAAAGAGATGTACATGTTCGGCAGCCTGGATAATAATTTTTATGCCTACAGTACGTCAGGACACAGGCATATAGGGGAAATGGAGCAGGAAATAGAAAAAATGGCCGGCCGCATCCTTAAAATCGATTTTACCCCCCATCTTCTGCCGGTGACCAGGGGAATATTTTCAACTATTTACTGTAAGATCATCGATCCCCCCAAACAAGATATGGAAGAAAGTATGGCCGGCATTTATCAAAACTTCTATAAAGGCAGCCTTTTTGTTAGATTTACAGGCAGTTCGGTCCCCGAGATCAGGCATACTGCAGGTACAAATATGTGTATGATAGGCCTGAAATATGTCGGACGTACAGGAACATTAAAGATATTCAGTGCCCTGGATAACCTGGTAAAAGGGGCAGCAGGCCAGGCAGTGCAGAACATGAACCTGTTAATGGGGTTTGATGAGGGTGAAGGGCTGGTCTACAGCTAATATAATAAAAAAAACAACCACAAGGAAAATTCAGATGAATGGTACCAGGTTTGACATAATAAAAAAGGGAAGCATAACAACAGTTCCCGGATTTTATGCCGGAAGCTCACACTGCGGTCTTAAAAACTCAGATGAAAAACTGGATATAACCATTATATACATCCCTGATGGATCGGCATGCAGCGGAGTTTTTACCACTAACAGTTTCCAGGCCGCCCCTGTAGTCGTAGACAGGGAGATACTTAGGAAAAAAGGTATGGTAAAAGCTGTGGTGATAAACAGCGGAATAGCCAATGCCTGTACCGGAAAGCAGGGTATGGAAAACGCAGTAAATATGCAGGAGATAGCAGGCAGCACCCTGGGTACGGCAAGGGATGAAGTAATGGTGGCATCCACCGGGGTGATCGGAAAACAGCTGCCCATGGATAAGATAGAAAAAGGGATAAGGGACTGTGCGCAAAAAATGGATCCCTGCGGAGGCGAAGATGCCGCTGCAGCAATACTTACAACTGACCTGGTAAAGAAAAACATAGCTGTAAGTGTGCCCATGGAAGGAGGAAACAGTATAACTATAGGCGGTATAGCCAAGGGTTCAGGCATGATCGAGCCTAATATGGCTACCATGCTGGCCTTTGTGGGAACTGATGCAAAGGTAGATAAAGGGGTCCTGCAAAAAGTCCTGGAAGCTGCCAATGAAGAAAGTTTTAACAGTATTTCTGTAGATGGCTGCCAGAGCACTAATGACACTGTCCTTCTCATGTCAAACGGAAAAAGCGGGATTGAGGTAAAAGAGAAAGGTAAGAATTACAGTTATTTCTTTGAAGGGTTGCTATATGTAATGAAAGAGCTGGCCAGGATGATAGTACTTGACGGAGAAGGTGCGACAAAATTCATACAGATACATGTCAAAGGTGCACCGGACTATGCCCAGGCTAAAAGGGCTGCCCTTAAAATAGCAAATTCAAACCTGTTCAAGACAGCAATATTCGGCCAGGACCTTAATTGGGGCAGGATAAACGCTGCCCTTGGTTCGGCAGGCTGCCAATTTGACCCGGAAAATGTAGATATCTATATTGATAAAATAAAGATCGTAGAAAAGGGAAGGGGGACTGACCGCGGGGAGAAAGAAGCCTCAGGGCTTCTTGAAGAAAGGGATATATGTTTCACCATTGACCTGAAAAATGGAAACGGGTGCTCGACTATATGGACTTCCGATCTGTCTTTTGATTATATAAAAATAAATGCCCTTTATCACAATTAGACATGGAGCCGGAGATGCTTAAAGAGGAAAAACATGTGAAATATTATAAGGAAGGTGAAGCCGAGATACAAAGCTCCTACCTTCAGAAGGCCGGTATATTACTGGAGTCCCTGCCTTATATAAAACAATATTCCCACAAGATAGTGGTGGTAAAGATAGGCGGCAGCATGATGGAGGACGAGGCTATACTTAAAAGTGCACTTGATGATCTGGTGCTCATGAAATATGTGGGCATCAGGGTGGTCCTGGTACACGGGGGAGGGAAACAGATAACCAGAATGATGAAGGAAAAGGGGATAAAGGCAGAGTTTGTTGACGGACTCAGGATCACGACCAGGGAGGTAATAGATATAGTAAAGATGGTCCTTATAGGGAGCATAAACTCGCGCCTTGTAGCTATTCTTAATGCACACGGAAATATTGCCGTAGGCATATCGGGAAATGATGCCAGTTTTATAAAATGTAAAAAGATAAGGCACCAAAAGGACGGAAAAGAAATAGACCTGGGTTTTGTAGGCGAGATAACAGATATCAATAATAAATTCATTTACGATATACTTTCGAACAATTATATTCCCGTTATCGCCACCCTGGGTGTAGACGATAATGGGGAGACATATAATATAAATGCTGATTCCTGTGCTTCTGTTACAGCTTCAGCCCTGAAAGCAGAAAAGATGATAATGCTGACTGACGTCGACGGTATCATAGATGAAGAAAAAGACAATAAAAGGCTGATCTCCAGGCTTACCGCCAAGCAATGCCTGGACATGATAAGAATGGGAAAGATCAGCTCCGGTATGATACCCAAGGTAAAGGCATGCATCGGTGCCCTGGATGCAGGTGTGGGGAGGACGCATATACTAAACGGGACCAGGGAACATTCCATACTGGTGGAAATATTTACCGATAAAGGTATAGGGACCATGATAACATTAAAAAAGGTGTAAGGAGAAGTAATGGAACATGCTGACAATAATGAGGTATTCAACCGTGGAAACAAATACCTTATGAACACCTACAGCCGTCTGCCGGTGGTATTTGAAAAGGCATATATGCAGCAATTATGGGACATAGAAGGCAAGAAGTACCTGGATTTCATTGCCGGATACGGATGCCTCAATGTAGGACACAGTAATAAATATGTAGTGAAGGCAGTCCAGAAGCAGGTGGCATACATCATCCAGCCTTCCAATGTATATTATAATTTGCCCCAGGTGGAACTGGCTAGGAAATTATGCGGTCTAACGGGGTTTGGTCATAAAGTGTTCTTCACAAATAGCGGCACCGAAGCCGTGGAGGCGGCCCTGAAACTGGCCAGGAAGTATTCAGTTGACAGGTACGGGAGCCACCGTTATGAAGTGATCACTTTTAATAGGTCATTCCACGGCAGGACCATGGGCGCTCTTTCTGCCACAGCACAACCCAAAAAACAGAAATTGTTCCAGCCTCTTCTTAAAGGTTTTTTATATGCTGATTTTAATAATACAGGATCTGTTTCCGCACTTATAAATGAAAAGACCTGTGCTGTGATGCTGGAGCCGGTGCAGGGCGAGGGTGGAGTGTACCCTGCAGATGAAAAGTTTTTAAAAGATATTAGGAGGATATGCAGCCAAAAGGATATCATACTCATCCTGGATGAAGTACAGACAGGTTTTGCCAGGACAGGAAAGATGTTTGCTTATGAGCATTTTAATATATTCCCGGACCTGCTGGTGGTTGCCAAAAGCCTGGGCGGAGGGATGCCTATAGGAGCTGTGGTCTCCTCAGAAAGGCTAAGCGATGTCTTTGCACCGGGCATGCACGGTTCTACATTCGGGGGAAATGCAGCATCCTGTGCTGCCGGTATAGCCGTAATAGACTATTTAAAGAATAATAATATTGTGCAGAAAGCAGCTGCGCTGGGGGCATATCTGATGACAGGACTGTCAAAGCTTATGAAAAAATATAGTGTAATCAGTGATATAAGAGGACTGGGGCTTATGGCCGGTATGGAGTTCAGGGAACCTGTGGCAGCAGGGTTGGTCGAAAAAGCATTATATGACGGCCTGGTAATAAACCGCGTTTCTGATACAGTATTAAGGTTCCTGCCCACCCTTGTAATAAAAAAAGGCAATATTGACACCCTTCTTAAATGGCTGGATAACAATATAAAGGATATTTGAGATGAAAAACGAGAATAAAATCGACCTTCTTACCCTTAAAGACCATGACCGGGGCATGATAGAAAAGATATTGAGCAAGGCTGCAAAAATAAAAGAAAATCCGGAAAAGTTCAGCAGGGTACTGCAAGGAAAGAATATAGCCCTGCTGTTTAACAAGCATTCCACCAGGACCAGGCTTTCTTTTGAAGCGGGCATCAGCCAGATGGGGGGCAATGCCCTTTATCTTGATGCCGGCAGCCTGCAGCTTTCCAGGGGAGAAAACTACAGTGACACGGCAAAAGTATTTTCCTGCTACCTTGATGGAGTGGTGATAAGGACTTTTGATCAGGAAACGGTAGAGATCTTTGCACAATATGCTGATATACCGGTAATAAACGGCCTTACTGACAGTTACCATCCATGCCAGGTCCTTTCAGACCTTTTTACCATAAAAGAAATGGGGCTTCTCAGGCCCGGTCTGAAGTTTACCTATATGGGAGACTGCAATAATGTCACCAACAGCCTCATGATAGGTTTTTCAAAACTGGGTCTGGGCATAACGGTATGCTGTCCACCTGAATATGGCCCCGATAAAAAGCTACTGGAGTACTGCAGGGGACTTCCAGGAGCTTCCATAGATGTGGAAAGCGACCCTGTAGAAGGCGTGAGGGATACCCATATCCTTTATACAGATGTATGGATAAGCATGGGAGCTGAAGACAGCCGGGACAAGATAGAAAAACTGAGACCCTATCAGATAAACAGTGATATCCTGGAATATGCCGGCAGTAATGTAAGGATAATGCATTGCCTGCCGGCCCACAGGGGGGAAGAGATAACCTCAGATGTCCTGGATAGCCGTAGGTCTATAGTGTTCACCCAGGCTGAAAACAGGCTTTACGCCCAGAAAGCCCTTCTTGAATATATTTATGGATAAATCTATGGAGTCCAAATATGAACAGAAGAGAGAGACTGAAAATAATAAAGGATATAATAGAAGAGAAAAAGATATCTTCCCAGGATGAACTGGTAAAAGAACTGAAGGAAAGAGGATATACGGTGGCCCAGTCTACCATCTCACGGGATGTACATGAGCTAAGGCTGGTGAAGGTAAGGGACTGCAAAAAAAGGGAGTTCTATTCCATAGAGGGAAGGTTTTCCAGGGATAATATCTTTGATTTTGATAAATTCAGGTCCAAATTTGCCGGCAGCGTCCTCTCTATATCCAGGGCACAGAATATCCTGGTTATAAGGACCTACCCCGGTGAAGCTCAGGGTACAGCAGCTGTCATAGATGGGATGAACTTTGTGGAGATACTGGGAACGGTAGCAGGAGATGATACCATCATCTGCATCGCCAGGCAGGCTGAAGATGCCCATAAGATAAAGCAGCTTATGGACCAGCAGTGATGATAAAGGTCTTAAAAAAAAATGGAAAGGCACTAAGATGAAGGATAAAGTAATACTGGCTTACTCTGGAGGGCTTGATACCTCCATCTCTATTAACTGGATAAAGGAAAACTATAAAATGGATGTGGTAGCTGCGCTGGTGGACTGCGGACAGCCGGACGACCTCGGGGAAGCCTATAAAAGGGCTATTGACACCGGTGCCAGTGAGGCGGTCATAATAGATGCCAAGGATGAGTTCTTAAATGATTTTATTTTTCCTTCCATAAAGTCAAATATAAAATATGAAAAATATTATCCCCTGGCCACTGCCCTGGCCAGGCCCCTTATTGTAAAAAAACTGGTGGAAGTGGCCAGGTCAAAGGGGGCAAAAGCTGTGGCCCACGGGTGTACGGGAAAAGGCAATGACCAGGTAAGGTTTGATGTGGGAATAAGGAGCCTGGAGCCCGGACTTATGATAATAGCCCCCCAGAGGGAGTGGAACATCTCCCGGGAAGAAGCAATCGAATATGCGCACAAAAATAATATTAAAATAACAGTCACCCAAAAAAGCCCATTCAGTATAGATGAGAACTTCTGGGGCAGGAGCATAGAATGCGGCGTACTGGAAGACCCGTGGACGGAACCGCCTGAAGAGGTATATAAATGGACCAGGATAACCAGGAGCCCTGAAGACCAACAATATGTCGACATAGATTTTGAAAAAGGCATACCAGTAGGTCTGGACGGCAGAAAGATGGCCGGACTGGAGATAATAAATAAGCTGAATAGTGATGCCGGTTCATTCGGTATCGGAAGGATGGATATGATAGAGAACAGGCTTGTGGGCATCAAATCAAGGGAGATCTATGAATCACCGGCTGCCCTGGTCCTTATAGAGGCCCACAGGCAGCTGGAGGCCATGGTCCTTGACCGGGAGCTTACCCATTATAAATACATGATGGAGGAAAAACTGGCAGAAATGGTATATTACGGCCTGTGGTTCACGCCGCTGAGGAAGGGCATAGCGGCTTTCATCGATGAAAGTCAAAAATATGTCTCCGGAAAGACCAGATTAAAATTTGAATATAAGAATTTCAAAGTGGTAGGAAGAAAGTCAGAATTCTCATTATATGATGAATCCCTGGCAACCTATGACAAAAAAGATAAATTTGACCCCAGACACTCGGAAAGCTTTATAAAACTTTACGGTTATCCGTATGAGATCCTGGGGAGAAAAGGAAGAATAGATGGATAAGACATGGCAGGGAAGGATCAAAAAGAAGACGGATAGTGAAGTAGAAGACTTTACATATTCCATAGACATAGACAGCAGTCTGTACCTTCATGACCTGGCAGGTACTGCAGCCCACGTGGTAGGCCTTAAAAAGATAGGAATACTGGACGAAGAAGAGCTGGGGAAAGTACTGGCCGGCCTGGTGGAAATAAAACAAAAAATAAATAACGGCAGCATAGACACCGGCGCCTATGAAGATATTCACAGCCTGGTGGAAGGGGAACTGCAAAAGCTCATTGGCGGACCGGCCCTGAAAATACACACGGGCAGGAGCAGGAACGACCAGATAGTGCTGGATGAAAAAATGTTCTGCAAGGATATGATACTGGTATTGATGGGCAGTATCCTCCAGCTGATGTCAGAGCTGACAGGTATAGCCGAAAAGGAAAAAGAAACTGTGTTTCCCGCATATACCCACCTGCAAAAAGCCCAGCCCGTTTCACTGGCCCATTATATGCTCTCATTTTATGAGAAGTTCGCCAGGGATTTCCAGAAGCTTTCCCTTACCTTTGAGATGTGTGATGAGATGCCCCTGGGTGCGGCAGCATGCGCTGGAAGCGGGTATAATATTGACAGGAAGCTGCTGGCAAAAATGCTTAATTTCAAAAACCTGGCGGCAAACAGCATGGATATAGCCGGGACCAGGGATTATATAATCGATCTTATATATGCCTGCAGTATGGTGATGATACATCTTTCACGTTTCTGCGAGGACCTTATCATATATAATTCGGGGGAATTCTCGTTTATAGACATAGACGAGTCATTCTGTACCGGAAGCAGCATAATGCCTCAGAAGAAGAATCCCGACCTCCTGGAACTGATAAGGGGGAAAAGTTCTATTGTGGTCGGTAACCTTATGCAGATAATGGTACTGCTTAAGGGTCTTCCCTCCACATATAACCGCGACCTTCAGGAGGATAAAAAAATATTATTCGATGCTGTAGGTGAGACAGCCCGGAGCATATCTATATTTACCAGGCTTCTGGGTAAGATAGTTTTTAACCGGGAAAAGATAAAGGAGGAGCTGGAAAAGGGTTTTATAGCAGCTACAGACATGGCGGATTACCTGGTCGGCAAAGGGGAAAGCTTCAGGAATTCCCATAATATAACCGGAAAAATCGTAAGGCATTGCCTGGGGAATGATAAGAAGTTAGAAGAGTTGACTATCGGTGAACTGAAAGATTTTTCGCCTCTTTTTGAAGACGATATATTCGACAGGATAAAGATGGGTGCATGCCTGGCAGCAAGGGCAGTCGACTGCGGGGCTTCCCCGGCACAGGTAGGTAAAAGGATAAAACTGTTAAAAAAACAGATAAGCTCTTTTGAGAAAAAGTTGGAAGGACTCAAGAACAGGACAGCTGGACTTGAAAATATCATAGATGCAGTAAATAGCCTCTGATAGCAGGCCGGTCACATGGGAAATAAAAGGCAAAAATTGGAACTGGTTGCCCCTGCAGGTGGCCCCGCTCAGCTGATTGCTGCCATAAATGCAGGAGCTGATTCAGTATATCTGGGGTACAAGCAATATGGGGCCAGGGCCTATGCCGGTAATTTCAGTTTCCGGCAGTTAAAATGGGCGGTAGAAAGGGCCCATGATTCAGGGAAAAAGATATACCTGACCCTTAATACAATAATAAAAAACAGCGAGCTCAGCGGTCTTCTTGGATTTCTCAATAAGTATATAAGCCTGTGCAGGGATGGTATCATCATACAGGATATGGGTTTGCTCAAGGTCCTTAAAGACCTTTACCCCGATGTACCGGTGCATGCCAGCACGCAGATAAATATCCACAACAGCCGCTCATTATGCTTTATGGCAAGGGGAGGCATCAAAAGAGCTGTCCTGGCAAGAGAGATGAGCCTGGACGGTATCAGGGCCTTTTACAGGCCTGACGGTGTTGACCTGGAGGTATTCGGACACGGCTCACAGTGTTACAGTTACTCTGGGATATGTTATTTCAGCTCATTTACCGGGGGAAGAAGCGGAAACAGGGGAAGGTGCACACAGCCCTGCAGGATGAGATATGAGCTGATAGGTACTGAAGATAAAAGGTTTAAAAAGATATCCCATAAGCCCCTGTACCTGCTAAGCAAAAGCGACCTTAATACTCTGGACATACTGCCGCTGATAATTGAAGCAGGAATAGATGCTTTGAAAATAGAAGGAAGGATGAAAACCCCGGAATATGTAGCTATTATTGTCAAGATCTACAGGAAGTATATAGACTTATTCTATTCAGACCCTGGAAAATACAGGATAAAGGAGGAAGATATTTATAAGATTAACCAGATGTTCTCCAGAAGGATGGGGACAGGTTATTACCTGGGCGGGGAAGAAAAAATAGTAGATCCCGACAGGTCCGGAAGTATAGGTAACCTTATAGGAAGGATCAAGAAAGTGGTGATGGAGGTTAACGGGAGAAAGCCGTTTATAGACATAAACAGTAAATGGCCCATCAGGGAGGGAGATATCCTGGAAGTATGGACAAAAAAAGGGAAAAAAAGGATAGAGATCGATAATGCCGAAAGGATTGAGGCGGGCAGTCAGGCAGGGTACAGGATACCTGTGGATGATGCCGGCCAGTATTCACCTAAAGACAGGGTATTTAAATATTTTGACAAAAAGGTCGACGGGGAAGCAAAATCACTTTATATTTATGATTCCCTGGCGATAAAAAAGGACAAAAACACCATATCAGGAGTCCATGATGCAGAAAAGCTTAAAAGCTATATGGCGGAATATGTCCTGGAAGAAGGCAAAAAAGACTACAGTCGGGAAAGGGCATATAGAAATATGACACTGACTGTCCGTGTCTATAATAAAGATGGGCTGTATGCAGCTATGGAAAACGGTGCCCACGGTATTATAATATGCCCGGACAGCAGCCCTGTAAAAAATGGCTTTGCCGGGGACAGCGGCCTCAATGAGCTCATAAGGTATAGAAGTGATAGGAAAAAAATAATAATCGACACCCCTGCTATAATCTATGACAGTGATATGAAGGGCCTGCAATACACGCTGGAAAGCCTGCGGGAAACCGGATTGGAGGATATAAGGATATCAAACCTGGGCATACTGGACTATATCAGGGATTATAATGAGAATTCATGCACAGGTAAACAGTGGTATATAAGGATCGGATATAACTTAAATATTTCCAACAGCCTTTCTGCTTCTCTATATGACGGCAGTGTGGGAAATATAACCGGCTGGGAATTTTCGCCGGAACTGGAATGCTCTGAGATAGAAGACCTTATAATTTCTTTTAGAGGGGAGGAAAAAGAAAAAATTTTGTTTTCTGTTTTCGGGCACGGTTATTTGAGGGTGGCCGCTGCCAGGCACAGTTTATTTGGGGAAACGGGTACAGAGAAGCCCGGTATGAAGATGTTTCTGCAGGACCCCAAAAAATACCGGTTCCCTGTAGTGGATGACGGCAGGGGCTGTACCAGTATTTATAACTCTAATAATATATGTAGCCTGTTTGACCTTGATAGCATTTTCAATAGCGGGGTAAATGATATTTTAATTGACAGCATTTTTTATTCTGTCCCAGAAATAAAAGAAATCACCTCTACCTACAGAAAGGCAGTATCTCTGCTGTCATCCGGCAGTACTGCCGGATATGCCCATTATATTAAAAAGTATGTAAATACACCCCTATTCAGTAATTACTCCAGGGGACACCTGTTCCGGGGAGTAGAATAAAGCCCCGGTTATCATTCTGTTTCCGGGGGAGGTTCTTCAGGCGCTGCTGCCTCCTTTATGGTTAAGACCACTTCTGAACCATGATCAGCATATTCTTCCCCTGCCGGTGATTGTTCCAGCACCAGTCCTTCTTTAGGGCCAGGCGGGATGACTGTAACTGTAAATCCGTTTATTTCAAGTAATTCCCTGGCATCTTCAAGTTCCATCCCTGTGACATCAGGGACCATTATGCCCTGGCTGACGATTAGCACCACTTCAGATGACTTGTCATAGATAGTACCGCTTTCCGGAGCCTGGGAAAATACACTGCCCATCTCCTCATCACTTTCCTCCAGTATTATCCTGACATTGTCAAAACCAGACAATTGAAGAGCTTCCAGTGCAGCCTCTTCTGTGAGGCCGATAAGTACAGGGACCTCTCCCATGGGATCTTCGCCTTTACTGATAAACAGCTTTACTTTTGTGGACTTTGTGACTGAAGAACCGGCAGGAGGGTCATGGCTGAATATGTGATCTACAGGCTGGAGGTCGGAATACTGGTAGACGACTTCATCGATCTCAATTTCGAAGGCGGAAAGCATGTTGCTGGCATTATCTAGCTTCATTCCTGTCAGGTCGGGCATGCTGAAAGTCTGCTCACCCCTGCTGACATAAAGGATCACGCTTAGTTTTTCGCCGGTAAGGGATTCCAGAAAGGATCCTGCAGGAGGACTCTGGTCAAAAATGATGCCCTGGTTATAGGTGTCGTTATACTCGCTTACCACTGTGATCTCTGTGAATAATCCTTCAAATACAGGTGCTGCTTCCTCAATACTCATCCCCACCACATCGGGGACTTCTACCTTGTTGTGTATATCACAGATATCATCAGGTTCCTGGCCCTTTATGAAAATACTCCACTCCAGACTGTCTTCAGGGCACCAGAAGACAGGTAATAGTCCGGATTCCCTGCATGTTTCAACGTCTATAAGCTCATTTTCAGGACTGGGAAAATCAAGCACAGGCTTGTCCTGGAGTGCCAGCGTCATGAACTCTTTCCATATATCAGCCGGGTAGGTACCGCCCACTACGACACGGTCATTTATAGGTTCCATGGGCTCACTGCTTTCCGGGTTTCCCATCCAGACAACGGCGACCAGGTCCGGTGTATAGCCGGCAAACCAGGCATCCTTATAATCACTGGTGGTACCGGTTTTTCCGGCAGCCGGCCTGCCGATATCCGCACCTCTTCCCGTACCTATCTCTATTACCTTCCTTAATATGCGGGTAACATAATGGG
>Ga0180437_10005157_pt1 | contig 18026 bp, 13 predicted proteins | sample SS_ome_4_FD_132410 | JGI IMG/M metagenome (GOLD analysis project Ga0180437, IMG submission 132410) | Hypersaline lake sediment archaeal communities from the Salton Sea, California, USA - SS_3_D_1 metaG | ecosystem: Environmental > Aquatic > Non-marine Saline and Alkaline > Hypersaline >... | reverse complement strand
TTTTTTCAATGGGAAAGCTCTGTTTACAAAGACATGAAAAGACACCATGAGACTGCCAGAAAGGATAAAGAAAAGGCCGAGATTCAAAACCCGGCCTTCGTGGTCAATGTCAAATGTGCAGATACATTTACTTGGGTAAATCCTCAGGAGCCGCGTCTTCCACTCTCAGGTCACCGTAGATCACTCGATAGCTTGATGCTCCTTCGGGACGATACCACAGAATCACCGTGTCAGCCTCTCCGAGACAGATCCCGTCACCAACGTAGTGCAAGTCGAAGGATTTGGGGGAACTTCGCAGGCGCCCGATATACTTGTTGAACGGCTCGATTGCCGCGCGCAGGTCCTTCAACTGAACAGGTGATATCTCCGTCACATTTTTCTCCTGCATATAGGTGCGCATTTGTTGCTGGATCTTTGGGAACTCCAGCCCTTTTGGAAAAGCCCCATCCAGGAATCTGGCGAGAAGACGCAATCCCTCGATCAGATGTGCTTCGGTGGGCTTGGCAACCTTCGCGGGATATGTTACTTCCGTGAGAGTATAGCCTTCCGGGGCCTTCATCTCGAACAGGTTTGGATCAAGCGTCACGTCAAATTCGAAGTCCGTCATGATCAGGGTTCGGCCGCGCTTCTGCTCTATGCGCACCGGAAGACCTGTCTCGACATCCTTCCAGACGGTGAATAAGTATTGACCGTGCATTCCGGGGATATAGACGCATTTGGTGGTGTGCCCATCCACGATCTGTGTACCGCGGTCCTCGGCCTTGTATGACTCCGGCGTGGCCTCGGCACCCTCTATGATCCTCAAGAGTCTAATGTTGATGCTCTTGCGTTTCTCATCAGGATGGGTTTCCAGGACTGCCTGCTTCTTCTCAGTATCCAGCACAAGAGTCCTGGCAGGGTGCCGTGAGTAGTCATATATGTAAGTCTGTCCGTTGTCATACTCACGACGACAGCGATCGATGCTTGGCTCCAGCATACGGCACACTTTCTTTGAACCGTCAGTGCCCAGCGTGGTGTAAGTGTAGGTCCTGGGTCGAAAGTCCATACTTTGTCCGGACGCGCCACTGCCCTTGCTAATGTACTCAGAGAGAGTATATCCCTCCGGCGGGGTCCTGTTGAACCGCGCCTTGTCGAAGGTGGGATCAAAGTCAAACTCGGTCATAATCAGGGTCTGCCCCATTTTGGGGTGTTCCAGCTCGATGCGTACCGGGAGCTTGGTCTCAATGTCTGCCCACAGGCTATAGACGTTGTGTTCACCCGGAACATGGAAACACTTCGTGATACGTCCATCCATCTCCTGCACGCCCCGATCTTCCACCTTGTAAATGTCCGGTCTGGCCTCGAAGTGGCGTAATATCGCCAGCATATCGGGATTAATCTCCGTTGTCTGTGTACCCGGATACGTCTTCCATAAGGCCCGTTTGGTATCCGGATTCAGTTGCAGCATACCCACAGGCTCTCTGGAAAAGTCGAAAATCCAGACGGTCCCGTCAGGGAATTCCTCTCTGCGCTGATACCGGTTTAAAATCATGAACCGCCGGACAACAATCTGGTCCGTGTGATGGTAGCGTGTAGTCTGAGTGTAAGCATAGGGTCGGAACTCTCGAATCTGATCCATTACCTCGGCAAAGGTTACGCTGGTTCCATCGGGTGATCCACCAAGATGGTATATTGTCAACGCAACCGCTATAAGCACTATAGCGGCGGTGGCGTAACGGATTGTTCTATTCTTCATGATTGTTCTCCAGCTCTTCATTGTACTTCCGCGACGAGATCGCTTTGCCAGAACAGTGAGAAGATCGTCTTCGAGCCGGTCGCGATGCCCGGACTGCGGGATATCGTCAAACTCAATTGACTCGATGAAATCCCTAAAATGCTTTTCGTCGTCTGTCATTCTTCAAATCCCCTTCTGAGCAGAGACACACCTTTGCCGCAACTTGGCAAGCGCCCGCGCCATTTGGCTGCGGACAGTGCCGGGACTGCTCCCAAGCACCTCGGCAATCTCAGTCGATTTCAGATTTTCAAAAAAACGCAGTGTGACGATAGCCTGGTAACGCGGCTTCAAAGCCAGCATGGCGTCTCTGAGCAGCGCCAGTCTCTCAGATGATGTTCCGCGGTTGTCATCGCAACCGTTCATTCGCTTGCGAGCGCCTTCGAGCAGATTGTTTTGACGAACAGCCTTTCTCAAATGGTTATTGACGGCATTGGTTGCGATCCTGTAGAGCCAGATGCGAAACTTTGGCTCGTCGCCCCTGAAAGAGCCGAATTTCTCCACAACCCTGAGAAAAACCTCCGAGGTGACATCCTCGGCCGCGGTCCGCTCAAAGAGCCGATGAGCACAGTAGCGAAATATCGCATCGTAGTACTTGCGATATAGCTCAACAAATGCTTCAGTGTCGCTGCGAGCTCTGGCTATTAGCCGGCCGTCGTTTGCCGTTCTATCGTCGTTATCCACGCTCGTGACTCTCCGGACTTTTTCGGCTGCCAACCATCATCACCATTATAAATGCGCAACCGGCAGAGAACGTGGCAGAAAAGTAAAAAAAAATCACGGACGGAACAGGGAACCCTTGCCCGAATCAAAGGTTGATGTACCAGACGCTATATGCTATACGCTAAACGCTATGAATAAATTGTATGGTTTGATATTCGACGTTGACGGCGTGATCGCCGATACCGAGGCGGTTAACGCCAGAGTGTCCATCAAAATCTTTGCAGATTTATTCGGGATCAAAGGCGTCAGGCGTGAGGATTTTGAAGCCGGTATCGGCCGAGGGGCGCAGGAGTACGTCAGGGCCGCCGCGCGAACGCATGGCATGGAACTGACCGATGAGCAGGTCGAACATGCAACACAACTGCGCCAGGAATATTTTCTCGATATTCTAAGCAAAGAACCGCTGCCGCCCTTCCCCGGCGTGCTGGAACTGATGGAAGAAGCGATGCAGAGAGAGGATTTTCGAGTTGCCATCGCGACATCGGGAACGCTTGAGAAATCCAGCGCCGTCTTGAAGGCCGCCAAGGTTCCTTTCAAACAGATGGTTTACATCAACGGCAGCGACGTTAAGAACAAGAAACCCGATCCCGAGCTTTTCCTGCTTGCCGCCGCCGGGCTGGCCATCAACCCGGCCGATTGTGTCGTGATAGAAGACGCACCCAGCGGCATCCAGGCCGCCAAAGCCGCCGGAGCAAAGTGCATAGCCGTCACAAATTCCGCCGACGCCGATAAACTAAGAGAAGCCGATCTAATCTGCGATTCTCTCGAACAAATGGACATCGAAACCATTCAAAAGATAATTGATAAACCCATATAAAGGACATTACTCGTCGCCTCGAATAAACGAGATGCTTTTCCTATGTATTCTCTTGACTAACCCGATGCGCAGTGCTACCATTTCTCGCACAGCCAAAGAGAAGCATTTGCATATTATGTCCAATAGAGAAGATCGTATGGATTCTGACAACAACAAAACTAAGAGTAAGACTTTCGACCGGATTCTATACCTGGTCCAACAGAGTGACGTCAGAATCTCAGATCACGGATATGATGAACTCACAGCAGATGGCTTATATGTGAAAGACACACTTGCTTCCATCGCTGATGCCGTCGTAGTTGAGGATTACCCTGACTATGGAAAAGGACCATGTGTCCTTGTTCTTCAGAAAGATCGAACAGGAGAACCTTTCCACGTCGTTTGGGGCATTCCGAAAGGCAAGTCATCTCCGGCAGTCCTCGTGACCGCATACAAGCCGGATCCCCAGCGATGGGAGTCGGATTTACTAAGGAGAAAGAAATGAGCACTAAAAACTATACAAAGATTGTGCACGAAGGGGACTATGTAGCCTTGGTTGACGTCGAATTGACCTACACCGACGAAGGATGGTCTCCCTATCTTTCGTTGGAAGACGCTGACAGACTCGACGATGTTAGAGAATCGCTAAAACAGGGTGACCTAAAAGCAGCTTCAAAACTCGGACAGATTTACAGACTAACCCGCGTGGCCGGTTGACAAACTCAGACTTAATAGAACTGTTGAGTCTTTTACAAAAGTTCTCTGGATAAATATGAAATAAGTCGCGTCGACAGCTTAGAAGAAGGAGGAGGAAGTTTGTCGATCGCATCAATATCCCGATAAGCAGGGGTATATGACGGTGAATTTAAGAGCAAAAAACAAACCCACACTTTTGAGAATTTTGCGGTCGATTGATATTGAAGGCCCTTTGCTGAGCGGGAGCCTAAACAAAGAATATACCGAGTCGTATGCGATGGCTCACCTTTTGAGTTCGCTGGTAGAAAAATGTGACCGTCTAATATTTCCATTAAAAGTAGTCCATCGAACAGATCGAGGAGGCAAACCCGATTTCCTACTGACATTGAACGAAAAGAATATTGGAATCGAGCATACCGATGCCAGGTCAATGAACGAGACTCGCAAAGATGTTCTGAGACGCAAGGAGAAGATTGGCCCGCCCACTTACTTAATGACACATGCTGAACCGAACGAACCACGGCGAAATGCAAACCAATTGAGGAAGGAAATCGAGTCGAATGCACGCGATGCTGGTTGGGGCGATCAAGACCGTACTGATCAAGATTGGAGCAGAGTCATGCTTTGTTTCATTGACAAAAAAGTAAGGAAATTGCAGGCTCCTGACTTCTCCCGGTTTGATGAGGACTGGCTCTTGATTCGTGATGCTTGGCGCTTTCCCTCGGTGAATCTACAGAATGCAACAAAGCATCTATTTTCAAAGATTAAGAATCAGGGTATTAATCTCGAATTTCACCGTGTCTTTATCATCAGTTGCAGTGACCGAGGGCCAGTTTGCGAGATTGCCGAGTCCGGTTTTCGTCTTCACCCGAGAAATGATTTGTGGCTGCAATAAACTCACCCTATTGTTTATCGAGAAACCGACATATCAAGCTTTTGACAATTCCGGGCCAACTCTGAGCACACCTTATTTATTTCGAGATGAACAAAAACTACTCAACATTAAGGTCGATCATAGTCGCAGTGTGGAGCCTCATCGCAATGATGTTGCTTGCAAGGTTGATCCATCTATTACAGTCGTCAAGGATCACGCTGTCGCTGCTGGCAATTATTGAATCAATCTTTTTCAATTCGGCGTCGGGGCTGAGTAGAAGCTCGATCTGCCAGTTCCAGTCATTCTTCTGGGCCATTTCGCCCATAAGGTTTTTCAATCGGCCGCTGTTGGAAACCGGGCTGTCAAGCAACCACAGGACTTTGCCGACGCCGATTTTTTGCAGAAAATCGCCAATGAGCTGCAAGGCGGGAATTGTCTCGTCTACTTTGCGATAGGTTCCGTGGATGCTGGCCAGGTCGCGGCAGCAGCCGTCCCGGCCTTTGAAGATCATGCCGCCGCTCATAGCCGCCTCTATCGTTATCAATACGTTGTACCCATCGACGGCAAGCGATTGGCCCTCCAGATTCTCGGCGGCGATGCGTCGCTCGTTTCGAGAGGCCAGTTGCTGATCCGAGCAGGCGCTTCGCATCACGGCTAATCTCTGTCTTTGAGTAAGTGAAAACCTGTCTCCCACCAGCTTCAGAGCGCTCTTTTGCGCATAGCCTTTCGTCAGCAGCAGCGAATAATCAGCGACTGCAAGCCGCAGAGCGCCGACTGCCCTGGCGTCAAACAGCTTCTCGTCCGCCGGATGAGGACCTCTATGTGTTCGCTTGTCGGGCATATTCTTCGATTGACTATTTGCTATTGACTATTTACTATTGCCCGCGTCGTCTGGTTTAGTTACGCGCAAGACCTTTCAATAGTCAATAGTAAATCGAAAATAGTCAATAACAAATGCCCAGTCATAATTTAGCTCGTATAGAAATAGACAATCTTGAAATCATCGGCTACTCTGTCGCCGGCGAGGAAACGGTCGTGGCGTTGCCGCAGTTGGACGTCTGTTTCGACATCGGCAAGGCGCCGGACCAGATCATTCCCATAAACCACGTCCTGCTCACGCACGGCCACATGGACCACGCGGCAGGGATTGCGTATTATCTGTCGCAGCGGAATTTCTGCGGCATATCCGCCGGGACGATAGTAGCCCCCTCAAACCTGCTCGGGCCGATGCGCGACATCATCGACGCATGGTCCAAACTCGACGGCAGCAGGATTCCGGCCAGACTCGTCGGCGTCAAACCCGGCGACGAGCATCAGATCAAGCCGAATCTCGTCGCCAGAGCATTCCCCACCAAGCACACCCGCGGCTCGGTCGGATTCACAGTCATCGAAAAACGCAAGAAGCTCAAACCCGAATACACGGGATTGACGGGCCCTCAAATCGTGGAACTCAAGAAACAGGGCATCGAGATCGACTATCCGCTCGAATTTCCCATTGTCACTTATCTCGGCGATACTCAGTACGTAGATTTTTCGCAATTGCAGTACGTCGCCGACAGCAAAATCCTCATCGCCGAGTGCACTTTCTACGAGGGCGAGCATACCACCAGAGCCAAGGCCGGCAGACACATGCACGTCGACGAACTTGCAGCGCTGTTGGCCAACCTCAACAACGAGCACATCATAATCACCCACACAACCCAGCGGACTCCCATGTACGAAATCCGCAAGACATTATCGAAAGTTCTGCCGAAAGATACATACAATAGAATCACCCTGCTAATGAGCAAAAGACCGAGATAGTTCGCTTTTGGCTCCAGGTTAATGGTCAGGTTTTCTTTCCACTTGAAGTTAATTGAAAATCGCAGTCAGCTTCTTTTGAAGAACTCGCCAAGCTTACGGAATGACCCGCAGAAAGAAATTTCTAAAAAAAGTATTTTTTTGATTGACCCTACTGTATCCGCAGTATATACTGCAAATACAGTACTATTATATCAGTCAGGAGACTATGAAGATGCAGAAGACTAAACCGTCTGATTTAGAGATGCAGATACTGTCGGTTCTTTGGGAAAATGGCGCCTCGACCGCCCGGGAAGTGCTGGAGGCCATGCCGGACGGCAAGCAGCGAGCGTACACCTCGATTCTTTCGGTGATGCAGGTCATGGAAAAGAAGGGCCTGCTCAAGCATACGAATCGCGGCGTTGCACACGTCTACAGCCCGGCGGTCAATCGAAAGAAGATTATCCAACCATTCATGCACAAGGTCGTTAACGAGGTCTTCGGCGGAAGGCCTTCGGCGATGATGCAGGCCCTCTTGGCCGAAACGCCGGTCAGCGATGACGAACTGGCCCAGATACGCAAACTGCTGGAGCAGGCAAAATCTCGCAGGCCGGCCAGGGCCGCCAAAGGGGAGGAAAAATGAACCATCTGATCACATTCACAAACAGCGATGCCTGCGCCAATCTGGTGACGGCACTGTTGCATACTCTGTGGCAGGCGGTGGCAATCGCGGGCTTGTTGCTGCTTTTCCTGGGGAGCAGGGCCGCGAAGGATTCCAATGTACGATATAGCGCAGCTCTTGCCGCACTGACGGCTATCCTGCTCTGCGGTCTGTTCACATGGGCCGTCCTGGAGTACGAACCTTCGGCGACCGCCGGAATGCCTTCTGCCGCCTCTTCGCCCGAGAATGCCGTCTCCCTCACCGCTCCGGTCGAAGCCGGCGATAGCAGAGCCCTCGTTGGGACCGGCACTCCTGAGCTTGAAACCACGTCGGGCGGCAAGACCCGCTTCAATTGGCGGACGTGGGCGATCTGTGTTTGGCTGATCGGTGTTGCCGTTATGTTGTTGCGGGTCGTTTGCACTGCCGTCGGAGGCGCCAGGCTGCAACGCCGATGCAGACCTCTGGAAAACGAACGCATCCTGGATTTGGTAGAGCAGTTGCGCCGGAGCATGGGAATCGCCCGACGGGTCCGGGTCGCCGTCTCCGAGCACATCACGGTCCCCGGCGTGGTCGGCTGCATCTGGCCCACTCTGCTGTTGCCCGCCTCGATGATAAGCGGCGTTCCGACAGACGAACTGCGAGCTATTATTGCGCATGAGCTGGCGCACGTGCGAAGGTACGATTATCTTGTGAACTTCTGCCAGATGATGGTCGAGGCGATTTTCTTCTTTAATCCTGCGGTTTGGTGGATCAGCAAGCAGGTAAGATTCGAACGTGAAGCCTGCTGCGACAAAGCGGGAGTGGCCGCAACGGGCCAGAAAATAAGATACGCCGAGGTACTGACCGGCTGGGCGAAAAGACTGAAAGAAGCGGGCGCAGGCGCTCCCGCGCCGGTAATCGGCTTCGGCAAGGCAGACGACGGCGGCGGAATGCTCGAACGCGTACGAAGGATCGTTGTCGCCGGACACCGTCCCAGGCTCAAAGTCTCGTGGTACGTCGCGGCGATAACACTGATCCTCTCAGCAGCAACTTTGTTTGGCCTTTGGCGCGGCACGACGATAACCGTAGCCCTGGCCGGTAAGCTGCTTACCCCGCAGCAGCGTATCGACAAGATAACGGAGATTGCGAAAGACTACGGATTCGAGGATAGAAAGTACGGCCCCGAGGATGAAATTCGCGTCTCAGGCGTCGTGCGGACGTATGACGGACGTCCTCTGCCGGAAGACACATACATCACCCTCAGAAGCAAACGGCCGAGCCATGGCATAAGCATGGCCATAAGCATCTCGAGGAATGGTCATTTCACAAGAGACGGCAGTTTGAATTCCATGATCGAGTACGGCAGGGTCTTCGCTATGGCGCGATGCAAAAGCTATGCGCCGGCCTTTGCGGGTCCGTTCGAGGCCGAGCCGGGGGGCAGCGTCGAAGGGATCGAACTGGTGCTCGGCAAGGGCTTTGCCGGCCGCATCAAGGTGATGGACGAAACAGACAAGCCGATTGCCGGTGCGAAGATCATAGGCGGGTACACCAATCCCGATGGCGGCTACCACCATACGATCAAACTGACAACCGATCCGAACGGCCTGGCGATCATTCAACACGCCGTAGCTCGCCAGGTGAGCCTGCAAATTGCAGCCGATGGCTTTGGATCCGAGACGTTTGAGGGGATCGTGCCAGACCCGAACAAAGCCGTTGCGCTGACGCTGAAAACCACGCCTGCGACTACAGGGACCGTGGTATCTAAGGAGACCGGAAAACCGATCGCAGGGGCCGAGGTTCGGGTAATGTTGTCCAGACAAGGCGACCATACCTATGGCGGGAGCCGCATCGACGGCGAACCGCAGGCGGTCACCGACGAAATGGGTCGCTTCGAATTGACCAGGCTTCGCAGCGATCGGGAGTATCTGGTGCTTGTCAAGGCTGAGAATCACGGCCCTGAGTATCTCAGCAACTTCAGGGCCGGCGATAGTGATCTCGGGGCCGCACTGGGCCCCAAAAGGACTATTCGAGGCAGGATCGTCGGCGACCTTGACAGGTTGCACGTAAGCCGCAACGGAATACCGGAAGCAACGTACTGGCAGCGCTACGGTTTTGAGTACACAAGCCAATGCGATTCACAGGAAAGCACCGAGATAGCCATAAAGGATGGAGTGGGCTATTTCGAGATTGAAGATTGTTGGGGCCAGAGAGTGAATATCTCGGTCGGCGGTGAATACATATCAGTCAAGGTCGATGAGGATCCACTGGACAAAGTGGTCATTGAGCTGAAATCCTTAGATGAGGAGATGCGAAAGATTGTCCTCCGATTCCAGGCGCCTCAAGGATCTCCGCCGGTACAGGGCGGTGTCAGGATCGACTACTGTAGACCGGGTGACGCCGGTATGAAGCCGGGATGGCTGGATATAATTGATGGCCGGGCACAGTGCGAGATTCCGACGCCGGGCAGATTCAAGTACAGCGTGGATTACCACCAGGGAAAACGCCCCGTCGGCTATTGGTTCAAGAAGATCAAAGCGGTGGATATACCCCCCGGAGATGATCCTTTCATAATTGACGTCCCGGCACATCCGGCCGGCGCTATTTACGGCCAGGTTCTGCGGGCCGACGCCAACCCGGCTGAGAAAGCCAGCATTTCATTGATCGTCGCCAAGAAGCCTGAGATAGTAGAGGGCTTTCTTGACGCCTCCGGCGCACCGCAGAGCAATGGCCTGGACCAGAGCAAGTTCAACGCCTCCCCCCTGCCGTTGAATGGCCGGTACACCATCGCGGCGAGGGAAGGAAACTTCATTGCCGCAACCGAGCCGATTCCGCTCAACGAGGCCGATCCGATCCGGGAACAGAACATTCGGTTCGGCAACGGAATTACGCTCAGCGGGCGCCTGATAGATATTGACGGCGAACCCGCCACGAACACGATTTCTCTGAGTGTCTCGCTCAAGTGCGGGGACACTTCATGGGGCACCGAGTGCGGCAAGACCAAGCCGGACTTCAACGGAAGGTTTTCGTTCGAGAACGTAAATCCCGATTTCGCCGGCAAGTACTTCATAAAGGCAGTATTCGGACCGGGTTACCGTCCCGTTCGCAGGGAGATAGACAACCTCAATGCTCCGCTCACGATTCAATTGCAGAAGGGACTGCGCGCCACCGGCATAATCATAGACGAGAAGACCGGCTGGCCGGTGCCCGGAGTCAAGGTTGGAGCGTATTTGGTGGAGACCATCGACGGCAAGGTTCAGTCCGAACATCTGGACGCCGACGGCCGGACCAACAATAAGGGCGAATTTGTCTTCAGTAGTATGGCAAACCGTTCATATTCATTGACATTCTCGGGTGTCAGAGTCACAGACCGCACAGCTTCGCAGAAATTGACCGGCGGCCGGAAAGAGCCTGTAATAATCTACGTGACAATTCCCGAGCGGAGCAAGCTCAAACCGCGAAAGCCCGCAACCGCGGCGCATTAGGATTGCCGGATAAGGCTGACGTTGCAACCCGGCAAAGTTCTTGACTTTCTAAGATTGGGTGTTCTAATCATGTCTGGACCGCCCATGTGTGGCGGGATTTTTCCAGACCACCATAATAACAAGGAGACCTGTCATGAAAAAGTCACACAAAGAATTGATTTTAGCCATGCTTGTATTGTTCGTACTCGGCGGCGTTCTGGGCGCTCAGGAGCGAGACAGGCGCGGAGAATTGCGTGGAGTTTTTGTTAAACTTGCCGAACGACAAGTCGGGGACCAGGGATATATGGGCATCGTCGTCAGGCCGTTCGAGCAAGACGAGCATTATGTCGTGCTCGTGCCGCGGAAAAATGAAGATCTGGCGCATTCGGCTCGAATGATGCGGGAAGGCGACCGACTCGAGATTTCCTACGTGAGCGAACATGACCAGATGTGGATCAACAGGATTGAAGTCGAACGAAGAAGGGTTGAACGCGAAAGAAGACCGGAAGAAAGCAGGGAAATGGAGATTCGCCGGGAGCGGATTCGTCGAGATCGCGAGCCAATGGAAGAGCGACGCGAAGGTGAGAGAAGAATCATCATTCGCAGAGAGGGTGAGCCCGGGCCCGAGGCGCGCCGGGAAGAACGGCCGCACAGGGAACCGCCGCCGCACGAGATTTTGGAGCACCTGTTGAGAGACGTTATCGCCAGGCACATGGAACACATGGGCATGGAGCTGAAAGAAATACTGGGACAGCACATCGGCCGGATGTACGAAGAGCTGATGGAGTTGAGGGCCCATACCGAGCACATGCGCAGGGAAATTGAAGAGCTGCGGCACGAGAACGAGATGCTTAGAATGAAACTGCGCGAAAGAGGCGAGCCGCGCAGAGAAGGCGACAGAGAACGAAGATACCCGGACAGCCCCAGAGGCGACAGGGAACGAAGGGACCCGGACCAGCCCGGAGGCGAACGAGACCGACCGCCGCGCGAGGTTCAGCGCGATAGAGAACATGACGAGCGAGTAGAGGCTGAGCATCGAGAGCAACGCGAGCAAGAGGAGCGCAGAGATCGTGAGCGCGATGAGGTAAGAGAGCCGGCCTCAGCCGGCTAAAAGCTCCCCATCGCGGAGCCATTGACAGCCGCATTCATGCCGGCACTATTACCGAGAGTGCCGGTGTAGTCGGCGCCAAGAACCGTCAGCCGGGACAGCCCTGCAGGCGAACCGTCAGCCATGCGTTGAATTTGTGAAGGCCCAGCCGCCCGAGCAGAAAGATGCTCCATACGGCGATGTAACCTACTACAGCGCTTGCTATTGCTCCCAGGGCAAGGAAACCGGCTAATTGGACTTTCGGTATCCTGATCCAGAAGTTGCTTTTGGCTTCGACCAGGTTTTGCCTGGAGGAACTGACTGTTTTTTTGCTTGCCTCGTAATACTCCGGGTTGGCCTGGCGGCAGGCCTCCCAGCCCTGTACCTCTCGGTTATGAATATCGAATTTCGAGCGCGCCGAGTGATACTCACTATAAATCAGCAGCACGCAGATACATGCGGCCGTAATACCGGCACACGTGGCCAGAAAAGATGTGACTTTATGGAAACTTTTCTTTTTGTTCATAACGCTACCCCCTCGCTATACAAACTATAGGATATGTAATCCCGCAGGCAAAACAACAATAGCAAAGTCTTTGAGGAGCCACACAATACTCATAGAAGTCCCATAATGCCCATGCCGCAGGCACTTATTTGTGACCGTCATGGATCTGTTCTCCATGAACGGGACTATTGTGGTCACTGACATCGAATTACCGCCTGCGCCCCTGCTTCAGTCACCCACTCCTTCGTGAAGCAGGGGACTTCTCACCCTAAAAATACGTAGTCACCACAATTGATGCCGGCTATCTCAGATATTATGATCTAAGTAGATCTTTCTCGCTTCAGAAGCAAGAGCGGCAGAAATGCTCTTGTTTTAAAACAAGCTTTCAAGGCCGACACACTGAGGCTGATCTAATTGTTTCTCGAGCAGGATTATGAAAGAAAAAGTCGACAATACAATCGAGAGCATCATGGTGCAGGTGTCTTGCCCCAGGAATTTTACATGCCTGACATCGGAGTCCGAGGACATCTGCAAAGCAAAAGATATGGGACTGGATGATTATGTCGAATGCCTCGAGCCCGAACCCGGCCTTTGCCGCTTTTCTTTACCATTCGGAGCAACTTTCTTCTGTAAGTGCAAGATGCGCGTGTACTTATGCAAAAAGATGCGCAGCTAATCATTCAACCTTTCGACGCTGAACCGTTGTTCTTTCCGGCGTCTCTTCGGAACCGGGAGAAAACGGCTTGGTCACCGAGGCAACGTAAAGAAGAATGTGGCGCCATGCCCTACCTGCGATTCGACCCAGATTCGCCCACCCAAAGTCTCGACAATCTTTTTAACCGCTGACAATCCAATGCCTGTGCTCTCGATTTCGTCTCGGCTGTTCAGAGTCTGGAACATTTTGAATATCTTGTCGAAGTATTTCTCAGCGATTCCGCAACCGTTATCGGCAACACTGAACTTCCAGAAACGCTCCTGCTTCACACAATCCACCTTGATTTGCCCCTGAGGCTTGTCCATGTATTTTATCGCGTTATCCAGAAGATTCTGAAAAATCTGAATCATCAAAGTCTTGTCGCACTCGACAGTGGGTAGTCGCTTTGAAATCAACATTTCGATATTTCGCGGGGGTGCGATCGAAGTAATAACCTCTTCGATAAGCTCGTGCGTATTTATTTTCTGGCTCTTTTCTACGGAGCGACCAATCTTGGAATACTGTAAAATGCTGTCTATGTGCGTATACATACGACTCGCCCTTCCAACGAGCATCTGAAGCAGTTCTCTGCCCTGCTCATCCAGCACGTCGTCATACTCGGCGCACACTATTCCTGCAATACTTCCGATTCCTCTCAACGGAGCCTTCAAATCGTGGGCCGCTATGTGAGCAAAATCAACAAGATCACGGTTTGCAGTGGTCAGTTTCCTAATAGTCGCCCTTAACTCTCTGTTCAGACTTATCATAGCCTGTTCGGCGCGCCTGTGCTCGGTGATGTCCTTGATAATTGTCACGGCGCCGGCAACTTTGCCGTTGGCGGTTATGAATTGAGTGCCCACCTCGACAGTGACTTTATCGCCGTTTTTGTGTCTGAGCTGCAACTCAATCGGGCTGACAGGCTTACCGGTAAGGATAGTATCCTTGAGCAATTTCAGCAAACGAGGTATGTCTCTGACGCAGAGAATGCCGGATGAAGCAAAATTTTCCCCTGTGACCTCTTCAGTCGTATAACCCAGCATTTCTTCTATACGACCGTTCACATTCAACACTTTTCCTTTTGTATCGACGTAGCAGATAACATCAGTGACATTTTCAAAAATCATCCTGAATTTTTCTTCGCTCTCTTTCAGGGCTTCCAGCACCTTCTGTCGCTCGGCGTCTTCGATCTTCAGAACTTCGTTTGCCCGTGTAAGCTCGGCTGTTCGCTCGGCCACCATATCCTCGAGTTTATCGTGGTATTCCGCCAGTTCGTTCTCCAGCTCTTTCAGCTCGGTTATATCCGTGACGATACCGTCGACTCTTATAATGTTGATCTCCCTGTCTTCCGACAGCAGCCCCTGGTCTCTCACATAGCGGACCTGCCCCGTATGCCTGTGGACTACTCGATATTCCAGGCTGTAAGGAACCTCATCCCTGCTTGCGATTTCATAGTTGCTCAGCGCCCCCTGCCTGTCGGCGGGATGAATACACTTAGGCCAGGTATCCGGATTTTGACTAATTTCCTCAGTGGAATATCCAGTCCAGTGCTCCCACTCCTTCGAGACGAAGGTCATGGGCCCGGTCCTGCCGTAGAAGGCTGAATACACGGCACAGGGAAAATCTTTCGATAGCGCCTCTACATTGTGCATATAGAGCGCGCTACGGCCTGCCGTTTCACTTTCCGAATTGCCCTCAAGCAAGTGCTTCGGTAGCTCCTTGCTATCTCGCGCTGTAGCTTCTTTACCGCTTGTAGTCATTTCTCGTTTGTATCCAGATAACGGACTTATGAACGGCTGCCCTCCGTCGTTGCACTAACACTCCTTCCGTACGGCCTCCACACTGGCCCTTTTCGACAATATGAAACCGAGACTTTTGACCTTAGTGAGGAATCCGCCCGGTTCGTGATTTTTCCGTCCCCTCATTGACATAAACAATTACTAACACATGACTTATCCTATCGCCATGAGAAATGACTGCACAACCGGTTTCGATGTATAACTTAATATGGGACGAAAAACCGGCTCATGACATTGACTATTGAATATTGACTATTGAAACTTCTTTTGGACATACCTTTATTCGGCTCATCCGGTTAATGCGTAGTTAAGGCAGCGATCCCAACGAGCGAGAAGAATCGTTCGGGGCCCCGGATGCCCGAATTACCCCTCTGGCTGCCCCGTTCGGCAAGCTCAGGGCAGGCCTAATTTGGCCATCTGCCCAAACGATTTTTCTCTCGGCCAAGCCCCAAGCGGGTCCCATCGCATCAAGCCGCCATCCAATCGTGTCATAGGCTTGAAATCCGATTTCTGGTTTTTGGCATGAAATGGCTATTTTTCGCCATACCCGGCCATTCTGTTTGTTATCAACCGGCTCAGAAGGCATTTGAAATACAAAAAGACGTTAAATTCAAAAAAAGCGTTACATTTGTTGCTACCAACGGCACTTGAATATAGTAAACGACGTAATGGTTCTGAGGACGGGAAACAGCGTCGAGTAATTTTGAAGCTCCTGGGCAAGTGTATCCAATCTGCACTGCCATACAAGCCTCTGCCCAAAATCAACCCACCTCCTCCTGATGGCAGGGGCTTTTTTATACTTAATCCGGCAACAGCCTCTCCTCAACGTACTTCAAAAGTACGGAAAAAATGTTAAATTCGGAAAAAGCGTTACATTTGATACAACTCGTGGCACTTATATACATGATTTCAGGATGTGCTGTGCTTCACGGATGAAGACAAGATAGCGTAGAGGGCTTACGCTATTTAATCGCCCCTGCTTTAACCATTCACTCCTCCTTAAGGCAGGGGCTTTTTTTCAAAACAGGCAATATTACGGGCCCGCCGAGCGTCTTATTCACTTGAATCGGGCAATAACAGCGGTGTTTCCAATGAGCCCCTGCTGGTTTTACGCCTGCCTCGTAAGTGGGGGCTTTTTAAGCACCGCTTTCAAGAAACCCTGTGGGTAATGGAGGCGGAACATGTTGACAGTTCAACTTTAGTTCCGTAATCTGGTAAATGTGAGTATCTCGGTGGGACACTACACTACTATAATGTGGGACTTCTCATTGAGGAGAATTACGTGGAACGCAGAAACATTCTGATGTTCGTTATCGTCGTTGCGGCGGCCGCACTGATCGTCCGGCAGGTCGGCTTTCAGACGGCCGGCTCGAGTGAAGCAAGCGGCTCGAATACGCCGAACGCTGAAGTAGCCGACAGCAATTCGCCCGAACGGCCCTCTCCCGGCAATAAGCGTCCCGCTCGCCAGAGAACCGGCACGCCACAGGATAGGCGAACACGAACAGCACAACCCTGGAGACAGGCCAAGACCGCCTCTGACGAAGCGATTGATTTTTCCTGGCTCGATGATCTCGACGAGCCAAACAGACCGCCGGAACCGAACAGGCCGACAGATCCTAACAGACCGACAGATCCTAACGAACCACCGGACCCAAATGAACAACTGGAAGCGGTTAATCTGCAGAATGTCGAGATGAAGGCCATCATCGGAAAAATCGCCGACTGGACGGGTAAAACGATCATCCCCGACGACGAGGCGATGAAACAGAAAATCACGATCTACGCGCCTAAGGCCCTGCCCCGCGTCAAGGCCCTCGAAAAGATCTACAGCGCTCTCAGGATGAAAGGGTATATCGCAGAAGATTTCGGCGACACGGTCTATATCAAGCCGGTCGGCAGCGCAAAACTGGGCCTGGTGCCGACTATCCTGCCCGAACAGCCTCTGGCCACCATCGAAAATAAAGAGCAGATAGTCCAGAGATTCTTCAAGCTCACCAATTACAGCCCGAGCCATATGGCCCAGATCGTCCAGCCTCTGATCGGCGAGAATAGCCACCTCAGCGCCGATGAAACAGCCGGCACACTGCTGATCATCGACAGCGTCGCGACCCTGATGCGCATCGAGGCGATCATCACCCAGTTCGACGTGGCCCAGGCCGAAGAGACCGTTACCGAGATATTCGAGATACATCATCGCGATCCCGATGGACTTGTAACACTTTTACAGGTGCTACTCAATAAGGGCGCCGCTCCAAAGGCAACTGTCAGCACGAGGATATCACGCCCCAGTTCAGTTGCCAGCAGCCGGGCAAGACCCAGGCCGACCAAGCCGACATCGACAGGCTCGCCCAGCTCGGTCATCGTCGGAGCAGGCTCGCGAAAGATGACCCTCCTGGCAGAGCCGCGATACAACTGGATAATAGCGCGGGCTACGATCGACGACATGAAAGAAATCCGCCAGTGGATAGAGAAACTTGATAAAGCGGTCCCCACGATAATGGCCGAAGATTCGCTCGCCGATATCGAGAACAAGAATCAGATCGTCCAGCGGTTCATCACGCTGGAGAACTACAGCCCGAGCCAGATGGCGAACATCATAAGTCCACTCATGGGAGAATCCGGCTATGTCACCGCCGACGAAGGCGCAGGCAACCTGCTGCTGATCGATACGGTCGAGAATCTGCTTCGCATCGAGGCCATTATTGCCCGATTCGACGTGGCCGAGGCCGAAGACACCGTCGTGCATATCTTCGAGATCCGCAACCGCGAGCCGGAGGAGATCGTGCAGCTTCTTGAAACGCTCTTCGGCAGCAGTTCTTCCGGCAAGAGTTCCGCTAAACATCCCAGCTACTTCAAGTCGTCATCAAAATACAGACCATCGTCTAAAGGAGGCGGCATGTCCGTAGTCGTCGGGGGCAGCGGAAAATCGATGGTCCTTATCCCGGAATCGAGACACAAATGGATCATCGCCAAAGCTTCGGCCGAAGACATCAAGCAGATCGAAGAGTGGATTCTGAAGCTGGACACTTCGGTTCCCACTGTCATGGCCGGCGCGCCGCTGACCGGCATCGAGAACAGGAATCAGGTCGTTCAGAGATTCGTGGAGCTGCAAAGTTGCAGCCCCACCAAAATGGCTCAGATAATCGGCCCTCTGATGGGAGAATCCGGATATATCAGCGCCGAGGAAAGCGCAGGCAACCTTCT
>Ga0180437_10005155_pt1 | contig 18032 bp, 14 predicted proteins | sample SS_ome_4_FD_132410 | JGI IMG/M metagenome (GOLD analysis project Ga0180437, IMG submission 132410) | Hypersaline lake sediment archaeal communities from the Salton Sea, California, USA - SS_3_D_1 metaG | ecosystem: Environmental > Aquatic > Non-marine Saline and Alkaline > Hypersaline >... | reverse complement strand
GAATGAGGTACTTCTCTACGGCTTCGATCTGCGATTGGCTCAATACGTAATCGTAAACGATGAACTGCCCAAAGTGGCCGATCATCACCCCTGTTGGCACTGGTGTTGTAACCCGAGTGAAATACTTCTCGTCACCAGGTGATAAACCAATGTTTCGTATGACTTGAGGTTGACCCCATCGGAACATCCCAGTTACGGGTGGGTTGTTGGGAATTGTCCGCCCGATTTGCTCGAACCCATTCAATCTCCACCGCATGTTGGTATCGGTGTTGCGTTGGAGCATATGGACATAAGGACGCCCACGCGTGAGCGAGGAGGGTGCTGTATCTTTGTTGCTACCTTGCCCCAGGACGGGGTGAAAGAGGTCAGGGATGACATCTGGTGACGTTGACCAAGTCGCGGGATGGAAGATGTTTGAACCACCACCAACATCGAATGATTCCATTACCACCTCATCCTTCGCCAAGTTCCATAGGTTCCACAGATTGCTGTCTTGGAGCCATTGATCAGGACTGCCAGGTGGGCCACCTACACTGTGGGAGTGGGCGAAGAATACCGTTCCACGTCGATTCGGGAAGAAGCACACATCAGACGCGGACCTCATTGACATGGCGGCTCGGAACACATCTCCATTGACGGGACCCGTCCAAAGACTACCTGGCCCACAGAATTGATTTCTGAAATACTGAGGTGCCATGTCGGCTGTTGGGTCAATGAAATCTGCGGACGGACGCGGGATGAGCGTGATGCTGGATGTCCCGTCATTGGGTATCGAGGTCATAACGTCACCACTCGAAAGCCCAGCGATTGAGGCAGCATCCCAATTGTGAAGTGCGTTTGCAACAGGGAGCCCCATATCGTTGAATTGACTCTGCGTAATTGTCAACTCGGACCCCGCTGCCAGTTCGATCGTTCGTGGCTGATTGGCTTGGTCTAGTGTAAAACATTCACTGGCTGTTGAAGTGTTGGCATTAGTTACAGGTATGCCCTCGAACTCAATGGTCACTTCCCAGTGCTCACCATTCAAGTTCTGACGCCCGGGTGCCGCGCGACCTAATGAGGTGATTTCGAGTGGATTGTTCATGATGTAGCCCGCGTACCTCCGCCCATCATGATCCTCAGCAAGAATCTTTGATGCATGATACGAATGGGCAAACTCACGCAACTCGACGGCTTTGTTTCGAGTCAACACAAAAGACCAAGCCATCTTGCGACGTCCGGCTCGCTTAATGTAGGTCCGTACTGTCCCATCAATTGATCGCTTGATGTTTTGACTCTGAACCACACCTTCACTGTTTCCAAAGGTCGGATTCGGAAGAACCGAGGTCGTTTGAATACTTGGGTATGGTGCTTGTAATGTGAATGACATTAGACTGGGTCTTTCTCCAATTCAAACTCCAATGTTGCTGACCATTTCCCACGTCCGTCGTGAATTATAGCCTCATCGGGGTTCAGTATTGTCCCTCGCCACGTGCGACCTTCTTGGTCTTGCACACCAACCTCTAAGCCCAGATGGTCCTCCATAAAGCGGAGCAACTTCCTCGCAGCCGGCTCATCCAAAGCCGAGAACTGGGCAGTCATTTTGTAGTATTGCGGCCAAACGGGGTCGCGGTGGATAAGCAGCGTACCACCGCGAGTCTCCCGGTTGACTCTAGTCGTTTGGACACCCTCCCGATTCCCGAAGTCCGGGGCGCGGAGCACAACCGAGTCCAACGGTGACCCACCACCCAAAGACCCGAAGGCCGGAACGACCAACTTGAATCGGACAGTTGTTGGATCATAGGATTGGGCCGGAAGTGTACCGCTTGGCGCGGTGGGTGCGTTCGGATCAGATGACTCCCCAACAAAAGGTGTGTAGTCACACTCGGTTGTGGGTTTGATGAGTGTGTACGTGACGGACTGCGAGATATCGATTTCAGATAGGGCGGGGTTCCCACGCACCACCTTGACAATCGCAATCTGTCCATCCTCGGCTCCAGTATCTGGATTGTCACCAAAGAGCCCATCACTGAGTGCCACCTTCCCGTTGGTGACCGTAACCGAGTGGCCAAGATTCAGTTGACTGGATGCCGACTGGGTTGTGGCGATTACAGCCTCACTTGTCAAAGACAAGGTACTGGTTGCCGCATGGGAGGTGGCTGTTGATTTGACAAGAACAGCGCTGGCGGAGTGTCCAAGATTGATCACGTTCTCCGCGTCACGAAGAGCACTAGAGCGGACAACCGTGGCTTCTTGGCTGATCTCCCAGGTCGTTGTGTCAACTGTACCTGTGACTGGGTTGAATACACTCTCCGAACCAGTCAACTCCGATGTCGCACTCACACGCCAGGGGACAATGGCAGAGATATCTTGACTCAGGCTAAGAGTTGATGCTGCTTGTACCCATCGAATGTTCGCCTTAGCCTCTTGAGACATGCTCAAGGTATTGCCGGCTTGACGGGTGGTTGGGATAGAACTGGCCCGTTGTGTCAGGTTCAGAGAGTTCTCAGCATTCAGATCGACCGCACCCTTCAAGGCTTCCTGGGTCAGGGTGATGGTTGAACGGGCGATCTTGACATAATCATAGGTCGCCGTTTGTGTGAATGCGATATTGGATGTGACGTCACGTTTCTTCACACTGTTGTCAGCATCATCAGCAAAGACCAGTGTGTTTTCTGCAAAGTAGTGCAGTTTACCGCTCTTCGCTGCTGATTGACTCAGTGACAGAGTATTCGCAGCACTCGCCACATGCGTCGAAGGGATTCGAAGTTCTTGCGTGAGAGCCAGCGTGTTCCCTGCAAACAACTTCTTAATGTTGTTGGTTGCAGCCTGTGTCAGCGAGAGTGTGTTCTCAGCCGTGAGTGATTTGACGGGTTGAGTGTATGTTGCCGTTTGTGTGACAATGATAGAAGATGCAGCACCCCAACTCAACTTCCCTGAGGGGACAGCAGATTGGGACATCGATAGCGTGCTACTGGCAGGTTCAGAGATCAAACCTGGATCGGCAGATTGACTTAGAGCGAGCGCGCTTTCAGCGTAATAGACAGGTGGAGCCACCTTCGAAAGAACCTCAACACTTTGCTGCGTTACTCGCGCAGTCCCATTCGCACCAGTTGAAAGAACATCAACTGATTGCTGCGTTGTTCGAAGCGCTCCATCGCCAGTCGAGAGAACATCAACTGCTTGCTGCGTTGTGCGTATCGCCATTACTAGCCTGTTTCATAACCAAACTGGGCACTGTTTAGACCCGAAATCGTCCACGCGGATGCAGTATCCGGGTCCGTCTCAAGGACACGGGTGAGAGTAGTGTAGGTGGTTGTACCAATCGTTTGAGCCGTGTCCGCACTCGTTGTTGTCCCCGTCTTAGAGAGGGTTTTCAAGGAGAACGTGGTCGCATCTGTCTCACGACAGACCGTGTTAATTTGGATACCATAGATGGTTCCAACACTGGGCATGGACTCATAGTTGAACAAGTCCTGGTTGGTTGACGTTGAGTCCTCGTTGTAGGTTATGTCAGAGTCGTGTCCGTTATCGTCCACGTTCTGATAGTTGCTACCCGCACTCGGAGTGAAGTCGCTGGCATCGCCCGCCGCATTTGGAAAGATAGCATCCACTCGGCAGTTGCCAAGGAAGTCGTTGTTGGTGGCACCAGAGTCATTGCAGACATACCAGTCATCAAACGAGAACAACACAGTCGACCCAGCACCTGTTAAACGTACAGCGCGAAGTTGTGCTGTACTCCCAGCCAGCGTGTCGATACCAGTCAGATTGAGTACAGTGCTTCCAGCCACCTTGACTTCGAATGTTCCCGCACTGGCATGAATCAACGTTTTTACTTCGATGTAGTACCATGTACCAGTGACTAAACCAAGACCCGTTGTGGCACCTAGAAAGGTGCCATCTCGCCGAGCATCAAGTTCACCAGCAACCGTGATTCGTAAGTTCATCCCCTGCTGGCCGGCTGGTTCATAAAATGCCATCATTCGAGAGACCACGCCGATTGTTCCATACTTGAATCCAAACCCCGTAATTAGTGTTGTGTTTGCGCCAAGGTCCGGCGTCTGAATCCGTGATGTATTTCCAGCGGTCTCCCATGACTTACCTGCAATTCGACCGGCTTCAATATCCGTGAAGGTTAATTGACTTGTGTCTGTGTACTTTGCTTCTAGTCCGACAGGGGCGACCCCATTTGAGGTTCCGTATGATTCGAAGCCTTCAACCCATAACAATGACATGATGCCACTCCTGTGTTAAAATGCCAGGGTCTGCCTCCGTGCAAACCCTAGCCGGCGAGGGAGACTACGCCATCTCCAGTTTACGCACTGACGGTGTAGGTGACTTTCAGTTGGTCACTGACAGCCACGACAACATCGCCACTTGTGAACAAAGCAGTTGCCCAAAGAGTACCACCAGAGGCATGATCGCCCTTGGTTTGAGCCGCAGCAATACCACCCACAGTGAAGACGCCCTTGACAGTGCCCGCACCTGTGATGTCGTAAATCGCAACGGTTGAGTTGCTGATCGACTGGGCGGACGCAGAGTCAGGACCCCACTCGGGTCGGGTTGTGGTGCTTGAGCCGTTGTTGGCATCGGTGTAGGATGTGAACTCATCCCAGCCGTTGCCAGCCTGGTCAATGTCATCGTATGTGTCGGAGTCGGCCAGAGCCGAGAAGGACGCGTTGTCGATGAGACCCATCCACCATGTTGTGATCTGCGTTGCGGCGTCAAAGCAGACATCAAGCAACTTGTTCTTACCTTCGTTTGTGATTCCGTTCGGAATGTTCCATTCGTTGATGCGCTTGCCGTCACGCCAATGCGAGACATTGAACATCCCTCGGATTTCGTAAAGACCACTTCGCATGTCCATGGCCGCTGGCTTTGCGGCGCGGACGATGTCGACCTGCGCACATTGCGTAGCGTTAATCTGTGATGCTGACATCAGGATTCTCCTTCTATGATAGAGAAAGTGTGTTGCGCCGCAATTCTCGTTTGAGAGCGCGACCGAGTTGTCTACCAGCCCTATCATCAACACGTGATGTCGATGTATTGACTGTTACGTTAATGTCTCCAAAGTTAGAGTTGGAGACAGGACCGCCTTCCTGGCGGTATATGGGTTGCACGCCTGCATTCATTGCTTGCAGTTGTGTGTACCATTTACGAGACGCGCGGGGGTTCATTACGACTTCACCAGGAGTGAGCATCGCTGGAACTGTGTCTGTTCCCTTGGAAACAAACCCGCCACCCGATAAGTAACGAGCCCGAACGTTTCTTCCGATTTGAGCAGTGACAGCCTGAGGCGAAGGTACCGACGGGAATTGAATCTGCGCGGCGGCTTGACCGATGGCCGTAACTTGTTGGTGCATTACACTCAATTGCTGCGAGGTGTTGGCAGTAGTTTGCTCCACTGTACCCATCGCTTGATTCAATTGATTGGTGGCTTGTGTTGTATTGGCTGCCTCTGTGGTTGCATTCTTCAATTCGGTATCGATCCCCAGACGTCCCGCTGCTTGCTGCTCTGTTGTTAGTGATCCTTCCTGGAGGAGTTCACTAAGAACTTGAGCCGAGCGTTGGAACTGGGCTTCGACGTTACGAATTGAAGTTTTCAATACTTGCTTTTGGAAGATGGACAGACCAGCGAAGAGTGTCTGGTAGTCATTATCCAATTGCGTTAACTGGGAAGCCAATTCACCGGCTGTCTTTGTCCCGGCTGTGGCTGTGATGTTTGAGGCTTCCTGTGACAACGCAATGATTTGGTTGCGGGCTTCTTCTAAACTCAAGTCCGCCCCTGCGGCCCCACCAGTCAAGAGTTCGTTTGATCCAGACAGAGCGGCTGCGATCGGAACATTGATGGCTTGTGCCAACTTACCAAAGATCGTTGAGTTGTTTTCGAAGATGTCCGCCATCTCGCGCGCAGCATTGTGCAAGTCCTCTGTGGCTTCCTTCTGCGCGGCGATATTCTCGGCCACTTTGATTTGACGTTGTTTCTCTTCGTTGATGAAACCAACGAGAGCATCCACCGTACCTGTACCACCCAGCCCAAATTCAATCTCTTGCAACTTCTCGCGGTCAATCCCTTGGGACAACGCGGTGTTGATTCCCTTGGTGACGGCATCGGCAATACCCAACTCAATCTCAGTGTTGAGTTGCTGTAAGGATGCACCACTCAGGGTGGCGTCAAGGTCGATACCCGCTGCTCGCTGTGTTTGCAGAGCCGACGAAATGTCCTTGTTGAATTGAGCGAAACTGAAGATGTCATTCGCAGTGAGTTTGGCTTTCTCAGGCAACGCCAACTTACGAATGGTTCCGAGACTGTTTTGGATTTGCTTCGTGATTTTACTTCGATCCGTGAAGTTGTCTGTCACGTTTAGTTCATCTTGCAAGTCAAGAACCTTCTTGACTTCCTGAGACAGGCTTTGCAATCGAGCGGCTTCTTGGTCTTGTTGACGCTGTAACTCGGCTGCTCGCTGGCGTTGCCGCTGCGCTTGTGTCTCTTCTGCTGCAATCAATGCTCGTTGGGTTGAGAATCGTGCTTGTGCTACACGGTTTTGAAGAGCCAGGTTGCCCGTAGTCTCTGCCGCTGCTGCCGCTTCTTGTAGGAAGCCATCTGCTCGCTGTTGAACACGGAGGGCCGCGTCTACGTCTTCTTTCGACCGGGCAGCCGCCAACGCTTCCGACGCTTTACGAGCCAGGGATAACCCTCGCTCTTCGGCGGCGGATGCTTGGGCAATCGCTGATCGCCGCTTGTTCAAGAATCGGAATTCGTCATCAGCCAGTGCGGCTCGCCGATCGGCTGCACGCACATCAGCATCGAGAGCCAAGTTGGTGGCGGCTTCTCGCTCACTACCAAGGTTGCTCACAAGGGATCGATTGGCTTGGACGATACCGTCTAGAACGGTCTTCGTATCTTGCTTGATCTTGTCGTTTGTCTCTTGCCAATTCTCGAACCGTCGATTGAGGATACCACGTTCATCGCGAACGGCTTCCGATAGTAATGCGAAACGTTCTCGAATAGCCTTCCGCTCTTCTTCCAACAGGATGTTACGAAGTTCACGGGCTTGCTTGACTCGTGCGGCACTTGTTTTCTTGGCTCCCTCAATAGTCTCTTCCAATGCATTCTTGCTCGTTGCTTCAGCCGCAGACTGGATGGCTAGGTACCCAGCCACAATGGACCCGACAATAGCCACAAAGGAACCTGCCGCGATGGTGAGTGTGCCAAAAGAAGCAGCCGCGATTGCATTCTTACCAGCCGCCGCGAGAGCCGCTGTACCATAAACTACGAGTACACCAGTTGCGACGGTTACCGCTGGGATTAACGCTTTGACTGCGATGGTAACATTGTCGCCTGCATTCGTCAATTCAAGCATGTAGCGGGCAGCCTTCAAAGCCGACTGACCGAGATCGACTGTCAACGCATTTGATAACTCGTTCAACTGCCGTTCGACACGCTCCGCATCCGTCTCAATTCGGATTTCCAACTTCTCTTGAACAAGTGACGCGGAGGCTGCTCGAATGTCTTCAAGGTTGCTTACGAGTTGTTTTCCACCATCTCGTCCCAACACCAACGCACCAGCCAAACCACGAACACGAGGAATGAGTTTGGCCATCTCTGTGGCACTGCCACCAGATGCCTCTGTGATCAACTTGAGAGCGCCTTCAAGACCTAGAGCCTCGATCGCCATTTCACCAGATGCGAAGCCGGCTTTGTTGAGAACCTCAGCCATATCTTCAGTTGGTTTGAGGAAGGCGTTAACAACACCACGTAACTGGGTGGCGGCTTTGGAGGTTTCAACACCATTGATTGTCAAGGTCGCAAATGCGGCTGCCAACTCTTCGACCTCGCCACCCGCTTCCTCGAACAGAGGAGCAACGGTGCCGAAACTGTTAGCCAATGCATCAATACGTGTACGACCTAACCGAACCGTCTCAAAGAAGACGGCGGCTAGTTTCTCAGTGTCACGGGCCTCAAGACCAAAGGCATTGATTGTACCTGTCAACAACTCAACTGTTGAACTGAAGTCGGCCACACCAACTTTGGCGAGACTGGCGGACGCTTCTAAAACGCTGATTTGGTTGGCTGCCCCTTGAATCTGGTTCGAGATAACCTGATACAAACCTTCACCCACCTCCCCGAGGGGTAAGTTGAAGGCGTCGGAAATGCGACGTACGGACTCGGCAGCCTGGTCAAAGTCACCAAAGGCATTCTTGGAGATTGTCTGGACTTCACTGATCTGAAGTTGGAACTCACTGGCACTGGCAACGGCTTCACTGAAGGCACTAATGATTGAGTTGATACCGCGAATGATCAATTGGGTGCTGACAATCCGACCCAAGAGTTGGAAGCCAATCGACATTTGCTTGACAGTGTTGCCAACTGTGGTCCCTAGTTTTGCCATGTCGGCAGCAGCAGTTTTGACGCCCGCGCCCAGTGCTGCAAGTCGTCCTCGAACTCCGGTAGCCTGGTTCCCTAACTGAGTGACCGCTTTTGAGGCTCTGGAGGCTCCAACAACAAACCGTTTACCAATCGCGCCAGCCGTTTTATCGGCTTGTGCTCCGAGAGGTTTCATCTTACCCAAGAGAGCATCAAGCGAGGCTCCGAGACCCTTTAGGCGCGCATCAAGTGAGTCCACGGCTGCGAGAGCCTGTGAGACGTCAATACCAATATTCTGCCTAATGTCTTCAGCCATTTATATGCGCCTCGTCTCAACCACTTTGATGGTTGGTAAAGGTAAGTGGGTGTTTTGCAGTGCGACATTGGCTGCCGCATTGCCTTTCTCTTGGAACCGGTAGGGTCCCGGGCTTCTCAATCCATGAAAGATGTTCGGATCAAATGTTGTGTTAGCGTTGTTGAATTCGTTGAAGATTAGATGTTCGAGAGTCGTTGTGTATTCGAAGAAGAACTCGCCTCGTTGTTCATCACCACCAAACACCCCGCTGCTTCTTGCTGCGCCTTCCGCTGGTCCCAATCCTATGGTCCGGCCCAGGGATGTTGGTGAGATGCTATACGAGAATTCAACTTCGGATGCGAGTTCACTGAAGGTCCCAAGTGACGCCCCACTCCACGTTGGAATTGGTGCCATGGCGGCTTCTAACCACGCACGGGCCGTTTCTTTCAGTTGTTCTCGCATCTCTGTGATGACGCGTGTCTTCCAAGCACGGACATCAATTCCTGGCTTTTGTATGGTGCCTGTGAATTTTAACATGGTCAGGTTGCACCTATCGACGCTTTGCTGGTGCTTTTGGGGCGCCTGAACGTCTCGCTGAAGATTGTTGGGCACTCGGCATCCCTGCCCCGCCATCAGTATCCATACCGCTTTCATCATGCGTACAGACTTGATCGAAAGCCAACGCGTCGGCATGCTGTTCACTGCTAAGACTGTCCCAGTGTGTTCGTCCTTTGACTCTAGGAAAGTCTGGCGGTGTCAAACCTAGTCTTGCGCAGGCTCGCCAGATGGCGTACTTGTGGGTCCTTCCTCTGGGCCACATGAATCGCTTTGTTCCTGCTCCTGACCACGTAAGAAAGAGTCACGCGCCTGCTTCATCTTGCCTTCGTTCAAGTTGTTGACATCGAGAACCAGGCCAAGAATGTGGTTTGTCTCTTGGGAAGTAAACCCCGAGTCCCACAATTCTTGTTCCCACTTCGACCATGTCTTGGGGTTCTCGTCTTCGACGGTCTCCCATTCAAACTCGTAAAGCGACCGAAGTGCAAGCCACCCTAACTTCTGCAAAGCATACTGCTCGACGCGAAGTTTGTAGGTCGCATCGGTGCTGTCTTGAACAAACCCCTCTCGTGTTTGCTTACCAGGAGGCTTCGGAAGCGGACATAGGGCTTCGAACTCCTCATAGTTCGGAACCGCGCGGGCCTTGATGACGATGTCATTACCCGTCTGTGGTAAGACGATGAAGTCTTCGAACAGTTCTTTCTCGATTGTCTGTCCAGCAATCTTTACCATTGTGTAATCTCCCAAGATTAAAGAACAGGTGGGTCGGGCCGATCCCGACCCACCTCGAATGTTGGGGAGCGATTCAATTCACTCCCGTTTGCTTACGCTGTCACGCGTGTGACAGTCGGCTTCGTAGCCTTACAACGACCCGTGAAGGAAATCGTCGCATCACTGATGTCGAACTCGGCTGTATCCGCACGGAAGTCCGGGAACACAGTCACTTCATTCTGAGTGGCGCCGCACGAAGGTGCATGCGTCATCTGAATGTCAACACAGTAAGGTTCGCAAAGGTCGGACGATGCGCTGACAAACTCAGACGCCCCACCTTCACCGTACATCGCGTCGACCGGCGTGATGTTCTCGCCCGTGCCCGTAGTCACGAACTCATACACACCATCAATCGTCACGTCCATCGGGATTTCGTCCTGTTCCTTGACTGTATCCAGCACGCCGCGATCGAGTAGATACTCGTAATCCTTGCTTCGCGTATACGTGAGGTTTCCGTCACCAATCTTGATGGCCACTTCCTGAGGCAGGAAGGTGATGGTGTCATCATCAGCAGGTGTCGGTGTTCCCCACGCAGGCGTGAACGTGATGTTGGTCGTTTGATCGACAAACTGACCTTCAGTTGTGGTTGTGATGGCTTCACTTCCACCACCAGTCAGGCTTGCTCCATCAATGACGATTGCCGCATGGTTCTTCTTCGCGACCGAGGTCCCGGAGAAAGTGAACGTTGTCACACCCAGATCGGCTGTACTAGCACCAGTGACTGCCAAATCGCCAGCCACGTATGTTGACACTGCCGCCAGGGCTGTATCAACCGCCGTCTGAATCGCAGCCGGAGCCGCGTCATAAGAGATGGCTGCTGTTGTTTGAGCAGATGTCTCACCGTACAGCGTGATTGCCAGGGTGAAGGTACCACCCGTCGCCCCACTCGCACTCAGCGATTGGACTTCGTCTACACCCGTACTATTTGTGCGGGCTGTGACAGTATACTTCGTGGTATTCCCAGCCGTACCCACGTTGAAGCGGGCGCCAATGGGAATCTTGTCCGTGTCTGTCGAATTCAACACCAACGTGTCAACACCGACATCGGTATCGGTCGAGCCCGGTGTGGCCTCATTGATCTTGCCAGTGCCGGACAAACCATCTTTGATGATGATGGTTGCATCTCGTAATTCGATGCGTGCCATGGTATTTCTCCTAGTTAGAGGTCGGCCTGTCTGTTGACCAGAGGCCAGTTGTTACAAAGGGGTACCCGGTAAGCCCGGTGCTTGATCAGGTTGCTACGGTCACATACATCACATACCGCGCGTCGAGTTGTTGTTCTCGCAAGCGATCTGTTTTGTCGATTTGCCCAAAGTCCAAGTTCTTTACTGAGTCTTTCAGATCAGTTCTTGGCCGCAAATACCCCAGCAATGTTTGATCATTTTGTGGGTCCACAGCCACGTCACCCAGCCGATAAATCGGAATACAGGTGTCCATTGCTGCATGGAACTTACCCGCGTTTGTTTCGAGTGTGTAAATGTTCTTTGACTCCTCATCCATATGAGAAATCACGAGCACATTGATGTCGACCCACAGACGCCAGTAGTTGGCGCTCATCTCTTTTGTGAAAGGTCCATTTACACGGCACTCAGCGCGGTCTGGTGCCTGAGTGAATGTCGTTGTAACCATATCGATGCCATCGACGAGAAAAGGCAACGAAAGTGGTGTTGTGACATTCGTTCGGAAGTATTTCGTAATCGACTGCTTGATCCAGCGAGCCCAACGTTCATTTGGTTGCGTCATGAAACATCTCCTGAATCCGTGACACGTATCAGATTGTCGGCTCGGAGGTTCAACACCTTTTCAGGTGTGTCGCCGAATACGGCTTTCCCCGTAATGACGGTCGCTGCGTCGAACTCAAACATTTCGATTGTCTTGATTTCGTACTTGACGCCGTCATAAACAACCCAATCACTCTCGCTGAGATCAGGGAGAGTTACTTCGGTTGGGTCAGTTCTATCTACGATAAACAGACGGGTACTGGTATCGTAGGTTCCACCGTAGGCAAACGCTTTGTTAGCGGAAATGATCGGTAGTGTTTGGACACTCTCACGCGCCACCTTGGCAGTGAGAATGATGGCTCGCTTGACATTGTAGACTGTCTTATTAACCGTACGCACCCCGGTGTCATGATCGGTACTCTGCGAGCCTAGTTTGTAGACGTCGATCGAACCGCCATACAGCCGCTTCAGTTGATAAAGCAGGTGGCGGAGGCGGCGATTGATGTTTCGGTTGACAACAGTCATTATGCACCAAAGTCAGTTGTGATGTCAGAGTCGATTGCGGCACGTGTCGCGGCAGCGGCGGCTGCTTGTGCAAGCCGTAACTCCGCAGCAATTCGTGCTTGCCGGTGGAATTCAATCTGCTGGTCCATGTAAAAGGACGCTTTCTGAGCATTGCTCAAAGACTCGTAAGGGATGGGTGCCCCTTCGCCGTCATGCAAAGGCCCGTACGCAGCATAGAAAGACGCAATCCATGTATCTGCACGCGAGCCATCAAACAGATCGACACCGACATACGCACCCTCATCAGCAACGTCACCATCCTTAATCAAGTCCATGATAATTCGAACGCGGTTGATGTCATTTAGTGCCATTTGTTGTCTCCTCAGGTCTCGTGAATACTCAATGTGGCATCAATGATTGTGACCTTCTTCTTCCTGGTCTCATTTTGAACCCAGAGTTCAATCGTGTCACCCTTTTCCAAAGCGGCAATGCCACTGACTACAACGCTCTGGGACTGTTTCTTCTTAGGTTTCGATTTCTTTACCTTCTTTGCCTCTCTTCACACATGTTCGATGATGAGTGTGGCGTCCTCAATGGTTACATCTGTACTGTTAGTCTCATTCTGAATCCACAATTCAATTGTGTCATTGACTGAGAGATCGGCTAGTCCTTGGATGGTTGCGTTTCCGACATCGGTTGCTCCCAATTCCCGTGTCCCTCTGGTCGTTAATTGGGTGGCGCCATTATTCTTGAAGACTGCGAATGAAATCGTGTCGCCGGTCCCACCTGAGAATGAAATGACAGCAGATACTTTGTAAACACCGTCATCATTGACTGTGATGTGATCGTTTGTATGGTCCGGTGTGGTTCCGCGTGACAATCCGTTAGTGTCGAAGATCGTAACTTGGACTTTGTTACTGAAGTCAGACGAGGATGACGAAATGGAGGTGGCGGTCGAATTACTTTCAACCTTAATTTCACCATATGCTCCCGTCAGATAGTGAGTATCACCATCTTCGTCCATGACTTTCATCCGGACGGTTCCACTGAAGTCGTCACCATAAATACCAGCCGTGTTACTTGCCAACGTTGGATCGGCGCCTTTATCCTTGAAGAAGAGCATGGCGCCATCATTGGCTGTTGGTTTTGCAGTGGTACCGATACCAATGGACCCACCCGAACTAAAGTACATACGGGGCGTTGCAGAGGCATGTGCGATACTGAAGGCATAGCCATCATCAATGACTAAGGCACCGGTGTTCGGGTAAATACCATGCAGGCTACCACCCATGAATAATTGAAACTGGACAGATGAGTCATTGTCACATACAAGACCGGCTCGTGCCCCCGTTCCCGTACTTGCGAGTGTTAGGACATCGCTCCCCGAGTCTGTTATCTTCTGCGTTCCATTGACAGTTAGGGCACTCGTTGCGAAGTCACCATAGATCAACGGTGTTGCGGTGTCGCTGTTGGCAATGTACAGTTTATTACCTAAGGTCTCATTCTTACCGGCTTGGTATCCAATAAAGACCCCACCACTAGTTGTTGTGATTGTGGTGCCGGCTTGGTATCCAATAGCCGTGTTCGATGCCCCGCTTGACACATCATTCAACGCAGACCGACCGAAGGCACAGTTGTAGTTACCGCTTGTCAATCCAAGCAAAGCCCCACGTCCAAAACCCGCGTTGGCTACACCGGTCATCGATGCGTTCATGACATCGTCGCCAAAGGCTTCATTCGAGCCACCCGTCCCAGGTGAGTGTGTGAACTGCCCATCACCATTGATCGATGCTTCGCGTACGCTATTGACTGTACATTCCAGGATCAAACCCGTGTGCGAGGACGCGGCTGCGAGCGTCAGAATGTCGTCTGTCAAGGCTGGCGCACTAATCGCTGTCTGAGCAACAAAGGTCAAATCACCAGTGGAGAAGTCTCCACCAATGAGAGGGGTGGCTGTGTTACTGTTGGCGATATAGAGTTTGTTGGACCCTGTTTCATTCTGCCCTGCTTGGTAACCGATGAAGATGTTGCTTCCACCTGTACCTGTTTGACCAGCCTGGTATCCGATGGCTACGTTATTCGTGCTATTGGTCGTCGCAAGGGCGCGCTGTCCAATTGCTATGTTCCGGTCCCCGGTTGTACATGTATCGAGTGTGTTTTGACCGAGTGCGATGTTCTGGATACCATCCGTCACATTCTGTGCGGCTTGGTACCCCATGGCAATATTGAAGTCGCCTTCAGTACAATCAAGAAGCGCACTTCGACCTACCCCAACATTACCAATGCCATCGGTTAAGGACTGGAGTACACTTCGACCAAAACCTGTGTTCGATGCACCGGTCATTGTGTCATTCATGGACCCAAGACCGAAGGTCTCATTCGCAGCCCCACTCCCGCGATTGTGCGTAAACTCCCCATTGGAACTAACAGTGGCTTGTGTTACACTATTGACAACCGCCTCAAAGATATTGACTGACTGAGAGGCACCGGCTGTCAATGTGAGAACTACATCCGCATCGGCGGGCGCATCAATCTCAACAGCCGCATTAAAGGTCAAGTCGCCAGTCGCGAAGTCGCCACCGATGAGAGGTGTTGCTGTGCTTGAGTTGGCAATATAGAGTTGATCTGACCCGGTTTCATTCATCCCTGCCGCGTAGCCGATACAGACATTACCGTCGCCCAAGACATTCTGTCCGGCTTGCCATCCTAAGAACGTGTTCTCTACCCCAGTGACATTCAGACCACCAGCCGCAACACCTACTGCCGTGTTGAATCCACCGGTTGTCTCTTTGAGAGCCCTCATCCCAACGGCGGTGTTGGCATTGTTGGTCGTGGCTGAGTAAAGGGCTTCAAACCCAACAGCCGTACTGTTGCTCGCACTCGTTGTGAGTTGACCCGCCGCAGACCCAACGAAGGTGTTATTCAAACCATCGAGGATGTTGTTACCAGCAAGGTTTCCAAGACCGGTGTTGTTATCCCCTGTGGTGACATCTTGCATTGCGGCATAACCAACGCCCGTGTTGGATACCCCGTTAGTAACGGCGGTCAAGACGAGATTCCCCATCCCAGTATTGTAGTCACCGGTCAATGTTGGTGGGCCAGTCCCTGCTCCGAAGAATTCACATGAGGGGTTCCCTCGATCATTGGAGAAGTTACCACCAGAGAGGACTCTCGCCATGAGCCCCAAGTCGGTTTGTACTTCAAAGATGTTGACTGCGTGCGATGGTTGTGAGTTAAGGATCAAAGCCTCATCGTTGACGGTCGGACACGTGATACTGAGTGTCCCTTGCATAGTGACCTCAGCGGTCGAGAAGTCACCACCTATCAGCGGGGTGGCTGTGTTTGAGTTAGCAATGTAGAGTTTGTCCGACCCTGTTTCGTTCTGGCCTGCTTTGTAACCAATGAAGACGTTGTCGGAACCAGTGGCATTGTTCTCGCCTGCGTAGGTACCAAGAGCCGTGTTCCGATTCCCGGACACCGTGTCGTACATCGCGTAACTTCCGAGGATTGTGTTCTCATCCCCGGAGGTTGATTTCCACATTGTGAACCAACCAACCGCCGTGTTGTTATGGTGACCCAGCGTCTGTCCCTGCCCTGACGACTTCCCGACAAATGTGTTGTTTGAACCTGTAGTGATGTCCCTACCCGCATTGTTACCAACACAAACGTTGGAATTACCGGAGGATAACTGATTCAAAGCCCTATATCCGAGACCCGTATTTGAGTTCCCAGTGGCTGCGTAGGGACCCGCCTCCTTGCCAAAGAACTCACATCCGGCCCTGTTTCGCGCATTGGAGAAGTTCCCCTCAAAGTCGATGTGAGCAAACAAGGTCGAGTTGACCTGTGCTTCAAACATGTTCGCTGTCTGTGTCAGACCTGCATCAATGCGGAGTCCCACTTGTGAGATCGTAGGGATGTTAATGTCAACAGCGGCTTCGAATTGAAGTGTTTGAGCAGAGAAGTCACCACTGATGAGTGGGTCGGTAACATTAGCATTTGTGATGACTAGTTTGTTAGACCCTGTCTCATTGTAGCCGGCTTGATAGCCGATGAATACGTTGTCAGTACCAGTAATGTTGTTGAGACCTGCGGAGGTCCCAATGAACGTGTTGGATGTTCCCGTGTTGCTGATCCCAGCCCCTTGCCCGACAGCAACGTTGTAGTCGGTCGTTGTGATATCTTCAAGTGCGCGGTTCCCGATCGCTGTGTTTTGACTACCAGTTGTGACCTTGTTCAAGGCATTGTAGCCCACAGCCGTGTTGCTCGCCCCCGAGGAGAGAGCCGGCATTGAGTTGGCACCAAAGGCCGCATTGTAGTCACCGGTACTGGCCGGGTTGATCCCATCCGCACCGAAGGATTCGTTGTCGGTCGCGGTGCCAGGTGAGTTGGTGAACTCGCCAGCCGCATTGATGGTCGCGGTCTGTACACTGTTGACTTCGGTTTTGAGAATGTCAGCCGTTTGACCCGAAGGCGCACTCACTGTCAAAGGGACGTCGGTTGTCGCAGGTGCGATAATCTCAACGCCGTCATCCCATTTGAAGTTGGCTGAGTTGGCAAGGTTGCCAGCCGCGCTTACAAACAGAACAGCATTTGCGATCGGAGAGTTCCCGATAGGGTCTCCGATTACCATACCGCCGCCTGAACCGCTTCCGCCAGGGCTTGTGTATTCCCAACCCATGTGTTATGCTCCGATCCAAGCAATGTCTTGTGCTGAAGCCGTCGCAATGAGCCAGATGTCTGTTGCGTCTTCGGCGGGGACAAGCATTGACGACCCCGCAGGTAACGGCATGCCACCTGTGCTCTCTGCATTGTTTGCGGTGACGTTTGATGCGCCACCAACATACACAGCCACCGTGTTTGCGTCATCGGCACGCAGAAGCACTCCTTTGTACATGGTCTGCGGGTTCTTCACTACTAACTGAACCGCAGTTGTGCCGACGGCCTTATGCCCATGTTTAATCGGGGAGGCGGCGGTGTCTTTAACTTCTGCTGCCACAAGTCAACCTCATCTGAATAATGCAAACGCTGTTTCGGCCCCTAGAGTAGCCACTGCTGCTACAATGACCCAGATGAATCGCGAACGCGTTTGCTCTTTCTGTTCTAGTAATGCCATCCTTGTTGTCAAACCGGGTTTCCCGTTCCCCAGTAGACTATCACGAATCTCCTGGCATGTCTTTTCAATGGCTTCGATCTTCACATGCTGTTCGGCTTGTGTTGCCACCATCTTTTGAATGACTTCTTTGTCAGTCATTATCACGTTTCCTTATCCGTAATAAGAGATGTTCAACTCTGCTCCTGCTAAGACTTCGATAAATCGAAGTTGACTCAGATCGCCTGTGTAATACATGTCGCGACCTGCTTCAAGCAGCATGCCTACTGTTGATGTCGGATTGGTCCCATCGTCCCGCCATCTTACATCTTGAGTTAGGGCCTGAATAAGGGCCGCTCTCGCCTGTGATGCCGGTGTGATACCTTGGGCTGCGCTGAGTGTTGTCACTTGCTGATACCCTTTGGGTACAAGAATCGCATCCACTACTTCTTTTCGTGCCATGTTTATGTGCTCCTCTGCTGGTTGTTAACATAATTACTCACGGTGCAATCCCTCCATCAGCGATTGTCCATAAGTTGGGCGCCGCTAGTAAGTCGGCTCTGGCTGTCGCGGCGGCCCCACCACCCGTGTACGTCGATGAACCAGCACTGAAGTCCGTTCCGGATTGAAGTGTCTGGGCTTCCCAACCAATGAGCAACGCATCGTAGTTCGCTGTGCTAAGTGTCACGCCGTCAAACATGTTTGTTGCTGTCGTGAGTTGCGATACATCCCATCCGCTGAAGTCACGGT